>Ga0209344_10003487_pt1 | contig 15471 bp, 13 predicted proteins | sample Cruoilmetagenom6_FD_187293 | JGI IMG/M metagenome (GOLD analysis project Ga0209344, IMG submission 187293) | Oil polluted marine microbial communities from Coal Oil Point, Santa Barbara, California, USA - Santa Barbara Oil Seep Sample 6 (SPAdes)... | ecosystem: Environmental > Aquatic > Marine...
TTCATAAGTAAATGTAATGTTATTCATCAATATTAGGTGTCCATATATGTTTTCGTAATGTTTTAAGCTCAAGCAGCAGCTAATAACTTTTCTATCTGTAAAATATTTACCTGCTTTTTTTCTTGAAGCACATTCTTTCCGTATACTGTATGGTATTTGTGTTCTGACAGGAAATCTAAATTTAATTTTAACCAATCCTCATCGGTAAATATTAAATCCATATAGGTTTTCCATTCTATGCGTAATAACTCGTTTTTAAGCATATAATTTTTACTGGATAAATGAAATAAATCTGCATCGCAAATAACACGCTCTAGCTTGGTTTTGGGTTGCTGTGGCATTTTGGTAGCATTGATACAGTTCATCACTTCGGCAATATTTTTCATAGGATATTTTAAATCACTCAAAAATATATGCGCATTGTTGGCGCTTATATCTTCATGCCCTTTGTAGGTAGCTGAAACTCCTGTATCGTGAAATAGTGCTGCAATTTTTAAAACTTCTAATTCTTCTTCATTCAGCTTTTGGTATGCGCCAATGGTCTGTACATTTTTATATACTTCCAAAGTATGTTGTACACAATGAAATGGCAAGACATTACATCTGCTGTGAGTCAATAAATCAAGACAATGTTTTTTTACTTTGCGAACTATTGGATTCATAATGTTTTAAAATTTATATGTAAGCCCTAATAAATACTCTCCATTACCACTTTTAAATGATAGTTCATAATGCTCTTTTTGGTATGGTGTAGTAAATAGATATGTGCTTCCTATTCCAACAAGAGCTCCACCTAAAACATCCCAACCGTCGTGTCTATCATTAATACCTTCAATTCGTGTATATGCCACCAAACCTGCAACAGCATAGGCAGGAATTCCATACTCCCATCCATAACGTCGTTGTAAAAAGGAAGCTCCTGAAAATGCCACAGCAGTATGACCTGATGGGAACGCTTTACCATCTGTTCTACCATCTGGTCTTGGCTTGTCAATAGCATATTTTAATCCATAAGTTAGAGCCAAAGTAGTACCATACGATTTTGTAAACTGCCAGAACCCTTTTTTGTCTTTTTTTGCAATAATCATAATCAAAGATGTTAACGCTGGTACATGTTGTGCATAGTCTCCAAAGACTTCATAAGCTGTCTCTCTTCTAATCTCTGAAGGTGTGTCAACTTCTTGCGCTAATACAAACAGAGGAAGCAAACCCACAAAAAGGCAAATTAATTTTTTCATTTTAAAATTTTAGAGTTAATTAGAATTTATATGTAAAACCGAGCATGTAATCGCCTTCGCTACTGCCAAAAGTCAATTCCATGTGTTCTTGTTGATATTCTGTAGTAAAAAGTAAATTGCTCCCCAAACCTATAGCTGCGCCAGCCAATACATCAAGGATATCGTGTTTTTTGGAATCAATCCGACTTGCTGCTGTAAAACCTGCTAGTAAATATGATGGAATACTGTATTTAAACCCATAACGTCTATGTATATATCCTGCACTATGAAAAGTCGTAGAGGTATGACCTGACGGAAATGAATTATCATTACTCATATCTGGTCGCTGTTTGTTTACGCTATACTTTAACCCATAAGTAACTCCTGTTGTGAGCAAAAGTCCTTTTGTAAATTGCCAAGCTCCTTTTTCATCGCCTATAATAAAAGAGGTTCCTACTGTAGCTACTGGTAAGGCAAAGAGAATAACGTCTCCTATTTTTTGAGTTGTACCTACTTGCGGTTTTGTTTCACTTGTGTCTTGCGCTTGTAGTGGAATTGTAGAGAAAAAGAATAAAACACACAGTAGCGTAAAGATTTTTAAATTCTTGACTATCATTTATTTTTGACTATTGATTAAAGTAATTTTATCTATGTGCAGTTTATTTATGTTAAATGTAAATGGGAAATCTTAAGAAAATTTAAAGACATTGTAGAGGTTGAGTTAATGTGTTTATATTATTACACTTAAAGATTTTTCCTTTAGAAATACAGAAAGTGATTCTTCTTTAATTTTAGCCAATTCGCCATCGATTTGAGATTCAAAATAAGCACCTTGTTTTCGCGTCAGTAAAATTTCTTTTGTTTGAAAACATTTGGCATTTTTTAATAAATGTGGTTTTTTTATAAGCATACAAAAGCCAAAAAACAACATCTTTAGTTTACCTATTTTTGGGATAATTATAACATCCAAAAGTCCATCTTGCAAGGATGCTTTAGGTGTTAAACTGAAATTATAACCTAACTCATTTGAGTTTGAAATAAATATTAAAAATGGGTTTACCACCTCTGAAGCACCATTGATATTTATAATAACCTCTTCTCGTTTATGAAATTCCCTAAATGATTTCAAGGACGCTTTTAAATAACAAAAAAGAGTTCTACGTTGTGAGGCTTCGTAATTTTCTATAACGTTAGCATCAAAACCAAAACCAGTATTACTAAAGAAATAACGTTGATTAACACAACCAACATCTATGGTAGTTTGCTGATTATTTTTAATAATATAAAGTGCTTTTTTTATGTTTTTGGGAATGTTTAAATTAGAAGCTAATCCATTACCAGAACCAATAGGTATAATTCCCAAAGGAATGGTTGTGCCCACTAAAGTAGAAGCGACTTCATTTATAGTTCCATCTCCACCACAAGCCACAATGATATCTGCTTGCTGATGTATGGATTCTTTAGTTAAATCAATAGCATGACCTTTATATCCTGAAGATTTAATGGTTATGTTGTATTTATCGGCTTCAAAATAATCCTGAAGAAAGGTTTCAGAAAAACTATGATGTCCAGAGCCAGCGATTGGGTTCACAATGAAATGAATATCTATCATCTTATTCACTCTTTATTTTTAATCCTTCATTTCTGTACAAATCATCGGCTACTTGATAGAATGAAATACTTTTCTTTTCAAATTCTACTTCGGAAGGAATAGAGCTTAAACTATTATCTAAAGGATTCCATTGGTAGAAATTTGCATTTTTCTGTTCATCTAAAATCAGTACTTTGTTATCTTTTAAATAGCCCAGCTTTCTATAATTTCCAATAAATGCACGTTCATCTTCTGGTTGTATGGAAAGAATATCTTTTCCGAAGAGATTAGACTCATAATCCCAATGTAAAGCCGAAAACAAAGTTGGAAACACATCAATTTGTGAAGCCAGTTTACTCACTTTTTCAGGTTGTTGATTAGGCAAATTGAAGATTAATGCAGGAATGTGATAATTTTTTACATCCAATTCCCAACGTCCTGCACTACTGGCACAATGATCGCTCATAATCACAAAGACCGTATTTTGAAACCAAGGTTTTTGCTGTGCCTTTTTTATGAATTGGCCAATAGCATAATCTGTATATTTTACCGCACCATGTCGTCCAGTTCCTGAAGGAATATCAATTTTACCTTCTGGATAGGTATAAGGTTTATGGTTAGAAGTGGTCATTACGAAATCGAAAAATGGTGTTCCTGTTTCGTGAGCTTTGTCTGCCTCTTTTAACACTTTATTGTAAATATCCATGTCGCAAACTCCCCAAGCATTTTCGAATGTTACTTCGTCATCTTCAATATTGGTACGTGTAGTCGTGATACTTTTATCTAATAAAAAACCACGACCTCTATCCACAATATTGAAGCCATTACCTCCAAAATAGGTGTTCATATTATCAAAATATCCGTCGCCTCCGTAAAAGAAATTACGCTCATACCCTTGTTGCTTAAACACTTCTCCAATGGTAAATAAGCCTTGATTGTTTTTTCGTTTTACAATACTTCGACCTGGTGTTGGTGGAATAGATAATGTTATAGCTTCCATACCTCTAACGGTTCGTGTTCCTGTGGCATAAAGATTTTCGAAAAACAAGCTATTGTTTGCTAATGAATCTAAGGTTGGTGTGATGTTACTTTTACTACCAAATTCTTTAAGGAAATCGCCACTTAAACTTTCTATACATATAAATATAACGTTGGGCTTTGTTGGTTTTGAAATGCTATCTGAATTTACAATTGACCTGTAAATAGCATCTTCATTTGGACTTTCAAGTGTGTTTTTTGAATCTAAAAAACTGGATTTAACCGTTTGGAAAGCGTCTTCTTTTGGAATTGTTTTGTAGAATTCGTTATATGGTAATTCGTTATTTCTAAAGGCTGAAAAGAATGAATAAATACCGGATTTTGCCAGTTCGTTATTATATCTGTTTTCAGAAAAGTCGGCCTGTTTATTTGTGACAAAAAACACGCTTATTACAACAATTACAAACCAAGGAATAGCAGCAACTAATTTTGGTTTAAAAGTCGTTTCATTGTTAAAAGCTTTACGGAAATAGCCTAGTTTATAAACAATAAAGATGCTGGTAAGCACCAAGGCTAACATTACCGAAACCAGAATAGGTAATGGATAGGATTCGTTGATGTTCTTTACAACTTCGTAGGTGTAAATTAAATAATCAACCGCAATAAAATTGTAGCGTCTTTGAAATTCGTCCCAAAATGTGAATTCTCCAAAAAACGAAAAGAACACTATTAATACTCCTAACGAAAAACCAAAGTAAGTAATAACTTTATCGACTATAGAACCATAGAAGCGTTTTGGAAACAACAATAAATAAATAAGGTACGGAATTGCAAAAAATGAAATCGTAGCCACATCAAATAAAAAGCCTATTATGAATGTGTTTCCTAATGTAAATAGGTTTTTATCGACTTCGGAAAAATTCCAAAACAAGAAACTTAACCTTACTATAAATGATAAAATTAAGAATAACCCAATATAGGCTTTGAGTAAAGTAAATCGCTTCGGGAATAGTTTAGACATTAATCAATGATTTCTGTATTAATTTATGCCGAAATTACTATGTGATTCTAAAGAAAACTTAAAGATTTAACGCGGAATAAACAAAAGAGATTTCCTAAACTTCTTTAGATTCTCTTGAACTTTTCTTTAGAATTAAAGGCTAAACTTGCACTATTAAATTAAAAACTATTTTCATTTTATTGAACAACTCTACCATTCTAATTTTAATCAAGAAATGCATGAAGCAAAACTAAAAGTCGATTAAAAAACAAATGTTCAATAAAAAATAAATAGTATGAAAACAATAAAAACAACAATACTTTTAGTATTGGTTACTGCAAGTATTATATCTTGCTCAAAAGACAATCCCAATACACCGCCAGACGGCCCAACAAATGCAAACTTAATAGCTTCAAGAGCTGATAACTCGATAAATGTTGCAACAGTTCCTCAAACCATTTTAGACTATATCGCTACAAATTACCCCAATGAAACTATTGCGACTTCAGAAATTGAAGATAACGGTAATTATGAAGTGGAATTAAATAGTGGTGTTGAGCTTATTTTTGACAATAATGGTGCTTTTTTAGGTATTGATGATGATGGAACTGATGATTTTGGTGACACAGACATTAATCCAGCAGATCTGCCACAAAACATTTTAGATTATGTTCTTGTAAACTATCCAAATAACACTATTACTGAAGCAGAGCTAGAAAATAATGGCAATTACGAAATAGAACTCGACGATAGTACTGTTTTAATCTTTGATGGAAATGGTACTTTTCTAGGCGTTGGTGTTGATGAAGATGATAACAATGGAAATGATAATGACGACGAAAACGAAGATGATGACCAAGTTATTGATCCTGCAACGTTACCACAAATAGCACTAGACTATATTAGTACTAATTATCCAAATGAAACCGTTATGCAAGCAAAAGTTGAAAGTGATGGTAGCTATGAGGTAACTTTAAATACTGGTTTAGAGCTTCATTTTGATGCCAATGGTAATTTTACCGAAACGGGTGATGGTGATGACGATGGTGACGGTAATGGTGATTAAGATTAAATTAGATAATCCCTAACCCTAATTTAGTTGAGAGAGGTCTTCCTGTTTTGGAAGGCCTTTTTTTATATTAATCATTTTCTATAACAACATCATTTCTGGCTCTGTCTGTTTCTTTTTCCAAAATAACTAACTTGGTTGTTGTATCAAAAGTCATGACATAAACTTTCCCTTTGTTTATAATTTCTAATTGATACTGATTATTTTCGGGTGAGATTTTATTGTAGATTTTTATTAGGAATGCTTCAGGCAGTTGTTTTGTGAGTGCTGACAAAAGTTGTTTTGGAACACTATCTTCTGAAACCTCAATTCTGGTAGACATCCACTTCCCGCTATCACTATATGCAACAGTTTTGTAATGAAATTTCCTTTGATAAAAAGAAACGTTCCAAGTACGATCTTGAGTTTTTAACCAACAAACATCTTGTGGGTTTTTAAATTGCTTGGTAAACGATTCCTGTAAATCTATAGGAACTTTGGGACTACAAGAAATAACCAACAGCAAAAATAAAGCTGCCTTAAAAACTGTTTTTAGATTCATTATATATAACTCTTTTAATTTAAGTGATAATGCAAAATCGAATTATGGCTCTAAACGGAAGACATTTTTAAGCGTATTTTGAAAATAAAAAAGACCCTAATCTGGCACACAAACTAGGGTCTCTTCATCAAAAAACTAACCAATCAAACTATTATGAAAAACTTAACTTAACACTAATCTTTATCTTCTTTATCGTCTTCTTTTTTTACTTCCTGCTTTACAATTTTACCGTTTGCGTCTATGGCTACTTCCATTTCGGTTTCTCCTTTTTCTATCTCAAATTCATAAACCATGCCTTGAGCTGTTTCAGATATTTCTACCTCTTCCATTTCATATACTGGAAAATTTGTGCTTAGAGCCTTTTTTACAATTGCAGGAATTTCTTTTTCATCAATTTCATGCTCTGTTTCTGTCCAAGTCCCATCTGCCATAAAATTTGCCGAATATTCCGTGTTGTTCATTTTAAATTCTGCTTCCCATTCGGTAGCGTTTTCTTTTTCCCATTTTACTTTTTTAGCAGTTGGAAATTTTTTAGCAAATGCGTCTTTTACTTTTTTTGGTGCTTTGTCTCCTCCCGAAGCAAAGGCAAATAATGTTGTTACTAAAAAAGCGCCTAATATTACTTTTAATGTTTTCATTTTTTATCGTTTTTTAAATTAATAATAGTATAAATGTAGTACCTAATTCTAAAGTTGATTTTAAGGAAATCTAAAGTAAATTTCAATTAACATTATTTTAATAAAAAAGGCGCATCTACAATGAGATGCGCCTTCAAAGAGGAATTAAAGGGGAATTTGCTATTAATCATTATCCGTTTCATCGTCGTTTTCATCCTCTTGTTTGTTTTCTTTTTTTAGAATCTTTCCGTTAGCATCTATAATAACCTCCATGTTACTTTCGCCTTTTTCAATTGCCATTTCATAGGCTTTACCATCTTTGGTTTCCGTTAGCTCCATGCCTTCAATCTCGTAGCCTTCAAAATTGGTGTTCATTGCATCCATGACTGCTTGCGGAATTTCAGATTCGGCAATCTCATATTCAGTTTCTACCCAAGTACCATCTTGCATAAAATTTGAAGAGTGCTCTTTTCCGTTAAGCTTAAACTCTGCTTCCCATTCTGTATCAGATTCTTTTTCCCATTCTACATTAGTTGCATTTGGAAATTTCATAGCAAAGGTGTCTTTCACTTTTTGCGGCGCATTACTATCGTTATCGCAGGACATAAAACTGACAGCGATTCCCATTAATACGAAAAATGTAATTTTTTTCATTTTAGATAGTTTTTAAGAATTATCAAATAAAAGTAATATTGAAATCTAAAGATTTGTTTAAGAGAATCTTAAGTTTTAAAACTTATATTTTATTCCCAACCTTACAATCTGGGTTTCGTAATAGTTTTCGTAAAGTGCGGTAAACCCTTCTCCTTTGATTCGTTGTCTTAATCCGAAGTTGTTAAATAAATCGCTTGCCGATAATGTGATTTCTCCTTTTTTATCCCAAATGGATTTTTTTAAACCTAAATCAATTGAAGAACGAGCCAACTCTTCGCCTTGAGGAATGTTTCGTTTTGAATAATAAAGTCCGGTAACTTGTGCTTCAATATCATAAGGCAATGTAAACGAATTTGAAATTTTAAAATCGCCTGCTGTATCTGAAGATTTAGCAATACTAAATGGTCTTACAAATGGAAATAACAATGTACCTTCAAAAGCATTAATACTATTTCTGTAAATATTTGTGCTTGCTGTTAATTTCCAGTTTTCAGTTAAATCTTGACTGAATAATAATTCGATTCCTGTGTTGGTGCTTTCGCCAGTATTTTGATAAATTCGGTTTACAATATTGTAATCTGGATTGCTATTATCTACGCTAAAAATACGTTGATAAGCACCATTAATTTGTCTGTGATAAATGGCCGAAAACAATGAACCTGAACTCCAATTATAACGATGTGCTGCTTCTACGCTGTTTGTAAACTGCGGACGTAAATATGGATTTCCAACCTTTAATAATTCTGGGTCATCATACTTTGGAAAAATACGCAGTTCTGGTTCTCCTGGTCTATCTACACGACGGTTATAAAATAGCGAGAGTTTGTTTTTATCATTCAATTTATAGGTAAATCTTACACTTGGGAACAGTTCAAAATAATCATATTTATCATTACTTGGATAGTAAGCGTTTTGTGGGTCTAAAACGTAAGACACATCTGTTTGTTCTGCACGTAAACCTGCTTCAACATCAAAACGTTCTTTTTCTAAAAGATAGTTTCCGTAGAACGCATATAGGTTTTCTTTCCATTTTGAAAAATCGCCCAAATCGGGATAAATAATAGACTGGTTTCCTCGATTAATCGTATAATCCACAGGTAAATTCCTAAATCTCATTTTTGCTCCAGCTTCAATTTTACCGCTACTTAATGCACGCGCATAATCTGTTGACACACTTGTAGTGTGTTCAATCGCTCTAATATTAGTCATATCTCTACCAATACGCACCGCAGAACTATCGTTTAAAAAGTAGCTTTCATCTTCTAAACCTCTTGTATATTGAGCGTTTGCAGATAGCGAATGACCAGCTTGCGGAAAATTATGTTTGTAATTAGCTGCCACGTTTATATAGCTCGTGATTTCTTCTTCTTTCCAAGTGTATAAGCGATTACGGATGTTATTATCTAAATTGATAAACGCGACTTGCGAGGTGTCAATATGTTTTTCCCTATCGAACATTCCAGAAAATGTGATGGCATCATTTTCGCTTAGTTCCCAATCTACTCCACCTGTAATGATTGAACGAAACTGCCTCCTGTTTTCAGGAACTTGCGAGATGATATTACGACCATCGTCATAATTTCTGGTCGTAAATTCATTATTAGGTAACGCTTCTTGAATGATGAATTCTGATTGTAAAAAATAGTTCAGTTTACCTGTTCTATAATTGAGATTCAAACTTGGAATCAGTTTTGGGTTTACCGAAAAACTTCCATAATCCGTAGGTGTATCTTCTTTTCGTTTTGATAACGCACCCAAACCAAAAGAAAGCCCTACATCGCCATTTAAACCTGTTTGCTTTTCCTTTTTATAAATGATATTGACAATACCTGCAAAACCGTTGGCATCATATTTTGCAGATGGATTGTTAATGATTTCAATACGTTCAATATTAGATGCAGGAATATTATTTAATCCTTTTTGATTACCAAAACCTGTAAGGCTTGATTGTTTCCCATCTATTAATACGACTACTTTATCGCTACCACGCAACACTACTTTTCCTTCTTGGTCGAAAGCTACACCTGGCATTGTTTTCATAGCATCCACGACAGAACCGCCAGATTGTGCCACATTATCAGCAAGACTAAAGGACTTTTTATCTAATGCTGAATTTACAGTTGCTCGTTTTGCTTCAATGGTCACTTCATCTAAAGCTTCAGCAGAGGGTTTTAATTCTATTTTTCCTAAATCGAAAATTGGGTTTAATCCGCCAGAAGCAATTTTCCTCTGTACGGTTTCAAAACCTAAATAAGTAATATTTACGATGTACTTACCTGTTTTTAAATCTTTAATTTCAAACCGACCATTATCATCGCTTATGGTTCCTGTGACTATGGTGTTAGTCGCTTCATCATTTACAGAAACACTCACAAAAGGCAATGTTTCTTGAGTTTCTTGGTCTATAATTTGACCTGTAATTGTGATGGTTTCTTGTGCATTTACAAAGAATGAAATAAATAGAATAATTACTGTAAGTGTATGTTTTATCATTAGGTTTCAATTTTTATATCTGCCAAAAGTAGTATTGAAATCTAAAGGGATGTTAAAGAAGTTGTTTTGTGAAATATTCAACTTTTAGTTTTTAGAATATTGTTAAAAAAAGACTGTTCAAAAATTGAATTTATCATTTTCAAACAGCCTTCAAAAGCTTCAAATTTTATTGATTCATCTCCATATCATGTTCGTATTTACAACATCCTGGTAAATTACTGTAAGCTTCCTCATTTCCAGAAACTTTTTCAGTATCATAACCTGATGCTGCAATAGCATTATGGATTGCCATCTCATCTGTTTTGGTATCATCGAAAGACACATCAATTTTCTTTTTATCGACATCCCAATTTGCACTTGAAACACCATCAACTTTATTTACAGCTTTTTCTATGGTTTTTTTACACATGCCACAATTACCTCTAACACCAAAGGATATGTCTGCCATAGCGATATCTTTAGATACTTCTGTTTTTGTTTCTGATGTTTCTTTTTCTTGTTTGGTTTCGTTTTTACAACTTGTTAAACCGATAGCCAATATTAAGGCTACACTTAAAATTACTCTTTTCATTGTTTTAAAATTTAATTGTTATTATTTGATTTTTATTATTCTATTACTTGTTTCACTTCCCCACAGGTAAGCATTGCATCTCCGTAATATGGATTTCGTATTTCCTTTTCAGCACTTAACCATATTGCTCCTTTGTTATTATTTGCCATTGGGCATTTTTGGACATACAATGTTGCATCTAAACCATGAATATTCGTGACCATAGCAACTATATTTTCATTTAGCATTACAAAATTTGAACGTTGCTCTTTAATATTGTTATTTTCTGAAATAGCCTTTAGCATTTCTAGAGTTTTATTGAAATGTGCCATTTCCATTTTTCCTAGACCACTAACATCAATGGTTTTTGTTTTAGAATACATGGTTTTAGCAAAACCAGAAACTTCACTAGCATCGCTTTGAATAAAAGCGTTTTTCATATTGATATAAGTTTTCAGAATCGTTTTAAATTCCTTTTGAAAACGCTCCGGAAGTTTCATTTCCATATTTTCCATTGACGTCATTGATTCTTGGTTATCAACTTTATTCATCATTGATTTTTTGCCTTGTAATTGTGCAGCTGCATCAACCGTAAATGTACCATTTGTTACTATTTCATCGCCAATATTTAAACCATCTAAAACCTCATAATTATTGCCAATTTGATTACCTAATGTAATCTTTCGCATTTCAAAAACAGGTTGAGTAGGGTCTGTTTTTATATAGACAACTGAACGTTCTCCTGTCCATAAAACGGCTGTGGATGGAATGGTCAATGCTTGTTCTTTACTTGAAGTTATTCCGTTAATTTTTCCTTCAACAAACATTCCTGGCTTAAAAGTGTCCTGTTTATTATTGAGTACCGCTCTTAATTTCACAGTTCTTGTTCTTGTATCTAAAACAGGGTCTATAAAATCTACTTTCGCTTTGAATTCTTTGTTAGCATAAGCATTTGTTGTGACCGTAATCTCTTGTCCTTTTTTGAATAAATCAATTTGTTTTTCATACACATCAAAATTTGCCCAAACCGTGTTTAAATTGGCTATTTTGAGCAAAGGTTGACCTTGCTTAATATAATCGCCTTGTTCTACCAATTTTTCAGAAACTGTACCTGAAACCGTTGCATATACCGGAAAGTTTTCTTTAACCTTACCAGAAGTTTCAATTTGATTAATTTGATTTTCAGAGAGCTTCCATAATTTTAATTTACTACGAACCGCTTTGTATAATGCAGGTTGTGATTCTTTTAATGAAGCTGCCGTAATAAGTTCTTGTTGCGCTGCATATAATTCTGGCGAGTAAATAGTTGCTAATAACTGTCCTTTACGAACTTCTTCGCCTGTAAAACTCACATTTAGACGTTCTATTCTTCCTGAAAAATAACTGACTTGAACTGTATTAGCTTCTTCATTCTCTACAATTTTTCCTGATAATTTAACTGTATTATCTTCTGTATTACTATTACCAACAATTGATGTTTGGATGTTTGCCAAAGCCATCGCATTTTCTGTTAGCTTGAATTGGTTTTCTAATAATCCTTCAGAACTACTTTCTGCAGGAATTAAATCCATACCGCAAATTGGACAATCCCCTGGTTCTGGTTGCATAATTTGTGGATGCATTGAGCAGGTCCACATTTGATTGACTTCTGTTATTGTATTGTGATTGTGTTCTGTTTCTTTAGTAATTGAATTACCAAAAAGAAACCATCCCAACAACAGCCCAACAGCTAATATTCCGAAGTAAATTATATATTTTTTCATATTTTTATATTTTTATATTTCTTAATCGCAATGCATTAATTATTACTGACACCGAACTAAAACTCATGGCTAATGCTGCAATCATTGGTGATAGTAAAATGCCAAAAAACGGAAATAAAACTCCTGCTGCAATGGGTACACCTAATGTGTTATAGATAAGAGCGAAAAACAGATTTTGTTTAATGTTCTTCATTACCGAATCACTTAAATGTCGTGCTTTTACAATACCATGTAAATCTCCTTTTACCAAGGTTATCATAGCGCTTTCAATGGCTACATCTGTTCCTGTTCCCATTGCGACGCCTACATCACTTTTAGCAAGTGCTGGTGCATCATTAATACCATCGCCTGCCATTGCAACTACATTTCCTTCTTCTTGTAGCTTCTCTACTTCTTTGAGTTTATCCTCAGGCAACATACTTGCTTTAAAATCTGTAAGATTTAATGTTGTTGCTACTGCTTGAGCTGTGTCGTGATTATCGCCTGTTAACATAATGACTTCAATACCTTTATCTTGAAGTTCCTTAATGGCTTTGGCGCTAGTTTCCTTAATTTTATCGCCTATTACCACATAGCCAGTAACCGTTTTGTCTATTGACAAATAAGAAACTGTTTTACCCTGTTTTTGGAAAGCTTTAGCTTCTTCCTCCATTTTTGAGGTTATTTCTGCATTGGCATAATCCATCATCTTAGGATTGCCTAATGCCACCTTTTTATTATTAATAGTAGCTTCTACACCTTTACCTGTAACTGCGCTAAATGCTTCTGACTTTAAAACTTCAGCATTTTGTTCTTTTCCATATTTAACGGTAGCTTCTGCCAAGGGATGTTCGCTGTTTTTGTTTAATGAAATAATATATTTTAGGATGTCATTTTCGCTAAAATCATCATCAAAAGAACCTACTGTTTCAACGGTTGGCTTTCCTTCAGTAATTGTTCCTGTTTTATCTACAATTAGTGTAGTAACCTTATCCATTTTTTCAAGTGCTTCGGCATTTTTTATCAATACACCATTTTGAGCACCTTTACCAACACCAACCATTACAGACATAGGTGTTGCCAATCCTAATGCACAAGGACACGCAATAATTAGTACTGCAATAGCATTCACAAAAGCATAAACATAAACTGGTTCTGGTCCCCAAATTGCCCAAACTGCAAAGGTTAGTAAAGAAATAATGACCACAACAGGCACGAAATAACCTGATACTTTATCGGCTAACTTCTGAATTGGTGCACGACTTCTACTGGCATTATTAACCATGTGGATGATTTGAGAAAGTAGCGTATCGCTGCCCACTTTTTCAGCTTTCATTAAAAAAGATTGATTACCATTTATTGTTCCGCTACTTACTTTATCATTTACTGTTTTATTAACTGGAATTGGCTCTCCAGTTATCATTGACTCATCAATAGTTGTATCTCCTTCTGTTATCGAGCCATCTACAGGGATTTTATCGCCTGGTTTTACTTTTAGAATATCATTTAATTCAATACCATCGATGGCTACTTCAACATCTTCGCCATCTACTACTTTTATGGCTTTATTGGGCGCTAACTTTAATAATTCTTTTACTGCCGAATTGGTTTTACTATGCGCACGAGCTTCTAAAAGCTGTCCTAAAAGCACCAACGTTAGGATGACGGTTGCTGCTTCAAAATAGACATGTACTGCTCCAGATTCCGTTTTGAATTGACTTGGAAAAATATCTGGAAAAAACATACCAAAAACACTAAATAACCAAGCTACACCTGCACCTATTCCAATAAGGGTAAACATATTAAGATTCCACGTTTTTATACTTTTATAGGCACGTTCAAAAAACATCCACGTCGCATAAAACACAACTGGAATGGATAATGCGAACTGAATCCAATTCCAATATTTTTGTTCCATAATGTCATACAATGGATTATTAGAAAGCATTTCACTCATTGCCATTAAAAAAATTGGTAATGTAAAAGCAACTGCAATCTTAAACTTCTTTAATAATTTTTTATAGGTCTTCTCTTCCGCTGAACTATCTGCTTCCATTGGTACTAAATCCATTCCACATTTAGGACAAGCACCTGCTTCATCTTTTATAATTTCTGGATGCATTGGACACGTCCATTGTTCTGATGAAGATGTGGATAGATTTTGTTCTTCGACTAAATCCATTCCGCAGACAGGACAATCGCCTGGTTTATCATAGGTTTTTTCGCCTTCACAATGCATTGGGCAATAAAAAGTACCTGTTCCTTTTCTTTTAGGTTGTTGTTCCTTTTCTACTTTGGCGTGATGATGCTCTCCTAATTTATGAATACTATATTTTCCGCCATCCGCCTTTAAAGCTTCTTGAAACCTTTCTATTGGAATATGAGATTCCATTTCGATTGTTGCTTCTGCTTTTTCTAAATCAACAGAAGCCTTTGAAACACCTTTCACTTTTGAAAGTGTTTCTTCTACGTGACTGCGACAACCGTTGCAAGTCATTCCGTGTATGTGATATGTATGTTTCATTGTTATTGTTTTTTTATTAAAATCTTGCCAAAAGTCCGCCACCCCATCCGTATCGATTGTTATAGTTTCCTTGGATTGAAAAATTTCTTGAAAGAATATAGGATGCTCCAACCAACCATTGGGTTTCGCCCTGATAGGATTTGTTTCCTATATCATTAACCCACCCAAAGTCTGCTCTGTATTCATATTCGCCTTCCAAGAAAATTCTAGGAAAAATCAAAAATTCTCTGTCAAGACGTATTCTAGGGCGCAATTGATGGTCCATACTCACATCTATATTGAATCTGTATGGGCTAAAATATTTTACACCAACCAATCCTACGGTATTAAATGTATCATAAGAATCCGGTGTTGAAGTTTCGGTATTTATGCCTGCGTACATACGTACCCAATCATTCAGGTATCTGTTATAATTCACTTCTATTTCTGCATTTTGCTTATAATCAAATTCTGCCCGTAGACCAAATTCATTTCGAATATTGCTCGATATAAGAT
>Ga0209344_10003490_pt1 | contig 15460 bp, 19 predicted proteins | sample Cruoilmetagenom6_FD_187293 | JGI IMG/M metagenome (GOLD analysis project Ga0209344, IMG submission 187293) | Oil polluted marine microbial communities from Coal Oil Point, Santa Barbara, California, USA - Santa Barbara Oil Seep Sample 6 (SPAdes)... | ecosystem: Environmental > Aquatic > Marine...
ATATTGGATTAGATACACACGACTACGGAATTTTAACCGAACCAATGCAAGCTAATATGGTCTTTACCGTAGAGCCTGGTATTTATATTCCAGATGAAGGCTTCGGAATTCGTTTAGAAGATGATGTCGTGATTCAAGAACATGGAGAACCATTTAACTTGATGCGAAATATTCCTGTTGAAGCAGGTGAGATTGAGGAGATTATGAATTCTTAGGAATTATCACAAAAAATTATTGAAATTGAAGCCTAAAGCATTTGTTTTAGGCTTCTTTGGTTTTAGTTATAAAAAAACCAACACCCAAACAAGTCACCAAAGCAGGCAACACCCAACCAAAACTATATTCTGCCAGAGGAATGTAAGCAATAATAGTTTTCAATGTATCTGACGGACTAATAAATCCAATAACATCAGTTAAACTGAATAAAAAGGTGACTAATACCACAGCTCTAAAAACTAAAGGTGTGGCAAATTTATCTGGTAATACATTCAGTAAAATGAGTACAATTGTAATGGGATAAATAGATAATAAAACAGGTATAGCAATCACAACAATCGAGTTAAAATCTAATTGACCAACGATAATTCCAAATACAGAAGCAATACAGGCAGTAACAATGTAAACCGTTTGTGAATTATTGAATAAGCCCTTAAAGTAATCTGAAGCTCCAGCAATAATACCAACTGCAGTTGTAAAACAAGCTAACGAAATTAAGATGCTCAAAATGGTGTTTCCAAAGCCACCAAGTGAAGCAATACTAATACTTCGTAATAAATTAGCTCTTTGCATATCATTACTTAAAGTGTCATTAATATTTATTTCTGATCCATAATAAGCGCCAACCGAAATGAGTCCAGCATAAATGATGAATAAACCAAATCCAGCAATCCAAGCGGATTTTCTAATGAGTGTTCTTTTTTCTTCAAAATTCGCATCAATTTTCAGATTGATAGAAATTATTATCACAGCTCCAACAACAACAGCACCAATAGCATCAAAGGTTTGGTAGCCTTCTAAAATCCCTACAACTGCAGCAGGAGTTTCTAAGCTGACTAATTGAGTTGTCATTTCCGAAGAAAATAAGCCAATACTAATTACCATTAATAACATAATGACAATAAATGGTGTTAAGTATTTTCCAATTAAGCTGATTATTTTAGAGCGATTCAGAACAAAAACTAACACTAAGGAAAAGTAAATAGAACTAGTTAATAACGGACTTGTGCCAAAAGCAGGATGAATAGCGATTTCATGAGTTGCAGCAGCTGTTCTTGGAGATGGAATTGTAACTGCAATAACATATATAAGGATGCAATAGAGTAAACTAAATTTAGGTGACACTTTTTTTCCAAAGTCATAAAGTGTACCTTGTAATTTGGCATGAGCAAGAATTCCAATACTAGGAATTACAACAGCTGTAATCATAAAACCAATGGCAACCCATAACCAATGTTCTCCAGAATTATATCCTAAAAGAGGTGGTAATAATAAATTACCTGCTCCAAAAAATAAGGAGAACAAAGCAAAACTTACAACTAAGAGGTTTTTAGTTTTATTCATGTTGATTTTTTGATTTGAGTATTAGAGCTAAATAATAATTTTCAAGCTCAAAACTCTTATTATCTTTGTCGAAGATACTTTAAAAATGATTCTAGAATACAAAGGCAGTCAAGTTTTTTATACAGATGTAGGTCAAGGCAATTGTATTGTTTTGTTACATGGCTTTTTAGAAAACAGTACAATGTGGCAATCTCTTGTTCCAAATTTCACGTCATCTTATAGAGTGATTTGCATTGATTTATTAGGTCATGGCAAAACGGAATGCATTGGTTATATTCATCCTATGGAACTCATGGCAGATGCTGTGAAAGCCGTTTTAGATGAATTAAAAATAGAAACGTGCACACTTGTTGGTCATTCAATGGGAGGTTATGTTGCTTTAGCTCTTGCTGAAAATTATCCAGAATTAGTTAATAGGTTGTGTTTAATGAATTCTACAGCTTTAGATGATAACGTTAAACGGAAAGCAAATAGAGATAGAGCTATAGAAGCTGTTAAGAAAAATCATAAAATGTTTGTAAGTATGTCTATTGCAAACCTTTTTGCTCCTGCTAACAGAGAGCGATTTGTAAAGGAGATTGAATTGGTAAAGCAGGAAGCGCTTAAAACACCATTACAAGGAATTATTGCAGCTTTGGAAGGCATGAAAATTAGACCCAATAGAGAACATGTTTTACAAGACACAATGTTTAATAAAATGATAATTATTGGACATAAAGATCCTGTTTTAGAATATAATACGCTCATCAAACAAGCTAATGTTGCAACTGTTGAAATAGTCGAATTTCCTGATGGTCACATGAGTCATATTGAAAATTCGAAAGAATTGACTTACAAATTATTGCGTTTCATCGAAAAATAATACCTTTAATCGTTTGTTTTTAATATTTTTTTCTATGTTAGTGGTTCCCAAATCATTAAGTCATGAAAAAAACTACAAATGCTCCAGCTCCAATGAGGTTTTACTGCGATCTTTTTGGACACAATTACGAAATGTCAAAAAAGGTGACTAAGCACGTAAAAGAATATACATGCAAATGTTGTAAACGTCAATTAACGACAAACGGAAATGGTAAGCTTACCGAACTAACTCCTAAATTTCAAGAGATTAATAGCATACTTGAAGAGATTTATACACGTCGAATGATGCGTTTAAAGAACAAAACACTCACTTCATCGATTTATTAAAGAAAAAACGCACGTTAATATTTGGTTTTCAATATCTTTAGGCTAATCCATCTAAAGTAATAACTAAATTTGATAGCGAAGTGAAAAGTATCTACTGTTCATTTTTTGGACACCAATACGAGGTTTCTAAAAAAGTCACGTATCACGTTAAAGAATACAAATGTACGCATTGTCATACACAAATGACAACAAATGGCAAAGGAGGCTTAACTCCACTCACGCCTAAATACCAGGAAATTAATTCGGTATTAGAGCGTATTCATAAAAAGCGAATATCTAAAAAAGAATTCAAACAAAACAGAACTTTTATTATTGATAATGAAGAAGTTGTAATAGACTTTATTCCTCATTTTTCATAGCGTTCCACCCTTTTGCAATTATTGGTATAGCTTGTTCACCTCTTGTAATCAGGTGCATGCCTCTTGCTTTTTCAGTAATATAACCAATCACAGTAAGGTTTGGATTTCCTTTTATTTTTGGAAAATCTTCTTGAGAAATAGTCATTAACAATTCGTAATCTTCACCACCATTTAAGGCAATAGTTGTACTATCAATATTAAATTCTTCACAAGTAGAAATCACTTGAGGATCTAGTGGAATTTTATTTTCATAAAGTTCAACGCCAACATCACTGTTTTTACATAAGTGAATAATTTCAGACGACAAACCATCACTAACGTCAATCATAGAAGTTGGTTTAACGTCTAAGCCTTTTAATAATTCAACAATATCTTTTCGAGCTTCAGGTTTTAATTGACGCTCAATAATGTAAGTATACATGCTTAAATCTGGCTGACTTTGAGGGTTTACCTTGAATACTTCTTTTTCACGTTCTAAAACCTGTAAGCCCATATATGAAGCTCCAACATCACCAGTAACAACAACTAAATCATTAGCTTTTGCTCCAGATCTTAATACAACATTTTTTTCATCAACCTCTCCTATTGCTGTAACAGAAATAATAAGTCCAGTAGTTGAAGACGTTGTGTCTCCACCAACAACATCAACATTATAAATCTTGGCAGCAGTTTCAATACCAGCGTATAAATCTTCTAGCGCTTCCAAAGGAAAACGATTAGATACAGCTATTGATACTGTAATTTGTGTAGCATTGGCATTCATGGCATACACATCAGAAAGATTCACAATTACAGCTTTATAACCTAAATGCTTTAGAGGTACATAGCTCAAATCAAAATGTACATTTTCAATTAACAAGTCTGTAGTAACAACTATTTGTTTGTTTTTGAAATCTAAAACAGCAGCATCATCTCCAATACTTTTAATTGTTGATGTATGCTTAATATCAAAGTTTTTAGTCAAATGGTCAATGAGTCCAAATTCACCTAAATTCTCTAATGATGTACGTTGTGGGTTTTTATCTTCAATCATGTTGCAAAAATAGTATGTTTTTTTGAAGACTAGACATTTTATAAATTTTTTCAGATTTTAAAACACATCACAATAGTGTATTTCATCGAAAAAATACGTATTTGAACTTATTTATTAAACAAATTCACTAAGTTTCTAATCCCAAATGAAACCTACTTATGAAACCTACTACTAAAAATGAGCTGTCATGCTCTGTTTTCGGACATAACCTTGAACGGTTATCTAAAGAATCGAATGAACTTACATGTAAAACGTGCAAATCTAAAATTGCGATAGATAATAGAGGTAAATTTGAAACACTGCCATTAAAAAACGAAAACATTAAAACAGCCTTAAGGCAATTATTTCTTCTACAAAACAGGTATTCTCATCAAAATCTGTCTGTTTAAAAACAGAAGTTAGCATCCTACTTTTATTCTGAATCTGAGATTTCTCACAATTCATAGCATAACCCTATACAATTATTTGCTAATATAATGTTAGGAACTATGGTTAAACACTACTTATATCTTATATTTGCAATCTATTTAGACGAAATCTATATAAGAAATGATAAAAGTATCAGAAACAGCTAAAAAGAAAGTCATCGAACTCATGAATGATGATGGTTTTAATAGTGCTACAGATTTTGTTCGTGTAGGAGTAAAGAGTGGAGGTTGCTCTGGACTATCATACGATTTAAAGTTTGATAAAGAACAAAAAGAAGAAGATAAGATTTTTGAAGATAATGGTGTGAAAATTATTGTTGACAAAAAGAGTTTTTTATACCTTATTGGAACTACATTAGAATATTCAGGAGGACTTAATGGAGCAGGATTTGTATTTAATAATCCGAATGCCAATCGCACTTGTGGTTGTGGCGAATCTTTTTCATTATAATATAAACAGAAAGACAAACTATGTCAAAGTATACAGAGGATGACCTTAGGGAAGAATTAAAAACCAAAGAATACGAATATGGTTTTTTTACAGATATTGAGTCTGAAACGTTTCCTATTGGTTTAAATGAAGATATTGTTCGTGCTATTTCGAAGAAAAAAGAAGAGCCAGAATGGATGACAGAATGGAGGCTTGAAGCTTTTAAAGTTTGGCAAGAAATGGCTGAGCCAGATTGGGCAAATGTCAATTATAAAAAACCAGATTTTCAATCTATTGCTTATTATTCTGCACCAGTAGCAGTCGATCCTAATAAAACATTAGACGATGTTGATCCTGATCTTTTAGCCATGTATAAAAAGCTAGGAATTTCAGTTGATGAACAGAAAAAAATGAACAATATAGCTATGGATGTTGTTGTAGATTCTGTGTCTGTTGCAACTACATTTAAAAAGACTTTGTCTGAAAAAGGCATTATTTTTATGAGTATTTCTGAAGCTATTAAAGAGCATCCAGAACTTGTGAAAAAATATATTGGAACAGTCGTTCCTCAAAAAGACAACTTTTATGCAGCATTGAATTCTGCAGTATTTAGTGATGGATCTTTCTGTTACATTCCAAAAGGCGTGAAATGTCCTATGGAATTGTCAACCTATTTTAGAATTAATCAAGGTGGAACGGGGCAATTTGAAAGAACTTTACTTATTGCAGATGAAGGCAGCTATGTAAGTTATTTAGAAGGTTGTACAGCTCCAAGTAGAGATGAAAATCAATTACATGCAGCAGTTGTTGAGTTAATTGCAATGGATGATGCTGAAATAAAATATTCTACAGTACAAAATTGGTATCCTGGAAATGCTCAAGGAAAAGGTGGTGTTTATAATTTTGTAACTAAAAGAGGACTTTGCGAGAAAAATGCAAAAATTTCTTGGACTCAAGTTGAAACAGGTTCTGCTGTGACATGGAAATATCCAAGTTGTATTTTAAAAGGAGATAATTCGGTAGGTGAATTTTATTCAATAGCGGTTACTAACAATTACCAGCAAGCAGATACTGGAACCAAAATGATTCATTTAGGGAAGAATACAAAATCGACCATTATATCTAAAGGAATTTCAGCGGGAAAATCTCAAAACTCCTACAGAGGATTAGTTCAAATTAGCTCTCGAGCAGATCACGCTCGTAATTTCTCTCAATGTGATAGTTTGTTAATGGGTAACGAATGTGGTGCTCATACATTTCCATATATAGAAGTTAAAAATAAAACAGCTCAAATTGAGCATGAAGCAACAACGAGTAAAATTGGTGAAGACCAGATTTTTTATTGCAACCAAAGAGGAATTTCTACAGAAAAGGCAATTGCACTTATTGTGAATGGTTTTAGTAAAGAAGTCTTAAATAAATTACCAATGGAGTTTGCTGTTGAAGCTCAGAAGCTTTTAGAGATTAGTTTAGAAGGTTCAGTAGGATAATTATCAATACAAGTATTATTAATTAAAATGAAAAAAATATTAACACTCTTATTCGTTGCTAGTGTTTTTACAGCTTGTAAAAATGACGCAAAAACAAAACTTAATTCAGAAACAGAAACTATTAATGCGGTTGATGAAAACGTAAAAATAGCGAGACAAAATGATGGTTTAAGAACCATGGTTGGAGAATTTATTTATTATGGAGATGCAGCAGTTTTACAAACTAAAAATGACATTTATGGTGTTGTAATTAATGAAAAAATGCATGAGTTGGATAATATGGCTAAACCTTATAAAGTTGATCCAACAGACTATGTAACTGTTCAAGTAAGAGGAAAGTTAATACCAAAACCAGAAGGAGAAGAAGGTTGGCCTTTCCGATTAGATATTAAAGATATTGAAAGTGTTAAAAAACACGTATCTAAGGAGAATGAAGTCATTAAACTAGGAGATACTCAGACAGAATAATTGAAATTTATACTATGTTAAAAATAAATAATTTACACGCAAGTGTTGAAGATAAAGCCATTTTAAAAGGAATTAACCTCGAAGTTAAACCAGGTGAAGTTCATGCTATTATGGGACCAAATGGATCTGGTAAAAGTACCTTGGCTTCTGTTATTGCTGGAAAAGAGGAATACGAAGTTACAGAAGGTTCTATAATGTTAGAAGGCGAAGATATCGAAGAATTAGCAGCAGAAGAACGTGCTCACAAAGGTGTGTTTTTATCATTTCAATATCCAGTTGAGATTCCAGGTGTTTCTGTGACTAACTTCATGAAAACAGCAATTAACGAAACAAGAAAAGCTAAAGGTTTAGAAGATATGCCTGCTAATGAAATGCTTAAAATGATTCGTGAAAAATCAGAAATGCTAGAAATAGACCGTAAATTTTTATCACGTTCTCTTAACGAAGGGTTTTCTGGAGGAGAAAAAAAACGTAACGAGATTTTTCAAATGGCAATGCTAGAACCAAAATTGGCAATTTTAGATGAAACAGATTCTGGTTTAGATATCGATGCCTTACGAATCGTTGCTAATGGTGTAAATAAATTAAAAAGTAAAGATAATGCTGTAATTGTTATTACACATTACCAACGTTTATTAGATTATATCGTTCCAGATTTTGTTCATGTATTGTATAATGGACGCATTGTAAAATCAGGAACTAAAGAATTGGCTCACGAGTTAGAAGAAAAAGGTTACGACTGGATTAAGGAAGAAGTTGGTGCTTAAATTAGTAAGCAGTGTTCAGGTTACTGTAGTTTAGTAAAAACTGAAACTTGCTAGAATAAAATTATGTTTGCCGTTCTTAATTGTGTAGTCTATGACTGCAAACAGAGAACAGCAAACTGAAGATTGAAAAGTATGGATTTAAAAGATAAATTAGTATCGTCATTCATGGCATTTGAGAATATGGTAGATGTAGATGCTCCAGTTCATGATGTGCGTAGTGAGGCAATGAAAACGTTTGAAGTTGAAGGGTTTCCATCAAAACGAGACGAAGCTTGGAAGTATACATCTCTCAATAGGATATTAAAACATGATTATAGTGTGTTTCCTAAAAAAGAAAATACACTAGAACATCGCGATATAAAGAAGTATTTTATTCATGATATAGACAGTTATAAAATTGTCTTTATCGATGGAAAATATGCATCTCACTTATCACAAACTACACATGATGGTATTGATGTGTGTTTGATGTCTGCTGCATTATCAAAACCAAAATATAGAATTCTTATTGAAAACTATTTCAATAAAGCAGCTACAAAAGATAGTTTATCATCGTTAAACACTGCGTTTTCTCAAGAAGGTGCTTATATTCATATCCCAAAGAATAAAGTGGTTGAAAAACCAATTCAAATCTTACATTTTTCTACAGGAAATGAAGCAGCTTTAATGTTACAACCTCGTAACTTAATTGTAGTTGATGAAAACTCACATGTTCAAATCATTGAACGTCATCAAAGTTTAACAGATAATCCTGTGCTGACGAATAGTGTCACAGAAATCTTCGCTAATAAACGTGCTATTGTAGATTATTATAAAATTCAAAACGATAAACAAAGTGCTTCGTTAATTGATAATACTTTTGTGAAACAAAAACGAGAAAGTTGTGCTTCTGTACATACGTTTTCTTTTGGTGGAAAATTAACACGAAATAATCTTAACTTTTACCAAGAAGGAGAACGTATTGATTCTACACTAAAAGGTGTGACTATTATAGGAGACAAACAACATGTAGATCACAACACATTAGTACATCATATTGAACCTAACTGTGAAAGTCATCAAGATTATAAAGGTATTTTTGGAGAGCAATCTACAGGAGTTTTCAACGGAAAAGTTTATGTAAATAAAGAAGCGCAAAAAACCAATGCATTTCAAGCTAATAACAATATACTTTTAAGTAATCAAGCAACCATTAATACAAAACCACAATTAGAAATTTTTGCAGATGATGTAAAATGCTCTCATGGTTGTACTATTGGTCAATTAGATGACAGTGCAATGTTTTATATGCGTTCTAGAGGAATTCCTGAAAAAGAAGCTAAGGGATTACTCATGTTTGCATTTAGTAATAATGTTTTAAATTCTGTTAAAATTCCAGAAGTTAAGCAACGTATCACTAAGATTATTGCCAATAAGTTAGGTGTTGATTTAGGGTTTGACCTTTAAGCTTTTTGCTTGTTGGTACTTTTGATAAAAATATGCAGGAATTAATCCGAAATTTAAAAAAAGGAAGCCAATAAAAACGATAATGCCTCTATAAGGCCATGATAAGAATTCAAACATGGCTCCAATACCCAAGGTAAAGAAGCTTAAAAAACCTAAAACGTAAATTGATTTTTTCATAGCTAGTGTTTTTAAGAAAATTTGTGTACAGATTTTTTGTATTTAGTATAGAAATGAATAGGCAGTATTACTAGTGCAAATACTAATGTTGCACAAACCATCATGATATTCGCAAAAGGCCAATGCATCATTTTAAAGACTAAACTAAAGACGAGTAATAATGATGCTAGGCAACCAATTGTAAACTTTAATTTATTTAGAGAAATAAGTTCTCTGGCAAATTTCTCTAAATGAGTTTCTCGTTGTAAATTTTGAAAGCTAGCATAACCACCAAATTTTTGAAGTGCTTCTTGATATAAGGAATCAAAATCACTAGAATCACTTGCTTCAATATAGGTGCAAATATGATCTAATAAATCATCTCTTAAGTCTTTGGATTTAACACCATAAAGCATCAAGTTTTTTTCTATAAATTCAATTTGTTGTTCAGATAAAATCATAATTTTTGGGTTTCAGTTTTAAAAATTATTTGAAGTGTGTTTATAAAATCGTTTATTTCTTTAGTAACCTCTGCCACCATCTGTTTACCTTCTTTTGTTACCTTATAATACTTTCTTACACGTTTACCTATAAATACTTTTTCCGTTTCTAAAATACCTTTGGCTTCTAATTTATGCAATATTGGATATAAAGCACCTTCAGAGATATCAATTTTGCCTGAAGTCATTTTTTTTACCTCCTGTGTAATTTCATAACCATACATTTTGTCTCTACTATTAACTAGTTTTAAAATGATTGGTTGTAATGTTCCTTTTGTGAGTTCTTTACTATACATTTCACAAATATACATTTTATTTAAATGTATTTTAATAAAATATTAAAATATTTATAAGTTTTGTTTTCTGAAGACCATTTTAACCAAACATCTCGTAACTTTGTACTTATGTTAAACGTCGATAAAATCAGAGAAGATTTTCCAATTTTAAACCGAAAGGTTAATGGGAAACCTTTGGTCTATTTTGATAATGCTGCAACGTCGCAAACACCACAACAAGTGATTGATGTCATTGTAGATTATTATTCTAACTATAATGCCAATATTCACAGAGGTGTTCATACTTTAAGTCAGGAAGCAACCGATTTATACGAACAAGCACGTATAAAAATTCAAAAGCATTTTAATGCAAAATATAGTTATGAAATTATCATGACCTCAGGAACAACTCATGGCATTAATTTGGTTGCAAATGGATTTACTTCGTTATTAAAAAGAGGTGACGAAATTATTGTTTCAGCTTTAGAACATCACAGTAATATTGTGCCTTGGCAAATGTTATGTGAACGAACAGGAGCAACCTTGAAAGTCATTCCTATGAATGAAGAAGGTGAATTAATTCTCAGTGATTATGAAGCTTTACTTTCTGAAAACACAAAATTGGTTTTTGTTAATCATATTTCAAATGCATTAGGAACAATTAATCCTATTGAAACAATTATTGAAAAAGCACATCAAGTAGGAGCTGCAGTTTTGGTTGATGGCGCACAATCTTGTCCGCATTTGGTCCCAGATGTTCAAGCTTTAGATGTTGATTTTTATGTGGCTTCTGCTCATAAAATTTGCGGGCCAACTGGAGTTGGAATGCTTTATGGAAAGGAAGAATGGCTCAACAAATTACCACCTTACCAAGGAGGAGGCGAAATGATTGCTGAGGTAACTTTTGAAAAAACCACCTATGCCAATTTACCACATAAATTTGAAGCAGGAACGCCAAATATTTGTGGAGGTATTGCATTTGGAGCTGCTCTAGATTATATGAATGCCATTGGTTTTGATTCCATTGAAGCTTATGAAAAAGAGCTTTTAGAATATGGAACGCAAGAACTTTTAAAGATTGAAGGCTTAAAAATTTATGGTACTTCAGTACACAAAACTTCAGTAATATCTTTTAATATCGAAGGGATTCATCCATACGATATTGGGACTATCTTAGACAAAATGGGAATTGCGGTTCGTACAGGACATCATTGTGCACAACCAATTATGGACTTCTATAAAATACCAGGAACAGTAAGAGCATCATTTGCATTTTACAATACTAAATCCGAAATAGATGCTTTAGTTTCAGGATTGAAAAAGGCGAAAATGATGTTGTCGTAAAGTTTGGCTTCTTTTTTGTAATATTATTTTTAAACTATAAAATTTTAAGGACATGAAACATTTAGCAATACTAATAAGCATCATTATATTAAAGTCCTGTGGAAGTTCAAAAGACGTTGCAAGTTTGAGAAATACAACAGATATGACAACTAACGAAATAATTTCAGGAGCTTATATATTAGAAGAATTGAACACAACTAATGTTACCGATAATAAACTCATATTAGAGTTTGATTCTAAAACAAATAAAGTTTCAGGATTTGCTGGCTGTAACCGTTTTTTTGGAACGTATTCGACTGTTGGCAATATAATTTCTTTTTCTGAATTAGGAGCTACAAGAATGATGTGTCAAGAAGACGCAAATAAAATAGAAGGAAGAATGTTTAAAGCATTAGCAGAGGTTAGTTCGTTTGAATTGTCTAAAGGGAAATTAAGCCTTAAAAAAGATGAAACTGTCTTGATAAAGGCTAATGAAACTGTAATATCTAAATCTAGACAAGGCGAAATGATTAGCATTGCGTATAGAGCATCTACTAGAGGTTTTTTTGAAAAGATATGGATTGAAGGCAATGTATTAAAATATACTAATGACAGAGATTTGAAAGAGATTAACATATACAAATTATCTGACGAACAAGTTTCTGAACTTATGGTTATTTATAAAGATTTAGATTTAAAGGCAATACCTTCATTAGAGCCACCTTCAAAAACGTTTCAGTATGATGCAGCAGCTATGGCTACACTTGAAATAATTGAAAGAGAGAACATTTATTCAACAAAAGGTTTCGATCATGGAAATCCGCCTGAAGGTATTTCATTGCTTGTTAATAAAGTGTTATCCATCAAGGAAACAATGGTTAAACAGTAGAGATATTGTATTTTTGTAGTACAGTTTCTTAATGCTTAATTGAATACAAATAATGACTATTACAGAGATAAAAGACGATATTATTGAAGAATTTGCAATGTTTGATGATTGGGAAGAGCGTTACCAATATATGATTGATCTTGGTAAAACCTTGCCACTTATTGATGAGCAATACAAAACAGAAGATAACATCATAAAAGGTTGTCAAAGTAAAGTTTGGGTCCATGCCGATATGAAAGCTGATAAAGTGATATTTACGGCAGATAGCGATGCTATTATTACTAAAGGAATCATTGCTATTTTAATTAGAGTGTTTTCTAATCAACATCCAAAAGATATCATTGAAACAAATACAGATTTTATTGATCAAATAGGGTTAAAAGAACATTTATCACCTACAAGAGCCAATGGATTGGTAAGTATGATAAAGCAAATCAAAATGTATGCGATTGCATACCAAACACAATTAAACTAGTTCAAAATGAGCGAATCAACAATAGACACAAACCTTTTAGGGGAAAAAATAGTAAGAGTTTTGAAAACGATTTTTGATCCAGAAATTCCAGTAGATATTTACGAATTAGGTCTAATTTACGATGTATTTGTAAATGAAGATTATGAGGTTAAAATTTTAATGACCTTAACAACACCAAATTGTCCAGTAGCAGAAACTCTTCCTTTAGAAGTTGAAGAAAAAGTAAAATCATTAAATGACGTAAAAACGGCTGAAGTTGAAATTACTTTTGATCCACCTTGGACTCAAGATTTAATGAGCGAAGAAGCAAAATTAGAGCTAGGCATGCTATAAACTAGTTGTTATATGGCAGACGAAATTATAAATAGAGTTGCGCAAAGCAAACTAGTTGTTATTGATTTAGAAGATTTTTATCCTCAAGGAAAGCGCGTGTTATTTGATATTAAAGATTGGCTTTACGAAGGGGTTGTACTTCGTGAAAAAGAGTTTAGACTGCAGGTAAAAGAACATGATTGGTCTCAATACCAAAACCAATTTATAGCTTTAATTTGCTCTACTGACGCCATTGTTCCAGCTTGGGCATATATGCTTATCACAATAGAGTTGGCTTCATATTCTAAAAAAACAATTATAGGTGATTTAAACGCTTTAGAAACCTCTATTTATCAAGATATCATAAATACTTTAGATCTTAGCTCATATCAAGACCAACCAATAATTATTAAAGGTTGCTCTAATAAACCAGTACCAGAAAACGCCTATATTTTACTTTCTGAAAAATTACAACCAATAGCCAAATCTATTATGTACGGAGAAGCTTGTTCTTCGGTGCCTCTTTTTAAAAAGAAAAAATAGTTGTTAATATTGAGTGACTCTTTAAATAAAAGTGTGTCAAAAGACTGTATATAAAAAATCAATTTTAATGTAATTTATTGGTGTTCAAATATCTGTGAATTATATTTGCAATTAATAATCAATTTTAAAATTAAAAAAATGACTAAAAGATTACTTTTAACATCTGTATTAATGTTATCAATGGTGTTTGGTTTTTCTCAAACAAAAGAAGAATTACAGACTCAAAAAGCTGAAAAACAAGCAGAAGCTGATGCAGCTCAAGCAGAAGCTAATGCATTACAAGCACAACTAGACGCTTTACCAGGATGGAGAATAGGTGCATTTGGTACTATTGGTGGAAGTTTATCAAATTTCAATAACTGGTATTCTCAAGCAGCTCCTAATAATTCTTCAGGAAATATTGGTATTACATTTAATGGCTATGCTAACTTAATTGAAGAAAAACATTTTTGGAGAAATGCATTAACGGCAAATTTAAATTGGGTAAAGTTAGATGATAAAGACACTGATTTAGATGATGGTGATTTTAATCCAACAACTGATGTTTTTAATATTTCATCTCTATATGGTAGAAATTTAAGCAAAAAACTTGCCGCTTCTGCATTATTGGAATATAGAACAACATTATTAGACAACTTTAATGATCCAGGATATTTAGATGTTGGTGTTGGTTTTACTTGGTTACCAATTGAAAATTTAATTGTAGTGGTACACCCTTTAAACTATAACTTTGTTTTTGCTGATAATGATGCTGTTTTTGAATCGTCTTTAGGTGCTAAAATTATGGCAGATTATACAAGACAAATTGGTGCTGTAAACTTTAAATCTAATTTATCTGCTTTTCAAAGTTATAAAAGTGGAGACTTATCTAATTGGACGTGGACAAACTCTTTTAGTTACACACTTTGGAAAATGATAGGTGTAGGTTTTGATTTTGGTTTAAGAAGCAATAAACAAGAAGCACTTAATTATGCTTTAGCTACTTTTGATGGGATGGGAGATACACCAGATTTCAATAATGTAGATAATGATTTACAAACCTATTATACAATTGGTTTGAGCTATAAGTTTTAATCAAAAATAACTTAATAAAAAAAGCCTTTTGTAATTTACAAAAGGCTTTTTTTATGATAAACAGAATAGTGTTTTATTCTTTTTTTGGTGATTTTATGTTCATTAAAGCATCTTTGCTTATTTGTGCTAAATTAAAATTAGCATCCATTGTTATGGCTTCATTTAATAAACCAATGGCTTGATCTAAGTTATCGGTTTTGTTAATATTAAATAAAATGATAGCTTTTAAATAGGTCAATGCACCTTTCATAGAAACTTCATAAGGTTGCTGTGTTTCATAAAATGCTTTCTTCATATCAGGTTTAACATTTGCTAATCCGTATTCTACAGCAGCTTTAGCTCCAGCTAAATCTTGTGTTTGTGTTTTTAAATCGGCAATTTCATAAGCTAAATATGAATTAGGTGTTTTTTTAAGCAATTCTTCATAAAAAACAAGTGCACGTTTAGGTTGGTTTAAAGCTTTTAATGCAAGTGCTTTTACTTCTGTATTAATACCAGAATCAGTTGTATTATTATCAATACCAATAGTATTTAAAGCTTCTAAATTTCTGCCTTCGGAGACGTAGATGTAAGCTAATGTGTCTAATCGTTGCTGACTTGGTTGTAATACATTAAGGTGTGTCATAGCATTTATAACACCTTGAACATCACCTTGTGATTTCATTTGTTTATAATAGCTTTCAAAGTGTTTTAGAAGTTCGGTTTTTGTCTGTGCTGTTATGCTCATTGAGGTCATTAAAACAG
>Ga0209344_10003491_pt1 | contig 15457 bp, 20 predicted proteins | sample Cruoilmetagenom6_FD_187293 | JGI IMG/M metagenome (GOLD analysis project Ga0209344, IMG submission 187293) | Oil polluted marine microbial communities from Coal Oil Point, Santa Barbara, California, USA - Santa Barbara Oil Seep Sample 6 (SPAdes)... | ecosystem: Environmental > Aquatic > Marine...
CCGTCAATCCGCACGGGTGCAAAGACGAAGGGCAGCGACGAAGATGCCAACAGATGGTCGGGGCCGATCTCGGTGCGCACGCCCCGCCGCCGCGCGCGTGCCCAATCCGTGATGTCATCATGCCCCGTGACAAAGGTCACGGCCTTGCCTTCATCATAGCTTGATGCCGTGATGCAGAGCGCATGCAATGTCCCGGCGCTGATCGCGCGGCTGATATCCTGCGGGTCGAATTCGCGCTCCAGCAGCGCACCCAAAGGCGCGTTGTTCAGAAACGAACAGGGGGCCCCCACCCCGAAATGCCCGAACAACAGCGTCCAGGCCCAGCGCAAAGCAGTTGCGACCAGAGGCAATGTGCGCGTGTCATAAACCGAACTGCAACGCAGCGACCGCCAGAGGGTTTCCAGCTCGCGCATTCCACACTGGAAATCGCTGGACGCCGCGGCAAGCGGTGCCGCGTTGATCGCCCCGACAGATGCACCACACACGATCTGAAAGGGCGAGCGGCGGCAATTCGTGATCTCGGCAATCGCCTTGAGGACACCCACCTGGTAGGCACCGCGCGCGCCGCCGCCCTGTAGAACCAATGCAGTCTTTGATGCGGATGAGAGGGAACTAGACATTCGGGCAGAACTTTATCCTTGAAAATTATACCCTAGGCCACCGCTGTCGAAGATCAACGCCTTCGTCATTCGAATGTCGACCATCCCTCATCCGGCTCGAACCGCGGGCCGTAGGTCTTGGCGAACGCGTCGAGACGAGCACATATATCCTTGGCGCCACGCGTTCGGGCATAGTGCATGGGTCCACCCCGGAACGGCGCAAAACCTGTGGCAAAAATCATTGCGGCGTCCACATCGTCGGCGTTACGCGCAACACCCTCGCGCAGGCATACTACGCAGGCGTCCAGAATTGGCAGGATCAGCCGGTCGGTCATGTCATCGGGTCCGGGCTCGTCGGTATCAAGGCGCGGCTTGCCCTCCCACCAATCGTAAAATCCCTGTCCGGCTTTCTTGCCGGTCTCGCCCTTCTCAACCTTCTTGCGCAGCGCCTCCGAGATTTTCGCCATCGGTTTGTCGAGCGTACCTTTCAGGCTTTCGGCAGTGTACAGCGCGATATCGAGCCCTATCTGATCGGCGAGCGCTACCGGCCCCATTGGCATCCCGAAGCGGATCGCAGCGGAATCGATCACTTCCTTGTCGATCCCCTCATCCATCAGGACCATTGCTTCCATCAGATAGGGAGTGAGCGCGCGGTTGACGAGAAAACCGGGGTAGTCTGTGACCTGAACGGGCAGCTTGCCTATGGCGCCACAGAACGATGCAAGCCGCCGGATCACCTTTGCGTCCGTTGCCTCGTGGGCCACAACTTCCACCAGTTCCATCTTTTCGACCGGGTTGAAAAAATGCAGGCCCGCGAACTTCCCAGGGTGTTTCACGCTTCCCACCAATTGCTTCAGTTGCAGGCTGGAGGTGTTCGTGGCCAGAATCGCGCCCGACTTTATCCGCTTGCCGAGATCGGTGTAAATCTGTTCCTTCAGCTCTGCGTTTTCGGGAGCGGCTTCGATCACCAGATCGGCGCGGGCGATGCCGTAGCCTCTCGGGTCCGGCATCATCCGGTCGAGCGTGTCGCGCGTCTGGATTGCGCTCAGGTGCGCCTGTTTGCAGATGCTTTCCGCCTGCGCCACTGCCTTGCCCAGCGCGTCGGCCGCGATGTCGCCAAGCGTCACAGTCTTGCCTTTCAGCGCGGCCCAGGCAGCGATGCTGCCACCCATTGCACCCGCGCCCACAACGTGGACATGGGAGATCTCGTCATCACCTTTTGCTGTGTCTTTCAGTGACTGGCGCAGGAAAAAGGCCCGTCGGAGATTCTTGGAGGTTTCGGTTTTCAGCAACGCGGCAAAGGAGGCTATTTCAGCCTTTTGCATCGCCGCCGGGTCATCCCCATGCGTCTCCCACATATCGATCAGGGCATAAGGTGCGGGGTAATGCTCTTTCAGGGCGTGTTTCGCCGCCTCACGGCGCATCTGACCTGCCGCCAAGCTGCGCGCCGGCTTGAGCAGCAGGACACCGGCCTGCACGCCGCCGCCTTCGCGCTCCTTGATCTTGCCCGTCGCGGCGGCAAGGACTGCGGCGGCGACATGGCGTTCCTGCACAACCACATCGGCGATGCCCAGCGATTTTGCTTTGGCCGTATGCGCCGTCTTGCCGGTCAGCATCAATGTCAGCGCTTCTGTCGCGTCGATCAGTGCGGGCAACCGGAATGTGCCGCCGAGGCCCGGATGCAGGCCCAGTTTCACCTCTGGAAAACCGAAACTGGCCCCCTCGACTGCGATCCTGATATCGCAGGCCAGCGCCAGTTCGAACCCAGCCCCCAGCGCCGCTCCATGCACGACACAGATCGTGGGAAACGGCAGGGCCGCGATCCGATCCATCACCGCATGGCCCTGCTTCAACAGGTCAGCGGCGCCATTGTCGGTCATCGCGTCGAAACTGCCGATATCGGCCCCGGCAGCAAAGCCGCCGGGCTTTGCAGACCGGATCACCAGCGCCTTTGGCGGATTCGCCTCTGCCTGCGCGATCAGGTCCGACAGCTCGCGGATCACATCCTGGGAAATGGTGTTGGTCCCAGTGCCGTCCCTATCGAGCACCAGCCACAGGATGCCATTTGTATCAGTCGCATACTGCCAGTTTCCCCGGCCGGGCGAGACCGGGCCAAGCTCCAGCTTCATGTCGCCGAGATGCTCAAGTACCTTGTCCATCAAACTGCCTCCAGCAACATCGCACCGCCAAGTCCGCCGCCGATACATTCGGTCGCGATGCCGGTCCTGACCTTCTTGCGTTTCATCGCATTGGCCAGATGCAGCACGATCCTGTTACCGCTGGTGCCTACCGGATGCCCCATCGAGATCGCGCCGCCGTCGATATTGAGCCTGTCACGATCGATCAGCCCGAAAGCCCTGTCGTAGCCCAGAACCTCGCGGCAGAATTCCTCGTCGTGCCATGCTGCAAGACAAGCCAGCACCTGCGCGGCAAAGGCTTCGTTCAGCTCCCACAGGTCCACATCATCAATGCCCAGCGCGTGACGTTGCAAGATGGGCGTGGAGGCCATTACCGGACCCAGTCCCATGATCGACGGATCAAGGCCCGCCCATTCACTGTCAACGATCCGCGCCAACGGCTTCAGCTTGTGCGCCTTGACCGCCTGCTCGGAGGCAAGGATGACCCAGCTTGCGCCATCGGTGATCTGGCTGGAATTTCCCGGCGTGACACTGCCGTAAGGTTTCTCGAAGGCCGGGTTCAGCTTGGCCAGGCTTTGCATATCGCTGTCAGGGCGCACGCCATCGTCGGCCTCATGCGCGTGACCTTGGCGGTCAAAGACGGGCAGCATTTCGTCCGAGAGGTAGCCTGCCTTTGTGGCCCGTGCCAGCCGGTGATGCGATTCCATTGCATAGGCGTCTGCCGCCTTGCGGTCGATGTTGAACCGATAGGCCAGCACCTCGGCGGTCTGGCCCATGTTCAGGTTTGTGATCGGGTCGGTCAGCCCCTGTTCGAGCCCGATGATTGGCTTGAAGAAATCGGGCCGCAGCCCGGTCATCTGCCTTGCCTGCGCCATCGGCCCCTTGGCACGGGCCATGCCAGCGTACCACTCCACCGCCTCCTGACGCAGAACCAACGGCGCGTGGCTGAGCGCCTCGGCCCCACCTGCAAGGATGATCTCGTGGCTGCCCTGCTGGATGTAGCGGTAGGCGGTGTCGATCGACTGCATCCCCGAACCACAGTTGATCTGGACGGAAAACCCGACCGTGCGCTCCGGCAACCCCAGCCTTAGGGCCGCTACGCGAGCTGGGTTCATTTCATCCGCGATGACATTGACGCAACCGAGGATCACCAGATCCACGGCCTCCTTGCCAAATGGCTGGCGCATCAATAGTGGCCGCCCACATTGCACGGCCAGATCAACCGGCGTGAACGGCCCCGGCCCACCACGGGCCTTCAGAAACGGGGTGCGCGCACCATCGACGATGTAAACTGCACGGCTCATTCAGCGGCCTCCCGGCGTTTCGGTTTCTGTTGCGGTGCTGCTGCGAGGAAATATCGCCCAAGCTCTTGGGGGCTGAAATCATCCACCGCGACGACCTGCTCCACCAGCCCCTGCAACTCGGCAAGGCGGGCGTACTCAGCGTCGCTGAGGTGTCCCGCCTCGCGCGCCTTGTCAGGAGTGATCTCTATATCGCGCAGACATTTCATGACCGGCGCCATTTCGTTGATCATATCATAACAGGCATTCCTCACGCCGACACCGTCGCGATCGCGCCTGCCGGCAGCGTGAGGAAGCGCAAGAGCCTCGCGGCCCGGCGGTGTATCGGCTTGGTCAGGTAGGTCTTGCGAAAGTCTTTCATGACATTCCCCTTTCACCCCCAACGCGGGTCAGGCCAGCCGGTTCCGCGCGGTCTGGCCCGCGACGGCCTTGGATACCGACCCTAGCGGGCCGCACAAATCATGCCAGCCGGATTCGACCGTGGAGGTCGCGACGCCTATCCGCCTGAACCGACCCAGCTGACATTGATCACGAAGCTTCCAAGCAGAATGAAGAGCGCGAGAATCAGCAACAGCAGGAACAGTTCGGCCGCTGTGGAATCATCGGGCAGGCGCTCGGGATTGTCGATCCGTCGTCGAACATGCCGCATGCGAATCCACGCAAGAACGATGACGATCGCTCCGGCAGTGAACATCAGTATTTCGGACCAGAGCGGGGTCGGGTGATCGCCCAGACGGGCCGCCGCCAGGCCGAACCCGACGATGGCCACTGCGGTGCGAACCCAGGCCAGAAAGGTCCGCTCGTTTGACGCGTGGTTCTGGAAATTGACGATCATGCTGCAATCCTGCTCCGGCCCTCTGCATCGCTTTCAGGACGATGCTGGGCTTCAATTGTAACTGGTGGCCTTGAGGCGCGGAAACAGACCATTGTTCTCCTGCTGGATGTGCTCGGTTGTCGCTTCTGGCCGGGCTTTCCGGCCTCGGAAACCGAATGCCCGCTGCACCTCGGCCAGATCGATATTGCGACGACTCGCGGCACCTGACAACCCGACTTGGCTCGTGCTCAGAATTCCTCCTCGACGATATGTGCATCCGTGACGCCCAGATCATACAGCGCATCGCGAACTGCATCCATCATTGGCGGCGGGCCGCACAGATAGCAACGGCTGTCAGGTGTCACGAACCGGTTCAGATATTCGCGGTCGGGCCGCTGCTGCGGCACGCTGGCGCCCGCCTCGTCAACGATGAACGCGGTGGTCAGCCCCTCCATCGCTTCGAACTTGTCACGCCAGATGATGTCGCCTTCGGTCTTGTTGGCGAAAACCAATGTCGACCCCGCCAGCGTCCCGTGATCCTTCAAGCGCTTGCGCAGTAGTGCGATCATCGGTGTAACGCCCGCGCCCCCGGCGATGAACACGCCCGGCCCTTGGTCAGAGATCGCGCCAAACGGCCCGTCCATCGTCATCTTGTCGCCGGGTTTCATCGCGGCGATCTGCTCGGTCACACCGTGGTGGGCAGGGTAGGTCTTGATGACAAAATCCAGCGTTGGTTCTTCTGGCAGCGTGACGGGGGTAAATGCCCGCCCCTTGTCGCCCCACCCATCCTTGAGCAAGGCCAGCTCCACCCCCTGACCCGCAGCAAAATCAAAGCCTTCGGGGCAGTCGAAAACCAGATGATATGTGTCATGCGTGACGCGCTCAATTTGATTCAGCGCCAGTTGATATTTCATCGGAAGCCTCTTTTGTTGTTCGAAGTCGTTGCAAATAACTGGTATTTGCAATACCAATTATCTGGCGATGAACTAGTTTTCGCCAATCCCAAGTCAAGGAACACGCATGCGTCTCGCTTCTTTCACAGATTACGGCCTGCGGGTTTTAATGCGGCTGGCTGGAACGCCCGAAGCCGCCTTTTCCACCGGCCAGATCGCCGACGAGTTCGAAATCTCGCGGCATCATCTGGCAAAGGTCGTGCAGGACTTGGGTCGCGGGGGCTTCGTCGGCAGTCAGCGCGGGCGGAATGGCGGGATACGGCTGGCGCGGCCTGCACATGCCATCACCCTGGGCGAAGTCGTGCGCCATCTCGAAAAGCGCTTCGCGATCGTCGAGTGTTTCCGCCCCGATGGCGGCACTTGCACGCTCAAGCCGCAATGCCGCCTGAAACCCAGACTGGCCGCCGCAAGAGAAGCGTTCATGTCCGAGCTTGATCGAACAACGCTTGCGGACTGCGCGCTGCCAGATGACGGGCTACACGGGTCGGTGCCTGCTCTCGGATGAGGAACACAGCATGTCAGAAAACTCAGACATTCGGCCCAATCAGGGCATGTATTCTCAGCCGGGCGGCCCGCATCGGCCCGGGCCCGCAGATCTTATCTTCATTGCGCCGCGCAATAGATCACTGGTATCCGAGATATTAGTCATGCCGGAATTCGTTAGGATTGCGTCAAATGCCCGTATCGGATGATAGCCAGGCCCTACGGAGCGGTCGGATTGCACGGCTCGGATGGCTGCTGGTTGGCTTTTCGGCACTGGTCTGTGGTGCGGTCGGGGTGGTGTTACCATTGCTGCCGACGACGCCTTTTGTCCTGCTCGCAGCTTTCGCCTTCGCCAGATCTTCTCCAACGCTCCGGCGCTGGCTGGTCGAGCATCGCACCTTTGGTCCGATGATTGCAGACTGGGAATTACACGGTGCGATCGCCCGCCGATACAAGGTGCTGGCCTGCGGTGTCATGCTTGCATCTCTGATTGGCAGCTTTCTGGCTTCGGTCCCGACATACATCTTTTTCATTCAACTGATCGTGATGGCCGGCGCGGCATCATTCGTGCTGACGCGCCCGGACGTGGCCAGGGATCCATGAGAGGAGCGTGGTAGATGCCCGCAGAAGAAGTACGCAAAATCCAGACACCGCTATGTTCATTACTTGGCTGCGATGTTCCGATCCTGCTGGCCGGAATGGGCGGCGTCGCGCATTGGGAACTGGCGGCAGCCGTCGCAGAGGCGGGCGGCTATCCGACATTGGGCATGGTCCGCGAAAGCCCCGAGCTGATCGCTTCCGAAGTCACGGCATTGCGGGCGGCGACGGATCGCCCCTTTGCGGTCAACCTGATACCCGCCGCGACCGATCCGGCATTGCTGGATGCACAGATCAGGCAATGCCTGACGCTGGGAGTCACTGCCTTTTCGTTCTTTTGGGATGTGCTGCCGGATGTGGTCGGACGGATCAAGGATGCAGGGGCGCAGGTGTTGCATCAGGTTGGATCAACCGACCAGGCCCGCAAGGCCGAGGATGCCGGGGCCGACGTCATCATCGCGCAAGGGATCGAGGCCGGCGGGCATGTTCATGGCCGCACCGGATCGTTTGCCTTGGCCGAGGAAATCCTGCAGCAGACCTCGCTGCCTGTTGCTGTGTCGGGCGGTATCTCGACCGGCCGGGGACTGGCGGCTGCCCTGTCCATCGGGGCGCAGGGGGTGCAATGCGGCACGGCCTTCTTGGCCACGGAGGAATCATTTGCGCACCCCTATCACAAGCAGCGCGTGGTCGAAGCCACCGGTGCCGATACCGTGCTGACAGATATTTTCGTGCTGAATTGGCCCAAGGGCGCGGCTGTGCGCGTGATCGGCAACAGCATCACGGATGCATTGCAAGGTGAACTGTTGGGGCATGATCCGGACGCGCTGCCACGAGATGCGATTGCCTGGGACGGTGAAGAGGAACGCTATCGCTTCAGCACGGATTCGCCGCTGCGGACGACAACCGGCGATCTGGAAGCGATGCCGATCTACGCCGGGCAAGGGGCCGGGCTGATCGGGGATGTTGTCCCGGTCGGTGCCCGCATCAAAGAGATGGTCAACGATGCCGTTGCTTGCCTTGATGGCAGACAGGCCTAAAGAAAGACCGGCAGACCGATCACGATCGGATGCAGGACGACCAGCAGGATATAGACGCCCCCGCCAATGCAGGCGCGGATGATGAAGCCCCGCGAGGGAAGGCTTAGTCTGCGCCCCTTTCGGGTCTTCGCCCAAAGCTGCGCCCAGTTTTCTGGCCCCAGAACACGCTTCTTGCGCTTGTCGACGATACGGTGCCCCATGATGGCGAAGAACGCCAATGTGCCGAACAGCAGCACATGCGCCAGATCACCGTTCATGACCATATGCAGGATCGCCCATAGCGCCATAGCGCTGAGGAGGGGGTGGCGCAGGTACGCAACCACACCCGGCGCGGAAGGGTTGAAAGCGTCATTGTTCGACCCGCCGAATGAAAACGGGTTCGGCCGACCGATAGCGACCGCGAAGATCACGCAGGCAGCAAACATGCCCAGCCAGATGACGGGCCGGTGCCACGGCGCCTCTGCCCAGAGCGAAACAAACGGCGCGCGCTGTGTTGCCCAGATCAGCAAGGCCAGCATCACAAGAGAGAGCAGGGCATAGGCCAGCGTAAATCCACGCGGCCCCAGATGTGCCACAAGGCGGCGTTTTACCGGCGGGCGCACGGGCACCGAATGGGTGACAAAGAACAGGGCAAAGACACAAGCGAATGCCAGCCAGGACGTCATTGGCGTACCGGCTTCGGCTGCATCAGCGCCGGCCCGTAGAAGACTGCGAAGCCGACAAAGGCCCCGATCCACAGAGCGCCCGACAGGGCATAGAGCGAGACTGCCTGCCCCTCCCAGATCGCGGGGGCCAACCGGGCAAGGACCGATGCAACCAGACAGACATAAATCGCCAGGCTGCCTGCGCCCGCGTGCAAGGTTTGGCCGGTATGCCCCAAAGTGGCGCGGGTCATCATCGCCAAGGTCATAAGCCCGAATGCCCCGGCCATCCAAAGGTGCTGCGCCGAGGCCGCAGGCAACAGATCAGGCCGCAGGATCGCCGCCCCCTCGACCAGCGCACCGAGCGGGATGAACGCATAGGCGAGGTGCAGAACCCAAAGGAGCGCTTCTGACAATGTCTGCCCTCCCTGCCAACGGAAAAGGCGGCCAAGATGCAGCAGCCCGATCACCAGAAGCGCCGCACCCGTCAACGCGTGCTCGGGCTTTGCGATCCAGAGCAAGAGGGCAAACACCGTCGCCAGAATTGCAACCTTGTCAAAGCGTTGCATTGGCGGGACCGGCAGTTGCTCGGATTTCCTGCTGACCAGCCAATTGCGGGTAAACGACGGCACGACACGCCCACCGATGACAGCAATCAACAGGATCACGGCCGCGACGCCGATCCGCAGACCGACCCCTTGGGCGGCCAGATCTCCCCTCGCGGCTTCAATGTGAAACAGCAAGTTCGCCAGGGTGAAAACCGTCAGCAGTACCAGCACCACAAGGTTGCGCCAGTTTTTGCCCGCGATGATCTCGCGCAGGATGAAAGCGCCGAGAGCGACCAGGAAGGACAGATCGACCGCTTCTGCCACACCGACCGGCCACAGTTCGGAGGTTGCCACGGCAGCGCGCCCGCCAACCCATAACCCGAACAACCCCGCCAGGTGCCAGCCGACGACCGGCAGGCGACCCGTCCAGTTCGGAACGGCAGTCAGCAGGAACCCCCCGATGATCGCCCCCAGATAGCCGAACAGGAACTCGTGAGCGTGCCATGAGACGGGATCGAGGCGCGTCGGCAACATGAAGCGCCCCGACAGCATCAGGATCCACACCAGCATTGCCAGCGCCGCCCAAACGGCCCCGAACAGGAAGAACGGGCGGAAGCCAAAGGAAAAGATCGCCGGTCCTTTCCATGCGCGGCTTTGCTCGGAAGTCGTTTTTTTCATGATCGGTGCCATTCTGTATCGCGGGGTCTCACAACATCTGCAATCGAGCAAAGCCCGGCTGCGTTATTCCGTATCGCGCCAATATCCATTGGCGGCAGCGACGGTTGCGAAATGGGTGGCAACCACCTGGCTTGACGCGATCAGCGCGTCAAAGTCATTGGCGTAGCCGGGGCGCAGCTTCTTGCGGATCTCCGCGTCAGGTTGCGTCATGCCAACCGCGACACGGGCAAGCTTGACGGCCAGTTCATAACCTTCTTCAGGTGTGTTTGTCTGCAGTGTTGGAAGCCAGTCTTTCATGGGTTCGCCCTTTCATTGCGGGAGGTTTGTCATTCAGCAGAACACGCGACGCATTGCCTTTGGGATCGTCGAACTGGTCGTGGCGCAACGCCCAGATGAACGCCGCAAGGCCCAGCAGGCCCATGCCGATGGAAAGAGGGATGAGAACCACCAAGCTCATTCTGCGTCCCCCCGAAGGGCCTTGTACGCGTGCCATGTGCCGTGGCCGAGCACCGGAAACACGATGGCCAGTCCAACAAGGCCAGTCGCGACACTCAACGCGATGCCCCCGGCGACGATACCGCCCCAGACCAGTGCCACCGGCAGGTTCTGCATCGTCATGGCAAAGCTGATCCCCATCGCGGTCAGCGCGTCACGCCGCTCTGCCAGCATCATCGGGATCGAGAAAAGGCTGAGCGCGAATGCGAAACCTGCGAAAAGCGCGCCAACCGCGCAACCGACCAGGATCAAGGCCCAGCCCCGCGCGGTTGTCAGCACGTTGACAAACGCATCTTCTGCGCCCGGAAACGGGGTATGTCCGAAAAACAGCGCATACAGCAGATCAGCCGCCCGCAGCCAGAACAGCACCAACAGGCCGAGCAGCAACCCGGCATAGGCGAACTGCCCCAGCGAGGCGGGGCGCACCAACAACATGCGATGCAGCGAGACAGGCTCGCCCTGCTCCAATGCGCGGCTCTTCTCGTAGAGGCCCAACGCCAGAAAAGGACCCACGATCAGGAAACCCGCAATCGCAGGCAACGCAAGATAGAGCAGCCCGGCCTCTGCCAGAGCCCAAAGCGCGCCATAGGAAACGAGGACCAGAAAGACACCGTAGACCAGGCTTGGCCCCGGATTGGTGCGCAGGTCTTTCCAACCGGCGGCGAGCCATCTGAATGCCGCCCGCGCCGGCAATCCACGGGCAAAGGCAGGTGCCGGCTTTTCGGGTTTGCGGAGCGTTGGCAGGGGTTCGAGCATTTGAAACCTTTCAGCAGGCGGGCTTGGCGGCTGCGGCTGAGGCCACCAGCGTGCAATCAGGCTGCGACAGTACGGCGACGGTGATCAGATGCGCATTCGCGACGATGAACCCGCCGACAAGGACGACGGCCACTAAAATCGCCAATCTGCGCTGCGAGAGCCGGCTCATTTTCCCTCCTCCGCCGCGTTGCGGGACAATTCGGAAACATAGAGCGCCAGCAGGTTGATCTCGGCTTCGGTAAGCCGGGTGCCCCAGGCAGGCATGACGCCCTGCCGTCCATGGCGCAGCGTCTGCAGGATCGTGGCGCGGTCCTGTCCGTAAATCACCGAAGCATCGGTCAGTGATGGTGCGCCGTTCATCATCCCGCCGATGTCGCCGTCCCCATGGCAAGAGCTGCAATTGTCGGCAAATATCATGGCCCCGGCTGCGGTTTCATCCGCCTGACCGCCCGGCAGCGCCGCCACGTAGTCGGCAACCGCGAAGCGTTCGCTGCGTTCCATCCAGTCAAAGGCAGGCATTTGCGCCCACCGGGTATCATCATTGCCCGCGTTGATCCCGAATTGAAGCGTCTCGGCTATCGTCTCGGGGTCGCCGCCCCAGAGCCAGTAATTGTCATTAAGTGCCGGAAAGCCGGGACCACCTGCACCGTCACTGCCGTGACAGGCCGCGCAGTTGTCCTGAAACAACCGCTCCGCCGCAGGCATGGCACGCGCCATCAGCGCGTCGTCACTCTGTAGTGATGCGAAATCCTCTGCCCCGAACCGCGCCAGCCACTCATCACGCTTGGCATCCATCGCGCGGAAATCCTCGACCGCCATCTCGCCCTGGTTCAACCCCAGAAGGCCGGGCACATAGGTGCGGCCCACCGGCCATGACGGCAGAAGCACCCATGCAATGACGGAATAGACAAAGGTGAGGATCAGCGCCCAGATAACGATCTTGGGAAACGGTGTATTGAGTTCGCGAATACCGTTCCAGTCATGGCCCGTCGTATCATAGCCAGTGATCGGATCGACCTCTGTGTGGTCGGAATGGGGATCGCTCATTTCGGATCCTCCGGCGCCTGCTCCTTCAGGATGGACCGGGCGGCCCTCTCATGGGCGGCGCGTCTCTTGGGGCTATATGCGCGGATGACGACGATCAGGAAGAATCCCATCATCCAGATCGGCCCAAATGTCTTGGCGAGAAAGGCGAGTGTTTCGTAGGTCATTCTGTTTCCCCCGCAAGCAGATCATAGGCCGCATCGGTCAGCGCGCCGAGAGATTGCAGATAGGCCACCACTGCATCCATCTCGGTCAACTGCGACGGGTCGCCATCAAAGGCGCGCACGGCAATGCCGTCACCGTAGCGGTCGCGCACCGCGTCACCGGCATCCGAGTCAGGCTGGCTCTGACCGCGCGCATCGGCCACCGCCGCCGCCACCATTTCCGGATCGTAAGGCACGCCCAGACGGGCCAGTGTCGCAAGCTCATCCGACAAAAGCCGGGTATCGAGCGGCCGCATGAGCCAGGGATAGGCCGGCATGATCGACGCGGGCACAACGCTGCGCGGATCGATCAGGTGCGCAACATGCCAGTCGTCGGAATACTTCCCGCCCAGCCGGGCGATATCCGGACCTGTCCGTTTCGAGCCCCAAAGCATCGGATGGTCATAGGCACTCTCGGCGGCCAGGGAATACGGACCGTAGCGGTCCAGCTCATCGGCCAGGCTGCGGATCATCTGACTGTGGCAGGCGTAACAGCCTTCGCGAATGTAGATTTCACGCCCGGCCAGCTCCAGCGGCGTATGAGGGCGCATGTCATCCGGCATCTCGATGGTTTCGTCGATCACGAACAATGGTGCGATCTCGACGATCCCGCCAATGGAGGCAGCAACGATGATCCCTGCCACCAGACCCATCGAAAGTTTTTCGAGGTTATAATGCAGCTTCAGCATGATTTACTCCGCCGGTTGCGGATTGAGAGGTCGGTCGCTGGCCTCGTGGAGTGGCGGCGTCGAGCGGAAGGTTGCCCGGCAATTGAGCGTGCAGATGATCGCACCGGAAAGGAACATCGCGCCGCCGATGGTGCGCAGCAGGTAATAAGGCGCCATCGCCTGCACCGATTCCACAAAGCTGTAGGACAGCGCACCATTCTCGTCATAGGCCCGCCACATCAGGCCCTGCGTGATGCCGGCGTTCCACAATGCGACGACGTAGATCAGCGTGCCACCCACAGCGAGCCAGAAGTGCCACTCGATCGCGCGCGGCCATGCCATCTCCTTGCAGCCCGAGATTTGCGGAACCAGCGTGTAGATCGCGCCAAAGATGATCATCGCGACCCACCCAAGCGTTCCGGAATGCACATGCCCGACGGTCCAGTCGGTATAGTGGCTGAGCGAATTGACCGGCCTGATGGCGAGGAACGATCCCTCGAATGTCGACAGCCCGTAGAACACCGCCGCGACAAACATGAACCGTAGCGTCGCATCATCGCGGACCTTGTGCCAGGCCCCGTTCAGGGTCGCGATCGCATTACCGGCAGAGGCCCAGGACGGCACCAGAAGCATCACCGAAAACGTCATGCCAAGCGTCTGAACCCAATAGGGCAAGGCGGTGTAATGCAGGTGGTGCGAGCCGACCCAGATGTAGAAGAAAACGATGCCCCAGAAGCTGACAATCGACAGCCGGTAAGACCAGATGGGGCGCCCTGACCGGACCGGCAGGAAATAGTAGAGCATCCCCAGAAAGCCCGCCGTCAGGAAAAACGCCACCGCATTGTGCCCATACCACCACTGGATCATGGCGTCCTGCACACCCGCCCAGATGGTAAAGCTCTTGGCCGCCCCAAAGCTGACCGGCAGCGCCAGGTTGTTGACGATATGTAGCATCGCCACGACCAGGATAAACGCCATGTAATACCAGTTGGCCACGTAGATATGCGGCTCGTGCCGGCGCGCCAACGTGCGGATATAAAGCGTGAAATAGACCAACCAGACCACGACCAGCCACAGATCGGCATACCATTCCGCTTCGGCATATTCCTTGGATTGGGTGCTGCCCATCACGTAGCCGGTCACCGCCCATGCGCAGAACAGGTTGAAGCCGATGAGTATGAACCAGGGGCTTATCGAATCCGCCAGCCGCGTGCGGGACGTGCGTTGCAACACATATAGCGACGTCGCGATCAGCGCGTTGCCGCCAAAGCCGAATATCACGCCGGTCGTGTGCACCGGGCGCAACCGGCCAAAGCTGGTCCATGGCACAGCGGGCGTTGCTTCGGGCCAGTACAGCAGCGCAGCGACCCAGACACCGACACCCATGCCGATGATGGCCCAGATCAGCGTCATCCAGATCCCGAAACGGGTCGGTGCATCGTAATACTGGTTGGCGCGATCCGGCGACGGTTCGGGATCGTAGAATGCGCCGCCGATGCGAAAGACCAGGTACAGCCCCAACATCAGCGCCATCGCGCCGTGGACAGCCATGACACCGTGCCGTGCCGCTGCCGCCATGATGAAACCAAGCAGCGCCAGCGCAAAAGCCAGGCCAAAACCGATCTGGCGTTCAGAACGACTGAGTGTTGCTGCTGCGGTCATTCGGTCAATCCTTCAGGTCTGCAAGCGGCCTCAGGGCGATATCCGCGAGGGTCGCGTCATCAAGATCGGCCAGAAACGCGGCTTCGGCCGATTTCAACCTTGCCTTCAGCCTGCACTGGCCATCGATCACACATTCCCCACCATCAGGGCGGAGGCATTCCACGAGTTGCTGACCGTCTTCCAGCAAGCGCACGATCTGCCCAATGCGAATGTCGCTTGCCGGGCGCGCCAGACTCGCCCCGCCACCGCTGCCGCGGCGGGTCGCGACGATGTTGCCTGCGGCCAGGCGCTGCATGATCTTGGACAGGTGGTTGCGCGAAAGACCGAACTCTTCCGCCAACTCTGCGGTTGAAAACGCGCGTTCCGGCGCGCTGGCCATCCGCATGAGCATCCGAAGCCCGTAGTCTGTAAAGGTGGTGAGCCGCATCTATGTCTTTTTCCGCTAATAGGTATTTCTAATACCTATTAGCAAATCTGCACAGAAATGCAAGTCTAAACCAGAGGGAAAGTAGCGCCGCTGCCACCTCGGTAAGGACTGTAGTCGTGCGCCTTGCGGCCATGACTTCATAGCATGAATACGCGCGACTCGCTATCACTCCATAGGGACGGCAGGCTGGTTAATGAAGCAATCCAGACCATGCCATTGTACTGGGTGGCGAGGGCGCCGATGTTGCTGGCCTCTTCATCGGGTGCCGGACCCAGCGGTCCGCGACGGCCAGCCGCCTGCCTGACGTGGGCTGACGCAGGGGTCAGGACAGGATGAAGAACACCTTGCGCACGTCGGTCAGGTTTTCCCATGTGCCGTCGAATCCCGCTGCCACGACGAAACTGTCGCCCGGG
>Ga0209344_10003492_pt1 | contig 15453 bp, 12 predicted proteins | sample Cruoilmetagenom6_FD_187293 | JGI IMG/M metagenome (GOLD analysis project Ga0209344, IMG submission 187293) | Oil polluted marine microbial communities from Coal Oil Point, Santa Barbara, California, USA - Santa Barbara Oil Seep Sample 6 (SPAdes)... | ecosystem: Environmental > Aquatic > Marine...
GAAGAAGACGCCGTCAGCACCGGACGCGCGGATCTGGGCGATTTCGTTGGCATAGTCCTGGGCGCCCAGTTCGGTGTAGATCTCGTTGGTCACTTCACCCTTGTAGAAGCGCTTGAAGCCGGACAGCGAATCCTTGCCCGCCGGATAGTTCGGCGCCATGATGAACACCTTCTTCATGCCCGCTGAATTGGCGTATTCGCCAGCGGCTTCATGCAGATTGTCGTTCTGGTAGGAGACCGAGAAATAATTCGGGTTGCAGCCCGGCCCCGCCAGGGCCGACGGTGCGGCATTGGTGGAGAGATAGAATTTGCCCTGGGCAACCGCTGACGGCACAACGGCCATGGCGAGGTTGGACCAGACGATTCCGGTGAGCACGTCGACCTTTTCCGACTGGATCAGCTTGTCGGCAAGCTGCACCGCCAGATCCGGTTTCCGGGCGTCATCTTCGACAATGACTTCGATGTCGGTGTTGCCGGACTGCTTGACAGCAAGCAGGAATCCGTCGCGGGAATCGATACCCAGCGATGCTCCGCCGCCCGAGAGCGTGGTGATCATGCCGACCTTGACCGGCTCGGCGGCGGCAATCGATACGCCGGCCAACAGTGACGCAGCCGTTGCCAGTCCCATAAATGTCTTTTTCATTGATTTTCCTCTCTGTTTTTGATGCAGCGCCGGCCTTGTTGGCGGTCAGGTCGCTACAGTTTGATCCCCTTCGGGCGAATGATCCAGGCTGCGCCCCACCGCAAAAAGTGAGTGCAGGCCTGTACGCATCGTATTCGAGCATTGGAGCAAGGCGCCGCTGAATGTCAACGCGCAAGACCCCAATCATCGCCATTGACAGAGAGCTTATCAGCAGGTCTGAAGAATTCCAGTGCTTTTTTTAAGCTTAAAATAAATTGCCCGCGATTGGCTCTTGCGCCAGCGTCCCGGGCGTGGTTCCAAGGTGGAAACCGTCATTCCCTCTCAGGGACAGAAGGAGACCGACGATGCAGTGTTTTTTCGTGGAGTTTCAATGCAAGCTCGGCCAAGCCTATGCCGTTGCCGATGAAATCGCCAATCGCGAGATCGCCTCCGAGATCTACTCGGTCAGCGGCCAGTTCGACCTGATGGCGAAATTCTACATCGAGGATGATGTCGATATCGGCCGCTTCGTCGCCGACAATATCCACACCGTGCCGGGTGTGGAGCGCACCCACACGATCCTGACCTTCAAGGCATTCTAGAGCCGGATATTTCCGCTGTAGAAGACGAAGAATGCCTTGCCGGAGCTGCCGTCAAACCGGTCTAACAAGCCTCAGCGTAAATGGGACTGCCCATGAAACTGATCAAGCCCAGCATTGATCATCTTCCGGCTTATGTTGGTGCGCTGAAAAGAGGCTGGTCTCCAGACAATCTGAGACCGGAAGCATCGCAGGAACAGCTTGCAATAATCTCCAGCGACGCAACATCCTTTGTCTCTGATCTGGACGATCCAGACGCGAAGACAGGGCCTGTCAAACTGCCGGACGGGTCTGAAGTCCCGCGTCTGCCAAGCATTCGACGCTGGCTGAGGGACACCGGATTTTGTGGTCACATCGGTTTGCGCTGGAAGCTCGGAACCGAGGCGCTGCCGCCCACCTGTTCCGGTCATATCGGCTATTCCGTCGTGCCCTGGAGACAGGGAGAAGGATTGGCAACCGCTGCACTGACTGCGATTTTGCCAGAGGCGAAAGCGCTTGGCCTGAAACACCTGGATATCACCACCAGCCCTGAAAATCCTGCTTCAATCCGGGTTATCGAAAAGCCTGGAGGGCTGCTGCTGAAAAGCTATGTCGCCGAAAAATCACTGGGCGGGCATGCGACATTGCTGTTTCGCATTTCACTCGCTGCGTGACCACGGGCTCCTGAAAGCCTGATCGGAATATGGGCGATCAATGGCAGCGCGTTCGGCCAAGCTTTCTTCAGTCGGCAGTCCGGAAAAAGAAATGGTACGATTGGGTGGGTTCGAACCACCGACCTCCGGATCCACAATCCGGCGCTCTAACCAGCTGAGCTACAACCGCACTTGAACGGCCAACGAATGTTCGAAAGCCGTGTTATGGCGCTCACATACTGTCCGCAGGTGATTTTTGCAAGAGGTTTGAAGACAGTTTTCACAGTTTCGGCCGGCACAAAAGCGGATAACCCGCCTGGCATCTCACGGTGCGCGAAACAGCAAAAAGGCCGGGCGCTGCGCCCGGCCTCTTCTCAATTCAATCCGTAATAGACCGGGCCGTAATGGTCCGGGCGATATCGGATCAGGCAGCCTTGATTTCGCTCATGGCCTTTTCAGCAACGGTCTTGGCCGGCTTGGACACATCTTCGGCAACCTTCTTGGCTGCTTCCTGCATGGTCTTGGCCTGGTCGGCCATCATTTCAGCCTGCTTGCGGAAGAAGCCGGTCTGCAGTTCGATCATCTGGGCGACCGACTTGACCCCAAGCAGGGCTTCCATGTGCGAAAGCGAATGCTCGACATTGCCGCGGGCGGCGTCGATTGCCTTGAGGCTCAGTTCAACGGTTCCGGCCTGCGCGGTTTCAAGAGTTGATTCCATGGCCTTGGTGGCGTCTTCTGCAACGGTCTTGGCCTTTGCATAGGCTTCCTTGGTCTGGTTGACCGACTTGTCAGCCATTTCACGATAACCGTCGGTCATCTTGGAGACATCAAATGTCGGGAATTCAAATACGTCTGCGGATGCGGTTGTCTTCTTGGTCGCCATGTCACTTCTCCTTGAAGTTTCAGAGGGACCGGTCTTGGCCCCGTTTCGGTTTCGCGGATTGTATAACACAGCTTATTGTGCAGTGCAACATATTTGGTGCAACGCAGCGCCCGTTAACCGTTTCAGGACAAATGACGGTGCCGGAAGCCGGGTTTGCTGGACCGCTGGCGGCGGGAAAGCTATTAATAAAACCTTAATTCCCCCTCATGCAGGGGCTATTCTGGCCAAAACTGGATGACCACCTATGCCGGCACACCACTATCCGTTCATCGAGCTTGCTGTTCACGCTGCCGTGCGCGAGCATTTTGCCAAAGGCGATGCCGTTGCCGTGCTCAGCCGCGATCTGGGCGAGGTCTTGTGGGCCAATGGCGCTGCCGCGCAGCTGTTCGGGTTTTCCAACATCTATGATGTTCTCGATGAAGGCTTTGGCGGCCAGACCGCCACACGGCGGCAAATCGAGAGTGCGGTCAGTGGTCTTGGCCGGACCGGCAAGCCGCAAAATTTCATGATGCGGGTGACCAGCGGGTTTTCGCGCTCGATGGCGCCCGCGACACTTGAAGAGTTCACCCTGCCCGATGGTGCGCAGGCCTTTCTGCTGACCAGCAGCCAGCCAGGCCAGGTGCTGGCGCCCGGCGCGCGGGCCCGGCAGATCATTGCAGGATTTGAAGGCACCGGAACCCATGTCGCTGTTCTCGACGAGGATGGCCAGGTGCTGGCAGCTTCAAGTACATTTTCCGACATCGGACTTGCCGGCAGCGATATCGACCGGATGGTGGCCGATGTCACCGGTGCAGTCGACCGGCTGGTCAAGCGGATGACGGCCTCGCCCATCGGCGCGATGCCGACAGCCATCGGCCGGCTGGCCGATGATCCGGCGCTGCATCTGCTGTTTGCCGTTGAGCCCGCGCCGGCGGAAGACGAACAGCCCGTCGTCGCCACGACCTCCGACAATAATGCAGCCGCAGCTCCAATGGAGGATGAAACCAAATCCGCCGGTTCAGAGCCGCGATCCGAAACTTCGGATAAACCCGAAATCGAGAGTGCAAGCGCGCATATCTCGCCAGTGGACACGGCCCCTTCAAACGACACGGCGGGCGTCGAAGACCAAGCCGCCGCCACGCCGATGGATGCTGCAACCGAAACCCAGAAGCAGCCACGCCAGCCGTTTTTTGACACGCGGCGGATCCGGGACGAGCTCAATGCCCGGCTGGCCAAGGCCGAGCAGGAAAGCAAGCTGCCGACAGCTTTCGAGGAGGCCCGTGGCCTCGAGGTGCCTTCGGTACCGGATGAAACCCGCGAGGACATCGAGGATACAGCAGCCGACAACGAGGCGCCTGGCGACGAAGAGCAACCTGCGGATGTTGCCGTCGACGAGGTCTCTGCTCCGGCGGAAAATTCCACGGACAACCTTGATGACAATGTCTCCGAAGACACCGTGGCAAAGACTGCCGATCCCGCCGACGTCACAAATGACGAAGCCGTGCCTGACAGCAAACGGTCCGCGGCTGCCGATGATGGCTCCGCGAACACTGATGGCAACGAGCTCGCCACTACCCCGGTTGACGATGGCGTAGCAACAGACGAAACCGGCGATGAAGCCGCTCCGACCACCGCGCAAGATGCGTCTGATCGTGACAATGATCATCCGGTAGCGGACGACGCTGGCGACGAAGCGCCTGCCAACGAACAAGCCGCTGCGGAACCGCAGTTCCGGTTTGATCCGGACGGCAAGCCGGCGCGGTTTGTCTGGAAAATCAACAAGGACGGTGAATTCAGCGAAGTCTCACCGGAATTCGCCGCCGCCGTCGGCCCGCATTCGGCAGACATCATCGGCCGCAAGTTCCCGGATCTGGCGCGGGTCTTCAACCTCGATCCCGATCACATCATCACGGATCTGCTCAACCGCCGCGATACCTGGTCGGGCAAGACGGTGTTCTGGCCGATCCAGGGGACCGATCTGGTCACGCCTGTCGATCTTGCCGCCTTGCCGACCTACACCCGCGACCGCCGCTTCGACGGGTTCCGGGGCTTTGGCATTGTCCGCACCGGCGAAACCCGCAAGGACCCGGAAGCGCTGGGGCTCGCCCTGGTACCCGGAAGCGTATCCCGATCGGTTGACCAGACGCCTGAATCCGATCTTCACGAGAAAACGCCCGCAGACCTGAACGAAAAAGTTGATCTCACCGGCCACGAAGACTTGCCGGTCGAGGACCAGGCAGAGTTGGAAATGCGCGATCTCGAGCGCGACATTGATGACCTTTCGCGGATGGACGGCGCTGATGCCGGCAGCACTGACGAAGAGAGCTGCGCGAATGACGCATCCGAGGAGACCGGGCTATCTGGGGATGAGCCGGCGAGCAACGGGCCTGAAGCAGACCAGAGCGATCCATTCAAGGGCGAGCGCCCCGCGATCCGGCTTGTCGAAACACCGATGCGGCGCGACAGCGACAAAATCATTGATCTGGAAGCGCGCCGTCCACGCCTTGCCAAGGAGCCGCTTTCACCCGGTGAACAGGCGGCGTTCCGGGAAATCGGCGTGCGCCTGAACAATCCGCCGGAGCCCGCTCCGTCGGCCGAGACCCCGGATCAGCACGAAGCAAAACCCGAATCCGCAGCTCCAGCGCAACCGCAGGAAACGCCGAGTTTCGGCAAGCGCCAGGCTGTTGAAAACGACGGGCAGTCCGCCAACAAGCCTGACACCGATGACACAGACAGCCGATTTGAGCGTGATCAGGCGGAAGATGTTGCCGAACCGACTGATATCTCAGCAGAAGAGACCGAGACCCCGATCGCGGAACCGCGCGATGAGACACCTTCCCCGGCTGATGCCGAAGCAGAAGGGATGAGCGACGAGGACGCTGGAACCGGTGAGACCGGGCACGAGGACACCGAGTCCGAAGAGCCTGCCGCGCTGCCGTCGGCGTTTGCGCTGCCCGCCCGGCAAGGCATGCCGGCGGGCATGGATGCCGATATCATCAATGCGATCCCGGCGGCTTTGCTGGTGCATTCGGGCGATGAGCTTATCCACGGCAATGCCGATTTCTTCGAGCTGACAGGTTATGCCTCGCTTGAGGACCTCACCGAGCGCGGTGGCCTCGATCATCTGCTCGAACGCCCTGATGAGGAGGATGATTTGAGCGACGGCGGCCTTTTCGTCCGATGTGGCGACGGCAGCAGACGCCAAATCACGGCACGGTTGCGGTCGGTCAATTGGGGCGACGGTCAGGCCCTGCTGCTGGCGCTGTCGCCGCGCGAGAGCAAATCCGCTGCGGCTGCCGAAACTGCCACCTTGATTCCGCTTGCTGAAACGAGCGATGAACCAGAAGCCGAGACAGACACAACGGCTCTGGACACTGCGCTGGCGATCGAGGCGCAGGAATTGCGCTCGATCCTGGAGACCGCAACCGACGGCGTGGTGATCCTGAACAATGACGGCACCATCCGCTCGATGAACGGCTCGGCCTGTGCGCTGTTCAATTATGACGACGACGAGACCCACGATCAGCCATTTGCCATGCTGTTTGCCCATGAAAGCCAGCGCGCGGTGATGGATTATGTCAGCGGGCTTGCCGATCACGGGGTTTCAAGCGTGCTCAATGACGGCCGCGAAGTGATCGGACGCGAAGCTTCAGGCGGGTTTCTGCCGCTGTTCATGACCATCGGACGGCTGACAGGCTCGAATGGCTATTGCGCGGTGCTGCGCGACATCACCAACTGGAAGCGCACGGAAGAAGAGCTGCGCAACGCCAAGCGCGCGGCCGAAACCGCGAACTCCCACAAGTCCGATTTTCTGGCCCGGGTCAGCCACGAGATCCGCACCCCGCTCAACGCCATCATCGGGTTTTCCGAAATGATGGTGGAGGAACGGTTCGGCCCGATCGGCAGCCCGCGCTATCTCGAATACGCCCACGACATCGGCAATTCCGGCAAGCATGTGCTCGACATCGTCAATGATCTGCTCGACATCTCCAAGATCGAAGCCGGTCAGGTGAGCATGGAGTTTGTCTCGGTTTCATTGAACAATCACCTTGCGGAAAGTGTCGCCCTGCTGCAACCGATGGCCAACAGCCAGCGGGTGATCATCCGCACCAGCCTTTCGGCCAGTGTGCCGGAGGTGGTCGCAGACCAGCGCTCGATCAAGCAGATCGCGCTGAATCTGTTGTCGAATGCAATCCGCTATACGCCTGCAGGCGGGCAAATCGTAGTGTCGACCTCTTACGAGCCGTCGGGCAATGTGGTCATCCGCATTCGCGATACCGGTATCGGCATGAACCGCAAAGAACTCGAGCAGGCGATGAAGCCGTTCGGCCAGGTCGGCCCCGGCCCTCGCCAACGCGGTGACGGCACCGGGCTTGGCCTGCCATTGACCAAGGCGATGGTCGAAGCCAACCGGGCGCAGTTCGACATCGTCTCAACGCCGGGCGAAGGGACGCTGGTTTCCATCGCCTTTCCGCCGCAGCGGGTCCTGGCCGACTGAAACACAAAAAGACGGGGACCTGAACCGGGTCCCCGTTTGTAAATCTGCATCAGTGCTAACCAACACCTGGAATAGCTTTGGGGCCACCCAAGGTTGATTTCACTTTCACGCATGAACCCTTGCCGGGTCCTTTCCAGCTTAATTAAGACTTTACTGAACCAGCCTGCTTCGATTGAAGTGGTTAAAATTTCGGGTAAGGTCTGATTAACCATGAGACCCCCGCAAATGCCGGAGAAACAGCCGAAAGCCAGGCTTCCGGACGGTGTCTTGCGGTCTGCAGCCTTCAATTGAAGCCGGTCACAGCACCGGTTGACGATCCAATCGCGCTCGCCTATCAGTAAGGTACCGGGGGCGCCTTACGGCTGAGAAGTACCCTTTGAACCTGAACCAGATAATGCTGGCGGAGGGAGGGTAAAAGTCGCAGGATTCGCGGTCTTCCTTTTCTTCGCTGGCCGGAGAAAAGACCGTGAAAACAGACCAGATTCTCGCTGCCCTTCAGACCCAGAAGCCGCTGGTGCATTGCATCACCAACTATGTGGCGATGAACATTGCCGCCAATGTGGTGCTCGCCGCCGGCGCCTCGCCCGCGATGGTGCATGCTGAAGTCGAGGTCGCCGATTTCGTGCCGATTGCAGGCGCGCTGACCATCAATATCGGCACCCTGTCGCCCAATTGGGTGTCGGCGATGCAGAAGGCTGCGGATGCGGCCAAGGCAGCCGGCAAGCCCTGGGTTCTGGACCCGGTGGCGCATTTTGCCACCCCCTACCGCGGCGAGGTCGTGAAAGATCTGATGGCGCGCGGACCCGCGATCATCCGTGGCAATGCGTCGGAGATCATGGCGCTTCTGGGCGCCGCGACGTCAGGAAAAGGTGTCGACAGCGGCGACAGCGTGGCGGATGCCGAAGGCGCTGCAACTGCCTTGGCCAAGGCGCAGGGCTGTGTGGTCGCAGTCACCGGTGAAGTGGATTTCGTCACCGACGGCACCCGCTCGGCGCGCATCTCCGGCGGTTCGGAAATCATGCCGATGATCACCGCGATCGGCTGCTCGCTGACGGCCCTGATGGGTGGTTTTGCGGCCGTGTCTCCACCGCTTGAAGCCGCCGTGGCAGCCCTTTCCCTGTTTGCCGAGGCCGGCAACCGGGCAGCCCGGACAGCCGGCGGCCCAGGCAGCTTCCAGGTCGCGTTTCTCGATGCGCTGTCGCAGATGAAGCCCGAAGATCTTGCAAATGATGCAGGTGTGCAGTGGCTTTGAAACGCGAGGCGCTGAAGCTTTATCTGGTCACGGACCCGGTTATGTGTGCGGATCTCGGCCTGGTCGAGACCGTGCGCCGTGCCGTCGCGGGGGGCGTGACCATGGTGCAGCTGCGCGACAAGCAGGCGAGCACGCAAGAGCGGGTGACGCTGGCACGTGCCCTGATGCAGGCTCTCGATGGCACCGGTGTTCCACTGATCATCAATGACGATGTGGAGGCCGCCCTCGCCTCGGGCGCCGACGGCGCGCATATCGGTCAGAGTGACGGCTCGCCAGAGCGGGCGCGGGCTCTGCTGGGGTCAGACCGGATCCTGGGGCTGTCCTGCGAGACGGCGGAGCGCGTGGCGGCGACCAAATCTATGGACGTGGATTATCTCGGTCTGGGGCCGGTGTTTGCCACCGGCAGCAAGGCCGACCACGAGCAGCCCATAGGGCTTGCCGGCCTGGCCGCGCTGGTCGCCGCAACAGACCTGCCGACGGTGGCAATCGGCGGCTTGAAGGCGAGCCATGTGAATGAAGTCCTGGCAACTGGCGCGGACGGGCTGTGCGTGGTCTCGGCCATCTGCGGCCAGGCTGACCCGCAAGCCGCGGCTGCATCCTTCTTTATCAGCAAAAATGGAGGTTCGCGATGATCCGCAACGTTCTCTCCATCGCCGGTTCTGACCCTTCCGGCGGCGCCGGCATTCAGGCCGACATCAAGGCGATCTCGGCCAATGGCGCCTATGCGATGGCGGCCATCACCGCGCTCACCGCCCAGAACACGCAAGGCGTCAGCGGCGTCCATCTTGTCCCACCCGCTTTTGTCAGTGACCAGATTGAAGCCGTGTTTGCCGATATTCGCGTCGACGCGATCAAGGTCGGCATGATCGCCAATGCCGACATCGCGCAGGCGGTGGCCGAGGCGTTGCGGAAACACCCCGCGGTGCCCGCCGTGCTGGATCCGGTGATGATCGCCAAGGGCGGCGCGCCGTTGCTGGCTGATGATGCCATCGCTACCATGCGGGACACGCTGTTGCCGCTGGCCACGCTGCTGACCCCGAACCTGCCGGAAGCAGCGCACCTGCTGGGGCTTCCGATGGCCGAAACACGCGATGACATGGTCGCCCAGGCCAGGACGTTGAGAGTTTTGGGGCCCAGGGCCGTGCTCCTCAAAGGCGGCCATCTTGAGGGGGACGAAAGCCCGGACGTTCTGGTCACCGACGACGGCGAACACTGGTACGAAGCGCCACGCACTGCGACGAAAAACACCCACGGCACCGGCTGCACCCTGTCGGCTGCACTCGCCGCACAGATCGCCCGGGGCCTGCCCCTGCGCGATGCGGTCACGTCTGCCAAAGCCTATGTGGCCGGCGCCATTGCGCAGGCGGATGAACTCAGCGTCGGGAGCGGGCACGGCCCGACCCATCATTTTGCACATCTCTACGGTTAGGAAATTTTCCCATGAAACTGACGTCTTTGACTGCGGTGCTTACGCTGCTCGCCTCCCCGGTGATGGCGCAGGACCAGATGACGCTGATGCTGGACTGGTTCGTCAATCCTGATCACGGGCCGATCATCATTGCCCAGGAAAAGGGCTATTTCGAAGACGCCGGGCTCGAGGTCGAGATCATCGCGCCCGCCAACCCGTCCGATCCGCCGAAGATGGTGGCCGCAGGACAGGCTGATCTGGCGATTTCCTACCAGCCGCAACTGCATCTGCAGATTCACGAAGGACTGCCGCTGAAACGTGTCGGCACGCTGGTGGCGACGCCGCTCAACTGCCTGCTGGTGCTGGAAGACGGTCCGGTGAAGTCCCCTGCCGACCTGGCGGGGCGCAAGGTCGGTTTCTCCGTCGGCGGCGTCGAGGAAGCGGTGCTCGGTGCGGTGCTGAAAACCCACGGGGTGACGCTCGAGGAGATCGAGCTCATCAATGTCAACTGGTCGCTGTCGCCTTCGCTGATGTCCGGCCAGGTCGATGCGGTGATTGGCGCGTTCCGCAATTTCGAACTCAACCAGATGGATATCGAAGGTGTGAAGGGCCGCTGTTTCTATGTCGAGGAAGAAGGCCTGCCGACCTATGACGAGCTGATCTATGTCGCCAATCCGGAAAGCATGGATCGCAAGATGGTCGCCCGTTTCCTGGCCGCGACCGAGAAGGCCACGCAATATATCGTCAACCACCCCGAGGAGAGCTGGGAGATTTTCGCAGCCAGCTCGGAAGAGCTCAATGACGAACTCAACCAGCGCGCCTGGTTCGACACGCTGCCGCGCTTTGCGCTGCGGCCGACGGCGATGGATGCCGGCCGCTACGCGACATTCGAAGCCTTCCTGCACGAGGCGGGCCTGATCCCCGGCATCAACGATGTGTCCGCCATCACCATCGATGTGACCGCCCCATGAGCACGCCCGACTATGGCCGCGTCTTTGCCTCGCTGCGTGACGGCTGCCCGGAGCAATGGCGGGCCTATACCCGCCACACCTTTGTCGAGGGTCTGGGAGTCGGCTCGTTGCCAGCCGCATCGTTCGAGCATTATCTGATCCAGGATTATGTGTTCCTGATCCACTTCGCCCGGGCCTGGTCCTTGGGTGTGGTTAAGGCCGAAACGCTGGATGAGATGAAGATCTGTGCCAGCACCGTGGATGCGCTGATCAATCACGAGATGTCGCTGCATGTGAAAACCTGTGCTGCCAAGGGCATTGATGAAGCCGCCCTGTTTGCGGCCAAGGAAGAGGTCGCAAACCTCGCCTATACCCGCTTCGTCATGGATGCCGGGCTGCAGGGCGATTTTCTTGACCTGATCGCAGCGCTTGCGCCCTGCTGTTTCGGCTATGGCGAAATTGGTCACCGGCTTGCCGGGGTGATGGCGGCGGATACGCCTTATGCCGACTGGATCGAGACCTATGCCGGAGACGACTACCAGCAGGTGATGATGGCTGTCGGCAAAATGTTTGACGCTGCGGTGATCCGCCGACTGGGTCCTGATTTCCGGGATAGTCCGCGCTGGGAGAAGCTGCAGGCCCGCTTCACCACGGCGACGGAGCTGGAAGCGGGCTTCTGGGACATGGGGCTTAACGGCGCGTGAGCACTGCCACCTCGATCACTGTCCAGGGCAGCTACCGGATTGCCGACAAGGTGCTGTTTGACAGCGTCGATCTGCCTATTCCTGCGGGCCAGTGGAGCTGTCTTCTGGGACGATCCGGTGTTGGCAAATCCACGATTCTGCGGTTGATCCTCGGGCTTGAAACCGCGGGGCAGTTCGAGGGGACGATTGCGGCCGGGGATAGCAAACCGATCAAGAGCCGGGCCAGTTACATGGCACAATCGGATCTTCTGCTGCCCTGGCTCAGCCTGCGCGAGAACGTCGTGCTTGGCGCAAGATTGCGCGGCGAAAGACCGGATCTCGACAAGGCCGATGCGATGATCGAGCAGGTCGGGCTGACCGGCGACCACGCCAAGAAGCCCGGCGCACTTTCGGGCGGCATGCGGCAGCGCGCGGCGCTTGCGCGCACACTGATGGAGGATTGCCCGATCGTGCTGCTGGACGAGCCGTTTTCAGCGCTGGATGCCGGCACCCGCGCCGACATGCAGGATCTGGCTGCCCGGGTGCTGGCCGGCCGAACCGTGCTCTTGGTGACCCATGATCCCGCCGAGGCCTGTCGTCTCGGTCATCATGTCAACGTGCTGTCGGAAACAGGCATCGCGCCCTGGCCTGTGCCGGACACCGCGCCGGTTCGCCGGGTCGATGATCCCGCGCTGCTTCACGCCCAGGCGGCATTGCTGTCGCATCTGCGGGGGGCGGCATGAACCGCGTCTGGTATCCACTCTGTGCGGGTCTTCTCGGCCTCGGGCTGTGGCAGGCGGTGGTCTGGATCACCGGCGCACCGCATTTCATTCTGCCCGATCCGTGGCGGGTGGCAAAGGTGGGCTATGAGAACCGGGCGCTGATCGCCGAGCACACGCTGGTGACCGCGACCGAAGTCGCGCTCGGACTGGTGATAGGGTCGGTGCTGGGAGCATTGACCGCGATCCAGCTCGCCGCCTTCCCCCGGCTTGCCCGGCTGACATTGCCGATGCTGGTCTTCACCCAGGCGGTGCCGGTCTTCGCGCTGGCGCCGATCCTGACCGTGTGGCTCGGCTATGGCATGGCGTCAAAGATCGCCATGGCGGTGCTGATCATCTATTTCCCGGTCACGTCCGCATTTCATGACGGGCTCACCCGGGTCTCGCCGGCGCTGCTGGATCTGGCGCAGACAATGGGGGCCAGCCCGTCCCGGGTCATGCGGCGGATCAGGATCCCGCATGCCTTGCCGTCACTTGCCTCCGGCCTGAAACTTGCCGCCGTCTATGCCCCGATCGGCGCAGTCATTGGCGAATGGGTCGGGTCTTCGAAAGGGCTCGGCTACCTGATGCTTCTGGCCAATGGCCGAGCCAAAACCGACCTGATGTTTGCCAGCCTGATCGCGCTGGCGGTTCTGACCGTGGCGCTGCACAAGATGGTTTCCCTGCTTGCGCAGCGTCTCAACGAGATCTCGCGGATCGAGTGATCTTCCGAGCCGACTTGCCCGCGCCGGTCAGGTCCTGAGTTCCGGCAGATCCTTGAACAGCTCCAGCGCTTCCGGGTTGGCCAGCGCCTCCTGGTTCTTGACCGTCCGGCCGTGGACGATGTCGCGCACGGCCAGCTCGACGATCTTGCCGGACTTGGTGCGCGGGATGTCAGTCACCGCAATGATGCGGGCCGGGACGTGACGCGGCGAGGCGCCGGTGCGGATTTTTGTGCGGATCTTTTTCTCAAGCGCCTCATCAAGCGCCATGCCTTCGGCAAGACGGACAAAGAGCACAACGCGGACATCGTCATCCCAGTCCTGGCCGATGCAGATGGCTTCGAGTACCTCGTCCATCTGTTCGACCTGGTTGTAGATTTCCGCGGTGCCGATGCGCACGCCGCCGGGATTGAGCGTTGCATCCGAGCGGCCATGGATGATGATGCCGTTGTGGGCGGTGCGTTCGGCAAAATCGCCGTGGGTCCAGATGTTGTCGAAGCGGGAGAAATAGGCGGCGTGGTATTTCTCGTCGCCGGGATCGTTCCAGAAACCGATCGGCATGGCCGGAAACGGCTTGGTGCAGACCAGTTCGCCCTTTTCGCCGGTGACGGAGTTACCGTTGTCGTCCCAGACATCGACCGCCAGGCCGAGGCCGGGGCCCTGGATCTCGCCGCGGTAGACCGGAAGGGCGGGAATGCCGAGCACGAAGCAGGAGACGATGTCGGTGCCGCCGGAAATCGAGGCCAGATGCACGTCGGGCTTGATGCCCTCATAGACAAAGGTAAAGCCTTCGGGCGACAGCGGCGATCCGGTCGAGGTCAACAGGCGCAGCGACGAGAGATCATGGGTCTTCGCCGGTTCGAGGCCGGCCTTGCGAACGGCGTCAATGAATTTGGCCGAGGTGCCGAGCACCGCGAATTTTTCCTCCGCCGCGTAGTCGAAAATGACATTGCCATCGGGATAGAACGGCGAACCATCGTAAAGGCACAGTGTCGCGCCGACTGCCAGGCCCGAGACGAGCCAGTTCCACATCATCCAGCCGCAGGTGGTAAAGTAGAACAGCCGCTCGCCTGGCTCGAGGCCGCAATGCAAGCGGTGTTCCTTCAGGTGCTGCAGCAGTGTGCCGCCAGCCGAATGAACGATGCATTTGGGAATGCCGGTGGTGCCGGAGGAAAACAGGATATAGAGCGGATGCGCGAAGGGCAGCGGCTCGAACTCGACCGGTTTGGCCGGATAATCTGCAATGAAGGCCGCAAGGGTAGCGGCACCCGGCACAGCGCTAGCGACAGCTTCGCCATCGTCGAGCATCGGCACGATGATGGTGGCCTTGGGCTTGAGCGCGGCTGAGATCTCGACCAGCTTGTCCGCGACTTCCTGGCGCTTGCCATTGTACCAGTAACCGTCGCACGAGATGAACAGTTTGGGTTCGATCTGGCCGAACCGGTCAAGCACGCCCTTGACGCCGAAATCGGGCGAGCAGGATGACCAGATCGCCCCGATCGAGGCGCAGGCCAGCATGGCGGCAATGGTTTCGGGCATGTTGGGCATCATCGCGGCAATGCGGTCGCCCTTTCCAACGCCCTGTGCGCGGAAGGCCTGCTGCAGCCGGGAGACCAGCGCATGCAGCTCGTCCCAGCTCATGGACCGCTGGCCCTTGTCTTCGGCCCGGAACAGCATGGCCGGTTCAGCACCGGTGCGGGTCAGCAGGTTTTCGGCGAAATTCAACTCGGCATCGGGGAAAAACTTCGCGCCGGGCATGGCGTCTCCGTTTTCGGTGATGCGCTCACCCTTGGTGCCGCGCACGCCGCAAAAGTCCCAGATTGCAGACCAGAAGCCGTCCCGATCTGTCACCGACCACTCATGCAATGAAGCAGGATCTGAAAGCGACCGCCCTGCCCTTTTTCCAGCGAATTCGGAAAACGCCATCCATGGGCTGTTCTGCAAATCCTGCTCATTGGGGCGCCAGAGTGGTGTGTCGGTCATGTCATGCTCCTGCCAGATAATGCGGTCTGGTTAGTAGCATTGGCAGGGTCCGATGCAAACAGAACATCGCAGCGCAGCATGACATTGCGGTCCGCAACTGCGGCTGGCCAATTGCATTCGCGCGCACCAAGCATTAACCAAGGCAAGCAGCACCATCTGGGGCAGTGTGACCGGGGAGTATCGGATTGGGGTTCATCATCGCACAATGGTCCTTGCGACGTGCGGCGATTTCGGGCGTTCTTTTCGTGCTCGTGACCGTTCTGGCCGTTTTCGCAAGCCTGCCGCTGGCCGTCTCCAGCGGTGTCGTGCGTGATCGCCTGGAGCGCGATATCAGCGCCTGGGCCGGACATCCTGTTTCACTGGGTGATGCGCCCTCGGTCGATTACTGGCCCACTCCGACGATCCAGCTCGACAATGTCATCATCCGGCCATCGACCTTTGCTGGCGGCGACCCGATCATGCGGGCAGACAGTATTGTCGCCAAT
>Ga0209344_10003493_pt1 | contig 15448 bp, 18 predicted proteins | sample Cruoilmetagenom6_FD_187293 | JGI IMG/M metagenome (GOLD analysis project Ga0209344, IMG submission 187293) | Oil polluted marine microbial communities from Coal Oil Point, Santa Barbara, California, USA - Santa Barbara Oil Seep Sample 6 (SPAdes)... | ecosystem: Environmental > Aquatic > Marine...
GTTTTGTAATTTCTGAAAATACAAATGTTTTTTCACCAGCCTGCGATGGGATTTTGGATGCTTCACACTTCAACAGAATTGGAGATTATCTCAATTTCTCAAAAAGTGCCGTGAAGATAATAAGATGGGCTTTTTTGTTCTCTCTTTTTTACAATTTAATAGGGTTGTCGTTCGCAGTTACAGGGCATTTACAACCTGTAGTTGCGGCCATATTAATGCCTTTAAGCTCTATAAGTATAGTAGTTTTCACAACCTTGGCGACCCAATATGCGGGCAGGAAATTAAGAACCAATATAAATAAGTAAAATTGACAAATGTCATATTTTAAGGATGTTTGCAATAATAATTTTGAATAATAATAATCAGGTATGACCATAATCTATATGCTATTGGCAATCAGTGTTTTTGTGGCGCTCATATTTTTTGCGCTGTTCATCTTTTCAGTAAAAAAGGGCCAGTACGATGATACTTACACTCCTTCCGTGCGGATGCTTTTTGAGGATGAATTGGTAAAGGAGGGCACAACAAATAAAAAGAATACTTCAAAAGAAACTATAACCAATCCAAAAGAATAATTTTAATTACCACTATGCAAACAGAACAGTTTTACTACGACAATAAGATTGTCAAAAAATTCATCAATGCGACCCTTTTTTGGGGTCTCATTGGTATGAGCATAGGCTTACTGCTGGCCTTAATGTTTTTGTTTCCAAACATGACCGATGGTATATCGTGGCTCAGTTTTGGACGTTTAAGGCCATTGCACACAAACGCTGTAATTTTCGCTTTTGTGGGCAATGCCATTTTTGCTGGAGTTTATTATTCCACACAGCGTCTGCTAAAGGCGCGTATGTGGAGCGATTTTCTCAGTACCCTGAATTTCTGGGGATGGCAGGCCATTATTGTAGGTGCGGCCATTACGTTGCCTCTGGGATACACAACTTCAAAAGAATATGCCGAACTGGAGTGGCCATTCGATATTGCCATTGCGATAATTTGGGTAGCTTTTGGAATTAATCTAATTATGACCATGGTTAAGAGACGCCAACGCCATTTGTATGTGGCGCTTTGGTTCTATCTGGGAACTTGGGTTACCGTTGCCGTTCTTCATATTGTAAACAGTATGGAAATTCCTGTTAGCGCATTAAAAAGTTATTCAATGTATGCTGGCGTGCAGGATGCGTTGGTACAATGGTGGTATGGGCATAATGCGGTAGCGTTTTTCCTCACCACTCCTTTTCTTGGCTTAATGTACTATTTTGTACCAAAAGCAGCCAATAGGCCAGTATATTCTTACCGTCTTTCCATAGTTCACTTTTGGTCGTTGATTTTTATTTACATCTGGGCGGGACCCCACCACTTACTCTACACTGCGCTGCCGGAATGGGCGCAGAATTTGGGTGTCGCATTTTCCGTAATGCTTATCGCTCCATCCTGGGGTGGGATGATAAACGGCCTTTTAACATTACGTGGTGCGTGGGATAAAGTTCGCGTTGATCCGGTATTAAAATTTATGGTAGTGGCAATTACCGGTTATGGTATGGCAACTTTTGAGGGCCCTATGCTTTCGCTTAAAAACGTAAATGCCATTGCGCACTTTAGCGACTGGATTATTGCGCACGTACACGTGGGCGCCCTTGCCTGGAACGGATTTTTGACCTTTGGTATGATTTATTGGTTGGTGCCGCGGCTTTTCAAAACAAAATTGTATTCCATAAAATTGGCCAATGCACATTTCTGGATTGGAACCCTTGGTATAATTATGTATGCGCTGCCCATGTACGTTGCCGGATTTATGCAGGCTTCTATGTGGAATCAGTTTAACCCAGATGGAACGTTAACCTATGGAAATTTCCTAGAAACGGTTACAGAAATTATCCCAATGTACTGGATGCGTGCCATTGGCGGTAGTTTATATATTACTGGAGCCTTCATAGCACTTTATAACGTAATAATGACTGCTCGCAGGGGTAGTAAAGTTACCGATGAGCTTGCAGAAGCAATGCCATTAACGCCTGTAACTAAAAAACAAACCTCGGGCGAAGGTTACCATACTTGGTTGGAGCGCAGACCTATTAAATTGACTATTTATGCAACCATTGCAATTTTAATAGGAGGGGCCGTACAGATCATTCCATCCTTGATGGTTGATGATTATGTGCCAGTAATTTCCAGTGTAAAACCATACACTCCATTGGAATTGGAAGGACGTGATATTTATATTCGCGAGGGCTGTGTAGGCTGCCACTCACAAATGATTCGTCCTTTCAGGAGTGAAGTGGAGCGCTATGGCGAATATTCAAAATCGGGCGAATATGTATATGATTATCCTTTCCTATGGGGAAGTAAACGCACCGGGCCAGACTTGCACCGTATAGGTGGCAAATATTCCGACAACTGGCATTTGAACCATATGTACGATCCTCAAAGTACTTCCTCGGGGTCTATTATGCCTTCCTATAAATGGTTGATAAACTCCGAATTGGATAAATCAGACACCGAGGCGAAAATGCGCGCTATGGTTAGTTTGGGAGTGCCCTATACGGAAGAGGAAATAGCTCGCGCCCAACAGTGGATGGATGAACAGGGTACCACAATTGAAAAAAACCTTTATAGCGATCCCGATTTTGTAACAACATATGAAGCTAGCAAGAAATATGCTGAAGAAAACGATGAGGAATTCATAGAGATGAAAGACCGGGAAATAGTGGCCGTAATTGCCTATTTACAACGTTTGGGAACAGATATTAAAGTAGAAAACGCTGAAGACGCTTCAGCAAAAAGCGAATAGTTATGCTGAAATTTATAAAAGGAAACCTCGAGAACATAGATAATGTTCAAATCTATCCAATGATTTCATTATTGATATTTTTCATCTTTTTTGTAGTGCTCTTTTATTGGGTCATTACCGCTAAAAAAGAGCATATAAATGAAGTGAGCAACATTCCATTGGAAAACAATTCAAACAACCAAAACGAAGAGCTATTATGAAAACTACAGCATCATTTTTAAGAGTCATCGGTTTTCTGATACTCGCTTTTTTTCTGTTGGAACTTACTATCGATTCCGGAGAGCAGTGGGCAATTACAAAATATCCTATAATATGGGCTGTTTTGGCAATGTTGCTTTTTTTCGCCATAGCTCTGGAAATAATTGCTGCCGCCCTACAGCGTATTCTTTTTGGAGGTCTAACCCCTGAAGCAAAAGAACGCTATTTGGCTGCCGAAAAATTAAGGGAAGCGAACCGTTTTGGTTGGATTGAAAGAAAATATAATGAAATGCTCGACGCAAAACCTATTGCAAAAGAACAGGAAATTGTATTGGACCATAATTATGACGGTATTCGGGAGCTGGATAATACCCTGCCGCCGTGGTGGGTCTATATGTTTTATGCTACCATAATCTTTGCCGTTGTGTACATGGTACGCTACCACATTTTTGATGGTACAAACCAAAGGGAAGAATACGAAATTGAAATAGCACAGGCAAAAGCCGAGGTAGAGGAATACAAGAAAAATAATAAAGACCTTATTGATGCAAATACCGTTGAATTGTTGACGGATGCCGGTGATATTGATGCCGGAAAGAGCATTTTCGTAGCCAACTGCGTAGCTTGTCACAAAGAGACTGGCGGGGGTGGTATTGGTCCAAACCTTACCGATGACTATTGGATTTTGGGAGGTGGTATCAAGAATGTTTTCCACACCATAAGTGAAGGAGGCCGCGCAGGTAAGGGAATGATTGCATGGAAAACCGATTTAAAACCCAGTGAAATGGCCCAAGTAGCAAGTTATGTAATGACGCTACACGGTACAAATCCGGTTGATTCCAAAGAACCGGAAGGAGATGTTTGGGTAGATGAAAATGCTCCGGTGGACAATGTTGAGGTAAAAGTGATAGACTCTACCAAAATTCAAATTGATATTTCCAATAAGCCGGTTCTTGACGATCTGCAAGCGGAAGGAAATTAAAACACTATTTTATAATTAACAAAACATAAATTTTGGATACCCCCGAAAACGAACGGTTTAGAGATAGTATTGGTACAATCAACGAAGAAGGTAAAAGAGCTTGGGTTTACCCTAAAAAGCCATCTGGTAAATTATATCAATACAGAAAATATGTAAGCTATTTTCTGCTTGCATTTCTCTTCGCCGCTCCATTTGTGAAAATTAACGGAAATCAATTTTTGCTTTTCAATGTTTTGGAGCGCCGTTTCAACATTTTTGGATTTCCCTTTTGGCCGCAGGATTTTTACCTCTTTGTGATTATGATGATTATAATGGTGGTATTCATTATTTTCTTTACGGCGGCCTTTGGAAGAATTTTCTGTGGATGGATCTGCCCACAGACTATTTTTATGGAAATGGTTTTCCGAAGAATTGAATATTGGATTGATGGCGATAGGGGAGCACAGATTCGTCTGGACAAACAAGCTTGGAATGCTGAAAAGATTAGGAAACGTGTATTAAAATGGTTTATCTTTTTTGTTATTTCATTTTTGATTGCTAATATATTTCTGGCCTATTTAATAGGAAGTGATCGGTTACTGCAATATGTTTTTGAGGGTCCTTTGGATCACCTAAGTACATTAATTTCATTGTTAATTTTCACTGCGGTTTTCTATTTCATCTTTGCGTGGTTTCGTGAACAGGTTTGCATAATAGCCTGCCCTTACGGAAGATTACAAGGGGTGTTGCTCGACAACAAATCAATCGTTGTGGCGTACGATCACAAAAGGGGTGAAAAAGAAGTGGGCCGCGCCAAATTCAAAAAGAATGAAGACCGTGCCGCTACGGGAAAAGGCGACTGTATAGATTGTTTTCAGTGCGTGCATGTCTGTCCCACGGGTATTGATATCCGTAATGGAACACAGCTGGAATGCGTTAACTGTACCGCCTGTATAGACGCTTGCGACAGTATTATGGAAGCGGTGAATTTGCCAAAAGGCTTGATTCGCTACGCGAGTGAGGAAAATATTGAGAAGAAAACAAAGTTCAAATTTACGCCACGACTAAAAGGATACACCGCGGTTTTGGTAATATTGGTAGGTGTTTTGAGTGGATTATTATTTTTAAGGAGCGATGTGGAAGCAAATGTACTGCGACTTCCAGGACAGCTTTATGAACACAAGGATGACAATATGATCAGCAATGTGTTTACCTATAAATTATTGAACAAAACCACAAAGGATATTGGGAATATTAGCTTTAAACTAAAATCCCACAAAGGAAATATACACACCGTAAAGCAAGGCGAATTGGTGGTCCCGGCACAAGGATTAGCTGAAGGGACTCTTTTTATTGAAATAAACAACGCTGCATTAAGCGGTGATAAAAACAGAGTGGTGATAGAAGTTTACAGTAACGAATCCTTGATAGAAACCACAAGTGTAACCTTTTTGGGCCCGAGGAATTATAATTAAACTCATAAAAAAATTAGCTATGAAAATAAATTGGGGAACTGGATTGGTAATTGGAATGGTACTATTTATGGGTTTTATTCTATTTTTCGTAATAAAAATAAGTACCGATAAAAAGTATGATTATGATTTGGTTACCGAAGAGTATTATAAAAAGGAAATGGTTTATCAAAAAGAAATAGACGCACAGCAAAATTCAAATTCGTTTGAAACCAGTATTTCCGGTAAAAAAATTTCGGAAGGGTGGATGCTAACCTTTCCAAAAAATATTGATTACTCAAAAATTGAAGGAACCGTATTCCTTTACAGGCCGTCCAACAAACAACTGGATTTTCAACTTCCGCTGAAGCTTTCAAATCCAAATTTGCTCATACCTGACCAACGTTTGGTGGCCGGCCGTTGGAATACTATCGTGCAATGGAGATATGAAGGGAAGGATTATTTATATAAAAACGAAATAGTTTATTAATCCCCTAACCTTCGATAGGGGAGCCTGCAAAGTTTCGCCAAAGACGAACTTGTAGGTTTAAAACGATTCTGATAGCTATTTGGACGAAATTGAAATCGAAATCGAAACCTGAGCTTGTAAACTGAAACTTGAAACAAAAATGCTATACACAGCCCTCATATTCGGATTATTGGGAAGTTTCCACTGCGTGGGAATGTGTGGGCCTATTGCTTTTTTGCTACCTGTAGATCGAAATAACAAACTGAAAAAGATAGGCCAAATTTTTTTGTATCACTTCGGAAGGATCTTGGCTTATAGTATAATAGGGTTGATCTTTGGATTGGTAGGTAAAAGTTTGAATCTCTTCGGATTTCAGCAGCAGCTTTCAATTTTGATAGGTGTTTTAATGCTTGCGGTAATTTTTATTCCCCAGAGAATTTTAAATAAATACAATTTTTCAAAACCTATTTACAGAATTATTTCCAAAGTGAAATCGGCATTGGGAAAGGAATTGAAAAAGAAAACCCCGGACACTTTTTTAACTATTGGTTTTTTAAATGGATTTTTGCCCTGTGGCCTAGTTTATATGGCTGTTTTTGGTGCCATTGCTTCGGGAGATGCGCTGCAGGGAAGTTTGTATATGGCGCTCTTTGGATTGGGGACTATTCCACTTATGACGTCCGCCATTTATCTTGGCAATTTTTTAAATGGGCAAGTACGTCAGCGCATCCGTCATGCAATTCCTGTGTTTATAGTAATCATCGGTTGCCTTTTTATAGTTCGTGGTCTGGGGCTTGGCATTCCATATATTTCACCAAAACCAATGACGGAATCCGTAAACACAAATTATAATTGTCACACGGTAACTTCAGAAAATAAAACAATTGATAACCATTAAAATATTCAAATTATGACAAGTTCAATGATTCCTTTGGCAAATTGGGGCGTAGGAACCGCAATCATTATCATCTTTGCAGTTGTGTGCGTTGCTTTAAGTGTGCTGGTAATAAATTTTGTAATGAAGGGTAAAAACGACCAATAGGTTTATTAATTTTTAGTAAATTGAAATTAAATTTTCGGTTATGAAAAATATAGACAGTATTTTTTTGGTGGACTTTACCGGCGGCGTGATTGCCACCATTATCTCAATAATCGTGTCCTTTGCTATAATTGGCGCGTTACTTTTTTATGTGAAGAAGAAACGAAGAAACAAAAAAGGAATGGTTCACAACAAACCCAAAAGAAACGACCATCCTGAAAATATGAAGTAAAAAAAGTCTGCTTCAGAGGAGTGTAGCGGACTTTTTTGGTTAATGGCCAAAAGTATTATTTTGCCAGATTAACTATGGTCGCTATAGTTTCTTTATTGTCTACACCAAGTCCTTCTTGCTGGTGTACCATTTCGCCACGCTGGTCAAAGACGCTTATAATGTTTGAATGTGAAAAGTCCATTGGGGAAATTTCCTTATAATTAACAGCCAACACTGCTGCAAATTCTCGGGTATCATCTTCAGTTCCGCGAAGGAATAACCATTTGTCATCCTCCATTTCATTCTCTTTACTGAAAGCTTTTAGTCTTTCCGGGGTATCGGTTTCTGGGTCTATGCTTACAAAAACATATTGCACATCGTCCTTTTTTTCTTCGGGAACTTGTTTCTCAATATTGCGCATATCTGCCACCAAGCGTGGGCAGGCGGCTTTACAGGATGTATAGATCATAACCATTACTACTACCTTTCCCTGCAGATTTTTCAGTTCAATTTCTTCGCCGTTTTGGGTAGTCCAATGGGATGGAAGGTTATAGATGGACATTTCAGGAATAGTTTCAGTTTCGGCTTTTTTTACTTTTGCAGTTTCAGCGACATCTGTATTTTTTTCTGAATTATTATTGCAGGAAAAAAAAGCTGCCAAGGTTATGACTACTGCTATATATCTAAAATTTCTCATTAATTGTATTTATAAGTTCTCCACATCCTTCGCGCATCTAAAACCTAAGTTTTGGGAAGAATATCGTGCTTTCATACTTCCCCGAAAGGCATAGCGCATAAATGCCGCATAATTCATTAAGTCTGAAGCTCCAATGGCCGCGCTTCCGCAGAACAGGTTGGAATCTTTGTCAACGTCTTTTCGGGATTCTCCCGATATTAATACCGAATTGAAATCTGATGTCCATTCCCAAACAAGGCCGTGAAGATCGTAGATTCCCCAATAATTTTTAAAAGTTTTTCCTATAGGATTATTAAAGGTTTTTGGAGTTTCATACCAATTCAGGATAAACTGGTTATAGGTTTCTATTTTCCGTGCATCCTGCACTTTTTCATTGGCCATGGCAGCATATTCCCATTCATCCATTGTGGGTAACCGTTTGCCTTGACATTCACAATATTTTTTTGCGGCAAACCATGAGATGTTGGTTATGGGAGCATTCGGCAAACCTTGAAAGGTATCGTCATTGCTCCAATTTCGCAAATAACTTTTGTCTGCAAATAAAGTTTTGACATTGCTTTTTTTCCATTGGGGGTATTCTTTCGCAAACTTTAAATATTCTGCATTGGTTACGGGATATACATCCATTAAAAAGGGATTTACCTTTATAGTTTGGTCCTCGGCCCCGTATAGTGGAAGATAAACCCCGCCCTTTACCAATACCATTTTATCATTTTGAGCTTCGACTTTGCAAAATAATAATGATAGGAATAAGAAAAGGGCGGAGCTATATAATTTCAATTTCAGCGGTTTTTTTATTTATTTCTAACAGCTTGAACCATGTCTGGAGTAACCTCTTTTTTGGAGTTGCCCCAACTGTTATACACATACGTTAGTACGTTTGCTACTTCTTCATCACTTAGTGCTTGGGCGGTCATCACACTGTTATATTTTTTTCCGTTTACTGTTATTTCACCGGATTTACCGTGCAAGACAATATCGATAGCCCTATCTACATCGGCATTTAAATAGTCTGATTTTGCCAAAGGAGGAAAGGCGCCTTCAATTCCTTTACCGTCTGCTTGATGGCAGGCAGCACAGGTGGCCATATATTGATCTTTTCCAAAGGTCATACGTTCTTCAAGGCTTAGCGCTTTCATTTCTTCTTTTGGAGCTTTTTTTCCTCCAGTTGGCATGGACTGAATAGCTCCACCTTCAGGAAGATAGATATCATCGCGGATTTCACCGGAATAAATACGCTTGTCTTCTTCACCCTCTACTTTAAGCATGGCCAAGGCACCTTTATTAAACGCTCGGAAAATCGAGTGGTCGACGAGTATAAATGTACCGGGTACATCTATACGAAATTCCACAATTGCGGCCCCTCCTGCAGGAATCAAGGTTGTTTGCACATTTTCGTTAATCATATCGCCGCCTTCAACGTGAACTTTGTCAAAAATTTCGCCAATCACGTGAAATGAAGAAACCAAATTTGGGCCACCATTACCAACAAAGAGACGAATTTTTTCACCCACATTTGCAGTTATTGCATTATCGCCCGTCATAGCTCCAACGCTTCCGTTGAAGACCACGTAATCGGCTTTTTCATCGATGGCTTTCTGCATATCGAAAGCCTGTAAACCACGATCACCATATTTACCTTCGGTATAAAAATCGCCCTGCATGATGTAATATTCTTTATCAACTGGCGGCAATCCCCCTTCTGGCTCTACTAAAATAAGACCGTACATTCCATTGGCAATATGCATTCCCACTGGTGCGGTAGCACAATGATAAACATACAGTCCTGGATTAAGTACCTTGAAAGAAAAGACTTTTTCGTGACCAGGAGCTACCAAGGAAGACTCCGCACCACCACCGGGGCCGTTCACAGCGTGAAGGTCGATGTTATGGGGAAGTTTGTTATCGGGATGGTTTTTTAGATGAAATTCCACCTCATCACCAACACGGGTTCTGATAAAGCTTCCGGGAACAGTTCCTCCAAAAGTCCAATAAATATATTTTACCCCGTTTGTCATTTCCCCTTCACGTTCTTGGATTTCAAGATCAACAATCAGTTTTTTCGCCATACGCTTTCCTATTGGCGTTGGCACATTTGGTGGCGAAGTAAGCTCCGCTATCATTTCTTGATTTACCGGAATATCTACGGTATCGTTGTATTTTTTGTCTGACTGATCATTTACGCAGCCTGAAAGAAATGCCACTGCGCTTATACCAAGCAGCATTCTAGTAATTAAATTTTTTGTAAAAAGTGATTTCATATGGTTGATTTAAAAAGGTTATTCTATTTATTGTTTATTTTATTTTCAGTATCTGATTGTTTCCAAGTGAATAAAACTGGATCAATTGTCAACATAACCCAAGCCCAGTTATTGGTATTGCCATCAAAATTGTTTTTTATGATTTCAGCACCATTCTGTGCGAAAAATTGCGAATAACCCGCTTGAAATCCTACAAATTCACTCAATTTATACGAAGTTACGAAATCCAATTCAAAACCCAAATTGTTAGAAGTATCTTCATTTATTGTTGCTGCGGAGAAAAATTGATGCAGCGCTAAATTAATATTGGATTTCTTATTGAATGAATATTTCATATTTCCGTAAAAATCTACCAGTCCTACATTATTGATATGATTTCCAACATAGAAATAATCCATAAGGCCATTGAATTTATGATTGGTACCGTAAAGTGGGGTGAAAGCTTTGTTTTTTCCATCTGCGGGCAGGCTGTAATCATTTCCACTTTGCAGTTCTCCGCCCAAACCAACTTTCAGGTTTTCTGTTGCAAAATAATTAGCTTCCAATGAAAAAAGGTAAGCACTTAAATCATTATTGGCTATATCATTCCCAAATTGATAATATAAATTTGAAGCAAAGTTGAAGTTATCCATCCTAGCATTTAGATGGACTCCTGCCGTTTGGCTATAGGGGGTGTCGTTTCCCGCTTCATCGGTTTCATCAATGTATTGCATACCATTGTTTAGAAACAAGAAACTTGCAGATAGTTTTTCCCAATCCTTGTGAAGCCAGATATATTGTAGGGTTTTATAAGTATTGGTTGTAAGGGTGTTACCCGTTAAGGCTTCTCCATCCTGATTGTATGCTGCACCCACATGAAACTTCATAAATGTAGGTTCATATTTTAGGATGGCTGCATCATGGCTTCTTCCTTGTTGCGCCCAGCCCACATTTCCGAGGAAGCGTTGATCGTCATAAACAATCTCCTGGCGCCCTGCTTTTAAGGATAGATCTGAAATCAATAAAACGTCGGCCCAAGCCTGGTGAAGTGAGAATCCATTTTTGTCGGCTACGTTCAATTGCGGAACATCGCCCCAAACCCTAATATCCTGTGGGCTTAGATATATATGAAGCACTTCGGTTTTATAACTGAAGTTCAGCCTTGTGCGTTGTGAAACAAAAGTGGCTGGATCTGTGTTATCTGGAAAAAGGGTTTTATATCCATGACGATATTCAAAACGTGGGCGAAATTCGGCATCTACAGTAAACTGAGAATATATATTAGAAGCAGTAAAAAATAGAATTGCAAAAAATGTATATTTTGTACCGCGCATAAATGGTAAATTTATTTTCAGAAACAAAAGTCTTAATTTATATATTCAGCAACTATGACGTTTGTCAGTATTTAAATAATTCTGAAAGAAACAATTAAAATAAATTTTTAGATTGTCATTGAAAACAGTTGCGTTTCGGGCTTGCTGCGTTGCAGAAGCACATCAAAAGCCATGCAGATGTTACGCACATAGGGTCGTCCTTTTTCGGTAATTTGAAGTTTGTTGACCCCTATATTCACTAAACCGTCCTCTTCCATTTCATGAAGTTTTTGAAGCGCTTCTGGGAGTTCCTCAAAATGGAGTGATATATCTTCCCACGATGTTTCAAGCTTGCACATCAAGTTCAAAATATGTTTTCGAATTATTAAATCTTCTTGGTTCAAGATATGTCCACGATACACGGGGATAATATTTTGTTCTACCAAATCTTGGTATTCCTCTACAATTTTTACGTTTTGCCCAAAACTGTACCAACTATCGCCAATGGCCGAAACGCCGAGTCCTAACATTAACTGTGTCTTGCTATCGGTATAGCCCATAAAATTGCGATGCAGTGTTTTTTCTTCTACAGCTTTGTAAAGACTATCTGATTTAAGGGCGAAGTGATCCATCCCAATTTCTATATAGCCGGCTTCTTCCAGCATTTGTTTCCCGATTTCGTACATTTCGCGCTTTTCAGCGGCGCTGGGCAAATCTTCTTCCTTAAAACCTCGCTGTCCATTGCCCTTTATCCACGGTACGTGGGCATAGCTGTAAAAAGCGATTCGGTCGGGCATCAATTCCTTGGTTTTTTCAATAGAGAAAACTACGTGTTCCTTTTTCTGAAAGGGAAGGCCAAAAATTATGTCGTGACCTATTGAGGTGTAACCGATTTCTCGGGCTGTATCGGTTACGCGCTTCACATTGGCAAAGGGTTGCAACCTGTGGATAGCCATTTGCACGGTAGGATTATAATCTTGAACTCCATAGCTAACGCGTGTAAAACCACAGTCAAAAAGGGTTTGCAGGTGTTCTTTGGAGGTATTGTTTGGATGGCCCTCAAAACTGAAGGAAGGATTTTCGGCAACTGTTGCGTTTCGAAAAATTCCCTTAATGAGTAATTTTAAATTTTCCGCGGAAAAAAAAGTTGGCGTTCCACCGCCAAGGTGCAATTCTTTTATTATTGGTCTTTCCGTAAATAAATCCAGATAAAGATGCCATTCCTTCAAAACAGATTCGAGGTATGGAGTTTCCACATTGTGGTTTTTTGTGATGCGTTTGTTGCAGCCACAGAAAGTGCAAAGACTTTCGCAGAAAGGAAGGTGAATATAAAGGCTAATTCCTTCCTTTGCATTGCTTTCGGAAAAACTTTTGATTATTCCATTTTTCCATTCGCTTAAAGAAAAATTGTCGTTTTTCCAATAGGGAACCGTTGGATAGCTGGTATATCGGGGACCCGGTACGTTGTATTTTGAAACTAAACTGTTTTGCATTCTTATATTTCTTTGGCCACAAAATTACCGTTGTCTTTATTTTTATAAAATGATAAATATCACCCACAAGAATTATTGGTATTCAAAGTTTTGGTATAAGTTTTTTCGAAACCCCATAAAAAAAGCCCTGCAAATTGCTGGGCTTTTTTTTCTTTTTCATAGCATTTTTTTTATTCTTCTTCGTTCCAGTTTTCACCTTTTCGGGTTGGATCTTGGTTTCGCTGGTTTTCGTTTGGATTCTGAGAATCCCAGTTTTGGTTTTGGGAAGGATTGTTTTGTTGCTGCTGCTGCTGCTGTTGCTGCTGTTGCCAATCTCTTTGTTGCTGCTGATTTTGTTGATTGTTCTGTTGTTGATCCCGACCCTCTTGATCCTCTCTTTGGTTTTGTTGATTGGTTGATTGATTCGTAGTCCCTTGACTATTGTTGGAGCGCTCTTGACCCCCTTGCTGTTGGTTTCTTTCTTGTGTGTTCATAACGTTTTTTTTTAAATTATATTTATAAATGTAATCCTTAAACCAACTATTAAAGTTGAGTATAACAGTTTTTTAGTAATGATTTCTCGAAATTTTAACGCATCAAAATGTTTTAGGTCAATTAGTAGTGTAATAGGACCAAAGGGCGTACTCGAATAGATTTTTTGTAATTTGTTCGTTCAAAATATAGCGCATAATAAAAGGAGGCTGAAAAGCCTCCTCTTATGAACAAAAAATCAACAAATAGTTGCGCCCCTTGGCGCATCTATGCAATTTATATTAAGGAATTTGTTGGGTGTTATTTGTGTTGGGATTATTGGTATTTGTGTTTTGCGACCGGTTGGATTTCCAGCTTTCATATTTTTGGTATTGCTCCGGTGAAAGAATTTCCCTTAGGCTAGTATCCATTTCTGTATTGCTATTATACTGTATATTCCCTTCGGCATCACGATATTTTTTATTGGTGTTTTCAAAATCTTGAATCTGTTGGGGTGTCATATCCGCTTCTCTGTACAAAGCTGCCATATCCTGGCTATTTACAGATCTAGTAGCTGTATCATCCATACCTGTCCCGGGCGTACCATTTTGGGAATCCATATTATTAGGGTCTGTGGGATCCAGATTTTCAATGCCGTTGTTATATTGGTTCCCATCGCCAAGCTCGATTCTATCGCCGTCATACCCATTTTTATCTGTCCTATTGTTGCAGCTTATAAAGGCCGTCATTATAAGTGCGGATAGAAGAATTTTTAGTGTTTTCATAGTTTTTAAGTTTATTGTTTTTTAACAACAGAAAATTAACTTTTCCTTGCAAAAAATGATGTTTTTAAAAAAAATGATACGCGCCCAAAAAAAAATTATCTGCTTAATCTATTTAACAAAATATTTTATTATCTGAAAATGAAATAAATAGATATATGAGTGGCAATCTTTTATTAATTAGAAGTAAAATTTCCATTTTGAAAAATTTGACTTTTTATATAATTTTATTGTCAATATTAAAATCAATATTATCAAAAATGATTTATTAGAATACAGAAATTTGCACTACAATTCAATCAAAAAATGATTTTATACTTAAAATATGACCCGCATGTAACTATGGAGTGCTTTATAAAAGACTTAATGCGGTCCATGGGTGTTCCCTATAATAAAATTAGCGCTTTTGAAATACAGGTAGATCCAACTGCCAATGTGGAACAAATAAATAGTATTTCACAGTTTTTGGCTAATTATAACATTGAAATTAATAATGACACTAAGCAACAGCTCGTCATTCAAATAAAGGAGCATATTATTTTTATGATAAAGAATAATGTGAATGAAAAGCTTTCCACTTTTCTTAGTGAAAAAATGGATTATTCCTATAGATATCTTTCTATGATTTTTAGTGAAGTTACCTACAGTTCCATCGAAAACTTTTATATTTTTCAAAAAATAGAATATGTAAAAAGACTCGCTATTTCCCAAAATCTCACATTGACAGAAATAGCATATAAACTGAATTATTGCAATGTTGCCCACCTTTCCCGACAATTTAAAAAGACCACTGGACTTACTTTTCAAGAGTTCCAGAAAATAATTGTGGGTCGTGAAAAGCTAAAATCAAAGCTTCAATAAAATATAATTTAATTTAATTTAAGATTTGTGGGCTCAGAAAAATTGCACTTTACCCTAGTTTCAGGGGACGACCGTCATAAAAATGATATCATAAAGGGAATATCGCGTGTTCCTATCAAAACCAAAATGAATCATTATGATGATTGTGATACCTTCACGGAATTTCTTAAAAATATAGAAATCACTTCCTATCACGTAGTTCTTATTGATATGGACGATCCCATAAATGTGGGAATGGATTGTTTAAAAACCATTCGAAGGGATTCGTCTTATTCAGATATTGTTGTTATCTGCTATATGCGCGAGGAAGATAAAAATAGGGTCGAACAAATTTTCGTAGAAGGTGGGAACATCTTTTTCTCCTATCCGCAAACGTCTGCCAAATTTCATGAAGTACTGAAGGAATTGGTGCGAATAAATTGGCAAATTTATACTACCGGAACCAGCATTCAGAATTTAGTTTTAAAATTATAATATTCTTCTATCCCGGCG
>Ga0209344_10003494_pt1 | contig 15447 bp, 17 predicted proteins | sample Cruoilmetagenom6_FD_187293 | JGI IMG/M metagenome (GOLD analysis project Ga0209344, IMG submission 187293) | Oil polluted marine microbial communities from Coal Oil Point, Santa Barbara, California, USA - Santa Barbara Oil Seep Sample 6 (SPAdes)... | ecosystem: Environmental > Aquatic > Marine...
AGGCGGCGCTGCGAGATTGCTCGGGCACTGGCTGCCAACCCTTCGATCATGCTGCTCGACGAACCATTTGCCGGGATCGACCCGATTTCGATCTCCGATATCCGGGACCTCGTTGCCGATCTCAAAAACCGCAATATCGGCGTGCTGATCACCGACCATAATGTCCGTGAGACGCTGGGCATCGTCGATCAGGCCTGCATCATCTATGATGGCAAGGTGCTGTTTACGGGCTCTCCCGACGATCTGGTGGCCAATGACGAGGTCAGACGGCTTTACCTCGGCGAAGGGTTCACACGCTAAGGTGCCGGAATGGCCATAGGCCCACGCCTCGACCTCAGGCAGAGCCAGTCTCTGGTCATGACGCCGCAGCTCCAGCAGGCGATCAAGCTGTTGGCGCTATCCAATCTCGAAATTGAAGGTTTTATTGCCGAAGAGCTGGAGAAAAACCCACTGCTCGACACAGCTGGCGACGAGCAGGGCGAGGACGCAGCGCCCGATGAAAACGACGGCTTCGACGACGCATCCGGCCCGGCAACCGCCGACAATCTGATGCAAAATGGCGGTGCAGAGAATGAGGCCCGGCTCGATATCGAAGACAGCGCTCTTTCCGACGATACGGGTTCCGATGCCGGGATGGACGGCTCCCTCGGCATGACGGGGATACAGGGAAGCGCCGGCGGCGAAAACGACGGCCCCGACCTGGATCTGCTCGCCGCAGACGATCTGTCGCTCCACGATCATCTCCTGGCACAAGCCGGCAGCAGCCTTTCGGGGCAAGACTATCTGATGGCGAGCCAGTTGATCGAGCGTATCGATGAGACCGGGTATTTGCGGGCCGATCTGCTCCGCCTCTCCCATCAACTTGGCGTGCCGGTCACGGCGCTCGAAGATGCAATGAAGATCATCCAGAGTTTCGAGCCCGCTGGCGTCGGCGCGCGCGACCTTTCCGAATGCCTCGCGATACAGGCCCGCGAAGCCGATCGCTACGATCCGGCAATGGCCCGGCTGATCGACAATCTCGATCTTCTGGCGCGCGGCGAACTCGGCCGATTGAAACGCATGTGCCATGTCGATGATGAAGACATGGCGGACATGATCGCTGAACTACGCGATTATGACCCCAAGCCCGGCAGCCAATATGGCGGTGAGCCCATACAAGCCGTAGTGCCGGATATCTTCGTTGCGCCCGCCAAAAAGGGGTGGGCGATAGAGCTCAACAACGCGACGCTGCCCAAAGTCATCGTCAACCGCAGCTATTATCACGAGATGTCCGATGCGGGGGATGACGAAAAGAGCCGGGCCTGGCTCAATGAATGCCTGGCCAATGCCAACTGGCTAACCAAGGCGCTCGACCAGCGTGCGCGGACAATTATCAAGGTCTCGAGCGAATTGGTGAAGCGTCAGGCAGATTTCTTCCGCAAGGGCGTGACGCACCTCAAGCCCCTTACCCTGCGGGAGATTGCCGATGCGATCGACATGCATGAATCGACGGTAAGCCGAGCAACATCGAACAAATATCTATCCTGCGACCGCGGAATTTTCGAACTCAAATATTTCTTCACCAGCGGCATCAAATCGGGTGATGATGGAGAATCGGCTTCGTCAGAGGCAGTAAAGAGCCATATCCAAACCCTGATTGAGGCAGAAGACAAGATCCTCTCCGACGACAAGCTCGTAACCCTGCTAAAGGAGAAGGGCTTCGATATCGCACGGCGTACTGTTGCCAAATACCGGGAGGCAATGGGGATCGGCTCATCGGTGGAGCGGAGACGCCAGAAGAAGCTTGATGGCCGCGCGGCCTAGCGATTTCGCCGGAACGGCCAGCGCGTGCGCGCATGCCAATAAAAATTCACGATGCCCGCGATAAATGCCACAACCCCCAGTGCCACAAGCACCTTACCTAGAATCGTATCAAGCATCGGCATGCCGACCGCCGACATGACCCCGGCGGCGGCAAGACAAAGGAACATGCGGATGACGGGTGTCATGATGCCAGCGGCGTTCGGCTAGCCATTGCGTTTGGAACCACTGAGGAAATACCAGACGACATAGCCGATAAGCAGCAGCGCCAGACCGTAGAAAATCATCGATACAATGGAGGTGAAGACCTTCACGGCGATGACCAGCAGTACAATTGCGGCAATGACGGACAGGATGATCTTTAACACGAACATTCTCCACTAGGTGTATTATCGATGTAATACATCTGGCTTCGTTTTTCAAGTATCAGCGAGATCAATCACCGGAATCACTGGCTTTGGATCGCTGAGCAAGCAGCTTGTCGATCTTGCGGCCGTCCATATCAACAACCTCGAAGCTCCAGCCATCTTTTTCGAACAGCTCGCCCGTCGTCGGCAAATGTTTGAACACCGAGAGCGCAAACCCAGCCACAGTCGCATAGTCGCGGTCGTCCGGTAGATCGATTCCCATTTTTTCGGCCATATTGTCCGCCGATAGTGAGCCTGAGAACAGCCAACTGCCATCTGCGCGCTCGACAAAGGCCGGATCTGTGCCGACTTCCTGATCAGACACAAATTCACCTGTGATCGCAATCAGCAAGTCGAGCGGCGTCATGATTCCCTCGAAATGTCCATATTCATCATGGACCAACGCCATTGGAACGTCGGACTCGCGCAGAGCTTCCAGCGCATCCATCGCATCGACCTGATCAGGCACGATCGGCGCGTCGCGCATGAGCGCACGCAGGTCCAGCGAACGGCCCTCAAACAGGGCCGAAACGATATCGCGCGCCTGAACGACGCCAATAATCTCATCGACAGAGCCCTCCGCTACAGGAAGCCGCGTATGCGGCGTCGCCAGCAGGGCTTCGCGAATTTCATTGGGACTCGACGAAGCTTCGATCCAATCAACCTCTATTCGCGGTGTCATCACTTCGCGCACGGGGCGATCTGCCAACCGCACCACGCCCGAGATAATCGCCCGCTCGCTTTCCTCGATCACGCCAGATTTTGTCGCCTCGGCAACAAGCATATGCAGTTCTTCAGCCGTAACCCGCGATAGCGGATTGCGGTTGAGCCGCATCAAGCGGAAGATCAGCGCGCTCGTCCGGTCCATCAACCAAACAAGGGGCGCAGTGAACGTAGCGAGCCAGCGCATCGGGAGCGCCACCCGCACCGCCACGCGCTCCGGATTGCGCAGCGCAAGCTGCTTGGGAACAAGCTCACCAATTACGAGTGAGGCATAGGTCGTAAGGACAATCACCAACGCAAAGCCCAACGTCTGCGCTAGCCCTGGCTCAATGCCAAACAGAGCGAGACGCTCGCCCACGGGGCCGCCAAGACTTGCCCCTGAATAAGCACCCGCGAGGATACCGATCAGGGTGATGCCAATCTGTACGGTCGACAGGAAGCGCCCGGGATCAGCCGCCAGATCCAGCGCCGTCTGCGCACCCGAACGGCCATCTTTCGCCATTGCCTGAAGCCGCGCCCGGCGCGACGAAACGATGGCGAGTTCGGACATCGCGAACACGCCGTTCAGCAGGACCAATGCAAAAATGATGCAAAGATCGAACCAGGGAAAGGGGGATAAGTCGGGTGGCATGATGGGGTTGTTCCCCCCATTTGCCCGCTTTTGCCTATCGGGACAAGCACACGATCAGCTTCTGTTCACGAATAAAGGGGAACAAGCACCGTCGGACGTCAAATATACAAGTTTAGTATCGGTATGGAGGAACGAATTATGAATATTTCCAAGGGGCTTTTGGCCGGATCGGCAATGATTGCGATGCTCGGAACAAGCGCATGCGTAACCAATCCGGAAACCGGAAACCAGCGCGTCTCGACCACGGGCGCCATTGGCGGCGTCGTAGGTGCACTTGGCGGCTATCTGATCGGCGATCTGGTCGGCGGCCGGAACGATCGCACCGAACGCATCCTTGGGGCGGGCATTGGCGCGATCGCGGGCGGCGCAATCGGCACCTATATGGATCGGCAGCAGCGCGATCTGGAACAGGCAACGGCTGGCACCGACACCAATGTGATTCGCGACGGGGACAATCTTTACCTGCAAATGCCGGGTTCGGTTGCCGAGTTCGATGTAAATTCCAGCACGGTGCGGCCACAGTTCCGCGCGACGCTCGACGATATCGCTGAAACGCTAAACAGCTATCCGGAAACCTATATCGATATTTACGGCCATACCGATTCGGATGGATCAGACGGATATAATCTCGATCTTTCGAACCGGCGTGCCCAATCGGTGTCCAGCTATCTTACCAGTCGCAGCGTCAGCCGGGCGCGGATTGCAACGGAGGGCTTTGGCGAGAGTCAGCCAATCGCGACCAATGCGACCGCCGCTGGCAAGCAGCAGAATCGCCGGGTCGAAATCCGGATCGTCCCGATTACGCAGCAAGATGTGAACTCTGCAGGCGACTAGGGTCAGGGTCATAATTACACTGACACGAAAGGGCGCCCGGCGAACATCGGGCGTCCTTTTTCAATCTCGCCGGCCGCGAAAAAAGTCCGTCAGCAGCGCCGCAGATCGATCTTGGCCCATGCCGGAATAAATTTCTGGGCGATGGTGGCAGGTAGGCTGGCCGAAGAATCGCGGTCCATGCTCAACTGCGCCGCCTTTCGGGTCAGGCGCGGAAAAATAGAGGCGGGCAATCCGTACATGGGCGATAGCGCCTGCGCACATCGCGCACGGCTCAAGCGTGACCCACAGATCGCACCCGTCGAGACGCCCTGTACCCAGCACATCAAGCGCGGTGCGAATCGCCCGCATTTCGGCATGATCGGTGGGATCGCCGCTTGCCCGCATTCCATTGGCCGCCTCAGCAATCTGCTGCTCACCCTGCATGATAACGGCGCCAACGGGCACTTCCGATGCTTCCGCCGCCTGCTGCGCAAGGGCAAGCGCGCGTTGCATGGGAAGGGGCAGTGGAAAGGCCATGGTTTCGCCTAGCCTTTCGCCGCCATCCTAAACAACCCGAATATAGGGCCATCGCAATACCGATTTCGGCAATTTGCAGCCCCCGACTTCGATTGTCCCGGTTGACGAAAGCACATGATCGGGGTATTTGCCCCGCTTTCCGGGCAACCCCGAGATTTCAGGACCAAAGATTATGTCGCGTATTTGCGAGCTAACCGGCAAAGGCCGGATGGTGGGAAACAATGTGTCCCACGCCAAAAACAGGACCAAGAAAACATTTCTGCCGAATCTGCAGAATGTCACCTTGATGTCCGAAGCCCTTGAACGGAGCTTCAAGTTCCGTGTGTCGACGAACGGTCTGCGTTCGGTTGAACATGTCGGCGGGCTCGATAATTGGCTGATCAAAACGGCCGATGACAAACTCAGCGCGAACGCCCGCAAGGTGAAGCGCGAGATTGCCGACAAACAGGCGGCCTAACGCCGTTCAAATCCGGCCTGTTCGGATTAACGCAGAGCAAGCAATTCGAACTGCAGCAGCAATGTCCGCTGCAGCGGGTTGAAGTTATCGTCTGACGCCATCCAGACGATCGTGCGTCCATCCTGCTCATCGATGGCCAGCGCTTCCATATTATCGATCGTGACTGGTGGATCGAGCCGGGCGATAATCTCGCCTTCCAGAATCGTACCGGCCGTAAGCGCATCGAGCGAGACTATGGAAACGATCACCGATACGCCTTCCACGATGCTGAAATCACGATTGAGCACCAACAGCCGCCCATCCGGCAGCAGGGCCGCATCGGTAATCCGGTGTTCGCCCGGCGGTCTGTAGCCGAGCCTCAGCGGCGGCGGACCATCCTCAACGGGATCGCCAGCAAACAGCAGCACTTCGCGCGAATCGCCGGGTCCATCTCCGGCTTCGGAGAATATCAGGAACCGGCCATCATCTAGCCGGACCATGGCCTCCGCCCCGCCATTGGACGGCCAGTCCTCCATTGCCTCAGGCGCCGCGTCGGCGTCGGACCGTTCAAAGGCCGAATCGAACCGCCAGAAACCGTTCGCCCGCTCGAACGCCACCCAATAGCGGCCGGTGTCCGGATCATGTGCGAGACCTTCGGCATCTCGGTCGCGCTTCTCCACGTCGCCGCCATCATCGGGAATCGGTCCGGCCGATAACTGCGCGATGGCAGCGCGCGTGATCACGCCTTCATCATTCAAGGCAAAGCGGAACAGCCCTCCCGCATCGCCAATCGCAACAAACCCGTCGTCATCCAGAACCATGGCAGAAATACCGCCAAAATCGAGATTGTCACTCGTCAGCACCCAGCCGCCGAGATAGCGCAAACCCCCAATATCGCGGCGCGCAGGATCTCCGCTATCGAGCACCACCGGCTCGGCGTAGATCGCAAACGGTCGGTCGGTCCGCTCACCTTGCCCTTCGGAAATAACAAGGGTCGAGCCCGCGACAAGGAAGATCAGGCAAGAGACGACGATACGGAGGAACATTGCCGTCTTCTACCATCGGCGTATCAGCGCGCACAGCCGAAAATCGCCGTAATCTGAACGGCAGACAACAGCGTCGTTCAGGCAAGGTTCCGCTAACCATCGCCATAAAGGAGCTGCGTTGGCGGAAACTGTTTGGACAAGAAACCCGCCGCACCAGATTTGATGCGACTTTTTAGACGCTTGGGAGATTTTGAGATGGCATTGAAGAAAATTGCATTGGCAGCCCTCGCCGGAGCAATGCTGATCCCCGCAGCGGCCCATGCCGGTGATCGCCATCGCGACAATGGCTATAATGACGACCGTTATTATGAAAACCAATATGATGACCGCTATGACCGTCGCGAATATCGGCGCGGTGACTATTATGACGGGCAATATGAGGGCCAGCGCGGCTATAGCCGCCGCGATGTCCGGCGCGACAATCGTCGCTATGCGCGGCGCGATAACCGTAGAAATTATCGCGGACGCTGCCGTGACAGCGGCGCAGGCGGCACGATTATCGGCGGCATCGCCGGCGCGCTTCTGGGCCGCGAAATTGCCGGTGACCGTCGTGGACGGCGCGGCGGTGGAGACCGGGCCGCGGGCACAATCATCGGCGGTATCGCTGGCGCTATCACAGGCCGGGCAATCGACCGGGACTGCTAAAGCTCAACACAGATTACACAGTCTAGTCCTCGCGTAGTGTATCGAGGATGAGGGGGTCGGCGCGCGTATCTGCACCGGCCCCCGAAATTTTTTCAAACATCAGTGCTTTTTGGACGACTCGTCAAACAGGCCAGCCAGTTGCTCGACCATCGTTCCGCCCAATTGTTCGGCATCCATGATCGTCACAGCGCGCTCATAATAGCGGGTCACGTCATGGCCGATTCCGATGGCGCATAGTTCGACCGGTGAACGGGTTTCAATCCAGGAAATAACCTGACGCAGATGCTTTTCGAGATAGCTCCCTGAATTGACGGATAGCGTCGAATCGTCGACCGGCGCGCCATCGGAGATCACCATCAGCACCCGGCGCTCCTCAGACCGGGCCATCAACCGGCTATGTGCCCATAACAGGGCCTCGCCGTCGATATTCTCCTTGAGCAGCCCCTCACGCATCATCAGGCCCAGGCTCTTACGCGCGCGGCGCCATGGCTCGTCCGCCTGCTTATAGATGATGTGACGCAGATCGTTGAGCCTGCCCGGATTTGCAGGCCGACCATCGGCCAGCCATTGCTCACGCGCCTGCCCACCCTTCCAAGCGCGGGTCGTGAAACCCAATATCTCGGTCTTGACCCCAACTCGCTCCAGGGTGCGTGCCATGATATCGGCGGAGATTGCCGCGATCGAAATCGGCCGACCGCGCATCGAACCAGAATTATCGATCAGCAGAGTGACAGCCGTGTCCCGAAACTCGGTATCGCGCTCGATCTTGTAGGAGAGAGAATGGGCGGGATTGACGATGACCCGCGAAAGCCGCGCAGCATCCAGCGTGCCTTCTTCCTGATCGAACTCCCAGGACCTCAACTGCTGTGCCATCAGCCGGCGTTGCAGCCGGTTCGCGAGCTTCGTGACCGCGCCCTGCAAATGGACAAGCTGTTGATCCAGATAGGCGCGTAGCCGCGTGAGTTCTTCCTCGTCGCACAATTCGGTGGCGGCGATGGTCTCGTCATATTGGGTCGTGAAAGCGCTGTAATTAAATTGCGGCGTTAGATCACTGAACGGGCGGTTCGGGCGAACGGGGAGCATCCCGTCCTCGCCATCATCCATCGGATCGCCGTCCATGTCTCCAGAATCATCATCCAGCGAATCGCCTTCGCCATCTTCTCCGGCTTCATCGGAGTCGTCGGCGCGGGCATCGGCCTGAGATTCGGCACCCGCATCGCCATCTTCCTGATCGTCGCTATCGTCATTCTCGTCGGGGTCTTCGCCCTCATCCTCATCGCCGCCCTCATCGCCATCATCGGGCTGGAGATCGCCGTCGATCAGCTCAAGATCTTCAAGCAAGCGGGTTGTCAGCTCCGCAAAGCCGCGTTGATCGTCGAGCAGCATTTCAAGCGCATCGAGATCGGCCCCGCCCTTCTCTTCAATCCAGTCACGAACAAGATCGAGGCCAGCCTGCGCGCGCTCGGGTACCGCCTCTCCGGTCAAACGCTCGCGCACCATCAGCGCAATGGCCGAAGCTAAAGGAACCTCGTCGCGATTGCGGGCCTTGGATATCGGATCGGATTTGAGCCGCGTGTCGAGCGCTTCGGCAAGATTGGCGCGGACACCGGCATAACGCCGTGCGCCCAACGCCTCGACACGGGATTTCTCCACCGCATCGAAAACCGAACGCGCAATCGCGTCCCCCGGCTGAGCCGAGGCATGCACCGCATCGTCATGATAGCGCAGCATCAGCGCCGCCGCATCGGCAAAGCCCCGCGCCTCGGCCACCTGATCGGGCGGCAACAGGCGAGACGGCATCGGCACCTTGATATGGCGACCGTTGGAGATCGGGATATCGGCGGTAAAGGCAAGCTCTACCTCTGGATCCTCCGCCATCGCCCGCGCCGCGCCGGACAAAGCCGCTTTCAATTCATCGAGAGGGTTGGGATCGGCCATCAGTCCGCTTCTATTCAGAGGCCCCCACAACGCTTTCCGGCAAATCCGTTCCGAAGACGCGCTGATAATATTCGGCGACCAGTGCGCGTTCCGCTTCATCGCATTTGTTGAGGAAGGAGAGGCGGAAGGCGAAACCGATATCGCCGAAGATCGTTGCATTCTGGGCCCATGTGATCACAGTCCGCGGGCTCATAACGGTCGAAATGTCGCCGGCCATAAAGCCCTGACGGGTCAGCTCGGCCACCTTGACCATATCTTCCACCGTCTTGTGGCCGGTCTCGGTGTCGAAATCGTCATTCTTCGACAGAACGATCTTCGCCTCTGTGGCGGCGGGCAGATAGTTCAGCGTGACGACGATGTTCCAGCGGTCCATCTGGCCCTGGTTGATCTGCTGCGTGCCATGATAGAGGCCAGTCGTGTCGCCAAGCCCAACCGTGTTCGACGTCGCGAACAGGCGGAAATAAGGGTTCGGGCGGATCACGCGGTTCTGGTCAAGCAGAGTCAACTTACCATCGGCTTCCAGCACGCGCTGAATCACGAACATCACATCGGGGCGGCCCGCATCATATTCGTCAAAGACAAGCGCGGTTGGCGTTTGCAACGCCCACGGCAAAAGCCCTTCGCGAAATTCCGTGACCTGCTGACCATCGCGCAGCACGATGGCATCGCGGCCAACCAGATCGATCCGGCTGATATGGCTATCGAGATTGATCCGGATGCACGGCCAGTTGAGGCGCGCAGCGACCTGCTCGATATGCGTTGATTTTCCCGTGCCGTGATAACCCTGGATCATGACCCGGCGGTTGAACGCAAAGCCCGCAGCAATGGCAAGCGTCGTATCCGGATCGAAAACATAGCTGTCGTCGTGATCGGGCACACGCTCACCGGCCTCGCTAAAGGCGGGCACTTCCATGTCCGAATCGATGCCGAAAAGATCACGCACTTTCACCATCTTGTCCGGCTCCGCCATGATTGGGTCGGCGCGGCTATCGGGCTGCGTGTTGGCAATGCTGTTCATCGTAATTCCAGTGTCTCGCTTATGGTGTCCTGATAGTGTTTGGACCAATTAGGAAAAGGCGGGTGTATTCTTGAGCTGCGTATAGGCGTCGATAACGCGCTGCAACATCTTCTCATGGCTCCGGTCTCCACCATTTTTGTCAGGGTGGTATTTGCGAACCAACGCAGCATAGCGGCGCCGTAGCGTCTTTCGGTCAGCATTCGCATCGAGACCCAATATCTGCAAATTTTCCCGATCACGGTCAGAGAGCGGTTTGCCGTCTTCTCTCGGCATCCGAACCCCCGTGCGGAACCGCGCGCCGATGGCATCCAGCGGGTCGGTAAAATCGGACCAGCGCGGCGTGGGGCTGGCGCCATTGCCAGCAAAGGCGCGCGTTTCCCGGTCCCAGCCGGACCATGGCCGCTGCTGGCTGTAAATCTCATCCTGGCTCATGCCATCGAAATAGTCATATCCGGAGTTGAAGCTGCGCACATGATCGAGGCACAGCCAGAAATAGTCGCCCGGCCCATCAAAGCCGCCGCGGCGATGCCCGGTCTTGGGCGCACGAAACTCGCCCATCTCAGCGCATTCGGGATGATCACACATCCGTTCGCTGTCATTGAGCCGGCCATGGAATTTTTCATGTTGTGGATTCGAGGCCAAGGGTGCTCCTTTCGTGCAACCCGCCTATATAGGAGCCATGAACCAAGATTCGAAAGGGCCTGTTGAGGCCGAAATAGAAAAACGTGTCACTGCGGCACTCAACCCATCCCATTTGCGGGTCATCAACGATAGCGCTCAGCATCATGGCCATGCCGGGGATGATGGTAGCGGCGAAAGCCACTTCACAGTCGAAATCGTAGCGGCCCAGTTCGAAGAAATGAACCGTGTCGAGCGGCAACGCGCCGTGAACCGGGCGCTGGGCGACCTGATGAAAGAACGCGTCCATGCCATGCAGATTCGCGCAAAGGCTCCAAGCGAGGTTGCTGAATAGCCATCCGCCGACACAAGGATCAAAGAAACAGGATGCCCCAATTCGACCAGCAGGAGATAACGCTGTCCACCGGCGTCACGCTCAATGTCGCAACCGCGGGGCCGTGCGATGGCCAGCCAATTATTTTCCTTCACGGTTTTCCCGAACCCCACCGCACATGGCGGCATCAGATCGCCGCCTTGTCCGATCGCTATTTCTGCATCGCGCCTGATCAGCGCGGCTTCGGCAAATCCGAAAAACTTGAAGGCGTCGAGAGTTACCAACCGCAAAATATGATCGCCGATGTTATGGCGCTCGCCGATGCGCTTGAAATCGATGATTTCACGCTTGCCGGGCATGACTGGGGCGGGGCCATCGCCTAGGGCACCGCACTTAGCAATCCCAACCGCGTCAAACGGCTTATCATTGCCAACGCGCCCCATCCTCTGGTGTTTCAAAAAGGATTGATCGAGGACCGGGACCAACGCCTCGCCTCTGCCGATATTCGCGAATTCCGCAAGACAAAAAATAATGCTTTTGTTGAAAAGCATGGGCTTGCCGCTTTCTTGCGCAAGACGGTAGACTGGTCGCGCGCGCCAGGGCTTGAGGATGAAGATCGGGACATCATGCTGGCGGACTGGGCCCGCCCCGGCGCAGCGATTGCGATGCTCAACTGGTATCGCGGCTCGCCCCTAACCGTGCCGGAAACCGATGAAGAAGTGGAGAGGCCAGCCTATCTCGACGCGCCCTTCCCGCGCATCACTATGCCGGTGCTTGTCACCTGGGGTATGGACGACACAGCGCTGCTATCTGGCCAGGTCGAAGGACTGGACGAGATTATCGATGACCTGACGCTCGTAAAAATCGACGCGGGGCATTTCGTGCCTTGGGAAGCGCCCGATGCCGTGAGCGCCGCGATCAAGGACTGGCTGCCGACCAGAGCTTTAGACTAACCACTCCACGGTCGCGCCATGCGGATGGCCATTAGCGAGATGGATTTCCTCTCCAAAAGGCCAAAGCGTCAATCGCAGTTCAAACACCTTTCCCACATCATCGAATTCATAGGATAGCCAGCCGAAAGGCTTGTCCTCCGTCGCACACGCCCCTGCGGCCGCTATGGCGGCGTGAACACGCTGCTTCTGGTCCTCGGGTAGATATTGGAGCGTGATCGTATGGAACAGGACGCGCATCACGCCCTCAACCTGAGGCGATGACAGGCGCTCTTCGGTCCAGTCTGCCGCCTCTCCCTTATCGATGAATGGAGGAAAAGTGCGCGAAACCTCTATCGCTTGTTCGTTGTGCGCAATCCGTTCGATCTGGTCTGGCCAAATATATGCCATCAGCTTTTCAGCCGCCTCGGGCTCCGTAAGGTGTATCGGATTGCGGTCGACCCCGCGCTGAGAATGAATGCGCACATCCATATCAGGCGGCGGCGCGCCCTTCCATTCCGGCGCAAAATGCACAGGCGAAACCGGATCGCCAACCTCCACGCCTCCCAGAGCGTAGCGATAACTGTTGAGATTGAGGACAAGGCCAGCGCTTGATCCAATTTCCAACAGCTCGATGGGCATCGAATAGCGCGCAGCAGCGACCATCAACCCGGCCATGATATAGGCCGCCCTTGCCGGTTCATTGGTCTGCGGCGGCGAATCAAGCCATTCAACAAGCTCCGCGTCATGCGCGACCAGCGCGGCCGCTACCGCATCGGCAAGCTGGCCTTCGCCGCGATAGGCGGCCGCAAGCGTTTCGTCCCGGCCAGACCGGGCAAGCGCATGGAGCCCGCCGGTGAGCCTCAGGGCGATCGCTTCACCTGGCCCTTCCAGATTGCCTTTCATCGCCAGAATATGCGCGCCGACCGCGCCCGTCGGATTGATGTGTACGGCAATCGCTTCGAGGATATCTGCGGTCAGCGGAGAGCCATTGCCCCGGCAAAAATCGGCCTGCCGCTCAAAGGCAATTCGAATTTCAGAAAATTTGTCGTGCACAGTCCTAGCTTGCCCGCCGGAGCGCCTCCAAGTAAAGCCCACCCGCCATGACCAGTCCGATAATCTTCGCCATCCCAAAGGGACGCATCCTCGATGAAGCGCTACCGCTGCTCGCCGAGGCCGGAATCGTGCCCAATGACGATTTCCACAATAAGGACAGCCGCGCGCTGCGCTTTGGCACGAACAATCCCGATATCGACATCATTCGGGTTCGCGCCTTCGACGTTGCGACTTTTGTCGCGCACGGCGCAGCGCAGGTCGGCATTGTCGGTTCCGATGTGCTGGAGGAATACAGCTATTCCGAGATTTACGCGCCAGTCGATCTCGATATTGGCCATTGCCGACTCTCCATCGCCGAACCGGCAGATCTGGCGGCCAGCGACGATGTCCGCGAATGGAGCCATGTTCGCATCGCGACCAAATATCCCAATTTCACGCGCCGCCATTTCGAGGCCAAGGGCATACAGGCCGAATGCGTCAAACTTAATGGCGCGATGGAAATCGCGCCCGCGCTGGGCCTGACCCGGCGGATCGTAGATCTGGTTTCAAGCGGCGGAACGCTGAAAGCCAATAATCTCGTCGAGGTGGATATCCTATGCGAAGTCACATCGCGTCTGATCGTCAACCGTGCGGCCTTCAAGACGCGGCCCGAGATTCGGCCCATGGTGGAGCGGTTCCGCGAGATCGTGGGCAGCGGTAATGCCGCTTAGGCTCAACGCCTCTGACAGCGATTTCGACGCCCGTTTTACCGCTCTGGTCGAAGCAAGGCGGGAAACGGATACCGATGTAGCGCGCGACGTAGCGGCTATCATCGCAGAAGTGCGGATGCGTGGCGATGATGCGGTTGCGGATTATACGCAACGCTTCGACGGTTTCGATTTGGCCAGCACCGGATGGTCCGTTGCCAAAGACCAACGGGTTGCTGCTCTTGACGGGCTGGATGGCGAGCTGCGCAGCGCGCTCGAACTGGCAGCAGCGCGCATCCGTGCGTTCCACGAAAAACAAAAACCGGAAGACAGCGAAACCACTGATGATGTGGGCGTAAGGATGGGATCGCGCTGGTCAGCGGTTAAAACCGCCGGGCTTTATGTTCCGGGCGGGCGTGCCGCCTATCCATCTTCCCTGCTGATGAACGCGATCCCGGCGCTGGTCGCTGGCGTCGACCATATTGTGATGGTCACCCCGACGCCAGGCGGAGAGATCAGCCCGCTGATACTCGCGGCCGCAGAGATCGCCGGTGTCGGCGAAATTTACCGGATCGGCGGGGCTCAGGCCATTGCCGCGCTGGCCTTTGGCACGGATACGGTCCCAAGCGCCGACGTGATCGTCGGCCCCGGCAATGCGTGGGTCGCCGAAGCCAAACGTCAGCTATACGGAACCGTCGGCATCGACATGGTCGCGGGCCCTTCCGAAATCGTCGTGATCACAGACAGCCACAACAACCCGGAATGGATCGCAGCAGACCTGTTGTCACAGGCAGAACATGACCCCACGAGCCAATCGATCCTGTTTACCGACAGCGCGGATTTCGCCGATGCTGTTGCGCAGGCCGTCGAAACGCAGCTGGGCACGCTGGCAACCGGCGAAACGGCACGGAGTAGCTGGGATGCTCATGGCGCAATCATCTGCGTCGATAGGCTGGAAGACGCACTTCCCCTTTCCGACCGCCTAGCGCCGGAGCATCTCGAACTGGCGGTTTCCGATCCCGATGCCCTGTTCGCGCAGGTCCGCCAGGCCGGATCGGTCTTTCTAGGGCGCCTGACGCCCGAAGCCATTGGCGATTATGTCGGCGGTCCGAACCACGTATTGCCGACCGGGCGCCGGGCTCGCTTTTCTTCCGGGCTTTCGGTACTCGATTTCATGAAGCGGACGAGTTTTCTCCGCTGCGATCAACAGGCTCTCGAAACGATTGGCCCGGCGGCGGTGCGGCTGGCCGAAGCCGAAGGTTTGCCAGCCCATGCACAATCGGTCGCGATGCGGCTGTCACGACAATGACGACATATTAGGAAACGATCATGAGCATTTCACTGTACGACGCCATCATCCCGAGCAATATTCAGGTCATCGGTTCGGTTTCGGACCTTGTCGACAAGGCCGCCGCCTTTTGTACCGAAAATGGTCGTTCGGAAGAAGACATAGCCCAGACAAAACTGATCGAAGACATGCTGCCCTTCGCCTATCAGGTGAAAGCGGTCGCCCAACATTCACTCGGCGCAATTGAAGGCGTGCGCGCGGGCAATTATTCGCCCGACCTGGGTGCTCCGCCGACGGATTTCGCGGGTTTGAAAACCAAACTTGCCGCTGCGAGTGCTGCGCTGGAGGCAATCGACCCGGCAGAAGTCGAGGGCTTTATCGGCAATGATATGCAATTCTCCTTCGGCGAAACGGTCATTCCCTTCACGGCCGAGAATTTCCTACTCTCTTTCGCGCAGCCCAATTTCTATTTTCACGCCACAACGGCCTATGACATTTTGCGTTCCGAGGGCGTTCCCATCGGCAAACGCGATTTTCTTGGC
>Ga0209344_10003495_pt1 | contig 15445 bp, 16 predicted proteins | sample Cruoilmetagenom6_FD_187293 | JGI IMG/M metagenome (GOLD analysis project Ga0209344, IMG submission 187293) | Oil polluted marine microbial communities from Coal Oil Point, Santa Barbara, California, USA - Santa Barbara Oil Seep Sample 6 (SPAdes)... | ecosystem: Environmental > Aquatic > Marine...
GTGATCGCCGCCGTCAGCGTCGTCTTGCCGTGGTCAACATGGCCAATCGTGCCAATGTTCACATGCGGTTTCGAACGGTCAAACTTTTCCTTTGCCATGTCTCTCGGGCGCCTTGTCCAGTTGGGGGGCCTGCCGGCCCGTTGGTTGCTCCGCGCGCCATTTATTGGCTTGCGGGGTGAAAATCAAGCGGTTCCTGTGCCCTGCCGTGTCACCCGGCGGGCGCGGCTGCGGCGGCCTCGTCGGGCGCGGGGGCGTCGCCGGCCCCGGCTGCGCCGTCTGTCTCGCCCTCTGCCGCGCCTGCCGCGCCGCTCTCGAACCAGCCCTGCTCGTGGTTCTGCTGTTCCATCCAGGCCTGGATCAGCTTGGCCGCATTGCGGCTCAGGTTCTCGAGCTGCTTTTCCTTGGTCTGCGTCAGCCCCGAGCCCAGTATCGTGCTGCCCGAGACGCTTTCCATCACCGTCACCTGGTGGGGTTCCTCGTTGAGCTTCTTCTGCATCGCGTCATCCCAGACCGTCACCTTGAGGATCAATGCCGACTTGGGCGATGCCACCAGCGGAATCCCCGTGACCGCCAGGACATAGCCCTCGACGCTGATCCCGAGGTGATATAGCCGCTCGCCCTCGTAGCGCCCGAAGCGCTCGTCGATGGCGGTGGTCATGGCGGCGATCCATTCCTCCTTGCTGGCCTCGCGCGATGCGGGGCCTTTGGTCAGGTTCGGCGCCACCACCACGTTATGCCCGAGGCTGAAATCCCCCAGATACGCAGGGGTTTCGTCGAGATCGTTGGAATTGGTGCAGGCCATCAGGCCGCTCAGCGCCGCCAGCAGGGCAAGAATGCGCAACATTGGTATCCCCCTCACGAGTTCAGTTCCGCCCCGATACCGCAGCCACGCCCCGCACGCAACGATTAGCCCGGATTTGCCCCGCATGGGCGCGACACCTATATCCTTCCCATGCAGCGAACGAGGCCGCGATGACATCCGCCCCTATTCCAGTCCATGTCCCCCTGGTGACGGAACCGATGGGCATTCTCGCCAGCCTTCAGGCCGCAAGGCGCAACGTGCTGGCGATCATTCCGCGCATCGCGACGATGCAGCCGATGGTATCGGGTCGCACCGGCAAGCGATGGCATATGGTGATGGACCCCGGCGCGATCCGTCACATGCTGCTGGACCGGCTCGACGATTACCCCAAGTCGCTCGTCACCAAGAACCTTCTGCGCCCGGCCATCGGCGAGTCGCTGTTCATTGCCGAGGGCGCGCATTGGCGCTGGCAGCGCCGCGCCGCCGCTCCGGTCTTTTCGCATCGCAACGTGATGAACCTGGCCCCGATCATGACCGCCGCTGCCGAACGCAGCTGCGCGCGTATCGCCGCCGCCGGGCCGCGCGCCATCGACATGGCCGAGGACATGGTGCGCACCACCTTCGACGTGATCGCCGATGTCACCTTTTCGGGCGATGGCACATTCGATGCCGACGAGGTCCACAAGGGGATCGACGCCTATATCTCCGAGGCGGGAAAGGTCTCGCTCTTCGACATCCTGGGTTTTCCCGACTGGGTGCCGCGGCCGGGGCGGATGGTCTCGGGCAATGCGGTGCGCCAGATGAAAAGCGTCGCCGATGCCGCTGTCGAAGCACGCCGCGCGCGCGGGCCCGACGGCGTGCCGGACCTGCTCGACCTTCTGCTTGAGGGCGAAGACCCCGAAACCAGGCGCCGCATGAACACCGCCGAGCTGCGCGACAACCTGCTGACCTTCATCGTTGCGGGTCATGAAACCACCGCGCTGACGCTGGGCTGGGCGCTTTATCTCTGCGCCTTTGATCAACAGGTGCAGGACCGCGCCCGCGCCGAGGCGCAGGCGCTGTTGCAGGGGCGCCCCGCCACTGGCGAGGATATGGCCAAACTGCCCTATATCCGCATGATCATCGACGAGGCGCTGCGCCTTTACCCGCCCGCCGCGATGGTGTCGCGCACCGCGATGGCCGATGACACGCTGTGCGGGCGCGAGGTCAAAAAGGGCGACACCGTCATCATCCCGATCTATGCGCTGCATCGCAATCACCTGCTCTGGGATGACCCCGACGCCTTTCGCCCCGAGCGGTTCAGCGACCGCAAGGCAATCGACCGCTATGCCTATCTGCCCTTCGGGGACGGGCCGCGCATCTGCATCGGCGCAAGTTTCGCCATCCAGGAGGCGGTGATCGTGCTGGCGACGCTTCTGTCGCGCTTTCGCTTCACACCGGTGCCGGGGCGCAGGCCCGACCCGGTGATGATCCTGACACTTCGCCCCGAAGGCGGCGTCTGGCTCGAGGCCGAGCCGGTGGGCTGAGATCACGCGTCCGTTTCAGCCGCAGATACCCTTGAGCGCCGTCCACTGATCCGCGCTCAGGACCGGGCTGGTCGTGCCTTGCGTGCGGGCGTTGTCGCGCGCGGCCTGGGCGCGCGCTTCGCTGGCGGGGTGGGTCGCGAAATAGGCGGGCAGTTGCGGCCCCTTGCCCTCGTCCTTGCCGATCTCCTCGAAGAACCCGGCCATCGCGGCGCTGTCGATCCCGGCGGCGTTCAGCATCCTGAGCGCGAAGGCATCCGCCTCGGCCTCGGCCTCGCGGGTATAGCTGGCCCGGATCAGCCGCTCGCCCAGAAATACCGCGATCGTGCCGCCGGTCACGTCGCCCAGCAGCATCGACAACAGCCCCGCCGACCCGGCAGCGCGCAGCGCGTGGCGGGTGGCATCGCGCCGCTCCACATGGCCGATTTCATGCGCCAGCACGGCGGCGACGGCATCCGGTCCGCCGGATTTGTCCAGCAGCCCGCGCATCACCACAACCTGTCCGCCGGGCGCGGCAAAGGCGTTGAGCATCCCGTGATCGAGAACCTTGACGTCGAGCTCGTATTGCAGGTCCTGGCCTTCGGTCAGGCGCGCGATCATCGCATCGAGCGCAGCGCGCCCTTCGGGGCCTTCGCAGGTGAGCTCGCCCAGTTTCGCCGCGCCCAGCGCGCGTTCGATCTGCGCCGTCACAGCCTTGCCGAAGGCCGCCTCGCGCTCGACCGGGATCAGCATGGCCAGCGTGTCGGCCATGCGCGGCAGGATGAAGAACAGGATCAGCCCCACCGCCGCCAAGGCCGCCACACCGCGCAACATCAGCTTGCGGGTGGTGCCGCCAGCAAGATCGCTGCGGTCCAGATCGGGGCAAAGCGCTCGGATACGCGCGATCATGCCGGAATCCGCAAGCGTCAGCCGGGCGGTATCGCGCGGGGATTCGTCATTGCTGGGCGCATGCAGCGCCAGCGTCAGCGCATCGCGGCGCGCGTGATCGCCCTGCGCGCGCAGCCGCGCCAGCGGCCAGCGTTGCGGCGCATCGAGTGATGCGCCCGTCAGCACCAGCTCGCCCGCCGCCTCGTCCAGCACCACGTCGACCGGGTGACGCCCGGCGCTCCGGCCGTCGAAATAGGTCCCGCCGACAGCGTCCTGCATCAGATCGCGCCACCCACGTCGAGCGCATCGGCAAAGCCTTCGGCATCGGCGCCGCTGTCATGCACGCGCTGGCGGATATCGGCCAGCCTGTCGGCGCCCCGCACGGTGATCGCGCCGACCACATGGGCGATGACCGGCTGGACGATCCACACCAGCGACAGCGCGCCACCCATCAGGAGCGCCCCCAGATACAGCCCCATCATCAACACCAGACCGACGATATGCCCCGGTCCGGGCGCCATCATCGCCGGGCCGACCACCATCGACGCCAACGCGGCCAGCACCGCAAAGACAACGCCCATGATCAGCGACACCACCAGCGATCCCACGATCACGAGACCGATGATCGTGCGGGTCTCCGGGCGCGCCTCGAACCGGATACCGTCATCGAGAACCTTGTGCTCGGTCAGGTAGATAAACGCCCGCACCCGATAGGAAATGAAGCCCACCATCGCCCAGACATAGCCGACCGCGGCCAGCACGCCGCCGACAACGGGCGATTGCAGCGCCAGCGCCACGACCGCCGCCAGCACCAGCCCCACGCCGATGAAAAGATGCTTCATCGCCCCGTAAAGCGCGCTCCAGCGTCCCTCCTGCACGAAACGGCCATCGCCATACCAGCTGCGGTCGGTCTTGTACTTCTCAAGCCAGAAGGTCTGGCGCGGCAACATCAGGCCCAGCGTCAGGATCGTCAGCAGCCAGTGCCCCATCGCCCGCAGTGCATAGCCCCACGCGCCCTTCTCGGCGCCAAAGCGCACACCCCGCCAGCGGCTCCGCGCCAGCTTGTAGCGCCGCGCGCGGTATTGCGCGAAAAAGATCAGCGGCACGACCGCCAGAAAGGTCAGGTAAAACCCACCCATCTGCGCCAGTGCCATTTCCGGGCTGGTCGGTTCAGCGAACAGCGTCAGGCCGAAAAAGAACAGGATCATCTGCACGGCGCCCAGGTAGACTGCCAGCAACACGATCGCGACGAGGAACCCGAGGAACTTTTCAAGCCCGGTGCCGGTATATTCAAAGGAATCGCCATCGCCACTGACCGAAGACCAGATATAGCGCCGGATCCGGGTCTTGCCCCAGAATCGATAGATCCCCAGCGTCAGCATGGTCAGCAGCGCGGTAACGAATGCCAGCCCGAAAAGCGGGCCGCGCTGGCCCTGGTAATGCCCCTTGATGATCTGGCTGCCCTCGCTCACGCGCACCCCTCCCGATATGTGGTCGATCCTTACCCGGCACGGGTGCCGCGGCGCGTAAAAGCTACGCAATCATTGAGGAAACTTTGTGACAGCGCAACAGCTTCAGGTAAACCTGTTATCCCTCGGAAAACCGCGCGGCGCCATGCGGCCCGTGCCCGCGCGCTTGCCGATCCATTCGGTCAGCTCGGTTTCGGTGCGGGTGCGCCCGGCCGGGTCGCGCCAGCTCAAGCCGTCGGCCAGCGTAAAGGTGGTGGCGTCGCTGAGGCCCCCGTCCTTGTATTTCTGCAACCGCACGCCCTTGCCGCGGCCCATCTCGGGCAGTTCGTCCAGCGCGAAGATCAGAACCTTGCGGTTCTCGCCCACACAGGCGACATGATCGCCCGCCACCGGCCTGCAGACCTGCGCGCGCCCGTCGCCGCGCAGGTTCAGCACCTGCTTGCCGCTGCGGGTCTGGGCGATCACCTCTTCCTCGGGCACGACGAAGCCGTCCCCCGCCGACGAGGCCACCAGCAGCTTGCGCCCCGGCTTGTGAATAAGAAGGTCGACGATCTCGGCCTCGTTGGGCAGGTCCACCATCAGGCGCAGGGGCTCGCCCATGCCGCGCCCGCCGGGCAGGTTGGCGGCGCTCAGCGTATAGAACCGCCCGTTGCTGCCGAAAACCAGCAAGCGATCGGTCGTCTCGGCATGGAACACGAAGCGCCCCTCGTCGCCATCCTTGAACTTCAGTTCGCGGCCAAGGTCGATATGCCCCGACATGGCGCGGATCCAGCCCATTTTCGAGCAGACCACCGTGATCGGCTCGCGGTCGATCATCGCTTCGAGCGGCACCTCCTCGACCTCGCCCGCCTCGGCGAACTGCGTCCGGCGCGCTCCGACATTCTTGCCATCCAGCACATAGCCGGTGCCAAAGGTCTTCTTCACCTCCTTGAGCTGGGATGCGATGGAGTCCCATTGCAGGCTTTCGTCCTCCAGCAGGTCCTCAAGCCCGGCACGCTCCTGCATCAGGGTGTCGCGCTCGCGCAGCAGTGCATCTTCCTCAAGGCGGCGCAGGCTGCGCAGCCGCATGTTCAAAATCGCCTCGGCCTGCACATCGGAAAGGCCGTTCTCGCGTCCGGCATAGCTGTGGGGCATCTCGCGCGGGGTCGCCGCCGTGCCTTCGCTTTCAGCAAGGATGCCCATCGCCTCGGCCTCGGCATCCGCGACCAGCACGAGCGACGCCATGTCCACCCCGGCCAGCGGCGAGCGGTATTCGCCCTCGTTCATGGCGCGCGTCAGGGTCGACTGGTGCAGGTTGCTCCAGTCCTCGTACATCAGCGCGGCCTTGGGGTCGTCATCATAACGGATGATCTCGATCACACGGTCGAGGTTCAGGAAGGCGGTCACAAGCCCCTGCAGCACCTCGAGCCGGTTGTCGATCTTGGCCATGCGGAAGCGGCTGCGCCGGATCAGTATCTCGCGGCGGAAATCGAGGAAGGCGCGCAGCACTTCCTTCATCGAGCAGACGCGCGGTGTCACCCCGTCGACCAGCACGTTCATGTTCAGGCTGAATCGCAGCTCCAGGTCGGAATTGCGGAACAGCATGTTCATCAGCACCTGCGGCTCCACGTTCTTCGAGCGCGGCTCAAGCACCATGCGCACGTCATCGGCGCTTTCGTCGCGGATATCGGCGAGGATCGGGACCTTCTTGGTCTGGATCAGCTCGGCCAGCTTCTCGACGAGGCGCGATTTCTGCACCTGGTAGGGAATCTCGGTCACGACGATCTGCCATTGGCCGCGGCCCAGGTCCTCGACCTCCCATTTGCAGCGCAGCCGGAACGCGCCGCGCCCGGTGCGATAGGCCTGCGCGATGCTCTCGCGCGGCTCGACAATGACGCCGCCGGTGGGGAAATCGGGGCCGGGCACATAGTTGAGCAGCGTATCGTCGCGCGCGTCGGGCACCTTGATCAGGTGCAGGCAGGCGTCGATCAGCTCGGCGATGTTATGCGGCGGGATGTTGGTGGCCATGCCCACGGCGATCCCGGACGAGCCATTGGCCAGCAGGTTCGGAAACGATGCCGGAAGCACGATGGGTTCGCGCAGCGTGCCGTCGTAATTGTCGCGGAAATCGACGGCGTTCTCGTTCAGACCTTCCAGCATGGCCTCGGCCACGGCGGTCATGCGCGCCTCGGTGTATCGGCTGGCGGCAGGGTTGTCGCCGTCGATATTGCCGAAATTGCCCTGACCGTCGACCAGCGGGTAGCGCACCGCGAAATCCTGCGCCAGACGCGCCATCGCATCATAGATCGCAGCGTCGCCATGCGGGTGATAGTTGCCCATCACGTCGCCGCTGATCTTGGCGGATTTGCGAAAACCCCCGGTGCTGGACAGGCGCAGCTCGCGCATCGCAAAGAGAATGCGGCGATGCACGGGTTTCAGCCCGTCGCGCGCATCGGGCAGCGCACGGTGCATGATCGTGCTCAGCGCATAGGTCAGGTAGCGCTCGCCGATGGCGCGGCGCAGCGGCTCGGCAAATTCGGTAACGGGCTCGGCGCCGTCGTCGGTCAGGTCGCTCATGCTGCTCTTGATACCCTCTGGACGGGGATCATGACCAGCCCCCGCCGCGTGTCTGTCATTGGCGACACGTAAACAGCGGGACAGGGGCCAAGGTCAAGCCCGCCGCTGCGCGCAACGGGCAGGTAAAGTCACATGCCACCAAAAAGAGATCGTTTCCGGGGTTTTCCCCGCCAACGCCGGACCGAATCGGTTATAAAGCCCGGGCTGCCGCGCCCGCATCTGCCACGGGCGCATGTGACGACTGGGTTCTGAAAGATTTTTCTTTCGTGTGGGTTAAGGGGGGGGATGCGCATGTGGCGCTTTATTCTGGTGAGTTTTGCCTTTCTGGGCTGGTCATTCTACGAACTGAGCGGCGGCGCCGATTACGAACCGAGGATCAATTCGATTCAGGCCCGCGCCAAGCTGGACGATCTGCGCCCGAAGGCGCGCCCGGCGGATCCGCAACGCGCGGATGAACGCCGCATCGCGGCGGCCAGCGTCGGCGCCGACGAGCCGGACCCGGCAACCGGCAACAGCGTCGCGCGCAGCCTTTCTGATCTTTCGGACCTGCCGGGCCTTGCCAGCGCGCAAGCCGGCGATGCGATGGTCACGCTCGCCTCCGCCCGCGCCTCGGGCGAAAGCGAAGTGATCGCCGCCGTGGCGCACAACATCGCCACCCGCAGCGTTGTCACACCCCTTCAGCAGGACCTGCGCGTGGTCGCGGGCAACCGCGTCAACATGCGCGCCGGTCCCGGCACGCAATACGACCGGATCGCCCGGCTTGAACGCGGCCAGCAGGTCGAGGTGCTGCGCGCCCCCGGCAATGGCTGGCTGAAACTGCGGGTGGTCGACACGGGGCGTGTCGGATGGATGGCCGAGACCCTCGTCGCGGCGGCAAACTGATTGCATCGCCGCCGCGCGCCGGTCATAGCTTGCCCGCATGACACAGCGCTCGATCCTCATCACCGGCTGTTCCTCGGGTATCGGCCTTGACGCCGCGCACGGGCTGCGCGCTCGTGGCTGGCGCGTCTTCGCCGCCTGCCGCGCGGCCGAGGATTGCGCGCGGCTGCGCGAACAGGGTTTTGAAAGCCCGCGGATCGACTACCAGGACAGCGCCAGCATCACGAGCGGGCTGGCCGAGGTGCTCGACGCCACCGGCGGCACCCTCGATGCCCTGTTCAACAACGGCGCCTTCGCCTGTCCCGGCGCGGTCGAAGACCTGCCCACCGATGCGATACGCGCGCTGTTCGAGGCGAATTTCTTTGGCTGGCACGAACTGACCCGGCAGGTGATCCCGGTGATGCGTGCGCAGGGCGCGGGGCGGATCGTGCAATGCTCATCGGTCCTCGGCCTTGTCACGCTGCCCTGGCGCGGCGCCTATAACGCATCGAAATTCGCGCTCGAGGGGCTGACCGACACGCTTCGCATCGAGATGCAGGGCACCGGCATCCATGTGGTCCTGATCGAACCCGGCCCGGTCACGTCGAAAATCCGCGTCAATTCCATCCCCCATTTTGAACGCTGGATCGACTGGGAGGCCTCGCCGCGTGCCGAACAGTATCGCGCGGGGCTGCGCGCCCGGCTCTATCGCGACAGCGACAAGCCGGACACGTTCGAGCGCCCGCCCTCCGCGGTGACGCGCAGGCTGGTGCATGCGCTGGAATCGCGCCGCCCGCGCCCGCGCTATTACGTCACGGTGCCGACCCACCTGATGGGCACGCTGCGCCGCCTCCTGCCGACGCGCGCGCTTGACTGGGTGCTGTCGCGAGGCTGATTGCCGCGCCGCCCACGGGCAGAAATCGCTTTCGCTTTTTCGCCCCGGCACCCTACATGGGGGCCAGATACGATTCGAAGGATGACCCCCGATGTTTACCGATCCGCTCTTCATCATCGTCGTCGCCGCCTGCCTTGGCGTGGCGGTCATCCTGGTGCTGGGCATCAGCACCTTCGGCAAGGAAGGCGCCGAGAACGGCAAACGCGCCAACAAGCTGATGCGCTGGCGCATCGCGGCGCAGTTCGTGGCGGTGCTGCTGATCCTGCTTTTCGTCTATATCCGCAGACAGGGGGGACAATGACATGGTGGTCCTGAACAAGATCTACACCCGCACCGGCGACAAGGGCGACACCGCGCTTGGCAATGGCGCACGCGTGGCCAAGCATTCGATGCGCGTCACCGCCTATGGCACCGTCGACGAGGTGAACGCCACGCTCGGCCTTGCCCGGCTGCATGCCACCGGCGAAACCGACGCCGCGCTGGCGCGCATCCAGAACGACCTGTTCGACCTGGGCGCCGATCTCTGCCGCCCCGACATGGACAAGGATGACGAGGCCGAATACACGCCGCTGCGCGTTTCGGACAATCAGGTGACGCGGCTCGAGACCGAGATCGATACCATGAACAAGGCGCTCGAACCGCTGCGCAGCTTCGTGCTGCCGGGCGGCACGACACTCGCCGCCTACCTTCACCTGTGCCGCACCGTGTCGCGCCGCGCCGAGCGCCTGTCCGTCGAACTGGCCGCCGAAGAGCATGTGAATCCCGCCGCGGTCAAATATCTCAACCGCCTCAGCGACTGGTTCTTCGTCGCCGCCCGCGTCTCCAATGACGGCGGCGCGCGCGACGTTCTCTGGGTGCCCGGCGCAAACCGCTGACCCCTGCGAAGGGCGCGCAGCTGCGCGCCCTGCCCCTACACGCCCGGATTTTTCGCATCCCTTCCGCAAACGCGGCGTCGCCAGACGCAAACATGACGATTTTGCCCTGTTTCCCGGCGCTACAAACCATTATGAACGCCGGGGAGAGTATCTGGAGCCGTCGCTATGCGCCTGTTCCGCCAATCTGAGGAGACCACGCAATGAAGGTGCTTGTGCCTGTGAAACGCGTGATCGACTACAACGTGAAGGTCCGTGTGAAGGCGGACGGATCGGGTGTCGATCTTGCGAATGTCAAAATGTCGATGAACCCCTTTGACGAGATCGCCGTCGAAGAGGCCATCCGCCTCAAGGAGGCCGGCAAGGCCGAAGAGGTGATCGCCGTATCGATCGGCGTCAAGCAGGCCCAGGAAACGCTGCGCACCGCGCTGGCGATGGGTGCGGACCGGGCGATCCTGGTCGTGGCCGCCGATGACGTGCATACCGATATCGAGCCCCTGGCCGTCGCCAAGATCCTCGCCAAGGTCGTCGAAGAGGAGCAGCCCGGTCTGGTCCTGACCGGCAAGCAGGCGATCGACAACGACATGAACGCCACCGGCCAGATGCTTTCGGCTCTGCTGGGCTGGAGCCAGGCGATGTATGCCAACAATATCGACATCGAGGGCGACCATGCCGTCGTCACCCGCGAGGTCGATGGCGGCTTGCAGACGATCAAGGTCAAGATGCCGACGATCATTTCGGCCGACCTGCGCCTCAACGAGCCGCGCTACGCCTCGCTGCCCAACATCATGAAGGCCAAGAAGAAGCCGCTCGATGAAAAGACGGCCGAGGATTACGGCGTCGACGTGACCCCGCGCCTGCAGATCGTCGAAACCACCGAGCCCGAAGCCCGCCAGGCCGGCGAGATCGTGCCCGACGTGGACACGCTGGTTGCGAAACTCAAAGAAAAGGGGGCTGTGTGATGGCTGTTCTTCTTCTTGCCGAAGTCAATGACGGGACCCTGGCGATGGACGCCACCGCCAAGGCCGTGACCGCCGCTGCCAAGCTGGGCGACGTGACCGTGCTTTGCGCCGGTGCCACCTGCGCCGCTGCCGCCGACGAAGCCGCCACGATCGACGGTGTCGCCAAGGTGCTCTGCGCCGAGGATGCGCTTTACGGGCACCGCCTTGCGGAACCCGTGGCACAGTTGGTGGCCGATCTTGCCGCCGATTACGACCATGTCGTTGCGCCCGCCACCACCGATGCCAAGAACATCCTGCCGCGCGTCGCCGCGCTGCTCGATGTGATGATCATCACCGATGCCTCGGGCGTGGTCGATGCCGACACGTTCGAGCGTCCGATCTATGCCGGCAACGCCATCCAGAAGGTGAAATCCTCGGATGCCAAGAAGGTCGTGAGCTTCCGCACCTCGACCTTCGATGCGGCTGGCACCGGCAATTCCGCAACCGTCGAAAAGATCGGCGCCGCCGCCGATCCGGCCCTGTCTGAATGGGTCGAGGACAAGGTTGCCGAATCCGACCGCCCCGAACTCACCTCGGCAGGTATCGTCGTGTCGGGTGGCCGTGGCGTCGGCTCGGAAGAGGATTTCGCGCTGATCGAGAAACTCGCCGACAAGCTGGGCGCCGCCGTCGGCGCGTCCCGCGCGGCGGTCGACTCGGGCTTTGCGCCCAACGACTGGCAGGTCGGGCAGACCGGCAAGGTCGTGGCGCCAGAGCTTTACATCGCCGTGGGCATCTCGGGCGCGATCCAGCACCTTGCGGGGATGAAGGATTCCAAGATCATCGTCGCCATCAACAAGGACGAAGAAGCGCCGATCTTCCAGGTCGCCGATTACGGCCTCGTGGCCGACCTCTTCGCCGCCGTGCCGGAACTGACCGAAAAGCTCTGACCTTCGGTCCGGCAGAACATTCCAAAGGCCCGCCATCCCGGCGGGCCTTTTTCATTTTCGCGCCGGGCATGGTCCGAAGCGGCGCCCATCCGTCCGCAAGGGCCGCTGCCCTTATCAGCCTTCACGCCACCCCGGTCTCTCGCAAGTCCAGCACCGCACGCAGCGCCGGGGCAAGGGCCTGGGCGGCTTCGCCATGCGCCAGCGCGCCGGGCAACTGGCGGGCCGCCTGCGCCTCCTCGGGCGCGAAGACCATGCCGCTCGTGCCCATGCGCTGCGCCACCGGGCTGGCGCTCACCTCGACCAGACGCGCCGCCTGTGGCGCCACCGCGCGCAGCATCCCGGCGGTCACGAAAACCGGGTCCGTGCCCGGCTCCACCCGCTCGCAAAAGCCCTCGGGTGGGCGCTGCGCGAACCACAACAGGATCACCGGGCGCTCCAGCCGCGCGATCAGCGCGCCGGTGCGTTCCACCCAGGTCATGCGCAGCTCCTCGCGCACCAGGTCGAAGCGTTCGGGCGACACCGCGTGCAGATGGCGCAGCAGGTGGCGGGTAAAGTTGAAGTCGACGAAATCCACCTCCGGAAACAGCCGCCTGAGGGGCGACAGCGCCTCCAGCACCCGGTCATTGCGGCGCGGATGCACCCGGTAAAACCGGTTCGACAGGTTATGCGCCCCCATCACCTGCAGCACCACCGCCCGCGCGCCCGTCGCGATCCGCAACGCGCCGGCATCGTTCAGGAACGCATCCGCGCCCGCATTCGGCCAGCCAAGGTTGACACAGCCGATGCCAAGCCGCCGCTCCAGCTGCGCCGCGAACGGCTCGCGCAGGAAGCGCCCATGCGTCTCCGTGCCGCCCGGAAAGGCGATGTAGTCGCCAGTCAGCCGCCGCGCAGGTCCGCGGAATGTCAGTTTGGAACCCGCATAACAGCATGGTTCATACGCGATCGGTGCGCGCTGCACCCGTCTTTCACAGATCATCGGTCCCCACCGTTCATATCACCCGGAGACCACAATCGCGTCACCGCGTTTAGAAATCGCTAACGCGCAAATTCGACGTGGATTTTAGCGATCACCGGGCCTTGAGCGTGCGCACGCCGCCGCCTATTGTGGCAGCGCAAACATGAAAGGCGAGCCAATGGAAATCCGGACAATCGGCGTGGTCGGCGCGGGCCAGATGGGCAACGGCATCGCCCATGTGATGGCGCTCGCGGGCTATGAGGTTCTTCTCAACGACATCAGCCAGGACATGCTCGAGAAGGCGCTCTCCACCGTGCGCAAGAATCTCGAACGTCAGGTCAGTCGCGACAAGATCACCGCCGACGAGATGGAAGCCGCTCTCGCACGCATCACCACCACCCTGACCCTCACCGATCTCGGCGCCACCGACCTCGTGATCGAGGCCGCGACCGAGCGCGAGACTGTCAAGCAGGCGATCTTCGACGAGCTCCTGCCGCATCTGCAGCCGCACACGATCCTGACCTCGAACACCTCGTCGATCTCGATCACCCGCCTCGCCAGCCGCACCGACCGTCCCGAGAAATTCATGGGCTTTCACTTCATGAACCCGGTGCCGGTGATGCAGCTGGTCGAGCTCATCCGCGGCATCGCCACCGACAGGCCCACCTATGATTCCTGCCTCGCCGTCGTCGAGAAGCTGGGGAAAACCGCCGCCTCCGCCGAGGATTTCCCCGCCTTCATCGTGAACCGCATCCTGATGCCGATGATCAACGAGGCGGTCTACACGCTCTACGAAGGCGTCGGCAACGTGAAGTCCATCGACGAATCGATGAAACTGGGGGCCAATCACCCGATGGGGCCTCTGGAGCTGGCGGACTTCATCGGGCTCGACACCTGCCTTGCGATCATGAACGTGCTGCATGACGGGCTCGCCGACACCAAGTATCGCCCCTGCCCCCTGCTCACCAAATATGTCGAGGCGGGCTGGCTCGGTCGCAAGACCGGCCGCGGCTTTTACGATTATCGTGGTGAAACGCCGGTGCCGACGCGCTAGTTGCGGCCCAGTTCCAGTGTATGTTCGCGCAGCCAGGTCATGAAGCCGCGCGGATCGCTGTCCAGCATCTTCATGCGCTCGGCACTGATCGGCGCACCGACCACCGGCTTTTGCGGGCGATTGCAGCTATGCACGACCTCGTGCAGCAACAGCCCCTGGCGCAGCGTCGCCGACAGCCGGTTGGCCACCTGATACCAGCGTGAATTCGATCCCGGAAAGAAGATCGGCACCACCGTCGCGCCCGAGCGCCGGATCATCTGCGCGGTAAAGACGTTCCACTCCCGCTCGATCACCGGGCCGAACATCGTATCGCTCGATGCCACCACGCCCGAGGGAAACACGCTGATCAGCCCGCCTTCCTGCAGGTGGGCCATCGCCTTGGCGCGCATTTCCACCGACTTTCGCTGCGCGTCGGGCTCGTGGGGGAAGGGCACCGGGATCATGTAGGAGGCCGCCACCTCGTCGATCCCCGTCAGCAGCGCGCGGGTCAGGATCTTGTAATCGGTGCGCCGGCGCCCGATCAGGTCGGCCAGGATCATCCCGTCCACCAGACCGTGCGGATGGTTGGCCACCGCCACCACCGGGCCGTCGCGCGGGATGTTCATGAGCTCGCTGTCGGGGGTCAGCAGGTCGATCCCCATCGTATCCAGCGCCGCGCGCCAGAAGGGCTGGCCGGTGGGCGCGCCGCGCTTCTCGAACTGGCGGATCATCCGCAGGATCGTCAGCTTGCCGGTGAACCATTCGATCGTCCGGATCGCCAATGCGGTCGCGGGCGAGTCAAAGGAATTGGCATAGGTCAGGCTGCGGCGGTCATACTTGGTAAAGTTCACCGTATCGCCGGTCTTTCCCTGGTCCTTTGCGCTCTCTGCCAAGTGGTGTGCCCCCTCGTCGCGCATCGCTGCACGTTTCTTCACATGTCCTCGCCAAAGCGGTTTGCGACAAGCGCCTCGATCGCATCGGCCAGTGGCTCCGCATCCGCCCCCGAGGTCTGCATGTCAATAGTGGTTCCTTTCGATGCTGCCAACATCAAAAGCCCCATGATGCTGTCCCCCGAGGCCGACATCCCGTCAAGCGAGATCTCCGCAGTGGCGTCGAAGCCTTCGGCCACCTCGACCAGTTTCGCGGCGGCGCGGGCATGAAGACCCTTCTCGTTCACGATGTCCAGTCGGCGCGTAATCGTATCGCACATTGCTTTCTTACCTGTCTGCCTGATCGCCCGGATCGTCGGGATCGCCGGCAAGTCCATTATGGCTGTTGATGTATTTGCGCCCCGCGTCCAGCGCGGCGCGTGCGGCCTCGTGCACCGGCAGATGCCGGCTCTTGGTCAGCTTGATCAGCATAGGCAGGTTGGCCCCGTAGAGAATGCGCCGGTTCGCCGGCTGACATGCCTTCAAGGACAGGTTCGACGGCGAACCGCCGAACAGGTCGGTCACGATCAGCACGCCATCGCCCGTGTCCACGGCATCCGCGGCCGCACAGACCTCGGCCTGCTTGGCCGTGCGGTCGTCGTCGCCTTCCATCGAGATCGCAAGGATCCCGGTCTGCGCGCCGACCACATGTTCGATGGCCCTCAGATATTCCGGGGCAAGGCCGCCATGCGCCACGATCACGATGCCGATCAAACCCGTTACTCTCCCACTCTGGCCTGCAGGTCTCCGCGCGGCGCTTCCGCCGCTCCCCGCCGCTCAAGCTCACGATGTCAGATC
>Ga0209344_10003496_pt1 | contig 15440 bp, 11 predicted proteins | sample Cruoilmetagenom6_FD_187293 | JGI IMG/M metagenome (GOLD analysis project Ga0209344, IMG submission 187293) | Oil polluted marine microbial communities from Coal Oil Point, Santa Barbara, California, USA - Santa Barbara Oil Seep Sample 6 (SPAdes)... | ecosystem: Environmental > Aquatic > Marine...
TGGTCTCTAAGGTATGACAATCAGTAGCTTGCACTTTGGAATGAATCAATGACACATACTGCACGTACTTTCGTTGTCGCCGTTCTGGCGCTAGGTTTCACGTTTTCTGCCGCCGCTGATGAAGATATGGCGACGCAGATCGAATTGCCCTACGAGCATTTTCAGCTTGAGAATGGCTTGACGGTTCTGGTTCACTCCGACCATTCAACGCCGACGGTATTTGTTGGCATGTGGTACGGCGTTGGTTCGAAGAACGAGCCTGAAGGCAAGACCGGATTCGCTCACCTGTTCGAGCACTTGATGTTCCAGGGTAGTGAGAATCGTGAAGGCGAATACTTTTCGCCGTTTACGGATGCCGGCGCCACAGGTATGAACGGCACCACCAACGAAGATCGTACTAATTACTACGCAACCGTACCTTCAGGCGCTTTGGATATGGCGTTGTGGATGGAAAGTGATCGCATGTCACACCTGCTGGGTGCTGTGACGCAGGAAGCGCTGGATGAACAGCGTGGTGTGGTACAGAACGAGAAACGTCAGGGCGAGACGCGACCGTATGCCCAGATGTATGACAAGATCCGTGCCGGACTGTATCCGACAGATCATCCCTATCGACATTCAATCATTGGCTCAATGGATGACCTGAACAACGCTTCTGTTGAGGATGTCCACGAGTGGTTCAACACCTACTATGGCGCGTCGAACGTCATCCTTGTGTTGGCCGGCGACGTGTCGCTGGATGACGCGAAGCAAAAAGTCGAACACTATTTTAGTGAAGCTCCAACCGGGGTGCCGCTGTCACATCCCAAAAAGTGGATTCCAAGTCTGACCGAAAATCGCGAAGAGCAGATGTACGACCGCGTCGGTGTTACTCGAATTTCACGTGTATGGGCTCTGCCTGGACGCAATGACAAAGACACGTCGTTGATGTACCTCGTTAACGATTCCCTGGTCGCCAATAAGAATTCGCCATTGAGGAAAAAGCTCGTTGATGAGTTGCAGCTAGCCACGAGTATTCGCGGCAACGCCCACGGGCGGGTCATGAGCGGCGAATACAGCCTGACGCTGGATCTTCGGCCAGGCGTGACGCCCGAACAGGCAATGCCCGTTGTTGACGCCGTGTTGGCAGAGTATCTGGCCAATGGCCCGGATGAGCAGATCGTAGAAAATGCGAAGCTAGGCGTGAAGATGTATATCCTTGGCGCGCTTGAAACGGGCTCGCAGATCGGTCGCATGCTGGTCGAGGGAGAGTTGTTTTCCGGCGACCCCTTATTCATCAACACCGAACTCGAGTGGATCAACGACGCGACAAGCGAGGAGCTTCGACAGATAGCCAATCGCTGGTTGAGCCGCGGTTACTATCAGCTCACTGTCGAGCCATTTCCGGAGCTGCAAAGAGGCGAGCTTAGCGTTGACAGGACTGCGATACCGGCAGTAACGGCGAAGTCTGAGATTAATTTTCCGGCTATCGAAACAGCGACGCTAAAGAATGGAATGAAGCTCGTGGTCGCGAATCGCGGCAGTATCCCGCTCGTCGATGTTTCCTTTCAGATAGATACCGGGACGATGGCTGCGCCGGCCAGTGCGCCTGGATTGCCGGCCATTGTGTTTGGGTTGATGGACAAGGGCAGCAAAAAATATGACGCTAGCGAGCTCGCGGCGGCAAGAGACAAGATCGCGATGGGTGGCGGCTTCAGTTCCGGCAATGAACGCAGCTCGTTCGCTTATCGCATCCTGAGCGACAATTTGGCACCGTCGCTTGAGCTGACGGCAGAGATGCTGCGTTATCCGACATTCCCTGAGGACGAGCTGGAGAAGCTAAAGACCCGCGTGCGTGCGTATCTGGCGAACTTACAGCATGCTCCATCAAGGGCCGCTGGTGATTTATTCAATCGTGCAATCTACGGCGCGGATACTCCTATGGGTGCCGTATGGACTGAAGGATTGGTTGCCGACGTTGGTCGTGAAGAATTGCAAGACTGGCATCGAGCGGAAATTGCGCCGGACAACATGACGGTCTATATGATCGGCGATATCAATATCGAAACTGCAACCAAGGCGCTCGATAAGGCATTCGGTCGCTGGACCGACGATAGTGCATCGGCGAGGCAGGAGATAGGTAGCGCGAAGGACGTGCCGGGCCGGATTATTCTGGTCGACCATCCGGGTGCTGCCTCGAGCACTGTCGTGGCCGGACACTCCATCGACCCATTTGACCCGCTTGCGTGGAGTTCGCTGTCGATCATGAATCGGGTCATTGGCGGTGCCTTCGAGTCGCGTCTGAACATGAACCTCCGTGAGGACAAGGGTTGGTCATACGGATATCGTTCCGGCATCAGTCGCAACGCGAGTGGTGACATGACCTTCAGAACCAGCGGGCAGGTGCAGACGGATAAGACGGCGGCGACCATGCTCGAGATCAAGCGAGAGGTCGAAGAATTCGTTTCCTCTCACCCGGCAACTGACGAAGAGCTGGCGCGGATCAAGCTCAACCGGGTGAGGTCTTTACCTGGGTCGTTCGCGACCAACGCCGGTTTCCTCGGCAGCATCATCAGCTCGAACAATTACAATCTGCCATTCGACTACGCACAATCGTCGGCGGAGCGAATTGAGCGAGTAACACTGGAAGACGTCCATGCTGCCGCACAGGAGGTGGTCGACTTCAGTCAGCTCACTTGGTTGATCGTCGGTGATCTCGAGTTGATTGAGGAGCAGGTTCGGGCATTGGAGTTCGGTGACGTTGAAGTTTGGGACGCGTTTGGTGCGAAGCTGCGTTGAGCACTAAGGCAGCCCTTTTCCAACTGGGTTTTCGCCCGTTCTACGCCCTGGCGGCTGTATTCGCGGTCGTTGCCGTCGCCATCTGGTTGAGCGCTTTCGCCGGATTCTCGTCGACTGGCGTCTATCTGCACAGCGTCATCTGGCACAGCCACGAGATGCTGTTCGGCTTTTCGGTAGCCGTCATTGCAGGCTTCCTGTTGACGGCTGTTCGCAACTGGACCGGGTTAGCAACGCCCACCGGCCCGGCTTTGGCAGCTCTCGCGGCGCTTTGGCTACTCGGCCGGGTACTGCTCATCACCGGCCCGGCACCATTGGCTGCTATCGCAGACGTTTTATTTCTTCCGACACTCGCCGTAGCAGTAGCGATACCCATTCTGCGCAGCAAGAATGTTCGCAACTACAAGGTCATCGCAGTGCTTGTTGCGTTGGCGACTTGCAATGGCATTTTTCATTTGGCGATTCAGGGAGTGCTGCCTGCCTGGCTTTCTCGTGCAACGGTTTTCGCCGCTATCGATATCCTCGTCATTTTGCTGGCAATCGTCGCCGGCAGGGTCGTTCCGGCATTTACCAGGAATGCAGTAGCCACATCTAATCCGCGAAGCGAGCCTTGGCTGGAAGTTGTGGTCTTCCTGTCGATGAGCGTGGTTGTCGCCACGACACTGACATCCGGTACTTGGACACCGAACTCGCCCTTGCTGGCCGGCCTGTTTCTCGTCGTGGCGACTGGCCATGCACTGCGCCTGGCGCTGTGGAATCCGTTACAGACCATTCACAAACCACTGCTGTGGATGATGCCCGCAGCCTACTCGTGGATAGCCTTCGCATTTGTACTGCGTGCACTGGCCGTCACTCATGTCGTAGCGCCAAGCGCGTGGATTCATGCCGTGACAATGGGCGCTGTCAGTGGCTTCATGATCGCGATGATGATGCGCAGTTCATTGGGTCACACCGGGCGAGACCTGGTTGCGAGTCGCTCAGACATGGTGGCATTCGTGTTTGTTCAATTGGCGGCAATCGCCAGAATTACCGGCAGCATCACGGCCGGAGAATCGTACCGTTACTGGATCGTTGCCTCCGGCCTGATCTGGGTGCTGGCCTTTGGGTTGTTCACGGCTCGCTACCTGCCCATGCTCGGGCGTTCACGAGTCGACGAGTAAGCTCACGCTAGATTGACCGCGTTGCGATAGCCGGTGAGATATTGCTCGCTCTTTTCGCTGGTCCGGCTACGGCTACCTGACCGACCGCCCAGAGAGCGATCATTGCGGTCGGAATCACGTACCAGGCCAGTGGTTCAAGGGCGAATGCCTCGACCATCGCCATGTTCATTGCAACGGAAAGAACGCCACCGATCGCCAGGCCGATGCTGCTGACCAATAAATTTTCGACCATAAAGTAACGAACAATGGTCGGCTTGGTAGCACCGAGCGCACGTCTGATACCGATCTGACGGGTACGTCGACTGACATTAAAGCTGGCCAGTCCAACGATTCCAAGACCGGTGATTATCGTCAATAGACCGACGACGAATGACAGAATCTTAACCATCGCTGTGTCGCCGATATAGGCGAGCCTTCGTACCTGATCCATCGTCGTCATGTCACGGATGATGCGGTCCAAGTTGCTGTTGGAGAGCAGTTCTTCGACTTGTGGCATGAGCTCATCCCGATAGCCAGGCTCTGTTCGCACAATATAACGCTGGAACCCAGGCGCGCGTCGCTGCGGAACGAGCAAGGATCGTTCGACGCCACTCCACCCCTGCCACGGCGCTTGTAAGCGGTCAATTACACCGACGATATTTACGGGTTCGTCGTCGTTGATGTAGACGGTTTTTCCGACCACCGACTCGGGTTCGTCAGGGAACAGCTCTTTGGCGAGGGCTTCAGTAATGATGCCGTAAGCTGGCCAGGTGTTGTCGTCTTCTACTTTCCAAGTGACTTGGTTGGGCGTGAAATTCGCACCATCAATTACCGTGGAGGCGAACGTGTCGATGCCGTGTTCATCGACGAAATAGATCGCCGTACCAACAGTGTCGGTGCCCTGACTGCCAGGCTTGAGTTGCAGGCCTTGTGACCACCCGCCCTGACGGAGCGGGAAAGAGTTCGATGCAACCGCATTTCTTACGCCGGGAAGACCGCGCAATAGTGCGAGGTCCTCATCGATCAACGCCTGTATCTGCGCGTTTTCATAGTCGGCAAACAAGGCGCTCGCGAAAGCAAAGGTGTTGGATTCATCAAGCCCGCTTGCCCGACCCACATTCTTGGAGCGTTCCTGCATGATTGCAAAAGCATTCACCATGATGGTCATTGTCACGGCGATCTGCAAAGCGATAAGTACGAAGCCGGCCTTGTTTTTCATCATTGCCCGCCAGATTGGTCCGATTTCCATTGTTATCTCCTGATTCCAGTCGGGCGTTATTGAATGCGTAAAGCTGTTGCCGGCGAGACGCTGCAGGCCCGCCAGGTTGGGTAAAGCGCCGCTCCGAGAGCCGAGACGATTGCGAGTAGAACGGCCAGCATGACCATCGACCAGTCCATTTTTATCAAATAGGCAATGAAGTCGTAGTCGGAGAAAACATTCTCAAGCCCTTGAAGTCCGAGCCAGGTCATCCCGATTCCTGCGATGCCGCCCGCGATACCGATCATTCCCGCCTCAATGATGTATTGCGAAAACAATGCTGACTTGCTGGCGCCTAACGCACGTCGCAGACTGATGTCGTTTGTCCGCCGCATTACTTTTGCCAATAACAGGCCGATGGTATTCAGCAGGCAAACCAGCAGGAACAGGGCGGCCAGACTCAACAAGACATCGATCGTTTCGTCGACAACTTCACGGTTAAGCAGCCACTCGGCAGGTGTGCTGAGTCGATTGTTCAGATCGCGAGGAAAGCGCCCCAGCTGCTTTTGCTGCTCGACGTAGTCGTCGAGAAACTGCAGGTACGTTCCTCTGTCAGATGCGCTTTTGAGTTCGACCCACATTTGAATCCAGATACACTCGGAAGCAAGGTAGTCCGCGTAGGAGCCGCCATCGATTGGTTTCCAGCAACTGTTATTGCCTGAACTTCCCCACTCGCCTGTAACGGCCAGTGAGAAGGGTAGGAAGATATCTTCGGCCCCTTCGTAGGGGTTGTTGTTTAAATCATAGAATTTTGGCAAAGGCATCCATTCAGCCAGTACGCCGGCAACCCGATACGGATCATTGTTCATCGTCATCATGCGGCCGACAGAGTCCTCACCACCAAACAGGCGCTGGTTCATCGCGGCCGAAATCACAACGACGCGCTCTTCAGTCTGATCGGCTGCCGAATCCCAGCCGCCGCCGTACTCGAACGGCACATCAAACATGGCGAAAAAGTCGGCTGTTGTTGCCCGTACCACTTCCTGAAACGGTTTTGCGTCATCGCCGTCTGGTTGTACCACTCGGTCTGACTTGAAGCTGATCGTTTGGCGGAACGCGCGGCCGGCCTGATGCAGGGCTGTCGCATCGATATACGTTACCTGCTCGGGCGGCTCATTGGGTTCGTCATAGGGATCATCCGGATTCCAGTTGTCGAGCTGAACATGAAGCAGAACGTCGTTCTTGTGCGCGATCGGATTGTCGGTCATGACATGACGAACAGTGACAATGGACATGCAGGCACCGATGCCAATAGCAATAGCCGCAGCCATCAACGCGCTTAAGGCAGGATTTGCGCGGATGCTCAAAACGCCAAGCTTCAGGTAGTAGCGAAACATAGTAGCTCTCCGTTATGCGTTGGCAGCCGCGGCAAAATGCATTTCGGGTGGCCCGTCGCTGACCTGACCATCACGCACGAAAATATTGCGTTTAGCACGGTCGGCTAGTGTCAGTTCGTGCGTCACCATGATGATCGTGGTACCTGCTGCATTGATCTCGTTGAGCAGATCCAGAACGCTGTCAGCCATATTGGTGTCGAGGTTGCCGGTGGGCTCATCGGCGAGCAGGAAGCGCGGTTCGCCGGCGAGTGCTCTGGCGATCGCAACACGCTGCTGCTGACCACCTGACAACTGTGCGGGATGGTGCTTCATGCGAGAGGCAAGGCCTACCATCTCGAGCGACTTCTCGATGCGGCACCGGCGCTCGCTGGCATCAAAGCCGCGATAACGCAGTGGCACATCAACATTGTCGAAGATGTCGAGTTCGGGGATCAGGTTGAAACTTTGAAAGATGAAGCCGATTTTCTCGTTGCGCACCTTTGAGCGTTCTTTGTCATTCAGCTTTGAGATGTCCCGGCCATCGAGTTCGTAAGAGCCGCTGGTCAGCTCTTCGAGCATGCCCGCGATGTTAAGAAACGTTGTCTTACCTGATCCCGAGGGGCCGGTCACTGAGACGAAATCGCCTTCATCGACAGTCAGGGAAAACTCTCTGAGAGCGTGCGTCTCGACCGTGTCTGTTCGATAGGTCTTTGATACTTTAGTCATCTTTAACATCTTGCTGCTCTCCTTAGTCTGTCAGCAGAACCGTGTCCGCACCGCGGAACGGGTCGAGATTCGATACGACGATCGTGTCGCCAGGCTCAAGCCCGGAAATGATTTCAACGGAGCCGAGACTGCGAGCACCGGTTTCGATCTGGCGGCGAACCGCCATCTGGTCTTCATTGATTACGTAAGCAATACGTCCTGCGCCACTGTCGAGAAACTGGCCACGCCGCACCATTAGTACGTCGTTGTATTCGGCTAGCAAGACACGCGTGGTGAGGCGTTGGTTTTGCCTGAGGTTGGTAGGGCCCGTGCCGTGGAAACGGATACGGCTCGCGACCTGGTTGTTGATAATTTCCGGTGAGACGGCGACCAGCTGCCCTTCGTAGCGCTCACCACCAACCTGGATTTCAGCCTGCATACCGATGACGAGATCGTCGGCGTAGCTTTCGGGAATCAGGGCGTCGATTTCAAATCGGGTCAGGTCGACGACGGCCATTACCGGCGTGTCTCGCGATACAGCCGATCTCTGATCGACCAGCAGATCGCCAACAATTCCGTCGACCGGTGACTTGATTGCCAGATCGTCAACCTGACGTCGCAGATTATCGACGAACAGGGCCTGCCGGCTGACTTCAAATTCGCTGGCGCGCAATTCGAAGGCCAGACGTTCGTCGAAAAGGCCGGCATCCGCTATCGCGTGTTGATAAGCGAGCTCCGCATTGCGTAGATCGTCCTGGGCCTTCTCGTAGTCGATAACCGGCATAACACCGCGTTCGTTCGCGTCCTCGGCCCGTCGTTGTTCACGCTTCGCTGCTACCAGAGCGACGTCAGCGAGATCCGCCGCCTTGCGCTTTTCGAGTGCCTGTTGGCGAGATTCGATGCGTTGTCGTTCGAGTTCCACTCTGCGCTGATCATAAGACGACTCGGCCTGTTGCAAGAGGCTGGCAAGTTCAGGACTGTCTACGGTCGCCAGTACCTGCCCGGCCAGGACCTGTTCGCCGGCTTCTGTTTCAAGCGTGATGGTGCCTGCAGCGGTCGCGTACAGGGTAGGACTGACGGCAGCAACGATTCGGCCTTGCACGGAAACGTCGCGAACGAGGTCCCCTCTGGCTACGACAGCTGTTCGAATTCGGTCAATGGGCACGCTGGCAGTCGCGTTCGCCCAGCGTTTAACCCATGGAGCGGCAAACAGGATCGATGCGATAACAGCAACGCCTATGGCGCCGAAGATCAGTTGATTGCGACGCGGATCGCGCGGCGCCAACCGCACATCTTGCGCCGACGTGTCGGCAATTTTCAGTTTCCTGACCCCCAAGGTCGCTAAGCGGACAAAGTAGATGTCGTTTTCTTAGTGATTAGATGCAAGCTCGGTGGGTTTCGTTTGAATATCACCGCAGCTTTAGTGCCGCGGCCGTGCCGATGATTGGCAACCGTCGGATGAAAGGTGCTAAAAACGGGTCAATAAGTGCGGTGTCGGGCCCGCAGCCCTTTATAATCAGCCGCTATAACAACAGGACGCGTGAGAGTGAAACTGGACTATTTGATCCGGGACAGACGTCGTCTGTTCTGGGTATTGAACATCACTGGGTGGGCAGGCTATACGCTGGCCGCCTGGCTGGGTGCGCTCGCGCATGAAAAACCGGAGTCGTATTTCGCGGTCATCGTTGCAACGGCCGTGACAGGTTTTCTCATTACGTTGCCGATGCGGCTGCTGTTTCGACGCCTGTGGGACTGTGCGCTCGTCAAGTTAGCGATCTCGATGATCGCGGCCTGCTACGTTCTCGCATTTGGCTGGCGCTGGCTACAGAACTTCCTTTATTACGACTGGGTCAAGAATAGCTGGCAGCCCGAACACTTCATGGATTACGTCAGTGGCGTAATGGGGTCTTTCTACATACTGCTGTGTTGGAGCGGCCTGTATTTTGGCATCAAATACTACCAACAATTGCAGGAGCAGACGGAACAAACGCTCAAGGCAACCGCGGCAGCGCACCAGGCGCAACTCAAGATGTTGCGTTATCAGCTGAATCCGCATTTTCTATTTAATACACTGAATGCCATTTCTACCTTGATCCTCGACGGCGCGAACGACACTGCCAACAAAGCCGTTAGTGGACTGAGCGATTTCTTACGCTACACGCTCGACAATGATCCGATGAGCCGCGTAACTCTTGGTTCGGAACTCAAGGCACTCGATCTTTATCTCGAGATTGAGAAGGTGAGATTCGGTGATCGGCTCATTATCGAAAAATCGATCGAGGCCGGCGCACAAAGCGCATTGGTACCCAGCCTTATCTTGCAACCTTTGGTGGAGAACGCGATCAAATATGCTATCTCACCCAGCGAAGACGGCGGAACTTTGAAGATATCGGCGCGTGTTCAACGAGAAACCCTGGTGATGCAGCTGGCTGACACGGGGCCCGGCCTTGGTAATGGCAACAACGGCGGCAAGTCTTGTGGTGTTGGATTGCAGAATATTCGTGAACGGCTACAGCAGCTATATGGCGATAGCCAGGCATTCACGCTGGCGCCGAACGACCCCAGCGGCCTCATCGCGACGATAAATATTCCGTATGAACAAGCTGATGCTTAAGGCGCTGATCGTTGACGACGAAGAGCTCGCGCGTCGCGGTCTCGAGATTCGTTTGCAGAAATTTCCTGACATAGAAATCTGCGCTCAGAGTCGCAATGGAAGAGAAGCGCTTGAAGCAGTGAAGGAGCATGCGCCCGACATCATGTTTCTTGATGTGCAGATGCCCGGCATGGATGGCTTCGATGTGTTGCGCAATTTATCAACAAGTAATATGCCCTCGGTTATTTTCGTGACGGCTTACGACGAGTTCGCGCTGAAGGCTTTCGATGCCAATGCGCTCGACTACTTGCTTAAGCCGATCAACGACGAACGACTGGCGGAGGCGCTCGAGCGAGCGCGGAACGACCGCGAAGAGAAGCAGGCTGACGAGCATCGCAGCAAGTTACTCAAGTTCGTCTGCGATCTGACTGGGCAGGAAATGTCGCTCGAGGCGGCGCTAACAGCCGCGTCCGGGGACGGGCAGAGTTACCCGAAACGAATCGCTATTCGTGATGGTGCCCAGACTACCTGTGTCGATGTTGAGGCGATTGACTGGATAGATGCGGCCGGCGACTACATGTGCGTACATGCAGAGGGCAATACGCACGTGCTGCGAGGCACGATGAAACATCTCGAGGAATTATTGAACCCCGAAACATTCATCCGCGTACATCGTTCAGCAATCGTCAATCGACACCGCGTTAAATCGATGCGGCCGCATCGCAATGGCGAGTACTTTCTGAGCCTCGGAGGCAACACTGAACTGAAACTCAGTCGTAAGTACAAATCGAATATCGAACGCATTGCACACCGTTCATCCTGATTGGCGCACCGCTCACCGAATACCTCGAAACCTTAAGTGTCTAGCATGCATCCAAGGAACATTACGCTAATGTTTCTGGGGGACCGTCATGCTTCGCATCACTCAATATTCAATCGCAGCACTCTTGTCGCTATCGGTTTCACCCGCCGCCGCTGTCTATACCGTGGATGGCGAGCGCAAATCATTCGAAATACATCGCACGGAGTCCGCACCGATAATTGACGGTCGTCTGGATGACGATGTCTGGAAGACCGCCGCCTTCGTTGACGATTTTCATCAGACCTCACCGACCGACGGAGCAACGCCTAGCGAAGCGACTGTCGTTCGTGTGACCTACGATGACGAGTATCTCTATATCGCAGCAGATCTGCACGACAGCAACCCGGATGAGATACGCGCAAAGCAGATGGTGCAAGGAAAACTGTTTTTCTCTGATGACCGATTCTATGTGATGCTCGACAGCTTCAATAACAAACGTAACGACTACTTCTTTCAGGTAAACGCGAACGGTGTTCGTCGAGAGGCACTTAGAGAGAATAACGCACGTTTCATTGAAGAGTGGGCAACGATTTGGATCGCAGAGTCTGCAGTTCACGAGAACGGCTGGGCTACCGAGATCGCGATTCCCTTTAAATCTATATCGTTTGAACCCGGGTCCGATACATGGGGCATCAATTTCGGACGCGGTATCGTTCGCAAGCAAGAGTTCAATCTTTGGTCTTCGCACGACCGTCAGGACTGGCCAGCGTATAGCGGCGAGGTGAGCGGCATCGAGAATATCGAGCAGGGCTTGGGGCTCGACATCGTTCCGTCGGTCAGCCTTAGTCAGCAGCGGGACCTAGTCCTCGGCGCCGACGACTCTGGATTTGACCCGTCGCTGGATGTTCGTTATCGAATCACGCCGTCGCTGAGTGCGACGTTCACCTTGAACACCGACTTTTCGACGGCGGCGGTCGACGAGGCGCAGGTCGCACTTGACCGGTTTTCGTTGTTCTTTCCAGAGAAGCGCGACTTCTTCCTGCAGGATGCGGGGATATTCGAGTTCGGCAACATCGATACGAATGGCCGTCCGTTTTTCTCGAGGCGAATCGGTTTGTCCGCCAGCGGGAAACCGGTTGGCATTGATGCAGGCATTAAGTTGACCGGCCGTGTCGGCGACTTCAACGTCGGCGCATTAGCTATACGCCAGGAGGAATTTGGTGATGTCACGGCGAAGGATCTGTTCGTAGCCCGCGGCTCGTACAATGTTCTTGATGAATCGGCTGTCGGCTTCATCATGACTCACGGCGACCCGGCGTCGAATGATAGTAATTCCGTCATCGGGCTCGACTTTCTTTACAGAAACAGTGACGGCCCGTTCGGCCAAATCTGGACCAGCAAAGTCTGGGCTCAGCAAAGTCGTTCTCCGGACCTCCGTGGTAACGACCAGGCGTTTGGCGTTCAGTTCGAGGTTCCAAGCGACAAGCTGCAGGTCTACGCTGGTACTGAGTACATAGGCGAAAACTTTAATCCCGCGCTAGGCTTCGTCAATCGCCCGGGAATTCGTTCATTTGATACTGGCGTTCGTTATCGCATACGACCGAAAACGGGAATGTGGCGCGCGTTGAACAGCCGTATCGACTTCTCTCACATTACCGACATGCAGGGTGAAGTCCTGTCGCAGAGAACGAAACTGCGACCGATCAGTTTCTACTCTCACAAAGACGACTTTATCTTCATTGACGTGGAGCATAACAAGGAGGTCGTGCGGAATGAGTTTGACCTGTTTGGTAAGCTGAATATTCCAACCGGAGAGTATCAATTCAACCGGGCGCGTGCGGAAATAGCGACCGGCATGCAGAGACCGGTTCGTGTCGTTCTGTCGGTTCAGGACGGAGGTTTCTTTGGCGGTGATCGGCTGGAGAAGTTTGTTGAATTTCAGTGGCGCCAATCGGCCTACTTTTTCATGGGGCTCGCGTTCACAGAAAATGTTGTCGATCTGCCTAGCGGTAGCTTCACGTCGCACCTGGCGAGCTTGCGCACGGATATCGCGTTCAGCTCAAAATGGTCGTGGAGCAACTTCATGCAGTACGACAATACTGGTGACACCTTTGGCGTTAACAGTCGTCTGCGCTACATTCCAGAGGCTGGGCAAGAGATGATGTTGGTCGTTAATCACGGCGGCGTAGTCGATACGGACAATCATTTTTCGAGCACACAAAGCGATACTGTCTTGAAGGTCTCGTATACCTTTCGATACTGATGTGACCTACAGTGCGGAAACGCCCCAGAATGGCGCTTCCGGCAGCGTTACGATGCCACGTTCATAATCGAAGCCGCCCGCACGGTCTTTTTTAATGAGCAGTGGCCCATCGATATCGACGAAGTCACACAGTTGGGCGATGACGTGTGATGGCGCCATCGACAGTGATGTGCCACCCATACACCCGACCATCAGGCCGAGTCCTTTTACTCGCGCGGCTCGTGCGAGATCGAGTCCGTGCGTCAGGCCGCCGCACTTGTCCAGTTTGATGTTGATCATTTGATAGCGTGAGGCCGCGGCTTCGAGCTCACCTAGATGGAGGCAGGATTCGTCGGCACAAAGCGGTGCCGCTGACTGGTAGCCTTCAAGCTCGTGATCCTCGCCGCGAGGTAAGGGTTGTTCAATCATCAAGACGCCGAGATCGTGTAGTGCCGGGCCGAACCGCTGCAATTCGGAAAAATTCCAGCCCTGGTTGGCATCAATGACAAGACGCGAGTCAGGTCGTGCTTCGCGAATCGCGGCGATGCGTTCAACCGGCCGATCGTTACTGAGCTTCACCTTGAACAGTGAGAGGTCGGCGGCGGCGCTTGCCTTTGCCGCCATCTCTTCTGCAGTCGCTTCGAGCCCAATCGTGAAAACCGTTTCGACGGGGTCCGCTGCAACGCCCGCTGCTTGCCATGCGCTGATGCCGGATTGTTGCGCTTCCAGATCCCAAAGCGCTGCATCGATAGCCATGCGAGCGCCGCCGGGCGGCAGCAGATTAAGTATTTGTTCGCGATTTACGCCAGCTGATAACTTATCGGCGACGCCGTGTATTTGAGCCGCCATCGAATCGGGTGTTTCGTCGTTGTAGTAAACACCGAGCGCCTCGCCACGCCCGATCACACCGTCTTCTTCTATTTTGCAGACGATGCAGTCGAAGTTGTCCCAAACATGGTTCGAGATGCGAAATGGAATGATGCTGGGCCAGGACTCAAACTGTACCGAGACCCCTCTTCTCATTGTGCGTATTTCAGCAGGAATTCGGCAATCGGCGACATTCCAGTAGCAACCGGATCGACGCAGGGCAGGCCGAGTTCGTCGCGAAGTCTGGATAGATACATGTCCCGATCAAAGTCGCTCATCGACGAGGTGTTCACGCTGACACCGGCGCAGAAACATTGCGGCCGCGTCAGCCGAGCCATGCGCAATGCGTCATCGATGACTTCGTCCAGTTGTGGGATCGGGTAGTCGCCCCCGGAGTCGTCAATCTGCTTGCGTTCAACGTCGTGGCAGAGAACGATCGCGTCCGGCTGCGAGCCGTGCAGCAGTCCCAGACTAACGGCCGAATAACTCGGGTTGAGCAAAGAGCCCTGGCCCTCTATAACATCCCAGTGATGGTCATCGTTGTCGGGTGACAGCATTTCAGCGGCGCCGGAAATAAAGTCAGCAACGACCGCGTCGACCGGTATGCCTTCCCCGGTGATCATGATGCCAGTCTGGCCCGTTGCTCGAAACGTTGTATTGATGCCGCGGCGATCGAGCTCACGATGCAATGCCAGTGCACTGTATTTCTTGCCGACGGCGCAATCCGTGCCGACCATAAGTACCCGTTTACCGGATCGCAAGCGACCGTCTCCAACAGAAATACCTGACGGAGGAATACGCACATCAATGACTCTGGCACCGCTAGCTTCAGCCGCTACGACAAGCTCGGGAATGTCCCTGAGTTTCGAGTGTAATCCGGCAGCGATATTCATACCCGCCTTGGCTAATTCAATAAGGTCCGGAATCCAGTGTTGCGGAATTTGCCCGCCCATTGGGGCGACACCAACGATGACAGTTTTCACATCGGCGTCGGCCGCATCCTGCACGGTCATCTCGGGCAGGCCGATATCGACTGGACAGTCCGGCTGTCGCATCTGTCCGGCGCAGCGCTCCGGGCGCCAATAGGCGATACCCGAGCCAGTCTTGCAGTGATGCAAATCGGGAGCATCGCCGAGGTAGAGCAGGTACGGCGCATCGAGGCTGATTCTTGTTATTTCCATGCCGTTCGATCATAAATCAAATAGCCATAGATCAAAACACGGGATGACCCGTCTTCAATCGGCTAGGAAAATCGTCGCCGGATGTTCGAACATTTCCTTGATGCGCTGAATCATCGCGGCGGCATCGTAGCCGTCAACGAAACGATGATCAAAAGATGACGACAGGTTCATCATGAGTCTGACAACGATCTGGCCATTGACGACCATTGGCCGCTCGACCGCACGATTGACGCCGATGATGCCGACTTCGGGTAGATTGATGACGGGCGTCGAAGCAATGCCACCCAGTTTGCCGAGGCTTGTGATGGTGATTGTGCCACCGCTTAGATCGCTCTTCTTTGCGCTGTTGTCGCGAGCCGCCTGAGTGACGCGGCGAATTTCAGCGGCGAGGCCGTTGATATCCTGCATTTCGGCATGCTTCACGACCGGCACTTTAAGTCCGTCTGGAGTTTGTGTGGCGACACCAAGATGCACAGCTTCGTGCTGCAGCAACATATTGCGCTCTTTGTCATAGGTTGCGTTGCACTGTGGAAATTCCTTCAGTGCACGCATCAACGCGAGA
>Ga0209344_10003497_pt1 | contig 15438 bp, 13 predicted proteins | sample Cruoilmetagenom6_FD_187293 | JGI IMG/M metagenome (GOLD analysis project Ga0209344, IMG submission 187293) | Oil polluted marine microbial communities from Coal Oil Point, Santa Barbara, California, USA - Santa Barbara Oil Seep Sample 6 (SPAdes)... | ecosystem: Environmental > Aquatic > Marine...
TGTCCCCGGCGCCGGCCGCCCAGTCATCGCGTATCTCCGTGGTCGCGGGCAGCGCGTCGTCAACGACCTCGGCGGTCTTCGGCGGTGGTGTCGTGGCGCATGACGTCAGCAGAATCGCGCTGAGAAAAACAGACGGGGAAATGATGAGTCTTCGATCAGAGCTTTGTCGCTTCATGTTGTGTGCCCTCCTCGTTGAGCGTGGTCATCAGACCGGCAGGATGTAGGCGAGCCAGGCATCCATGCGCATCATCACGCGTCGAATCATGTAGCTGATTTCGAACTCCCCGGTGTAGATCGCCGCAATTCCCACAGCGCCCGTCGGCAACGACATGGCCGCCTCCTCGTCGTCGAGCTTGAGGCGCACGAAGTAGGGCGCAGGAACGATCTGACCCGGCACGGGCAAGACACCGCCCGGCGCTACCTGGCCCGTGGCCAGGTCCGCCACCACGTGCTCCACCGTGGCGGTGAAGATCTCGCCCGGCCGCATCTTGAAGACCACCTCGACCTCTTGCCCCGGGGCCACGTGGCGCAGGTTGATCTGATGGATCGAAACCACGACGGCCGTCTCGGAATCATCGACCAGTGCCATCGCCTGGGTCAGCGGCGCCGACATGAGCATCGTGCCCGGACGCAACGCCAGGTTGGTGACGTGGCCGTCAACTGGCGCCCGCACCTCGGTGCTCTCCAGGTTGAACTCGGCGGCATCGAGCTGCGCCTTGAGGCTGTCCACCTGCGTTTCCGCCGCCTCCACCTCGTAAACACTGCCGGCACGCCGTTCGGCCAGGGTTCGGGCCTGCGCCAAGCGGCGCTCGGCGAGCACCAGCTGCGCCTTGACATTGGCCACCGCCGCCTTATAGGGGCGAGGGTCGATCTTGAATAGCAGATCACCCTTGGCCACGGGCGTATAGGGCGCCACGGCCACCTCGGTGACGAGGCCCGAAACATTGGGCACGATCTGCACGGTATGTTTGAGGGCTATGGCCGGGCCCGACGGGGCGGTGAACTGCATGGGCAGGAATATCAGGACCATGAGCAGCAGCGAGAAGAGCACTGGCGAGGCCTTGGTGAAGGTGTTCGAGGGCACGATCTTGAGCTTGATGAGAATCACCAGAACGGCGATGTAGCAGAGGGTGAGGAAGAGAATCATGACGTGCTTCCTTCCGCGATCACCTCATGCCGTTCGAACGCCGCCAGACGCTCCTCGAGCTCAGCGATTCGCTGTGTGAGCCCATGCTGCTGTTCAGCCTCGGTCTTGGTGTAGGCCCAGATCAACGCCAGAATCCAGATGACGCCTGTGATGATGCCGAGCCAACCCGCCATGCGGATGGCCTCTGCCTGGGGATGCTCCCTCTTGAAGGCGATCTTGCCCGGCAGCATGGCCAGCCAGACGACGGCGCCGATGGTCGCCGCCACCAAGCACGTCAGAACGATCAGTGCAAATATGCCCATAAAGCCCATAACTCAACCCTCCCACGAGTTGTTTCGATGTCAGGAACTCAGTCCTCTACTCGTTCAACCGCCGGCGGCGCGTAGAGCGGGTCGAGCCGTTCGGGCTCCGGCCAGTAACAGCGCATCTGCAGCGAAAACAATCCATCCGGCGCCGGCAGCCAGTTGCTCTCCTTGTCCTTTCCGGGTGACTCGTGCTGGAGGTAGACCGTGAGCGAACCGTCCTCGCCGTAGACCACGCCCTCGGTGCGGTCGCCGAGGATGTACCGGTTGATCGGGTTGTGGATGAAGTGCTGCTCCGGCAGATTGTACATGGAAAGCGACCAGAAGCTCTTGACCGGCGGCAGCTCTTCGGCGGCGAAGTACAGCACGTAGTCGTGCTTGGAGGCGTCGAGGGCTTCGCCGTCGGCATCGGCCGAGGCCTCGGGATAGTACGCCTCTTCCAGGTCGTTGCCATACAGACCAAAGGCCGCAGCACCGGCGCGGCGCAGGGTGCGACCCTGCATGGCCTCGCGCGTTCCGAAGGACGCCTCGGTGAGCATCCAGCCGTTCTGTCGACTTCCCAGGTTTGCGCCCTCGGTCTCGATTTTCTCGAGCGCGGCTGCCACTCCGGCGTCCATCGCGGTGCGGATCTCCGGGTCGAGGGCTTCGAGTTCGAAGTCGGCGCCGATACCGATTCTGGCGAAGCGCTTCCACAGCTCGGCCTCGCTGGGATGTTGTCCGAGATAGGGCAAGAAGGCGTTGATCAACGTCACGAAGCCGGCCGAGCGGGCCTGCTCGGGGTTGTAGGGTGGAAGCTGCGGGGGCGCCGCGGCCGTCGGTGGCTGGGTGCCCGCAAACTCGCTCAGGGAGGTGACGGCATACTCGGCCTGGATTGCGGCCACGTTCGGCACGTCCTCGGGACCGAAGACCGCGGTCCTGGCGAGGGCGGTGGCAAAGGCGGTCTCGCAGGGGATGACGGCGGTGATGTCGTCGGGCGTCTCACCCGACCACCCCGGGCCGGTGATCAGGTAATTGCCGGCTTCCGGCCCGGTGGCTCGCGAACCCACGTAACCGAAATTGTGAGTGTAGAGGTCGATCAGCTGGAACGAGTAGTAGCGTTCCAAGGGAATAGCAGGCACGCTGAGCACCATGGGCTCGGCACGCAAATCCAGCCACGCAACAGAATAGAGGGTGTCGCTGTTGGGCCGTACGATCACAGTGTGGTCCGGACCGAGCAACTCGGTCTTATGGCTCATCACGTTGAGAGGGGCTTCGTAGGCGCCGGACTCGGGGTAGAGCGCCATGGCGAAGAGCATTTTGTACTGATCGAGGATCGGAAACGAGAAGATGTAGGCCTCCTCGGTGATGGTTTGTACTTCCTCAGGGGTGATCGAGGATGTGGGCGTTCCACCGCATCCGGTGAGCAATAACGGCATCAGAGCGAGGCTCGTAAGACCGAGCAATACGGGATGGCGTTTCGATGGCGTTCTCATGGTGTTCCTCCTGGTTGGCTTCGCAGGTCCGGTTAGTCGATTCGCACCGCGGGCGGCGGCGTCCACACTCCATCGAGAGCCTCGGCCTCCGGGCCGTAGAGGCGCATCACCAAGTAGAAGGGGCCATCGGGCGCCGGCAGCCAATTTCCCTCTTGAGCATTGCCGGGTGAGTCTTTCTGGATGTACAGGGTGAGGGAACCGTCCTTGGCCACCTGGAATTGCTCCATCATGGTGGAGTTCAGCAGGTAGCGATCGAGCGGGTTGTCGATGAAGAGTTGCGTCGCGCCGTCGTACATGGTCAGGGACCAGAAGGCATTCACCGGCGGAAGTTGTCCCTCTGCAAACGTCATGGTGTAGCGGCTCGCCGACGCGTCGAGCGGCTGCTGGTTGCCATCGGTGAGATAGGTAGGATAGATCGCTTCTGCGGCTGAGTTGCCGTACAGGCCCATGTGGGCCGCCACGGTGCGCAGCATGTCAGCGGACTCCAGCTGGTAGTTCGTGGCTGCGCTCTCGGCGAGGAAATCCCGGGTTCCAAAAATTTTGCCGCTCGCCAGCGGGTCGCTTGAGTACTCCTTGATGAACTCTTCGGTCGCACCAAAACCTTCCTTGACCCCTGCCTGCAACGCCTCCTGAATTTCCGGTGTCAGCGCCTCGAAGTCGAAGGAACTCTCCGGACCGATTCCAAGGCCGGCGAGGCGGCCCCAGAGTTCTTCTTCCCCGGCGCCCGGTTTTTCGAGCAGTGACATCATGAAGTCGAGGTAGGCGAAGAATCGTTCGTCGAACTGAGCCCCTTCAACCCACACCGGGAATTCGGGCGTTGCCACAGCCGGCGGCGTCTGCGTGCCGAGGAAAGTACTGAGCGGCTGCAGCTCATAAGCATCCTGGATCTCCTTGACCCGCTCCAGGTCATCAGGGCCGATAAGCTGGGTCCGGGTGACGTTGAATACGAAACCCGTCTCGCTCCAGATGACCTCGGTGATGCCCTCCGGCGTCTCTCCGTTCCAACCGGGTCCGGCGATGAGGAAGGTGCCCGCCCCGTTCCCCGAAGTGAGCGATCCCACGTAGGCGAAGTTGTGGGTGTAGAGGTCGATGAGCTGGAAGTGATAGAACCGCTCCGGCTCCATCTCGGGCACGGTCAGCACCATCGGTTCCACCCGAAGATCCATCCAGAACATGCAGTACGGCGTGTCGGCGTTGGGCGTCACGACCGCCTTGTCGTCCGGCGTAAAGAGCCTCGCAACGCACGAAAGGTGGTTGAACGGACCTTTGTACTCGGGGTTTGACGTGTCGATCACATAGTTGTAGAGGGTCTTGTAGTTCATCACCATCGGGAAGCCGTAGATGTAGGCCTCCTTGGCGATGGCCTGGGCCTCTTCGGGGGTGACCGAGTCGGCAGGGGGTGCCACGCCGCAGCCGGCGATGATCAGCAGGATTGCGACGAGCCCGATCGCGCCACGAATCGTCACTGTTGTTCTCTTGATCGTGAGTTTTTTCATCTTGATTCCTCCTTGATGTCGAAATGAAATCAGTTCCTGTACGCAGTCGATTTTTCTCATTGCATCGTGCGTCGGATTCGACTACGACCACAAGTAACAGCGGGGTAACTTACCTGGGCTTGATTTCTGATACTGTGTGCCCTGACGTCGAACCAAGAAACAAAGAGGACCGTCACGTTGACAGAGGGAAAAACGACAAAAGACATGAGAGCCGAGACGAGCAGCCGCGCTGTACGGCGGCAGGTTGAACGTCTCTGCCGGAGTGCGGAGTTTGCAGGCAGTCCGCGAGCTGTGCAGTTCCTCCAGTTTGTTGTCGAGGAGGCCCTGGCGGGCCGCGCTGATGAGCTGTCGCAACGTGTTCTCGCCGAACGGGTATACGGACGTGGCGCGGGATTCGACCCATCGACCGATCCTATCGTGCGAATGCAAGCGGGACGGGTAAGGCGTGCGCTCGAGCACTACTACCTGACCGTTGGGAAGCATGACCCCATCGCCATTTCCCTGTCCAAAGGAACCTATGCCCCCGGCATCGACGTCAAGACGGGCGCCAAATCTGTACTGGGGAAGCATGGGAGCGTGCCACCTTTTTTGTTGGTCACGCCGTTTTGTAACTACTCCGGGCGCGAAGAGCTCGATTTCATTGCACAGGGATTGGGGTCGGAGCTTGCGGCGGCTCTGGACAGCTATCAGACGGCGCGCGTTCTTCTCCTGCCCGGGAACCCTCAGGAGGACGCCGGCGTTGCTGAGCAAACGCAGAAATTGTGCGAGGGGGCGCCGGGTTTCCTGGTGAAGGGCACTCTCTCGTGGCGTTCCGGTTCCCTGCGGGTCGCGGTTCGGCTGGAAGACGCCTGTAGTGGTATCCAGCACTGGTCATATGAAGACCACTGTAGGACGGCCTCTGATGACCGCGATATCTTCCTCGATGAGATGGTGAAGCGGGTGGCTGCCTCCATTGCAGAGGAGCAGGGGGTGGTTGTACAGCAGAGTCTGCCCAGGATGGAACATGCTTCGCCTGCCGAGGCCAATGCCTACGAAGCCATCCTCCACCTCTACAACTCTGAACGCAGCGCCTCCCTCGAGAGTTTCGAGAAGGCGCTGGTGGCTCTGCGCCACGCGGTTGAGGTCGCTCCGACTGATGGCCGACTCTGGACCGGGCTTGCCCGTGTGTGCACCGTCAACTATTCGATGGAGCTGCTCCCCCAGGCCCAGGTTCCGATCGAGGAAGCCATCGCGTACGCAGAAAAGGGGGTGCGACTCAGTGCCGCCAACCACCGTGCCTGGTGCGTGCTTTCCTACGCGCACACCATTGCGGGTGATCTGCAGAGCGGCCGCGAAGCCATTCTCACTTCTCTCGCCCAGAACCCGGACTCACTCTTCTTCCGCGATGTGGTCGGCTACCTGCTGACACTGCAGGGGGACTGGGAGAGGGGTCCGGCCATCGCACGAGAGGCGGTCAGGATCAACCCCTTCCCCAGGGAGGCCGTTTTCTGCGCCTTGTGGGTTGATGCCTTTCGTCAAGAGACGTTCGACGACGCCTACGTGTGGGCTCAGCGCTTCATGAACCCGACCAATTTCTGGTCGCCCCTGATGGTGGCAGCCACGCTCGCACGCCTCGGCGAACAGAAGAAAGCCGAACATGCCGTGGGCCACCTCCTGCAGTTACGACCGGACTTCAGTGAAAACGGGCACCGGCTCATCCGGCACTACGTCAAATTCAAAGATCTGGCATGCCGCATCGAGGATGCGCTCGAGCTGGCAGGATTAGCCGGGTCAGCTACGCTTCCAGTCCTTGAAACGGCGTAGCATCTCGGCCTCGACATCTGGGGAGGGAGGCTCACTGGGTGTTTCGTCGAGTAGCCGGCTGGTTTTTCGCATCTGGCGTACGTACTCCCGGCAGTGACGGCACATGCCGATGTGGAGCTGAAAGCGCGTGCGGTCCCAGAAGCTCATCCGATCTTCCACGAAGTCGGTCACGAGCTCGGTGACATCGTGGCATACCAGCATGGTTCCAGGCATCAATGATCCCTTTCCAGTTCCATCAACGGCTCGAGCAAACGACGGAGTCGCGAGCGGCCACGATGGAGAAGCACTCGCTGGTTAGTCTCCGTAACGCCGAGAATGTTACACGCCTCTTCCGACGAGCACCCCTCGACGTCCCGCAGCATTACCACCGCTCGCTGGGCGTCGGGGAGCTGATCCATAGCGCCGGCCAGGCGCTCCCCAAGCTGCCCTGAGGCCGCCAGACGCTCTGGTGTCAGGTCGTCCCATGGGCGCGGGGGCAGGTGCCAATAGCCGGCTGCGTTGAATCTGGAAGGATCAACCGCAGACTCGGTATCCCCTGCCTCGCCCGACATGTCCGAAAAAAGCAATGTTCGCCCATCTCGCACGGCCCGTGTACGGGCTCGGTTGGCGAGGATCGAGAAGATCCATGACTTCAGCGTCGAGCGCCCCTCGAACTTGTCGAGACCATTGAGCACCTGAAGCCATGTTTCCTGAGCAACCTCCTCGGCCGTCGCCGGGTTGCGCACGAACGACCGTGCCAGCCGAACCATGTTTACGTGATGTGCTGCGAGGAGATCTCGGAACGCGTCCTCATCACCGGCAATCAACCGCCGGACTAAGTCGCCATCTCCTGGTGAGCTTGTCATGCGCCGGTGAGTCTATCTTCTGGACGTGTGCGAGTCCAGAACCGGTGCACCTAACACCCCAAAGGAGGTCCCCCGACGTTGCCGGGGGATTGGTTTCTTCTGCAAAGTGGTGGGTACCGGAACCGGAAGGGCCTACCCTCAGCTCCGGCCTTCTGGGACGCCGGGGCGGCCCGGCGTCCCAGCGTCGCACGAGCAGCGCGGTCGCGTGGTGGAAAAGTGGAAGGGCTGCGACCACGCTGCTCGCGCGCCGGCGGCCTCCTTTGAAGCTGGGAGAGGTGCACCGGGGCGTTCTGCCGCGAGGGTTGCCCGGCAGCGCCATTGTGTGGAGCCCACCGCGTTGCCGGATGGTCATTCCGGCACAATGGCGTGCCCGGCACGCCCCGGTGAGAGGTGGTTCCGCGTGTCCTGGATCGATAAGTTCCAACAACCACTCACACTTAACAGGGTAGCGCGTCGGTTGGAGATCAGTACATGGGCTTTTCCTGGATGTCACTGAACTGGTCGTCACCGCTTGACCTCTGGACCGACCGTTCAACCGCCAAGGCTACCGTTTGACCGGTGAACCGACCGGAAGGGCCAGCCCGCCTCGCCGACATTCCGCTACCGGTCGCAATGCCGTGATGGCGCTGCGGGGGCCGATGCCCGGAGCACAGCGGGGTTTTCTCAGCTCGGCGTGCCCAGCTCACTCCACGAGGGAGCCACCGCACGAGCTCCCGGCCCCGGCCGTGCAGCCGAAACAGTGTCTCCCGGTGACGATCTGACGCTGAGCCCACAGCTCCGGGTCGAACTCACGGATGTGGGGCGGCCCATCGCTTCGGTTCATTGCGCCGAGCTCGAGCATCTGGTTGAAGTCGCAGTCATAGACGCGCCCGTCCCAGGACACAGAGATCGTGTTGCGGCACATCAGTCCTTCGATCGACGCCGGGTTGAACGAGTTGACGAGGAGCTCCATGTAGGACTGCAGGTTGCCGCTGGTCTCGAGCCACTCGAGGTAGCGGGCGATCGGCAGGTTGTTGAGCGCGATCAGCCGATCGAAAACCAACCCGTGCTCTCGCTCGAGCAACTCTTTCCACTCCCGCTCCGTGGCGCTTTGACAGCCGGGAAGGAAGGCGCCCGTCGGGTTGGTGACGATGGTCAGGCACCGTTTCGGATCTCCCTGGCCGTAGCCGTGCTCGTTGAGGGTCTTGAGCGCCAGAATCGACTTTTCGTATGTGCCGTTGCCGCGTTGGGCATCGGTGTTGCGCCGGCGAACGTGCGGCAACGAGCAGACGACCTCGACGCCGCGGTCGGCGAGGAACCCCGGAAGATCACGCAGGCTCGGGATGAGGAGCACCGTGAGGTTGCATCGGTCGATGACGTGCTTGCCGCGCGCCACCGCCTCATCCACAAGAAAACGGAAGTTGGGGTTGAGCTCCGGGGCGCCGCCGGTGAGATCGATGGTGTGTGCTTCGGTCTGGTCGAGCGCGTGCAGGCAGGCCTCTGCGGTCGCGCGGTCCATCACAGCGTCGGTACGATCGGGACCCGCGTCGACGTGGCAATGCCGACACGCCATGTTGCACAGCTTACCGAGGTTGATCTGGAAGATTTCGAGTCGGGAGGGATCGAACCGTGGCCACCCGGATTCGGCGAGCGCCGCCTTGAAATCACCGGAGTGGGGACAGGTGTCGAGATCGAGCGATTGGAGACGCTCAATTTGGGCGCGAGGGTCGGCGAGCGGTACACGCCGCGCGTGCAGCGACGCGCGGCCGGTGGTTTCGCTGAACTCCGACTGCGGATGCGGCCGGCCGGCCGGCAGCGGAGAATGTGGTCGGGGGTCGTTCATCATTCGCTCCTTCAGTTCTCTGGTCTCTCAACTTTGCAGATCGTTACACAGTACATCAGGCTCTCTCTGCCGATCTTGGCTGTCATCTCACGTTCCGATACCAGTGATTCAACCTCTCAGGGCTGACACCAAGACGGTAGAGAGCCGGGAACAACATGGTGCAGAGGGGCGCCCGCAATGGAAGCTGAGCGAATCGCCTGGCATTTCACCATTTCCATTTTTGCGGCGGTAAGGAGAAACTGCACAAGTATGCATCGGTGGGCGGTTTCGATTGTTCATCCCTGCCGCAGTTTGTGGTTGGTTCCTCGATGGCGGCGCAGTTCTTCGCCTTGCGATCGATCGGCAGCGTGGACGGCATCGGGGATTGACCCCCGTTCCACGATTCGCCGAGAAGGTCGGTGAGGATTGAGGCCACCGTTGCGGGTTGATGCCGGATGCCCTAAAATTCCATCAGAGTCCAACAAGGTTCAAAAGGGGTGCAATTGCCCGAACGACTTCGTGTCTTGATTCTGGTCCTGATCATGGCGATCGGCTCGCTGCTGGTCGCCGCGACGACGATCTGGATGCTGTATGGCGCCGCATTTGAGGAAGAAAGGCTGCGGTTGGTCGAGACGGCTCAGAGCCAGGCGCGTCTGATCGAGGCGATTGCGCGTTACGATCGGTTCCACTACACCGACCATCCCGGCGGGTGGAGAGCGGCGACGCTGAGCCAGATCAACGAGGCTCACCAGGCATACGAGGGCTTTGGGAGGACTGGGGAATTCACCCTTGCCCGACTGGAAGCCGAATCCATCGTCTTTGTTCTCGGGCATCGTCACCAGAAGGTGGAGCATCCGGAGCCTGTCCCGTTCGATTCTGAGCTCGCCGAACCGATGCGACGTGCGCTACTCGGGCAGTCGGGAACGGTGGTCGGGCTCGACTATCGGGGCGAGAGGGTGGTCGCGGCCTACGAGCCGGTCGCCGAACTCGATCTTGGCATCGTCGCAAAGATTGATCTGGCTGAAGTTCAGGCGCCGTTCAAGAAAGCCGGCCTGGCAGCCGCTGGATTTGCAGTTCTCGTGGTTTTCGCGGGGGCGATCTTGTTTGTACGCGTCAGCAGCCCTTTGGTGACTGCCCTCGAACGCCGGTCGCGGGATCTCGAGTCGACGCTCGTCGCATTGAGGGGGAGCGAGGAACTTTTTCGCACCACGTTCGAACTCGCCGGCGCGGGGATCGTGCAGGTTTCGCTCAGCGGGCGTTTCACTCGGGTCAACAAGCGGTTCTGCGAAATCGTCGGTTACACCGAAGGCGAGTTGCTTGAACTCAGATTCCAGGACATCACCCATCCGGATGATCTTGAAGAGGACCTGGCAAATGTGAGCCGGATCATCGATGGAGAGATCAACAGCTATTCCCTGGAGAAGCGCTATGTATGCAAGGACAACTCGCTTGTCTGGGTCAGCTTGACCGTTTCGCTGGTCCGGGACGGGCCAGGAGATCCGAGGTATTTCATCGCGGTGGCTGAGGACACGACCGAACGAAAGAACGCCGAATTGGCGGTGAAGAGTTCGCTCGCCGAGAAAGAAGTGTTGCTGAGGGAGATCCACCACCGAGTCAAGAACAATATGCAGGTCATTTCAAGCCTGCTCAATCTGCAGGCGAAGAACATCGAGGATGCACGCCTGAGTAAGATGTTTCGGGAAAGCCAGAGTCGGGTCCGAGCGATGGCTCTGATCCATGAGATTCTCTACCAGTCGGGCAATCTCGGTCGGATCGATCTCGGGGAATATGTGTCCAAGCTCGCGACGGGCCTGGTTCGGATGTACGGCACCGAACCCGACAGAATCAACCTCAACATCGGCGCTCAAGATGTCACCCTCGGGATCGATGACACCGTGCCGTGTGGACTGGTGATCAACGAACTGCTCTCCAATTCTCTCAAGTACGCATTCCGAGACGGCCGGATGGGCGAAATCGGCATCGATGCAGCGCCTGTGAAAAACGGCAAAATCATGCTTGTTGTACATGACGATGGTGTCGGGATTCCCGCTGAAGTCGACATCCGAAACACAGAAACGATGGGGATGCGTTTGGTTATCGGTCTGGTGGAGAGTCAACTCGGAGGACAGGTCGACCTCGACCGTGATCATGGGACTCGATTCACCATTACCTTTTCTCCAACCGAACCCGATATGGCGCTCAAAGGATGACCAGGCCCACGATCCTGGTGGTCGAGGACGAGTTCATCGTTGCTTTCGAACTGAAAGTGGCCCTCGAGGGGATGGGATTCACGGTCTGCGGCATGGTGAGTTCGGGTGAGGATGCCATCGACTGTGTTGAACGAGAAAAACCGGACTGCGTTTTGATGGATGTGAGCATCAGGGGAGAAATGGACGGCATCGAAGCCGCCCGCCACATCCGCGCTCGGTTCGGAACCCGGACGGCCTTCATATCGGGATATCCAGTCGAGGAATTGATGGAGAGAGCGGCCGATGTCAGGCCCATCGGGATCTTTGTGAAGCCGCTGGAATATCGGGAGTTGGAAATTGCGCTCGGAACCGTCCTGCTCTCTGGTGATGCGGATCTCAACTGATGGAGCATGAACCTGGCGCCAAACCACGAAGGGAGCCGACCTGATACGCGACATCGGCGAGCGTGGGATGACCGAGTCTGCGCTGTCCGGATCGGAAAGAAAGCTGGCAATCTACAACAGGATTGCCGATGTATTTCTGACCGTCCCGGATGAAGAGATGTACGAGAGAGTGCTGGACATCGTCCTCGAAGCGCTTGACAGCAGGCATGGGGTCTTCGGCTACATTGACCAGGGGGGCAGCCTCGTGTGTCCGTCGATGACACGGGAGATTTTTGCCCAATGCCGGATGTCCGATGCGGACATCGTCTTTCCGGCGGACTCCTGGTCGGGAATCTGGGGCGAAAGCTTGACGACGAAACGGGCCATCCTGTCGAATTCGTCGGGCAAGGTGCCTGAGGGCCACATCGCGATCGCGAGATGTGTGTTTGTCCCGATCGTGGACCGAGAGGAGCTTATCGGCCTGCTCGCGGTGGCGAACCGCGAATCCGACTACGGCGATGCGGACCGGGCCATGCTGGAATCCATTGCCCGTCGCATCGGCCCGATCTTGAACGCGCGGTTGGTCAGAGACATCAAGGAGCAGGAACGGTTGAGCGCTGAAGCGGCGCTGCAGCGCGCTCTCGGCGAGAAGGACGCCCTCCTGAAGGAGCTTCACCACCGGGTCAAGAACAACATGGCGGTCATCCTGAGCATGATCAGTCTTCAGAGCGAGGACGTTGTCCATCAAGAGACTGTGGACGGGATGAAGAAGATCCAGGGTCGCATTCGGGCGATGGCGTTTGCCCACGACCAGCTGTACCGGTCCGAGGACTTTCGCAGAGTCGATCTCGGCGACTATACCCGGCGCCTGAGCGACTCGCTCTTCCAGACCTATTCCGATCGGATCGGCAAGGTCGATCTTGGGACCCGGATTTCGGATGTGGCCGTGACGATTGATGTCGCCATTCCCTGCGGTCTGATATTGAACGAGCTGATCGGCAACTCTCTTGAGCACGCTTTTCCGGATGGGGCGAGGGGTGAGATCGTTGTCGCTCTGGAGCTGCGCGAGGACGGCCGTATCGAACTGGCGGTGACGGACAACGGCGTCGGGCTACAGGGTGATGCCGGCACCGATCGAGGAGGAGGTCTAGGGCTGCAGTTGGTCGAATTGCTGGCAAAGCAGCTCGGCGCAGACCTCGAGATGCGTTGGGACCACGGTGCCGATGTCAGGGTTCGTTTTTCGCCAGAGGATCAATAGCACCGTCTGTTAAAGTGGTTTTCAGGTCAATTCGAGATCGTACGCGAGGGGAGGCCTTGGTGCCCCAAAAGTCGATTCTTATCGTCGAGGACGAGGCCCTCGTCGCCAAGGACGTTCAGAATCGTCTGATTTCGCAAGGCTACGGCATCGCCGGTTGGGCCACCTCCGGTGAAGGAGCGATCGCCGAAGCCGAAGAATCTTCTCCCGATCTTGTGTTAATGGATATTCACCTCAAGGGTTCGGTCGATGGAATCGAGGCCGCGGAGCAGATCCGGGAAAAGCACGAGATTCCGGTGGTCTTCGTCACCTCCCTTGCCGATGACGACACCTTGGAACGAGCCAAGGTGGCGGATCCCTTTGGTTTCATCCTCAAACCGTTCTCGGAGCGTGATCTCCACTCCACCATCGAGATCGCTCTGTACAAGCATGAGCTCGACCGCTCGCTGAGAGATCAACAGGCTTTTCTGAGTGCCGTCTTCGAGGGGGTTCCCTGCTCCATCGTCATCGTTGGCGAAGATCATCGCATCAGGATGGTCAACCGCGAGTTCGTCGAGGAGTTCGGCGTGACCGATGCCGAGAGCTTCGACACCTGCGTCGGGGATGTGTTGGGGTGTCCCATCGCCCTGGAGAGTCCCGGGCGGTGCGGCACCCTGGACGGATGTGAAGGGTGCAAGGTCCACATCGCGACCAATACCGCAATCGACGGCCGCACGACGAGAAAGGCCCAGTGCCGAATCGAGGCCCGGAACACCAGGTGTTCGCGACAACTGACGCTCCAGCTCAGCTCGGCCTCCCTTCGTCATCGGGGAGAAAACCTGGCGATTCTCATTCTTGAGGACATCACCGAGCTCACCGGTCTTCGTCGGCTCCTGACCGCCGAGAAGTCCTTTGCCGGAATCGTGGGAACGACGCCTGCGATGATCGAGATCTTCGAAACCATCAAAGAGATCGCCAATCTCAACGTTCCTGCCATGGTGCTTGGTGAGAGCGGCACCGGCAAGGAACTCGTGGCCGGGGCGATCCATTCTCAGGGGACGCGATCGAACAACGCGTTTATTCCCGTGAACTGCGGTGCAATCCCCGACGGTCTTCTCGAAAGCGAACTTTTTGGTCATGAAAAAGGTGCTTTCACCGGAGCGATACGGGAGCGCAGGGGGAGGTTTCAACTCGCCCACGGCGGCACTATTTTCCTTGACGAGATCGGAGATCTGAGTCAGGCGATGCAGGTCAAACTTCTCAGAGTCCTTCAGGACGGGACCTTCGATAGGGTGGGAGGAGAGAAGACCGTCACCGTCGACGTGCGGGTGGTCTGCGCGACCAACAAGGACCTCATGCACGAGGTCGAGGTCGGCAACTTCAGGGAGGATCTTTACTACCGACTCTGCGTCGTACCGATTTCATTACCGCCATTGCGGGATCGAATCGAGGACCTGCCGCTGATCTCCGAATTCATCGTCGAGAAGGAGTCGGCGGTCAACGGAGGCAGAATCATCTCGCTGCCGGCGGATGTTCTCAAGATCTTCATGGCCTATGGGTGGCCCGGAAATATTCGAGAACTCCAGAATGCCATTCGGTACGCGTTTATCAAGTGTGCGGCGGGTGAGAAGATCCTGCCCGAGCACCTCCCTCCGAGCTTTCGAGCCGTGTCAGCCAAAGTGTTTCCAGTCAAGAAGAAGTCGGCGTTGACCAAGGAGACCGTCGCCGCGACCCTTAAAGAGGCCAAGGGTAACCGGGCGGATTCCGCCAGAAGACTCGGCGTGTCGCGGGCAACCCTGTACCGGTTCCTTGCCCAGAATCCCGATATCGAAACCGACCGCTGAGTCGTCTTCTGCCCGCTCCTAACTGGATCCCACAGGCAGATCGAAGCAGCTGTTCAAGCTCGCCGCGACCGTGACGAGGACGTTGGTTCCTGAGGTACGTTGCTGCTGTCGGGTCCTCTGCCTTCAACCTGGTTCATCTTTTTCATGTTCAGGGGTTGGGTCTCAACCGAACGACAAGGGTGCGGGCGGCCATGTCGCCGACTCGCTGCCAGTCTTCACACAACGCCACCACCATGATCCCAACGATGAAGTCGAAGAACCCGGTGGCGGCGATGCCTGCGCCGCACGATTCAGGGGGATGTCTCTCCCGTTTCGTCGACCACCTCCGGCTCGGGCCCTTCGGCGGCGGTTTTGGCCTTTTCCTCTTCAACGGCGGTGTTGATCGTCTCGATGGTCTTGAGTGATACCGCCATCTCGAACGAGGCGACCTGGTTTTCGAATTTGATGGCCATGGGGATGCGGCCGGCATCGCCGCTCAGCGCAGTGGCCGCGCGCTCGATAGCCTCGGCGTCCTCGGGTACCGCATTCTTGGCCCAGGTGAGGATCTCACCGAGGTTGATGCCCATCATCAGACCCGGACCCACCTCGAGGGGGGCGAAGGACGGGGCCTTGCCCGGACCCTTGGAAGCCGCGACCAACCCGCGGAGGAGGTCTGTGGCATTCTCGCCGCCGGCCGCGATCACGATGTCACCTACGGTGGAAATGGCGCCAGTCATGGTTTCGCCATAGAGCGCTTTCATCATCTTCTCGCCCTGCTGATCCACGGATGTGCCCATCTCTTCGACCATTTTCATCATGTCGAAGGTCATGACCACGGATTTCGAGTCGCCGATGCGGGGACCCTCTTCGACGGTGTAGACCTCCGACAGGGTCTCGCTCTCAGCGACGGCGCGAGCGAATTCCTCGCCCATCTCGGGGACGA
>Ga0209344_10003499_pt1 | contig 15435 bp, 10 predicted proteins | sample Cruoilmetagenom6_FD_187293 | JGI IMG/M metagenome (GOLD analysis project Ga0209344, IMG submission 187293) | Oil polluted marine microbial communities from Coal Oil Point, Santa Barbara, California, USA - Santa Barbara Oil Seep Sample 6 (SPAdes)... | ecosystem: Environmental > Aquatic > Marine...
ATAACAGCATTGATTCTTTTGAGCATTTTGGCTTCGATGGTTCGCCCTGTCGGACCTAATTTTTCCTTTGGTGATATCTCGTTGTAGAAGAAAAAATCGAGCATCGTGGACATCGCCTCGGTATGTGTCTTGAAATGAGTTTTTGAAAATTCCTGAAAACGCTTGGCGGTTTTCCGTTTAAACCGGATAGTGATGAATGAGTCCATTTTCTTTCGCTTTTATAAGGTTTGACGTAAATCCATCCCTATTTACTGACGTTTCAATGGCATTTGACGCAAATTGTAGAAATTCAAAAAATTAATTTATTTTTAAGTAGCTAATAATCAATCACTTAAAATAAAAATGGAATATGTAACACCGCATCGCGTGTTACCCTCTTGCTACTCCATTTTCGTCCGCACAGCGGACAAAAATTCCATACAATCCAGCTAAAAAGCCGGTTGCCTTTTTGGGAACTGTTCAAATTCCGATATGTAAAAAATAGATGGATACAGCTATCAGCGAAAGTCAAAAATGAATAGCTATATAATTTATATATGCTGAATTTCAGCGAAATAAAGATACGTTTTTTTATTGACTTAGTATTGATTACATACAAAAACACCTCTAAGTATTTAGAGGTGCTTTCTTGATTAAGAATAAAAATTATATGTTGAACACATAGGTATAGGAATATAAATTCCGCAATGCTTCTTCGTCCAACATCTTGTCCAAATTGGTATTATGCTTGGTTGCATAATCCATAATATCCTTGCCATGCTTTTCCTTTACATCTTCCTTGGAATTGGCAAGTAATCGCTCTTGTGTTTCCTTATTCAAATCGGTAAAATTTAGATATATCATAGCTTTTCCAATTTAAATAAGTCCGTTATCGGAAAAACTATAGTAATCGCCATTTGGTGCAAATATCAAATGGTCCAGAATAGTAATATCGAATAATAGTGCTGCTTTTTTAATTTTGCTTGTAAGATTTTTATCTGCCTCACTTGGCATCAATTTTCCACTTGGGTGATTATGCGTTAGAATTACGGCTACCGATAAAGATTTTAGAATTACCGCAAACAAAATCCGCAGATCGATTATTGTACTTGTAATTCCACCTTGTGAAAGTTGATATACCCCTTTCACTTTGTTGCTATTGTTCAATAGAACAACTTTGAAGGTTTCTTGTATGCCGATTGTATCTTTATCCCAATCCTCAAAGAGCAATTCTGCCGCATCTTGTGAATTGCTTATTTTCTGCCACTTAGAAGATTTCAACCCCCCTTTGTAGCTTATTTTTATTTCGTTAACTTGTGCTTTCATTGTTATCTAATTTTAATTAATGGATAATGAAAAAGAGGGCGCAACTTTCGAGAGGAACGCCCTCTTTAATTTTTAAATCCTACTTGTCATTTTTACTTCCAAGTAATAGGATTTCATCGGCTACAACTTCTGTAACGTAGCGTTGTTCATCATTATCGGTTGTATAGCTTCGGGTTTTAAGTTTTCCCGTTATACCAACTTCTTTGCCCTTAGCAACATACTTTTCTACAATTTCAGCGGTCTTGCCCCAAGCTACCACGGTGTGCCAGTTCGTGTCCGTTTGCTTTTCGCCTTTGCTGTCTTTGTAATACTCGTTTGTAGCGAGTGAGAAGCGGGCAACTTTCTTACCGCTTTCAAGGTTCGTGATTGTTGGCTCTTGTCCAACGTTTCCAATTAACTGTACGTGATTTTTAATAGTACTCATAATAAAAGAATTTGTGTCTGCTTTGTTACAGACTGGTTTATATTTCCCCTATTGATTTTAAAACTGAATTAAATTTTAAGGGGTGTTTGTTCTTTTCTTCTGTGCACCGCACAATGGATAAAGTGGGTTTTGTCAAGACTTTTCGGGATAAAATCAGGTGTGTTTGCGACGTAGTAAATCCGTCTTTTTCGGCGGATTTCAAGGAAGTAGAAACCTTATTTTTCACTAAAACTTGTATAGTCTTGACAAGTTCCATAAAGGCATTAGCAATTCTTTTAAACGCAGTTGCGTTTGAGCGTACGGGAAGTTAAGCGAGATAAGTGGCTGTGTTTAAGTTAGAATTGGTTATGTCGTGCCTGTTTTTCGACGACCCGAAAAACAATAAAAGCTTTATCCATTATAAACCCCTTAAAATGTGCAAGGCAGCGGTTCGGTTTTTAGGTATTTTCGAGTAAGGGCTCAAGAAGACCTTGCCGAAAATTCCGTTAAGAAAACCGAAGTGATGACTTTCCGATGAAAAAGCGGACGTATCTCGTTTTGTGAGAGAATGGAGCGTCCCGACCCGGTTTAGCCGATCGGGGTAGCATAATGAAGGATTCAAAACGGGATAGGTCCAAGACTTTTGTAGTGAAGCGCTTTTTTCGTAATGGAGTGGTGCCTGCTTTTTTGCAGGAAGCCGCGGAATGAAGGGAAATGTGCTGAGCGGGTTATGAAAACGGACTATCCTCTTGAAGTAGGGTTTAAAGCGGACTTGACTTCAAAGGTGGAGATGGGAATGTAGTTTGGTCGCTTCCCGACGGTTCTCGGTTGTCAGCGGGCAGGTAAAATGGAAATCGAAACCTTTGGAGTCGTGTCCAAGACTTTTTTTTTAATGAAGCGCTTTTCCCGGAATGCAGCCCTTCGACTCTGCTCAGGACAGGCTTTTTTCTGCGAAATGTAGTGAAATGGGCTGAATGGTTTTATTTGGAGAACAAATTATTCATTTATCAAACACAAAAAAATCCAGTTTTAGGTACCGGATAAACCTTTATTGGTATTAAGCCATTTCATAGACAGCATCGAACAGTTTTTTGTCCAATCGTTCCTGTTGTGAAAAGCTTTTCTTCAAGGTATTGTGAAGCATTTGGTTAAAAGCGTTATAGCCTATCCATAAATTGGGGGCCTCATTGAGCAAGACAGCTTCGTTATCAAGAATTTCAAGGATTTCACGAGACTTCTTGGATGGGTCGCTGTTCTTATCGCTACACTCGTATCTGAACAGTTTGGTTTTGACCAGAATAGCTTTTACGAATTCTTGTGTATCGATGATTTTAATCTTCTTCATCTTATCGAATTTCTTGGTAATGGTATAGAATTCATTGTCCAGGAATTTGTCGAATAGATTGTTTAGCCTCGGCATAATAAGCTGTGTATTGTTCTTACTGTGCTTGATTGAAAACTCAATTTCCGCTTGAGAAACGTGCAGCCCGTTGGAGCATATTTCTCGGTAAAATCCGAAGTGGCCAGAAGTCTTTTCACTTCCATCATACGAGTTTTTGAACCGAAGCATCGGCAGTATCAAGTCTTTATCGTTCTTTACCGTAAACTGGCTTTTGTCATCGATGATAAAGTCGGTAATGAACGACCTGTCGTTTTTATTGATGGTGCGTTTGTGAAAGTTCAACTGTGCATTGGTTAGCATTTCTTCAGCTTTCTTAAAGAACAATTGATTCGGAATGTGTCCATAGCTGTTCGATACCACGTTGACAATTTTACCATTTGAGATAATGACATTTTCAAGCCCTCTTCTTGAATCCATCTGAGTCAGACTTTTTAAGGATTTCATTTCTGATGGCACGAAGATTTCATCCTGTTGCAAATTTTGTAAATACATAGCTTTTGAATTTTAGTTAAACAATATTTGAGCAGAACCCAAACGGAAGTTAAAATCTCAGCTCTAAAGGAAACGGAATAAATGAGCAGGGGAAAGAGCGTTGGCTTTATGCCGTAGTCTTTTGACGGAAGTATTTTACAAGTTTACCTTGCGTGTATATTGTATGATAATAAACTGATATATTAGGCAGCCATTCAAGATTTTTGGCAGAGAACTTCTTCTGAGTAATTTAGAGACTTTTTAATGATTTGGAGTCTTAGGGTTTAAAAAAGGTTTATTGTAATGAGATAGTTCATACAACCATATTCTTATCAGAATTATTCACATTGGAAAGCCTTAGGTCTGGCAACAGTTTATGAAACTTTATAAATTCAACTACAATAGAATAATGCCCCAAGTCATTAACAACTTTACCTGTTATTAAATAAACTCCTTAGCAGTTTGATGAAATAATGTACAGTATACTTAAAAAACTTGTATGACTAATTTGAAAAAATTGTATAATAAATTTCAAATGTGGTGTTGTAATTTTCTGGAGAGTAACTACAGTGGCATACAACTCACTTAAAGGTTAAGGATATTAGGCAACATACGGTCGTAGGCCGGGGTATTATGCTGAACTTTTCCCAAAGATAGTAGTGATTCTTTTTTTGGTCACTAATCATTTCGAGCGAAATCAGTACCAAAAAAAAGACTGCCCATAACGAGCAGTCTTACTGTTAAAATAAAGACAAAAGAGTCCAACTTACTAACTAAACTTATTCTTTTAATAAACGGAAGCTTTTTACATGGCCAGCGATGGTCACTTTCATAAAGTAGAGCCCTGCTTGCCACGATGCCGTATTAAGAGTTAGGTGCGCGGTACTGGCAGTAGTTTCTTTCACAACTTGCCCCATTACATTATAAATTACCACATTGTCAATAGGTTGCTGTGCGGTAAGTGTCAATTTATGTGCGAATGGGTTTGGGTAATAGGCAAAGGTCGTAAAGCTATTTGGGGCGACCGACAATTCCAAAGTGGTAAAAGCAAAAGGTCCTTCAAAATCACTTTCAACAGTACCATCGCATAAGGCACGCACGTACACATCATATTGGGTGTTGGCGTCTAAGTTATTTAACGTCATACCCGGATCACCATCGGTATCTATCCTAAAAGAACCTTCGGTAGTAGGATCGAACCCTAATGGGCCATATCTAACTTCCCATTCGGTTTCGGTTCCATTTGCATCCCAACTTACATCAGCTGCCGCAGGTGTAATGTTGGCCACGGCTATATTACTCGGAGCGAGACACGCCATACCGTCCTCACGTACTTCTATACAAAAGTTTCCTTCTTCGCCGTTGTAGCCATTAATTTGAACATAGTAGGTTTCCCCTGCTGTAAGTCCTGTTAACTGTACAGTAGACAAGTATTCGTTATTCCCTGTATCTACATCATCATTACAGCCTATTTCAGTTCCCATAGTGGTGAGGTTTGTACAATCTGTTGGCGCTTCATATACTGTCATTTGTGTATTTTCCAAATCACTTGCTGCTATATCGGTAGTTACCGTTACATTTCCACTTGCTGGAGCTGTAAACGTAAACCAAACTGTGGCACTAGGTATTGGGTTTAAACATGCTCCTTGCGTTTCATCACGTTGCGCCGTTGCCCCTATATTGGTGTAGGTGTTTCCGGCACAAACTTGATCTACAACCAGAGGAAGTGCATTACATACATCATCGTTCACTGGCGGTGCTACCACCGTAGTAAACGTTACCACCTCACTTAAAAAGCTCTCATCGATTGGGTTGCAAATAGCACGAACATAAACATCATAAGTTACATTTGCTTCTAGATTGGTTAGTGTTTCTCCTAACGTACCATCGTTATCAATTACAAAAGTACCTCCTGTGGCTGGGTTAAATCCAGTAGGACCGTATAGAATTTCCCATTCTGGCTCTCTATCACCTGGAGTCCAGCTAACTGCTGCTGAAGTTGGTGTAATGTCATTAACTACTACATCGGTAGGAGCTGCACAACTTGGTCCATCGTCTTGTACTTCAATACAGAAGGTTCCTTCAAAAGTACCATCACCAAAACTTACAAATCCGTTTACTTGCGCATAATACGTAACTCCCGGAATTAAATCGGTTAATGAAACCGTAGATAAAAATCCAGTTCCGGTCGTGCCTCCATCTTCATCACAGCCTATTTCTTCTCCCATGGTCGTAAAATCACTACAATCATCTGGTGCCGTATATATTGCTAATTCACTATCTGAAAGGGTTCCTCCTTCAAAATCGGTTGTTACTGTTACATTCCCACTTGGTGGTGCTTCAAATGTAAACCACACAGTTTGGTCTCCGGCAGCTTCAAAACAACTTCCTTGTGGCTCGTTAGCCTCAAGCGTAGCCCCCACATTGGTAAAGCTACCAGTAGTACAGCCTTCGTCCACTATTAATGGAGTTGCATCACAGATATTATCATTTACCGGACGGGTTTTTAGCGTTAACGGTCCTGTAAAAGCACTGTTTCCATCGCTTCCTCCACATTGTGCTTGCACATATACATTATAAATATGGGCCGGAATAAGGTCTGTTATAGTACTATTAGGGTCGTTGTTTACCTGTAAAGAGGTTCCTTCTGTTTCGGGATCAAAACCAGGCTCACCGTATTTTATCATCCATTCCGTTTCAGCTCCAACTGGAGTCCAGCTTACGTCTGCTGTAGTAGCAGTAGTACCATCGGTTATTAAATCAGTTGGTTTAAAACAAGATGGAGTTTCGGTAAAAGAAATATCATCTACTGACATATAAAATGGAAAGAACCCACCATTTAGTTTACCTTTAATTCCAATATATATGGTTTCGGAACGTGTTGCAGTGAATGAATTGGTTACTTCTTGATAATCACCACTGGTTATTTGGGTAACGCGTACTATCTCTTCCGTCATAGCACTGGCCGTATTAGAAGTTCCATACTTTACTGAAATCTCTGCTCCAGCTGAATTACTTTGTCTTGCATATAATGTAAAGGTATAGTTTACACCGGTTTGCACTGACACCGGATAATACATCCACGTTTCGCTTCCATAGGCCAAAAAGATATTCCAATCGCCCGTACGCGGTGCTCTATCGTTATTGGTAATGGAGGAATTTGTTTTCCAATACGTATTACTTAATAGCTCTTGAGACCAACACCCATCCAACTGATTTCCATCGGCATACCCACTTTCAAACCCTTCGTTAAAAGGAGTTCTAGCTGGCATACAAGGAGTTACTACTTGTAAAGGCCCAGCCTGTTCGCTTTCATCTGTGCCCCAAGCACATATTCCTTTTATATATATATCATACGTAGTGTTTGGTGTTAGGTTAATTAAAGTAGCAGCAGGTGTCCCTGAAACTACAAGTGTTTGTCCATCTCTTTCTGGATCAAATCCTATTTCTCCATAGGTTACCGTCCACTCGGTTTCGTCTTGTCCTTCATTCCAACTAACATCTACCGAGGAAGCGCTTATATTCGCAGCCGTGATATTTGAAGGTTTTGGACAACTAGGTAAAGCAGTAACCGAAAATTCATCAACATATAATTGGAATGCTGGTGGACTTGTTGCTACTATCGCTACATATACATCTTGTCCTGTATAAGAGGCAAGACTGTAGGTGTAATTTATATACTGCCCTAGATCATCTACATCGGCAATAGTGATTTCAGACCCTAATACTACTGTAAAATCGGACGGTCTAGTTCCTGTAGTAGATAATTTAACGTCGAAAGTTTCTGGGAATGTAGTCCCTGTACCTCCAGCATAAAAAGAGACTTGATCTGAAACACCAGCTTGTACTGTAAACTGAGGACTAATTAAATAATCGTCATGTGGATTGTCTTCATAATTAATGCGAACTCCACCAACACCACGGTAGCTATGAGCAGTTTGATGTTGCCACGTTCCTCCTTGACCATCATTATCATCTATCGTCCAATCGCGTGGGATTTCAGTATCAAAACTTTCTAAAAATTGAGCTGAACTCTGCCAAGTAGTCAAAAGGAGTACTATAACAAAGGTTAAAACTGTATTATTTTTCATTCTTTTATCTTTTTAACTTACTGTTTACCTCAATTAGTTTTTAAGCACTTTTTGATTAACTTTTGAACCGTCTTCCAACGTTACATTTATAAAATAAACCCCACTGCTATAGCTTGATGTATTTAATGTTATATTGTTTTTGTTTACTGCATTAACTTCTTGCACTAATACGCCACTTATAGTATAGACCTTTAGTTGATGTATTGCATTGTACTGACTTTCTATATGTAAGTTGTTCTGTGTTGGGTTAGGATACAAGCGAATTTGATTAGCAAGCACTTCATTATTTTCTCCACTTAATAAAGTTGGATCTTTAAATATATAAGCCGCTCCTGCATCTCCCATTTCGTTATCTCCATTTACATCATGATCTTCTCGTGGTGATCCCACAATTACTTGATCTTCATACATAGCTACGCACCATCCATAAAAATCTTCTTCGCCTGTATCAACACCTTGTATTCTTTGATCTTCTACCCATGTACCTGAAGAGGTTCTTTTATACATAAAAACTTCCCCCACTTCATTACCATAAATATGGGGTGCTGACACCATAATCATATCTTCTTGAATATCGGTAGACCATCCAAATTGAGTTCTATCTGATGTAGGATCGCTCATTACTATTTGTACTTCTTCCCAGATTCCTTCTGAATTTTTTTCAAATATGTAGGCTTTACCTAATTCGTCACCTACACCATAAGCCCCTATAACCATTTGATCATCTAAAATACTAATAGAATTTCCGAAGTAATCTTCTGATTCTCCATCTGATGCTGCTACTGTTTGGTCATATTCCCATATACCCTCATTATTTTTGGTATACATAAAAACAGCACCTTTAAAATCATTAACCTTATCGGATCCGACTGCTAATTGATCTCCCGATATTGCCACTCCTATTCCAAACGCCTCTGGGGATTGCGGGTTAGGAGCCATTATCTTTTGTGTTTCTGTCCAAATACCTTCTTCCTCAGTAAATATATACACAGAGCCTGTCCAAGCATTCTCTCCAGGCGCTCCTGCCACTATGGTATTATTTTCTGTGGCTAGGGACGTAGGATTCATCCCCATCTTGGCATCACTGCTATAATCTGAAGCAATTAACTTTGAATTTAATTCCCAAACATTGTTATTTTGCTCGTACACATATAATGCGCCGGCACGGATAACACCTTCTACATCGGCTCTTCCTGCTGCAACCACTACGTAGTCATCAACGAATGCTGATCCACCGCCATATTCTGCTCCATTATTAGAATCGGTTGCGGCTAGTTTTTGCATAAAACTCCATTCGCCCTCATTGTCTTTTGCATACATATATGCAGCTCCTGACGCTCCATTTTCTCGTGAAGCTCCTACAATAGCAAAATCTTCATTTATCGCCACAGAGGTTCCGTATTCAGCTCGGCCTTCTCTGTCTTCACTAACCACTTTGGTCACTTCTTCAAATTGAGCAGTTCCTGTTACACCGGCTAGAAGACATAAAAGCACAGTAATCGTCTTTGTAGTATTCATCTTTATCATATATTTAAAATTTATAATTGGTTACATATTTGGTCAAAAGAAAATAGGGGTGCCTAAAAAAGAATCGAAAATGATAGTTCGATTAAAGTAAATAACTATAAAGTAAAAAAGTATGTTTAGACACGCTACTATTAAGAAGCAAAAGAAACCTTTTTACCCTTTTTAAACACTCCCTGCTTTTCTTCTGATTAACAAAAAAATTACTTATTGATAAATATAGAAGTCAGTTGTATGTTTTAACGAAAAATAACTTGGACATTTCGTGACATGTATAAAATAAAAGGTGACAAAATCAATTAAATAGCTGAAAGATAGGCTTGAAGAGAAATATGTTCTGGGACGTCCATTTTTTTGGAAATACGCTCTTTTCGTTTTCGGCAAGACTGAGAAGTAATGTTTAATAGCGATGCTATTTCCTTATAACTTAAATTCATATATATAAATGTTAAGAATCGAATGTCGTTAGAAGTAAGTTTTTTATGTTTAGCCATGAGCCTCGTAAGAAAACCACGATTTAGCTCTTCAAAATGAGTAAAAAAACTATCCCATTGGGTGTCATTTTTAAGATGCGCTTTTAAATCGTTTATTTGAGTTTTAAGTCGGGCATCATTGGCTATTTTCACATTGCTAGATAAAGACTGCACCACCTCTTCTATCAATTCGTTTTTGCTGGCTAGAGACATAGCTTTGGCCGTTAACTCTCTGTTTTTTCTTTCTAATTCGTTTTTTAGGCGCTCTTTTTCAAGTAACACCATAGCTTCCTTTTGTTGTCGCTGCCTTTCTTGTAGCAAATGGTCGCTTTTCTCTTTGGCTAATTCAAGCTCTACGATTTTTTTTCGCTGTTTGTATTTAAGTGCATTATTTTTATAAAGCCATATTAAAAAGCCCATTACGATAACAACGCCAATAATTAATTTGTAAAAAAATTGTTTTTCTTGTTCTCTAATTTTTTTACTCTCTAATAAGTCATGCTTGTAATTTTGAATTTGGAGTTTCACTTTTTCACTCTTAAAAAGCGCCCCATTTTTTTTTGCATCAAGTGAATCTGAAGCAATTTGCACTGAGTCTTTATAGGCCATGGCAATAGGAAGCACATCCTTCGTTGGATAGAGTGTGGAAAGACGCTCATAAATCTCAATACGTCCTTCAATATTTTGTTGTTCTCCTCTTGCTATTAATGCGTACTCTCTAGCTTTTTGATACTTATTTTGTTGCTTATATATGTTGCTAATTATTAATAGTAGTGTGATTTTAGAATTTACTGTAGCGCCTTCTGCAACAATAGAAAGGTTATCTAATTGCGGCAATGTTTTTAATGCTAATCTTTCAGCTTGTACTAATTGATCTCTTAATAGCAGGTTTTCAACTCTCGCAATTTTTGCTAATAAGATTACATTCTTTTTTTTATCTAATAAAGGTTCCGCTTCTTCTATATAGGCACTAGCAACATCAACTTTTCCCATTTCATTAGCTAGTAATGCTAAATTAACAGCGCAAGCTCCTATTTGTTCTTTATCTCCCAATTCTTTAGCAATGGCATATGCTTTTAAGAAATATTCTTCTGCCTTTATGGGATCTTTTTCCTCTATATATAATACACCTATATTATTATACACAGTCTTTTTTTGCCGAGCCTCCAGATGGTTTATGGCTATTTCATAGGCTTGTAAATAATACTGCAACGCCTCTCCATAGTCCAACATCATATAATAATTAGTACCAATATTTAATGTTGCTGTGAAGGCTTGTAAATACCATCCTTCTTGAAGGGATCTTTCTTTTGCAGAAAACAACTCTTCAATAGAAAGAAGGTGTTTCTTTTTGGACATATACTCTACCCCTAAATCAATACGCTCTATAACTTCCGATTTAGTTTCGCTTTGAGCGATGAGCCCCAATGGTAGCATTAATAATAACAACAGAAAAAGAAGGGAATAATATGCTCGCATTATTTCATAAAAAGTTACTAGATTCAGCTAAATAATAATGTCCTTTACTAAAAAATGATAAATATATTAAATTAACATGCAAGAACGCCTAAAGCCTTTTAAAGAAAAATTATTAATCTTTGTAACCTTTACACATCTATTTTAACTTTTAAAAGTAACAATCTGTTTATTAAAAATTTAAACAATGATATGCAGTCTATTATCTTCCTAAACCTATTGAAACCTTATTAAAAACAGAATCGTTAAAATAAAAGACCTTTCACCTTTAGCATAATGAAATAAATCGCCTTAACTACCAATCCCAAGCTAATCTTCTCTAATAAATAATATCTTTGCACGAACTGTTACTGAAATGCCAACCCCATGAACTTAACTATTGAAAATATTGTACTAGTAGGTTCCCTCTTACTACTTATTAGCATTATCGTAGGAAAAACTTCCTATAAATTCGGGGTGCCAACTTTATTACTCTTTTTAGCAATAGGAATTTTAGCAGGTTCAGAAGGCATTGGAGGTATTCGTTTTGACGATCCAAAAACGGCACAGTTTATCGGTATTGTTTCACTTAACTTTATACTCTTCTCTGGGGGGCTAGACACCAACTGGAAAGCGGTTAAACCTATTTTACGGGAAGGTATCGCCCTATCTACCCTAGGAGTCTTGCTTACAGCACTATCCTTAGGTACCTTTGTATGGCTGTTAACCGATTTTACAATCTACGAAAGTATGCTTTTAGGCTCCATTGTTTCATCTACTGATGCTGCAGCAGTTTTCTCCATTTTACGTTCTAAAAGTCTAGCCTTAAAAACTAACTTACGTCCTACTCTTGAACTTGAAAGTGGTAGTAACGACCCCATGGCTTATGTATTAACGCTTGCTTTTTTAACTTTAGTAATTAACCAAGACCAAAGTATCTTTTCCATTATCCCCATGTTTTTACAACAAATGATATTAGGAGGTGTTGGCGGATTTGTATTTGGAAAGGTTAGTAAGTTTATTATTAATAAAATCAAACTAGATTTTGAAGGACTGTATCCAGTTCTAGTTATAGCCTTAATGTTCATCACCTTCTCTGCAACCGATTTTCTAGGCGGGAATGGATTTTTAGCCATCTATATTTGTGCGGTCTATTTAGGAAACCAAGATTTAATTCATAAAAAGACCATATTAAAAATGTACGATGGGCTAGCTTGGCTTATGCAAATAGTACTATTCCTTACCCTCGGGTTGTTAGTCTTTCCAAAACAGGTGATTCCGTTTATGGGTATTGGGTTACTTATCTCGTTATTTTTAATTTTTATCGCACGCCCTATAGGAGTTTTTCTAAGCTTAATATTTTTTAAAATGAAAATGCGTAGAAGGTTCTATATCTCTTGGGTGGGCTTGCGTGGAGCGGTACCAATCGTGTTTGCCACCTATCCCCTTTTAGCCGGAATTGAAAAAGCTAATATGATTTTTAATATCGTGTTCTTTATATCGGTTACTTCCGTACTATTTCAAGGCACCACTCTTTCTATCGTTGCAAAATGGTTAAATGTAGGTTTACCAGAAACCGCCAAAAAATTATCGGCTACAGATTTGTTATTGTCTGAAAACCCAAAGGCCGAAATGAGAGATTTTACTTTAAGTCCCAATTGTTATGCGGTTGATAAAAAAATAGTAGAATTAGGATTTCCTAAGAATGCCATTATCGCAATGATTAAACGAAATGGAAGCTATATAACCCCTAATGGGTCTACTATATTAGAAGCACAAGACAATTTGATTGTACTAGCCGATCGGATTGAAGTGTTGGACGAAGTAGAACAAAGCTTGACTTCCCCTACTTCATAATAACAAAAAGGTTTTTACATCTATTAAATACCTGAGAACGATTACAAATATTCGTTGACGGTTTCATCTGTATTAAAGCTATTTATACTGCTTAATCCCTTAAAAAACAAAGACCGATGACCCAACCAACTAACTTTGGTTTGCCACCGGCCTTTTTTAATACAATTGGGCATTGTATATTTTGTTCACTATTTATACCATTTCTAGCTCTTTTACCTTTAATATATTAGATGGTATTTTATTACCATTGGTAATTTTTGTAGGTGAAATAAGGTCGCCATTATCTGTTACAATAGAGGTTACATAAGAAGTAGAGTTTTCAACTTTATACTCCTTTCTAAACCCGATAAGATCGATTGTTATCTTTCGCTCCAAAGCCCCTTCATCTACAAACTCTTTAATGAGCTTCAACACATCATGATCAATATATACGGTATTGGAAGCATCAATAATAAGAGTACTATTTTCTGGTAAATGGGCAAAGGTTTGTTTAATCGCTGCTTTGTTTAAAAATGAAACTTCCTGCGCCAATTCCATATGAATGGTTTCACCCTCTTTGTGTTTATCTTTTTTGAAAAAATACGCCAACTTTACATTTCCGCGTAAAATAAAGTAGATGCTTACGGCTAGTCCAATTCCTACACCAATTAATAAATCGGTCATTACAATTGCAACTACAGTCACCACAAATGGGATAAACTGAAACTTTTTACTGTTGCGCCACATATGAACGAATTTTGCCGGACTCGCTAATTTATATCCAATTACAAGCAATACTGCGGCTAGGGATGCTAAAGGAATTAAATTCAATAAAAATGGAATTGCAAGTACTGCAGCCATTAAAAATATACCGTGTGAGATTGCTGCAATTTTAGTTCTACCGCCAGAATTTACGTTTGCTGAAGTTCTAACAATTACAGAAGTTATGGGAATCCCACCTATCAAGCAACTTAGCATATTACCAACACCTTGAGCCTTTAATTCTCTATTCGTATTTGTATATCGCTTTAAAGGGTCCATTTTATCTGCTGCTTCAATACACAACAAAGTTTCAATACTTGCAACTGCAGCAATGGTAATTGCTACCACCCAAATATCTACATTGGCTATTTGTGCAAAGTCTGGTATGCTAAACTGTCCTAAAAATTGATTCATCGATTCTGGCACTGGAAGGCTTACCAAATGATCTTGACTAATAACTAATGATGAACCCGTTGCTTTAAAAAATTCATTAATAGCCACTCCTGCCAGTACGGCTACTAATGCTCCAGGGATCGATTTTAACCTTTTTAAGAAAGGTACCTTTAAAAAAGCAATTAGGATTGCCAATGAAACCAATACTACAATCACCGCTCCAGGGTGAATGTAATTAATAGTATCTGCCAACACCGTAAAAATTTGATGTTCTCCTGCTGCATTAATGGCAAAAAAATCACCTTCATGCATTTCATCATATCCAAACGCGTGTGGTATTTGCGATAGGATGATAATAATCCCAATAGCAGCGAGCATCCCTTCAATTACATTAGAAGGTAGATAATTGGAAAGTACCCCTGCTTTTAAAAACCCCAACAATAATTGCATGGCTCCCGCTAAAAGTCCAGCCAATAAGAACGCTTCAAAAGAACCCAAGCTTGCAATGGCTGCTAAAACAATAGCCGACAACCCTGCTGCCGGACCAGAAACACTTAATTGAGATCCACTAAGAGCCCCTACTACAATACCGGCAACGACACCAGAGATGATTCCGGAAAATAAAGGAGCACCACTAGCAAGGGCAATACCCAAACACAAGGGTAGCGCGACCAAGAAGACTACTAGTCCCGATTTAATATCGGATTTTAAATATTTAGTTGTGAAATTTTTCATAGCTATAATAAATTGTATGCGTTATTTTTTATGTTGTTTTAGCTAAAAAGACTGCTAAATGAATATTTTTTATGGGATAATTCCGTATCTATTTCTGCTGGAACTTCTACGACCTCTATAGCATTCTTTTTTAAGAGTTTTGTTGTATCAAACCACTTAAAGCCGGGGTATTGCAGTACTTTATCTTTAGGGATAACTGCATTTTCTGCATCCAGTTTTTCCATAAAATTTTTAAAGGCGATGGAGTTCAAGCCGGTAAAAAGTTCACAAGTTATTGTGTCTATGGACTGCTTGTGTTCGACAAGTAGACGTTGTTTAGTTTTTACAAATTCATCTGTAAATTGTTTACGTATTTGTTCTCTTGAACTAAAGTGCGTTATACCCCATCGAGTATTTGGCAACTTATAACCTGCAATTAAAATAATATCCAACTTTGTGTTTGGAAAATTTAAAATTGCGTATTCAACAAGTTGTAATGATTCAACAGTGAAATCTGTAGGAATAAGTATTTTTCTCATCTTTTCTAACTTTTCAGCAAACATAGTTACAGAAGGTTAGAGCCATATAAGAGTGAAATTAGAACAA
>Ga0209344_10003500_pt1 | contig 15435 bp, 13 predicted proteins | sample Cruoilmetagenom6_FD_187293 | JGI IMG/M metagenome (GOLD analysis project Ga0209344, IMG submission 187293) | Oil polluted marine microbial communities from Coal Oil Point, Santa Barbara, California, USA - Santa Barbara Oil Seep Sample 6 (SPAdes)... | ecosystem: Environmental > Aquatic > Marine...
CCGACATGTGCGGCACAAATAGGCGGTGATATGGATACGAACCATTGGCGCTGCCTGTCTACGTCGATGTGGTCGGAACACGCACCCGTGCAGGTGCTGGCGTGGCGGATGCTGGACCGTCTATCGGATCAGGCTTGGGCGCGTGATCTGACAGATATGCTTTATCTGGACGATGAAACGCTGGCCTGGGCCAAGGCGGGTGCAATCCGTGAAAGCCTGCACAAAGACAGCAATGGCGCAGCACTGGCTGCGGGTGATAATGTGGTGTTGATCAAAGACCTGCCCGTCAAAGGGGGCGGCTTTACCGCCAAGCGCGGCACGGCGGTGCGCGGCATTTCATTGGTGGCGGATAACCCTGCCCATATCGAGGGCCGCATTGAAGGCCAACGCATTGTTATTCTGACAGAATTCGTGAAGAAAAAGTAAACGGCGGCACTTTTGATTCACATCAAAGAATGCGCATATGCTGTGTGACAGTTTGTCAGTGAACAAACAGGAGTACGCGATATGTTTCGTCTTGCAACAATGCTATTCACCATAATCGGTGCCACTTTGGCCGGCAGTGCCGTGGTTGCAACCCTAGTTGCAGGATACGCGACATTGGCCCCGATTTTGATTGCAGCCGGTGTGGGGTTTTTAGCGGGTATTCCGGTGACATGGATCATTACAAAGATGATCTATGCGGATTAGCTGACCCTAGCTTGCCGATTGGGTAATTGACTGGCCGGCTTTGGAAATATCTTTGCCCAGGCCTTCCATTGTTGCACATGCGCCAAGCGCTGTTAGGGCGATGATCGCAACGATGCGGGTTAATTTCTGGCTCATGGTTTTTCCTTTTGTTGTTGGGTAAAATCCTAAATAGGATTGCACTTATTGGCAAGCGTAGAGCGGCAAACCTTCGCCTATTGTTTATTCGTTCAAAACGCCCGACAGAAAGGTTGAGGTTTCGGGGAATGTTGTGCTAAACGCGGTACAAAACAGGAACCGTTTTGTCTTTGAAAATCAATAACCGCGATGCCCGCAGGCTGTGGCTGACAGCGCAAGGTCTGGGCAACCCGCCGACAGGCCCTTTGGATGTTTTGGCGATTATCCATGAACTTGGCTTTGTGCAGCTTGATACAATTCAGGTGATCGCGCGCGCGCACCACCATATTATCTGGTCGCGCAATCAACATTACCGCGAACCGATGCTGAACCGTTTAATGGCGGATAAACGCGGGGTGTTCGAACATTACACCCATGATGCATCCGTTTTGCCGATGGCGTTTTATCCAATGTGGCAACGGCAGTTTCGCCGTAAAAAAGAAGGTATAGATCGGTCGAACTATTACAGCACGATGCTTGACGCTGCAGGGCGCGATGCGATCAAAGCGCGTATTTCGAAAGAAGGCCCGTTATCGACCCATGCGTTTGATACCAAAGTCGCGGCCAAAGGCATGTGGGTGCGCCCGCCCCATAAACTGGCGTTGGATTATATGTGGTATGCAGGCGAGCTGGCGACGGCACACCGACAGAATTTCACGAAGTTTTATGATTTGGCACATCGGGTGATACCGGATGAAAAGCGCACCGAAATACACAGTGATCAGGCGCAAATTGACTGGTTATGTCATGCCGCGCTTGACCGCATGGGGTTCGGGACATTGGGCGAGATACAAAAGTTCTGGGAAGCAACGGATGCACATGAGGTTAAAACATGGGCCGCAGGAACATCACTGGTTCCCGTATCGTTGCAAGCGGCAGACGGGACGTGGGTTGATGCCTATGCGCCTGCGGATATAGAACAGCGTCTGGCGGGATTGGCCGCGCCCACTTCGCGCCTGCGTATTTTGAACCCGTTTGACCCTGTGGTGCGCGACCGCAACCGCCTAAGCCGTCTTTTCGGGTTTGACTACCGGATCGAGATTTTTGTGCCTGCGGCAAAACGCAAGTGGGGCTATTATGTGTATCCTTTGTTAGAGGGGGATCGTTTTGTCGGGCGGATTGAAGCGAAGGCGGACCGTGCCAAGGGTGTGCTGAATGTGACCCGTATATGGGCCGAACCGGGGGTGAAATGGACGGCTGCACGGGCGCATAAATTAGAAGCAGAGCTGGGCAGGCTTACCCGGCTGGCTTGTGTAGAACGTGTGGATTGGCATTGTTCAAATGAGATCATTTAAGTGAGAGCCGTGATAAAAACGGTATTCTCTGATTTCAACTTAGGCTACGAACAAGCCATATATTTTGGAGTGTTTTAATGTTTTCTCGTGTTTCATGGCGGCGTTTTCAGTTTGGACTACGCACTGTTTTGGGCCTGTCCAAACGGGGATTTTTCATCCCTTACCGTTATGCGTCAACCGTGCCCGACAATCAGCCTGTCTATGCAGAGCTGGAACGTTGCTTTGCTGCCAAACGAACAGAATTTGCGGCATTTTGCGCATCCCTTGACGCTTATGCCGATGATTTTTCCCGTTTTGGGGCAGCCCCCGAACCGCGATGGCAACAGGGATGGTTTTCACGGCTTGACGGTGCCGCGGCTTATGGGATTGTACGCCAGTATGCACCCAAAACCATTGTTGAAGTCGGATCCGGCCATTCCACGCGGTTTATGGCACAAGCGATACGGGACGGCGCGTTGGATTGCCGCCAGATTGCAATAGACCCGCAACCGCGTGCGGTGATCAAAAATCTGCCACTGGATTGGCGGGCAGAGCTGTTGGAACAGAAACATATCGCGTTGTTCGCGGATCTTGAAGCGGGCGATATTGCGTTCTTCGACTCCAGCCATATCCTGATGCCCGGTACGGATGTCGATATGATTTTCAACCGTATCCTGCCGATTTTGAAGCCCGGGGTGCTGATCCATATCCATGACATTCTATTGCCTGATCCATATCCTGAAATGTGGTTGTGGCGTGGTTATAATGAACAAAACGCACTGGGCCCGATGATTGCCGGCGGGGTTTATGATCTGGTCTTTGCCAGTGCCTATGTGGCCAGCCGCATGCGTGATGAGATAGCCGCAAGCAAACTAAATCGTTTACCGCTGTTCAAAGGGGCATATGAGACAAGCCTTTGGTTGGAAAAACAGTGATGTCAGGCGAAGGAACGTACTGGGTGCTGTTTTTTATTTAATTGCTGCGACAACCATCAAACCGGCCAACCCGTAAGGGCTTAAGCCAAGATTATGGTTATTGCATTTAAAAACGCCTGCACTTCATCCTTGGTGTTATAGTGGCACATTGAAACACGGATGCAACTATCCAGCCCAAGCGGTGTCAGAATATTCCCAGAATAATGATCGGCGCGACGAATGTGAACGCGGATACCGTGTTGGGACAGTTTGGTCACGATGTCGCTTGATGCGTGACCCTGTACAACGATGGAAACAAGCCCTTCACGGTGTGGATTGTCCAGCCCACCGATCACGGTAATCTCTGGCATATCGGCAAGCCCTTTTTCCCCGCCAACCCCATACAACATTGCGTTGACAAGCGCGTTTTCCTGCGCGGCAATGGCGTGCCCGGCAGCTACAATCTTGTCACGTGCGGTGGTGGCGTTCGATACCCGTCCGCCCAACCATTCAAAATACCCCACCACATCCGTGAATGTCGCATAAGAGCCTGCATCGCGGGTGCCAAGCTCCCAAGGTGCGTTGGGGGCACCGATCAACGTGTCATGCGGCATGGCTGCCAGACGATCGGAAATCCATGCAATACCGTAGCCGTGGCGTGAAAATACTTTGTAGGGCGAGATGACATAACCATCGATATCGTAAGCATCTATATCAAGGCCGCCGTGGGCCGCATGCTGAATGCCGTCAACGATGATGATGCAGTCAGGTGCCACATCGCGGATGGCTTTTGCAATTGCGCCCACATCAACCGACATGCCTGTGACGGGTGACGTATGCAGGATTGTCGCCACACGCGTATCTGGCGTGATATGCGGCAGGTAATCTGCGGCAGTAATTGTGCCTGTAGCATCGTTATGGCTGGCCGAAGCGTAGGATTTGCCCGCAATATCGGCCCATCTGACACAAGCGCTGCGTGAAGCGGGATGTTCCAATGAACTGCCCAGAACCGCGCCGCCCTTTGGCGTGCCTAGGCAGGCGGCACTGATCAAACGAAACAACAGTTCGGTACCGCTTTCACCGACGAAAATCTGACCGCCTTTGGCATTTAAAAAGGTGCGGATGTTTTCCTTGGATGTTTCAATCATGCGCCCCGCCTGATGTGACGCAGGGTTATCACGGCCCTGATTGTCGGGGATTGCGGCATATTGGGTGGAGGTTTCAACCACGGATTTCAATGTCAAAGCACCACCTGCATTTTCAAAGAAAATACGCGCACCCTGATCCGGGCAGCTATCAACCAGGCAGAATCTGTCGCGGACTTCATCCATAAGGTTTTCAACAGTGCTATGCATTATGTGTTCCTTCAGTCTTGTTTGAAGAAAGCTATACCACTAAAAGTTCAAATGATTTAAGGTGTAATTGTTATATCAACCAAAAGGAAATGTTTTGGATATTCGTTTTCTGGAAAGTCTGGTTGCAGTGGTCGAAAGCGGGTCTATTTCTGCGGCAGCGCGCGGGCAGGGCCTGACGGCAGCCGCGATCAGCCAGCGCATCCGCGCCTTGGAAGCCACATTCGGTGCCGATCTTCTGATCCGCTCGGGGCATACTGCGCAACCCACAAAAGCCTGCCTGAACCTGCTGCCACGTGCCCGCGATCTGATTTTTGAGGCAGCCATGTTGAAACGCGATTTTGGCAAGAATGCATTATCCGGCCCGTTTCGTATCGGGGCCATCGAAACGGCCCTGTCCGAACTGATCCCGTCTGTGGTTAAAACGATTGCACAAGATGCACCTGACTGTCAGCTGTCGATAAAGCCCGGCACGTCAATGCAGCTTTATGAAATGTTGGAAAATGGTCAGATCGATCTGGCGATTACGGTTATGCCGCCCTTTGCTATCCCCAAGGCCTTTTGTCTGGATATGCTGACATCGCAACCCTATGTATTGATCCAGAATATCGCTGATGGCCCTGTGACCAAAGACAGCCTGATGCAAAAGCCGATTATCCTTTATGATCGGAAATCATGGGGTGGGGGGCCTGCCTGGAAATGGATAACGGAACAGGCAAACCCCAAGAATATCATGTGCGATCTGGACGGGTTGCGCACGATTGCCGCGATGGTTGAAAACGGTTTGGGGATAGCTTTATTGCCCAGCTGGCCGGAATTGCTGGACGGTAAAGCCAAGCTTTCATTCACGGCACCAACGCCACCGCTTGCAGATCGGAACATCGTTTTGCTTGGTAAAAGTGCAGAAAAATATGATCCGCTATATGGTCTTGTTCGCGATTGTTTATTGCAGCCTTAGCTATGCATACCCAAACCGTTTTATCCACGGCTGTATTTGATCGTTATGTGCATCGAAATACGTTTGGTAGTTTTTCCAACGGTATGAGGCGTCTTTATAAAGCGGTTGCACGACTTGGCTGTAACTTGGCGTGTTGATCTTGCCGCGTTTCAGGGCGGTTTTTTGGTAATCGGTTAAGCTTTCTTCCCATTCCAGCCCCAGAAATTGCAGCAGCTTTTCGACTTCCGTCGGCATATCCACAACAAGGTCTTCGTATCTGATCATGTGAAAATTAAGACCATACCGTTTTTGCGACAACCACCATGTTTCCATCACCACACAATAAAATTCAACGATCCTTTTTAAATCGACCATATTTGCCATCTGTGGATTCAGTTTAAAATACTGCATATAGCAGCTAAGAATACAGTCATAGGGGTGCCTGATTGCCAGAATAAATTTCGCTTTGGGAAAAGTTGCTTCAATCAACGGTGCATCTAGCGCATTCAAAGGCAGCTTATCGATACAAAGCCAATTTGTATCTCTTTCATCAAGGTGTTTATCAAGTTCTGCAAAATACTGTGCTTGTAGTAAAGAACGGTTGTCGGGAGTAAGGTTTTCCAGATCGCTTAGATGATACGGTGCGCCCATTTCATGACGTACTGCGGCAACCATCGGTTTTTCTTCGGCTACGACAATCTGCGAATGGCTGCGCAAAATAGTATCCAGTAATGTGGTACCGGAGCGCGGAAATCCGACCAGAAAACTAGGTGCGTTGGATGCAGGAGTATGCGTATCTACATGCGGCAAAAGCTTAGGCGCGTTTTTTAATTCTGTTAAAAAAGACGAAATGCTCACAAAATAATCATCAGGGTTGCTTTGCTTGAATGCGGGGCTTTCAATCGCTTGTGCATTCATATCCGAAAATGCTTCAAACGCATCAGCGTATAATCCGATTTTATCGAAAAGCTTTCCTTTTAATTCATAAAAAGCAATGACACGTTTTTTGATCAACGTATCGGGGTTTATTTGTTTTAGGATTGCTTTCGCCTGCTCATACGCCTTTTCCCGAAAGGCCAGTAATGCTGCGTAATAAAGCACGTTCGCGTTGTCGGCAGCGGTCACGTTTTTCGATTTCGACAGAATATCGGACAGGCCCGTCAGGTCATTCGTTTTTTCGTAAAAATCGCATAGGCTGGTGATAAATTTAAAATTATCGGGGACTATATCCAATGCACGCTGATAACTTTTCTGCGCGGCCGACATATCCCCGTTTTCGGCCAATGCAATGCCAAGGTTATTGTGCAGATCGGCGTTGTCGGGTTCGATTTGCAAAGCTTTTTGATAGCATGCAATTGCAGAGCTTAAATTACCTTTTTGTTTTAATGCACCACCAAGATTATTATGGGCTTGCACATTGTTCGGATCGATCCGCAATGCACTGTTAAACCGTTCAATTGCAGCATCAACATAGCCCAGATTAATAGACGCAACTCCTGAGAATATATGAAGTAAAAGCGTATCCGGATATTGCCTTAGCAGCGCATTTGTATGTTCATGTACCTCGCGCATGCGGCCCTGATTATAGAGTGCGATCACAGTATTGATCCGGTCTTGTGGGGGATCAATTGCTTGTGTTGTTTTCAATCCGCCCAAAGCCGCCAACCCGTTTTGTGCAGGCTTATTGTTCGGGAATTTTGCCAGAATGGATAAATATTGCTGTTTTGCCGATTCAAGTTGGCCGTTTTTCGCGTATTTTCGCGCACTTAACAGTGTTTGTTGAACAGATAACCGCATCTGGTGTTCTTTCATCGTTTCAAATGAGTGTGTCATAATCGGATATACAGATAAATACCAATGATATGACATGGTGCGAAACATAATTGTTTAGGGGCAGGATCTGCCCTGCGCATTATACCTAGGCGGTTTCTTGTTTCTTGGTTGCGCGTTGCAGGCGGACCTGATCCGCTAGTGTGACTGAATAATCGGCCAGTTCGGACAGGCCTTCGTCAGCAATCTTCGCATTTCCGTTTGCGATCGCATCTGCGATTTTGCGGTGCAGTTTGACGATTGTCGCACGATCGCGTTTTGAAAATGTAATCATGTTCATGAGGGGTTGCATTGCCTCGATCGCGCTGGCCAGTTGATACGTCAGAACCGGGTTTCCGGCCCCTTCTATCAGAGCTTTGTGAAACGCGACGTCGGACGCACAAAAGCTTTCATCACTTAAGCCGATTTGCTCTTGCCGATGAATTTCGGCGCGCATAGCTGCCAAATGATCCGGCTGACAGCGTGCCGCTGACAGCGGCACACAGGCACGTTCGACCGCAAAACGGGCTTCACAGGCGGTTTCAAATGATACTTCGTTCATCGAAAGCAATAGGGTGGAGGTGGTGATTTGTTGCGGATAGGCGTCTTCGAAACTGATCCGGTTCACAAAGGCTCCGCCTGTCGCGCCCCTTTGCGTGCGGATCAGATTTTGGGCGGCCAGACGTTTCAAAGCCTCTCGAACCGTTGAACGTGAAACTTCAAAACGATCACAAAGCTCGCCTTCCGACGGCAAGCGTTCGTCGACCAAAAGATTACCATTCATGATTGCTTCGCGTATGGCTTCGGCGATCTGGGTCGATAATTCGCCGCCTTGGTTTAATGTATATTTCATTACAGTCTCAAATATTTTAATTGTCAGACATTTAGCTTTATGTCATTTATATACTACACAAGGATTCCCGCAAGCATAGGGAATAAAACTGTTTCAGCCTATGAAATTGGTGCGCTTCCCAAAGAGGCAAACATAGTTTCTGTATGATAATAAGGAAAAAAAATGGCATTTAATGCGTTGTTTGTCGAAAAAGACGAGACGGGTAAAACCCATGCCTCTGTACAACAATTAACAGATGATCAGCTGCCCGTTGGCAATGTGACCGTGGCAGTGGATTATTCTACTGTGAACTATAAAGACGGTCTGTGCATTGGGCCGGGCGGTGGTTTGGTACGTACTTATCCGCATGTGCCGGGCATTGATATGGCCGGAACCGTCGAACGATCGTCTGACGACCGCTATAAGGCGGGCGACAAGGTTGTTCTGACAGGTTGGCGTTACGGTGAAGCCCATTGGGGCGGGTATGCGCAAAAGACCCGGGTGAACGCTGATTGGCTGGTGCCATTGCCAGATGGTTTGACCACAAAGCAAGCAATGGCGGTTGGCACTGCGGGCTTTACAGCAATGTTGTCGGTGATGGCGCTGGAAGATCACGGGTTGAAACCCGAAGGTGGGCCGGTGCTGGTCACGGGTGCGGCAGGCGGCGTAGGTTCTGTTGCAACCGCGATACTGGCCCATCTGGGATATGAGGTTGCTGCCGTGACAGGTCGACCCGAAGCGGCTGACTATCTGAAATCACTGGGTGCAACCCAAATCGTTGCGCGTGAAGACATCAACGAGACCGTCAAACGCCCGCTGGAAGCTGAAACATGGGCAGGCTGCATCGATGCGGTCGGTGGCGACATGCTGGCGCGTGTTTTAGGTCAGTTGAAGTATGGTGGCTCGGTTGCAGCGGTCGGTTTGGCTGGGGGGGCAGGCTTACCCGCCACTGTTATTCCGTTCTTGTTGCGCGGCGTGAACCTGTTGGGCATTGATAGCGTGCATTGTCCGACCGAAAAACGTCTGGCGGTTTGGAAACGTGTGGCAACCGATCTGCCGATGGACAAGTTGGAAGATATGATTGTACCTGCAACACTGGAAGATTTACCCAAGCTGGGTAGTGATATTCTAAAGGGTCAAGTTAAGGGCCGTGTTGTTGTGGACGTAAACGGTTAAAACACAAGCTTTAAAACAAAAATAAAAAGCCCCGACGTTTTGCGCCGGGGCTTTCGTTTTTACGATATACTGGCTTGCTTATTCAGCAGGGGCCGTTTCGCTGCCTTTTTCACGAAGGCTATCGCGATACATCGCTTTGGCCAGAGAAATCATCATCAGCACCATCACAAATGTAAATGGCAGTGCTGCGATAATCATCGCGTTTTTAAGAGCATCCATGCCACCGCCGCCTGCAAGTAACAATGTCCCGATCACAAGGGTCAATACGATACCCCAAATGATACGGTGTTTATGACCTGTTTCTTGCTCGCCACCTGACATAATGGTGTTCATCACTAGAATACCACTGTCAGCGGATGTAACAAGGAAGGTCATAATAAGGACAACACACATCACTGTAATACCTGACAAGAACCCGCCAGAGAGCATATTTTGCAATGTTACGAACAATTTAGCGGTATTGGATGCACCAATGATTGCGCCGTTCGCACCACCTGTAAGTTCCAGATCAATAGCTGTGCCGCCTAGGATTGTCATCCATGCAAAACAGACCAAAGCAGGGGCAATAACAGCACCCAAGATGAACTCACGCACAGAACGCCCCTTGGAAATACGCGCCAAGAACAAACCAACGAATGGTGCAAAAGCAATCCACCATGCCCAGTAGAACGTTGTCCATGCTGATTGCCAGCCGAATTGACGTCCGCGTGCTGCACTATCATAAATTGCGGCTGTTACTGAATCCGAATCTTCCAATGCTGCAACTGATGCAGGTAGTCCTTCGGTGAAACCTGACAGTGAACCCCATGGGCCTGTCGCACTGCCATAAATTGCCGCAATATCCTCTGACGGTAATGTTTTGGCTGCATCTGGCAAGCTGGCTGTAAACTCTTCCAGCCCCATTGGTGCATAGGCATTAAATGATAACGAGACGAAGTTGATGATGTAGTCGACTAGAGCTGATCCATATGTGGACATTGCAAAGATAAAGGACCCAAAGAAGATAAAGACCAACAGTAGGATCAATGACAGAACCAAGTTCAGGTTAGACAGGTACTTAACGCCACGCCCAACACCAGATACCGCAGATATAATCGACATACCCATAATCACAATCAAGGCTGCTATCAAACCGACTTTGCTAGGCGCAGGTTTTTCTGCACCATTCATCAGCCATTCCATACCTGTTATGGCATGAAGGCCATCAACCAGCTGGCTAACGCCAAAGCCGATTGTAACAGCTACACCAAGTATTGTAGCAACAACGCCCATAATATCGACCAAATGACCAACCGGACCATTTGTCAATTTACCCAAAACCGGTGTTAATGCAGACCGAATTGTTAAAGGCATATTGCGTGTATAAGCGAAATAGGCAAGAGACAGACCCACCAAAACGTATATTGCCCAGGCATGAAAACCGTAATGGGCAAATGTATAGCGGTATCCAGATTGCAGCGCTTCTTCAGTGTTACCAGCTACTCCACCTGCTAGAATAACAGGGTTTGATCCCCAAAGACCCAACGGCTCTGCTGTTGCAAAAGTCATAAGTCCCACACCCAGACCTGCGCCAAACATCATCGAAAACCACGAGAATGTTGAAAACTCCGGTGCTTCGCCTTCAGGGCCAAGGACGCGTTTTCCAACTGATGGGATGAGCGCCACGATAAAGCAGAAAAAGGCAAACAGCCCAACTGAAATAATGTAGAATGTATTGAAACTTTGAAGCAGTGTACCATTCCATGATGATAGTTTGCCATTTGCGCTCAAGGGCCAAATCAAGGCCCATAGAACAAGAATTGTCATGCTGATTTTACTGACCAGTGCAATCGGAAGGCTATAGCCCTCATAGAACCCTGACGGCGCTTTTTTTATCTCAAGCTCCGTAAATGGTGGTTTAACTGACATATATGTCTCCCCATATGTATTGCGAAAATTGAGCAAGTGTGCGGCGCTTTTTATTATAGATTTCGTGACCTCACACTTAACACCCCGAGGTATTTCGCATTCCCCCCTCAAGGCAATGATGTAATCATAGATATTAAGGATACTATAGATTAGCATTTTGCGACACTTAAATGTGACTCCGCGGCCCGTTTTCTATGATGTAATGTTTTTATTTGGGGTGAGTGACGTAAGGTCTTGTAAGTGAAATGATGATTCTTCTGAGTGGAGCTGGTAGTTAAATGGCAGCTGTAAGAAGTTAAAACAGGAACTTTATTTATGTCCCGCTTACTAAGAAATATCATACGCACTCTTCTTGTAATTGCCGTGGCTTTGGGTGTGATGGCCCTGTGGAAACGTGAAGAAATTGCGCGTTTGTTAGCGGTGAACAGCTTGTTTAATGCCGAAAAGATTGTTCACAATTTCAGCCATATGGATGAGGCATTTTTGAACGCCCCCATATCGCGTGGGCAGGGTGCAGTTAGTGAACTTGTTAAAGGTACGCCGATAGTACTGCCTGAAGCTATCAACGACTGGATCAAGGAACGTCATGTGACCTCACTCGTTGTGCTGAAAGACGGGCAAATGGTTTATGAAGATTACTATCAAGACACAAAGGCGGATGATCTGCGTATATCGTGGTCGGTTGCCAAAAGTTTTCTGTCTGCTTTGGTTGGTATTTTGCTGGAAGAAGGTGCGATAGCCTCTATTGACGATCCGATCATAAAATATGCCCCGTCCTTGAAAGGCAGTGCTTACGAAGGGGCTAGCCTGCGTAATGTGCTGCAAATGTCCAGCGGTGTAACCTTTGACGAGGATTATCTGGACAAGAGTTCCGACATCAACCGAATGGGGCGCGAAATAGCACTTGGCGGTTCATTGGATGATTTTGCGGCCAGCCTGAAGGACAGCTTTGCGCAACCGGGGATCCAGATGCAATATGTCTCTATCGACACCCATGTTATCGGCATGGTGGTGCGCGGGGCCACGGGGCGGTCTGTAACCGATCTGATTTCTGAAAAGATTGTCTCACCGCTCGGGTTTGAAAAACAGCCCTATTATGTCACCGATGGCGATAGTGTTGCTTTTGTTTTGGGTGGTCTAAACGTGACCTCACGTGATTATGCGCGGTTTGGTTTGATGGTGGCGCAAGACGGTCAATACGGCGGCCAGCAGATTGTACCAAAGGCGTGGCTGCGCGCTTCAACAAAGGTCAGTGCCAACACGAAGCCGGGTGATCGTAAATACGGCTATCAGTGGTGGATACCTGCGACAGGGGCCACAGCAGGCGAGTTTTTTGCACACGGGATTTATGGGCAGTACATCTATATCAATCGTCCCTTAGGCGTAGTCATCGTCAGCAACGCGGCAGATCGCGGGTTCAAGAATGAAGGTATCGGATCTGCAAACATCGAAGCGATGCGTTTGATTGCGCGGGGATTATGAAGCACTTTTTGCCTTGCACTTATTCAAAATTGCAACAAAGGTGAACTGTCCGGCATAGGGTTGGGCGATTTTCACTTTCAGGGTTCCTTCATGACGTTAGATATTGATTTTGTACGCGCACAGTTTCCGGCTTTTTCCAGTCCCGCGTTGGACGGGCAGGCTTTCTTTGAAAACGCAGGTGGGTCATATACCTGTAAACAGGTTATCGACCGTCTGACGCGCTATTATGTGGAGCGCAAGGTTCAACCCTATAGTGCCTATGATGCCAGCCGTCTGGCGGGCGAAGAAATGGATGAGGCCCGCGTGCGTTTGGCCACGATCATGGGTGTTGATACTGATGAGCTAAGCTTTGGGCCGTCGACCACACAAAACACTTACGTGTTGGCGCATGCCTTTGGTGATTATTTGCAAGTAGGAGACGCCATTGTCGTGACCAATCAGGATCACGAAGCCAACAGCGGCCCGTGGCGACGCCTGGCAGATCGCGGGATTGAAGTGCGCGAATGGCAGATCGACCCCGATACGGGTCATCTAGATCCCGCCAACCTGACGGCTATACTGGATGATAAGGTTAAACTGGTTTGCTTTCCGCATTGTTCCAATGTGGTAGGTGAGATCAATGATGTGGCTATGATCTGCAAAATTGCCCAAGCGGCAGGTGCGGTTACCTGTGTTGACGGGGTCAGCTATGCGCCACACGGCATTCCTGATGTCGGCGCGCTGGGGGCAGATATCTATCTGTTTTCAGCCTACAAAACTTACGGGCCACATCAAGGAATTATGACAATCAAGCGGGCATTGGGGGAAAAATTGCCCAATCAAGGGCATTTTTTCAATGCGAATAGCCTGTACAAACGCTTTACGCCTGCGGGGCCGGACCATGCGCAAATTGCGGCATCCGCCGGTTTGGCCGATTATGTCGACGCACTTTATACACACCACGCGGGCGGCACGGCGGATACAAAAGGGCGGGGTGTTTATGTGCATGATCTGATGCGGGCACATGAAATCAAGCTGCTGCAACCCTTGCTGGATTACCTTGGTGATAAGAATTCCGTGCGCTTGTTGGGACCGCGCGATGCTGCAAGAAAAGCACCAACTGTCGCGGTTGGCTTGCAGCAAAAGGGAAGTCAGGCTGCCGAAGAGCTGGCTAAACTTGGTATCATGGCAGGCGGCGGCGACTTTTACGGTGTACGTTGTTTGCAAGCTCAGGGCATAGATCCTGATCATGGGGTTTTGCGAGTCAGTTTTTTGCATTACACCCAAATGCAAGAGGTTGATAAATTGATCTCGGCATTGGATCAGGTTTTGTAAAATACCACCCTCATAGGCGGCTTTGTGCTACCCATATAATCCTGAATTCAGACAAGACTTGGCACAAAGCAAAGAATCGCGCTAAGATTTGCCTGATAAGGAGATAGGGATGGCTGTTTTTACCACGACACAAGGCCAAATGAATCTGCCGCGGTACTTTGCATTGGTCTTTGCTTCGTTAAAGGCCTTGCAGCGCGGGACTTTAGATCTTGTGCTTTCGGATGGGCGTGTGTTTCGGGTAAATGGTCCAGATGCAGGCAAGTATGCACAAGTGGTTTCAAAAGACGATGCCGTTTGGGCACGCCTTATTCGCGAAGGCGATTTGGGGTTTTCTGACGGCTATCTTGAAGGACAGTGGGTAACACCCGATTTGCAATCCTTTATGGATGTCGTTTTCGACAACTTTTCTGAAATTTCCCGCAAATATCCGGGTGTAAGCATATTACGCATGTATGAACGGCTGCGCCATTGGATGAACCGTAATACCAAAGAGCAAGCCAAGAAAAACATTTCGTATCATTATGATTTGGGCAATGATTTCTATGCCAAGTGGCTGGATGATACGATGACCTATTCTTCGGCATTGTTTATCACCGGGCAAGAAAGTCTGGAAAAAGCGCAAATGCAAAAATACGCGTCTATTTGTGATCTGATGGAGATGAAAGACGGTGATCACCTGCTTGAAATTGGTTGCGGTTGGGGCGGGTTTGCAGAATATGCTGCCGGTCAGCGTGGTGCGTCATTGAAGTGCCTGACGATTTCCAAAGAACAACATGATTTTGCAAAGGCGCGTATGTTCAAAGCGGGTCTTGCGGATAAGGTTGATATTGTCATGCAGGACTACCGCGATGAAAAAGGCCGTTATGACGGGATTGCATCAATTGAAATGTTTGAAGCGGTCGGAGAGAAATACTGGCCGTCCTATTTTAAAACTATACATGACTGTCTGCATTCAGGTGGTAAGGCAACCATCCAAGTCATTACAATGGCAGACCACTTGTTTGAGAATTATCGTAAAACCATTGATTTTATTCAGAAACACATTTTTCCGGGCGGGATGCTTCCCAGTCCGACGATCTTGCGCACGCAGATTGAAAAATCAGGCTTGGAATATTGTGGATCAATGGAATTCAGGAAAAGCTATTCACTGACATTACGCCGTTGGTATGATGATTTCAATGAAACCTGGAGTGAAGTTAGAGATATTGATTTTGATGACCGGTTTCGGAATATGTGGAACTATTACCTGACATCCTGTGCATCCGGGTTTGAATATGGCACGACCGATGTTGCCCAAGTTACAATGCGAAGGAATTGATACATGTTAACCGCAACCAAACTTGTTGGTGCTTTATTGCTTTCTTTGACAGCCCTTTATTCAACGCATTTGTTCCTAAGTGTAAATACCACGCCATATTTGGGCGAAGAAATCTATTACATGAATACGATTCTCGGTTTTCTGGTCGGGTGGCGATCAATCGGATTTGACCCGGGCTTTGGGGGAATATGGTCTATCGTATCCGGTCTGCGCGGCACCGTTCTATTGGTGTGTATCTCGGCTGTTACTTTCGGG
>Ga0209344_10003503_pt1 | contig 15423 bp, 14 predicted proteins | sample Cruoilmetagenom6_FD_187293 | JGI IMG/M metagenome (GOLD analysis project Ga0209344, IMG submission 187293) | Oil polluted marine microbial communities from Coal Oil Point, Santa Barbara, California, USA - Santa Barbara Oil Seep Sample 6 (SPAdes)... | ecosystem: Environmental > Aquatic > Marine...
GATCTGATACCGCCCGCAAAGCGGTGCCAACCGAAACGCAGGTCATGGTCAAACGTGAAGACGAACAAGCCTTTGCCGAACTGAACGCGGCCAATCCGATTTTCGTCGAAGACGCTGCCCGCCTGTTCTGTCAACATCTGTTGGCCGAACCAAGGGTTGGTGATTTCCGGGTGGTCGCAAGCCATCAGGAAAGCCTTCACAGCCACGATGCGGTGAGTATTCTGACCGAAGGCCCGACTTTCGCCTCAGAAAGCATTGACCCCAAACTGTTCAGCACGCTGTTTCACGTTGGGTAAACAGCCACACTAATCAACCCGTTGGGGTCAGGACAGCATCGCCAAAATCTGTGTACACACGGCCCGTGCCTTGTCCGGCTTGCCCGCATCAATGAACGATAACGTGCGTTTCATGGCTTCGGCGGTGCTCATCGGATCAAACAGCGTTCCGGGTTCAACTTTTGTGGTGCGGCGTATGGAAAAATAGTTCGCGCGCACATCTTCCGCGCCAAAGCTATATTTATATGCTTCATTGCCATGGCAAAAATCATAGGTTTCATAGCCGTTTTCAATGGCCCACTTGATGCTATGCGCATGAAGAAGATGACCAACATAAGGGGCATTCGCGGTTTCGTCCCGACCCGCGACAATGAAATGAACACGCTTCATTTCAGGGTCTAACACGTGGCCAAGCGCGCCAAGCGGCCTGTCACCACGCCAAAGCACCGGCATGTAAAGCAACCCTAGCGATTCCGCTGCTGCAAGAATCTGAGCATAGTTTGAAGCAACATTGCCCGCCGTGTTCTGACCTTTGTTGGAAGCCCATTTTTGGGTCCAAAGCGCCAGAAGAATCTTCAGGTTTGTTGTAAACGTGGTCTGACTTGTTTCGGTTATCCGAACGTCTCCGGTATCCAGGTGTTTGCGTGACAACCGCCGCAATTTTTGCCGTGTGTTCGTGCTAAGTGATGTGGCCATGTAATCTTCGAAATTCTTTGGCAGTTTAACTTGCGGACACAACAGATTGTCAGTTTCACCTTTGTTGATGCGGTAGTTTAACCAACTCACCTTGAAGTCTGATTCCGGAAATGATTCGGCAAAAATTCGGGCGCGGTTTTCGGAAACTTCATATCGCAGGCTAAGCTTAACCCAGGGCATGGATTGTATGTGACGTGCGATCAACTTGATGGCGGTTTCTTCATAGGAAGGTTGGCACAAAAACCCTGTGTATTCGCTCCACAACAGGCGCCCACCGGCCTCTAGCTCGGACTGCAATTCTGAACGGGATTTGCTCCAATGTGTCCGGTATTTTATGGGATACAGGCAAACATATGTGTTGGGTTGATCAGCGCGCCGCACTGCTAAAACACGCCAACGGCCTGGATTCTCGGCAAATGCATGCATCAACCATTCCCACGAAAGGTAAACTGTGCCTTCGGGATCGCGTTTTTCAAGCGCCTGCCACGCCGCCTTGACCGCACGAAATTCCGTCATGGTGTCAATAACTTCGACCACCAATTCCGATCCCGGAAAAGGCGTTACGCTCGCGTCATTCAAAATGTCTGATTCCGATGCGTACTGCGTCATTGTTCGTGCCTCGTCAAACGGTGGATTCCCATTCAACGAAAACGGTATCTGGCAAATTTGGCAATTTTGAGGATTTAGGGCCGAAAAATTAGATTTGCGCTAGCGTGTCGTTCAACTCAGACGCCAGAGCAGGGTCAGCCGGCAAAAGCGGTGGCCGCAGGTTCAGCCATCGATCGTCACCCGATTGTTTTGCCTTTAGCGCTTTCAAACCCGGAATAAGTCCTCCGCCCTGCACCGCCTGACGATGCGCATCAATTTGTGGCGCAAGCGCGTCAGCCGCAGTTTGATCACCCGATCTGATCAAATCATACAGTTTACGAATACCCGCCACGTTCGAATTGCAGCTTGCCGAAATACATCCGCCGCCGCCCAACGCCATGGCGGGATTCATCATGCTTTCCGATCCGGGAAAAACCGAAATTCCTGGGGCTTTTTCAATTACGGATTGGGTGTTGTCCCATTTACCGGAACTGTCCTTATACGCTACAACCGTTTCAGGAAACGCCTCGTTCAGGCGCGCAGCCAGGTCTGGTGATATACCGATCCCGGTGTTTTGCGGGATGTGATAGAGACAAATTTTCAACCTGTCCGATGCGACGCTCTCGATCAGCGAACTGAAATACCGGTAAAGCCCTTCGTCGGGCGCGGTCACAAAGAAAAACGGCGGCAATGTCATGACGGCGGCGCACCCCAATTCAACAGCGTGTTTGCTGAGTGTCAGGGTCTCTTCAAGCGAACAAAGCCCGGTCCCCGGCATCAACTGATCGGCACGGGCCGTCCCAGAACTCACCAACAATTCCAGCATTTCCATGCGCTCACGCGCAGAATTACTTAACGCTTCGCTGGTTGTTCCAAAGGGGGAAAGGTAATGCGCGCCATCTGAAAGGCACTTGGCGGCGTGGCCCAAATACAGGTCCTTCGCAATGCTCATGTCGTCGTTGTATGGTGTCAGGATCGGTGTAACGACCCCGCTGAACCGGTCTGTCATGTGAAAGATCCTTCGTTTAGTAGCCTCTTTTGGGGCTTACAATATTGTTCAAGGTTTCGCCGCTGCGCCACCGCGCAATGTTCTCGATGAACATCTCAAAAGATGCGTTGTTCCATCCTTCATAAACGGACGAACAATGGGGCGAGATGATAACGTTTTCCAAATCCCAGATCGGACTGGACGGATCCAAAGGTTCTGGATCAAAAACATCAAGCGCCGCACCGGCAATCGCTTGGTTTCGCATCGCATTTGTTAGGGCCGCCCCGTTCAAAACGCCTCCGCGCGACACATCGATCAATACGGCGGATGGTTTCATTGCCGCAAATGCACGCGCATCCACCAAATCACGGGTCGATGGCAACAAAGGAACCGACAACACGATAAAATCCGCGCGTTCCCACAGATCTGGCAGGGCTTCACTTGCGTGAACTTCGTCAACATTGTCCATGTCCGCAGGTCTTGCCCGGGTTCCAATCACATGCATCCCAAATGCCTTGGCACGTGCTGCAACCGCTTGCCCGGTGTGACCAAGGCCAACAATCAGCATGGTCTTGCCGTGCAGTGGCAACATCAACCGACCACTGTTCCAATGGCGGTTTACTTTGTCTGCGTTGAGACCGGTAATATCCAGGGTGAAATGCAACATCGCACCAAATGCGTATTCGGCCATCATCGCCGCCGCGACACCGGCGGAATTTGTCACGGTTACCTTATCCGTATCCCACGTCGCCAGATGGTCAACACCCGACCCACCGACGGAAACCCAGCTTGGTCCGTTTCCCTCTAACAACGCCTCGCGCGGGAAACCGCTTCGTCCCTGAAAGCAGATTGAATAGACAGCATCGGGGCGAAATTTTTCGACCACAGCGGGCAACTCACCGTAACTGTTGCAGGTGGTAACTTCGACGTCCGGCACTGCTTGCGACAGGCGTTCCGACATACCGTTGGTGTCGTTGTTGTGAATCAGAATGCGGGGTGGTTGTGTCATATTGGCTAAATCGCTTTGTACAATTTGTGTGTAAGGTCCGAAAAACTTGCCCCATTTTGTACAAGGACGTCCCGCATCGCCCAAATCGCATCACGCCGGTCAGCGGAAAGAGCACTTGCCATGTTGTCAAATTTTTCGCGCACCTCTTTGTCGTCCATAGGTGCCTCATGCCCGCCACGCGCAGGCACGTCATCCGACGACAATGTGCGCCCATCCTTGAGGATCACGTCAATGTCTGACCAACGCCCGTCCGGGAACCTTGCGTTGTGGCGTTCATCCTCAAACGCCTCGATTTTGGGAATTATGGCCTGAACAGCGGGATCGTTAAGCCCGTCGCCTGATACATGTTCCGCACCGATCCGCCCATGCACCAAATAGGTCGCAATAGAAAATGCGAGGCTGTACTGCGCTTGGGACGTTGTCGTTGGAACACCCATGTACAATCGCGAGGATTCCGCAAAGGTACGGACATTGATCTTTTCCACCATGTCCGCGGTTATGCCATGTTCGATGACCAACATACGCGTTGCATCAATCGCGGCGTGTGCCCAGCGGCAGATCGGATAGGGCTTGATGTAATTGACATCAACTGTCCAAGCCTCACCCAGATCAGCCCAATAATGTGCGACGTCAGGTGCTTCGATTGTGATGGCAGGTGCGCCGGTAAATCCGCGCTGCGCCATGATTGCGGACGAACACCCTACAAGTGCGCCCATGCCAGACCCGTCGTGCAACATCGTTGGGTTATCAATTTCACGCATCATCTGACTGCGCGGGCCATGATATTCAGCGATTCCAATGGCTTGCCTCAAGGTCTCCTTGGATGCACCCGCCAACCTACATGCCATGGCTGCCGTTCCAATCGCATTCCATGCGCCTGAGGTGTGGTAGTCTGAAACACTTGCATGCAACGACATCCCGGCGCGTGCGGAAACCTCATACGATACAACCAAAGCGGTCAGGGCATCGCGTCCTGTAAGGTCGGGCATGTGTTCGGCAAGCGCCACCAATGCCGGGACTACAGCCACACCAATATGCCCTTTGCTGGGCGCATAACCATCGTGCCCGTCAAGGTTATCGATCTGCGTGGCAAGCGCCCAGGCCGCGCCCGGAATAGAGACTGTTCTGCCGTCAAACATCATCGTTGCCGCATTCTCGGCGCTGCCCGCACCATGAAAATCGGCGGCGAAGTCGCGCGCGATTCTACCAACTTTCAGATCAGCGGCACCAACCCCTACGCCAAGCGTGTCGATCAAAAGCGTCGACATGAAATGCAGGGTTTCTTCGGGAACCTTCAGTTCCGGGTTCAAAACAAAGTCGGCAAACGCGTCGAACTGAACGTCGTTTGTACAAGCTATGGCGCGGGTCATTTCATTCATGATCGGGTCTCCTGGGACAAACGAAGTGTACCACGGATTGTTCCGGAGAATGCACTTGCGTGTTCTCCTTGATCTTTGTTCAGGGCAAAGTGGCATGCCGCGTCATTCGCGACATGCCCTGTCGCATTGCGCATAACTGCAAACACGCCACGCGCATGCCAGCGGAACGGCACGGAGTATTACTCCGCGCCGGTTATAATCCCTCAGACGACGTCGAGGGCTTGAATTACATCCTTGATCAGGTCGTTCGTATCTTCAATACCGATGGAAACCCGAACAAGGCCCGGCGTGATACCCAAGGTCTCTCGTTGCTCAACGCTCAGGCGTTGATGTGTAGTGGTGGCCGGGTGGGTCGCAATGGATTTGGCGTCGCCAAGATTGTTTGAAATCACAAAGATTTCCAACGCATTCAGGAAACGAAATGCCGCCTCTCGCCCACCTTTGATATCCAGGGATACAACCGTGCCGCCCGCGCCCATATCGCGCATCACCAGATCGTATTGAGCGTGGCTGGGATGGCCGGGATAGATTGCACGCTCTAATTTGTCATGGTCTTGCAGGGCATCAATGATCGCCCGGGCCGATGTTGCTTGCGCACGTACCCGCAGGTCAATTGTTTCAAGCCCTTTTAACATCACCCATGCCGTGAAGGGCGACATCGCCCCACCGGTGTGCTTCATGTAGGGCTCAACCGTTTTGCGAATAAATTCCTGTGTACCAAGGATTACACCGCCAAGGGCTCGGCCCTGACCGTCGATGTGTTTGGTGGCGGAATAGACCACCACATCAGCGCCCTGTTCGATCGCGCGCGAATAAACTGGTGTTGCAAACACATTGTCCACCACAACCGTGGCGCCGACCGAATGGGCGATTTCAGACACAGCAGGCAGGTCGATCACCTCAAGCGTTGGGTTGGCGATGGTTTCAAAGAACACAGCCTTGGTTCCCTCACGCACTGCAGCGCGCCATTGATCAAGGTCGGTGCCGTCAACAAAGGTCACTTCGACACCATAACGGCTCAGCACTTCCTCAAGGATGTAAAGGCACGACCCAAACAACGCGCGTGCGGCAACAACATGATCGCCCGTCTTCAAAAGCGAAGTAAGCGCACCGGATACAGCGGCCATGCCCGACGCAGTGGCAAAGCCATCTTCGGCGCCTTCGAGGGCGGCAATTCGTTCTTCGAACATGGCGACGGTTGGGTTGCCGTAGCGGGCATAGATAAATTCGTCAGGTCCGGAATCAATAAACCGTGCTTCGGCCTGTTCCGCGCTTTCGTATACAAACCCTTGGGTAAGAAATATCGCTTCGCTGACCTCGTTGTATTGGCTGCGGCGCGTGCCGCTGTGAACCAGCTTTGTGCGGGTGTTCCATTCGTTGCTCATAATAATCCTCCAGGCGTACCGCCCATAAAAAAAGCCCCGTCGCGGTCTGGCGAAAGGGGGCTCCTTTTCCTGACCTCTTTAGCGGTTTATTTAAAGTGGCCCGCAATCCGGTAACAAATCGCCACTGATTTCGGCTTAGCGCCGTAGAAGTTTCTCGTCAACACCGTCACGCACCATAAATGCGAGATTCAAGAGGGCTGTCCAATGGTTTTGCGCCTCATTCAGAGTCTTTTTCCTCTGTGCCGTGTTCGGAAAACACACGCCCCTGAGTGATAAAAAACAGGAAAATCGCGGCGGTCAGCCCAAAGGTCTTGAAATAGACCCAAGTGGATTCACTTTGTGTACGCCAAACAATTTCATTCAAGATTGCCAGAGCGAAGAAGAAAAACATCAAACGCTTGGTCAGGATCATCCACCCGGCGTCTGTTAAAGGCATTAATCCATCCATCAACGATTGAAGGTATGATTGGCCGCGTAGCAATCCAAAACCAAGTGCGCCGCCAAAAAACAGGTAAATGATCGTCGGTTTCATCTTAAAAAACTTGGGGTCGTTGAACCAAATGCTTAGTCCACCAAAAACGATAATCAAAATGGCGGTAACCGCCTGCATTTTCGACAGATGACCGGTCAGCCACCACAATGCGCCAATAGACAGCAGGAAAACGGGAATAAACATGGCGGTAACAACGATGAAGCCGGCGTATTCCGTGCCACCAAACAAGAATACCTCGTCTTTGAGCCACAGGTAGGCGACAAAGAAACCAGCAATCGGTCCCATCTCCAGCGCTGTTTTCAGCATTCCGTTTATCTTTTTTTCCGCCATTGGTGGCATCCTTTTGGTGCTATCCGCCTACTTCAACTATGACTGCACCTAATGCAATCAAGGCCATCAATGCAATCCGCCGGGGCCCCACGGTTTCACGTAGCACAAGCCAACCGATTAAGGCCGCAAATACAGGGGATGTTTCGCGCAAAACCGCAGCTTCGCCAACTTTATCCAATCGGGTTGCCAACATGATGGATCCAAAAGACGAAAATGCCACCAACCCGCCGATCCACCCACGCAACATCAAGGGTCCGGGCGACGGACGGTCGGCCATCCGGCGCCATCTGGAAAAGGCGTACACAGGCATAGCGAGACCATCAACGAGGAAAAACCAAGCCAAAAACGTGAATGGATCTGCGGTCGAGCGAATGCCGAAAGCATCATATGTGGTGTAAAAGGCAACCGAGAGGCCGGTGACCACCGCAAGCGCTAGGGCAATTGGCAAGGTGTCCCGTTCGGTTTCAAGAAAAATCAGGTTGTAGATAGCAAGGCCAAATATGCCGCACAACAACACGCCTACCCCGAGCCATTGGATACCATTGAACGTCTCGGCAAAGATCAGGTAAGCGCCGATGACCGCAAACAACGGTGCAGTGCCACGCACAACCGGATATACAACTGTGAACGACCCCTTGGTATATGCAAACCCTTGCAGGATTTTGTAAATCAGGTGAATCGCAAATGCGCCTGCAAAGATTGGCCACATGTGCGGTTCGGGCCAGGGCACTACCCAAAACGCAAACGGGGCTGCCATTGCGGCATAGCTGAAATCGATCGCTCCGCGCGTTAGCCACGGATCGTGCCGGCCTTTTTGCAACGCTCCGAAAACGGCATGGGTCGCTGCGGCAAACAACGCCAATGACAACGCGAGCTGATGGCCTGCGGCGGTGCCTTCAAGGGAAATCAACCATTCGCTCATTCAGAACTCAATTCGCTGCTTCTTGGTCATACCGGATGTCAATTTCCGTGCCTGACAAAATCGACCAAATGTCGTTTGATGATGTGTGGGGCTCGTTTTCCCAAAGGTCAATAAAGGGCGAAGGGCCTAATCCGTCTATCGCATTCAATTCCAACTGAATGGTTCCATATGGATTTGGCATATCAGTCACTAACCTGGCCAAATTCGCCCGAGTTTCGTGATCAAAGGTTGCATTTGGCAACGTCTGAATGATGGCTAGTGACTGGGCTATCATATGTGCAATGTCCGCCTCTGGGTCCGTTGAGCCATCCAAAAGCGCCTGCCCTAAAGTAAAGATAAAATAAGTCTCAAACAGGCCTTTTGATTCAATACCCAGCTTCAAGTTCTTCAGGCCAAACTGCGATAGAGACTGTGCCGCCGTTTCCGGGGTACGCAGATCAACATTTCCGATTTCCGCCGAAACCAGAACACTGTTCTCGCCGGGAAAATTAGCACGCAAGTTTTCCAACCAAATGGTGTCGTTGGGTTCGTCCCAATAGGCGCGGAAAAATGCGTCGATGCCCGCGCGTTTACTTTGAACGTCAAAAAGATAATCCATTACAGGATCGTCGATTGACGGTATATATCTGCCGTTTTCAATCTCAAATTCGACCATGCGTGGGACCGCTCTGCCGTCAAACGCTAGGCTTAACCCCGGTACCAACCAGCGTATGCTGTCGACGCGCAAAACCGCGCGATCCACGGCCAAAGCGACGTCGGTGATCTGGCAACCATGTTCATTGGCACGCGTAGCCGCGGCATGATTGATTTCCTCGATTTCCAAGACATTCAGCAAGCGTACCCATTCGTCTTCGCAGGCGTGGACCGGTATCGCGATACATGCCAAAAAGGCAGCTATGACAGTGCGCAATGTCAAGGTTGCTCGATGCCCGTCAATGCAGCGGCGAATTCTTCGGGATCGAAGGCATCAAGGTCGTCGATCTGTTCGCCTACGCCGATCGCATGGATCGGCAGGCCGAATTTATCCGCCAATGCAACCAGAACGCCACCCTTGGCCGTACCGTCGAGTTTGGTCATGACCAACCCCGAAACGTCGGCGAGTTTCTGGAAGGTTTCAACCTGGCTAAGCGCGTTCTGACCTGTCGTTGCGTCCAGAACCAACAATGTGTTGTGCGGTGCGGTTGGATCCTTTTTGCGGATCACGCGGACGATCTTGGCAAGCTCTTCCATCAAATCGGCGCGGTTTTGCAACCGTCCGGCCGTGTCGATCATCAATAGATCAGCGCCATCAGCCTCTGCGCGGGTCATCGCGTCAAAGGCAAGGCTTGCCGGATCACTACCTTGGGGAGCCGTCAGAACGGGCACACCGGCGCGATCACCCCAAACCTGCAATTGTTCAACTGCAGCGGCACGGAACGTGTCGCCTGCTGCAATGACAACGGATTTGCCTGCCGCTTTGAATTGGCTGGCGAGTTTTCCGATGGTTGTGGTTTTGCCCGACCCGTTCACACCGACAACCAAAACGACCTGTGGTTTTTTGGAATAGAGCGGCATCGGGCGCGCGACCGGCTCCATGATGCGCGCAATTTCGGACGAAAGCAGCGCCTTGATTTCCTGCGTGGACAGCCGTTTGCCCATACGCCCCTCGGCCATATTGGCCGTGACCCGCAGGGCGGTATCCACCCCCATGTCTGTTGTGATGAGCAACTCTTCGAGTTGTTCGAGCATGTCATCATCCAACGCGCGACGGACAACTTTGACTTTCTCGCCACGACCCAAAAGACGACCCAAAAGACCGGGTTTGGCAGGCTTGGGATCAGCCTGAACAATCGTGGGTGTTTGCACTTGTTGAGGAGGCGCAACCGCGACAGGTTTCTCTGGCTCTGGCTCTGGCTCTGGCTCTGGCTCTGGCTCTGGCTCTGGCTCTGGCTCTGGCTCTGGCTCTGGCTCTGGCTCTGGCTCTGGCTCTGGCTCGGTTATGGCGCCGCTTGTGACAAGTTGATCTATCGCTTCTTTTACTTCGTCTACTGTGGACGCCCTCAGCGTTTCCGCAAGCTCTACCGCGACAGGGTCCGCGTCATCTTGCCCGTCTTGGTCCGAAATTTCCTGATCGGACTCCGAAGATAAGTCTGCTTCATTGACTGAAGTGACGATTTCGATTTCTTCTTCAACACCGCCGTCTTCAACGATGGCATCCAGACCTTCCTCAATCTTCGAGGAGGATTTGAAAAGACGATCTTTGAGCTTTTTGAAAAACGCCATGCGGCCCTCGCGATACCTGTTCATTCCAACTAATCGTGTTGCGGCGATTTTGGAAGGGCACGCGTTACTTCATCGACATTCCAGAGAAACCAGACGCTTAAACTCGGAAAAGGAGACCAAAAAGCAAACTTCTGCTATTCTGGGCGCGGACAAGACAAGGGAACAGTCATATGGCAAACGAATCCAAGCCGGGAACAATCCGCGTTGTTGTTGCTTTTATCTTAGATTTGGTCACCAGCTTTTCGCTGTTTGGTTATCTGATCGCAAAAGTTACCGGAGACACGACCCAAGGTGGTTTCGAATTGAACGGCTTACCGGCGCTAATTTTGTTCGGACTGGTCATCGCCTACATGGTGCTGATGCCCCGGTATGGCGGCCGATTGTGGCAACGACTTCTCCGAGCGAGGTGATTAAACCTCGTCGGGGAAGTGTTTGATTGTCATCCGAATTGGGTTTGGTGCAGCCTGACCCAAACCGCAAATCGATGCATCGCCCATTGCCACACAGAGTTCTTCCAACAAGGGTTGATCCCATGTGTCTGCCTGCATCAGTTTCACTGCTTTTTCGCATCCGACACGGCACGGCGTGCACTGACCACAGCTTTCGTCTTCAAAGAACCGCAGCATATTTAGTGCTGCCTGTTTGGCGCTGTCTTTGTCTGACAGAACAACCACGGCGGCGGACCCAATGAATGTTCCGTGCGGTTGCAACGTGTCAAAATCGAGTGGGATGTCGTTCATGGAGGCAGGCAAAAGGCCTGATGATGGGCCGCCCGGTTGGTAGGCTTTGAACGTCTGACCGTCCAACATGCCACCACAGGCATCGATGATGTCCGTGATTGTCGAACCAGCAGGCAACAAATGCACGCCGGGGTTTTTCACACGACCAGACACGGAATAGGACCGCAAACCTTTGCGACCGTTCAATTCAACACCGGATAGGATTTCACCGCCTTCGCGCAGGATACGCGTGACCCAATGCAGGGTCTCAACGTTGTTCACCAACGTTGGCTGATTAAAGATACCCACCTGCGCCACAAATGGTGGGCGGTGGCGTGGCATGCCACGTTTGCCTTCGATCGATTCGATCATCGCGGATTCTTCGCCACAGATATAAGCACCCGCACCACGGCGCAGGTCAATATAACCGGGTTCAACGATACCTGCCGCTTCGAGCGCGGCAATCTCGGTCGCCAGAATGCTTAGAACGGCGGGGTATTCGTCGCGCATGTAGATGAAACATGTCTCGGCCTCAACCGCCCAGGCGGCGATTAACATGCCCTCAAGGAACAGGTGTGGTACACGTTCCAGATAGTAGCGGTCTTTGAACGTTCCGGGTTCACCTTCGTCGCCATTAACGGCCAGATACCGTGGACCTTCAGCAGCACGAACAAAACCCCACTTGCGACCAGATGGGAAACCAGCCCCACCCAATCCGCGTAGGCCAGCATCAAGCAATTCCTGTTGAATGGTCTCAAAATCACCACCTTCGCGAATTTCTGCTAGTTTGGCGTACCCACCTGCCGATTGATACGCGGCCAGGCCTTCGTAGTCAGGGACATGCGCGTGCGTGTCGTTTGCAGCGATAGCGGCCTGAACCTTTTCAGGGGTCGCGTGATCGATGTGATTGTGGCCAATTTCCAAAACAGGCGCAGTGTCACAACGGCCCATACAAGGCGCGCGCAGAACACGGACCTCGGACGCATCCAACCCGTCTTCTAAAGCTTTTTGCAGTTGCTGTGCACCGGCCAGTTCGCAGGACAATGAATCGCAAACACGGATGGTCAATGCGGGCGGCGGTGTTTCGCCTTCTTTTACGACATCAAAGTGTGCATAGAATGTTGCGACTTCGTAAATCTCGGCCATCGAAATGCGCATTTCCTCCGCAAGGGCACGCAAATGGCCGGCGGACAAATGACCGTATGTGTCTTGGATACGATGGAGGTATTCAATCAATAGATCACGACGGCGTGGCGTATCGCCAAGCAGATCACGGATGTCTGCCCAGGGCTGATCTTCAAGTTGACGACCTTTGGGTGTATGTCGCCCTTTGCCTTTACCGGATTTCCAGACGCCTTTGCGCTCATCTAATGCCATGAGAACCTCTAAACTCTTTTTCAAACTGGTACATACCGGTCTGCGGGACGGCTGGCGATGCCAAAAACGACAGGACCCACGCCAGAAGCGTTGGGCTTTGCGTGAGTTTGTTAATATCCTGTGTCTGGCGTAGGAAAGTTATCAGGGCAGATGTTGGGGCAATTCGGGAGGTGTGACGTCGAAAATGTTTTTATTCGCACTGGCCACGACCGTTCCGACGTTGCTTATCATCCTTGCCACACAAATGGGCGGCGGTTTTGCCTGGATGGCGTTTGGTTACATGACGGTTCTGATCGCGTTTCTGGACAAGCTGGTGGCACGCCAAGTGGTCAACGAAGACGCAGATGCCGAATTTCCATCAGCGGTTTGGTTATTGAAAACGTTGGGAATATTACATTTTATATTGCTGCCAACATGCCTATGGGCGGTCGCGGGACCCAGCGGTTTATCTGTCGTTGAACGCCTGTTGGTTGGCCTTTCCGGCGGTATGGTGTTTGGGCAAATAGGGCACCCGGTTGCACATGAGTTGATCCACCAATCTTCACGACCTCTCAGGTTAATGGGGCGGTTGCTCTACACCAGCCTGCTGGTTGGACATCATGCCAGCGCGCATCTGCGAGTACATCATATCCATGTGGCCAGCGACGCCGATCCCAACACGGCACGTTTAGGTGAAGGATTTTACCGATTCGCATTGCGTGCGGGTTTCGGGTCTTTTCGTGCAGGTTTTGCCGCAGAACGCAAAATGCTGGCACGTGGAAGCAAGCCAATGTGGACGCACCCATACCTGATTTACGTATTCGGCGGCATTGCCTGCGTGGTCTTATCGAGAATTTGGTTTGGCCCCTTCGGGATGGCGATCTATGTTTGTCTGTGCCTCTACGCACAGATGCAAATTCTTCTTTCTGATTATGTTCAACACTATGGACTGAAGCGCAAAACGTTGCCCAACGGTGCGTTGGAACCCGTTAACCATGCGCATTCATGGAATGCCCCAAATTGGTTTTCGTCCGCAGTCACATTAAACGCCCCGCGCCATTCGGATCATCACGTTACTCCAACACGCGCGTTTCCGGCGCTGCAACTCGATCCTGAAGGCATGCCATTTTTGCCACGCCCCCTGCCGATCATGGCCGTGGTGGCGCTTGTCCCGCCGCTTTGGCGCAGGATGATGGACACCAAATGTGCGAGATGGGCCAACGATACTGAATGACGAATACTGGCAAGTATTTGCTGTAAGGCGTCCGAAGTTGAATAACTGTTGGTCATGAATCACGGCCTCTGGCACAGTTGTGATATGCGGATCGTTTTCATTTTATTTTGCTTTGTAGCAACCAGCCTTCAGGCGCAAAACCTGATGTCGTCAGATGAGTTCGACAGCTACACTTTGGGTAAAACGTTTTACTACGGAAGTGTTGGAGAACCTTATGGAGCTGAGGAGTATCTGGAAAACAAGCGCGTGCGATGGTCATTTCTTGATGGCAAATGCCAGGAAGGTGTGTGGTACGAAGAGGCCGGGCTGATCTGTTTCGTTTACGAGAATCAGCCTGATCCACAGTGTTGGAGCTTTGAACGCGGCGGTGGTGGCATGATCGCGCGTTTTGAAAATGATCCAAATCTGACAGAACTATACGAAGTCGAAAAAAGCGTTGAGCCCCTGATGTGCCTCGGCCCGGAAATCGGCGTTTAGTAGAACAGTGTTTCGAATTGTGTGTGCCTTAGGAATTTTGCGCACATAAAACCTACACATTTTCATCTTGCCGAAAACCTTGAAATTTAAAGCGTTGCAGCCAAACGCGTACCCTGATCGATTGCACGTTTGGCGTCCAATTCGGACGCCACGTCAGCACCGCCAATGACATGCACAGTTCTTCCTATATTGATTAGGGCGTCGGCAAGTGTTCGTTTGGGAATTTGACCTGCACAAAGCACGATAGTGTCGGCAGTGATAACCTCACGAGTCTCTCCGTGGCTAACATGCAGGCCGCCCGCGTCAATGCGATCATAGGTTACGCCGCTCACCATTCGGACGTTTTTCATTTTCAGATTGGAGCGATGAATCCACCCGGTGGTTTTTCCCAACCGTTTGCCGGGGCGTTCTGATTTACGTTGAAGAAGAGTCACGTTTCGCGCAGGCGCTTCGGGCCTTGGGCCGTCAGGGGATAGGCCACCGCGGTCCTCTGTGGGATCACCTATGCCCCATTCCGCTTTCCAGACGTCAGGGTTTTCTGTCGGGCTGTTACCGTCCTGCACAAGGAATTCAGCCACATCAAACCCGATGCCCCCGGCACCTATGATTGCGACCGTGTTGCCGACCTGTGCTTTGTCACGCAAAACATCAATGTAGCTCAGAACGTTCGGACTGTCCTGTCCCGGAATATCCGGGTCGCGAGGAGCCACGCCAGTGGCGATTACAACTTCGTCAAACCCGGACAGATCGTTAGGTTTCGCATTTATCCCAAGCCGCAACACGACGCTGCATTCACCCAACATGGTTTGAAACCAGTCTACGAGACCGTGAAATTCCTCTTTACCGGGAATTTCGCGGGCCATGTTAAGTTGCCCTCCAATTTGTCCTGCCCGGTCAAAAAGCGTGACCTGATGGCCGCGCTGTGCCGCTGTGATAGCGCAGGACAACCCGGCAGGACCTGCGCCCACAATGGCGATTGATTTGATCGATTGGGCGGGCGAAATCACCAGTTCGGTTTCATAGCAAGCGCGCGGATTGACCAGACAGGTGCTGGTCTTACCAGAAAACGTATGATCGAGACAGGCCTGGTTGCATGCAATGCACGGGGCAATCAGGTCGGCCCGGTTTTGAACCGCCTTTTCGATGAAATCGGCATCCGCAAGAAACGGACGCGCCATCGATACCATGTCTGCACAACCGTCCGCTAAAACCTGTTCGGCCACGTCAGGTGTATTGATGCGGTTTGACGTAATGACCGGGATACCAACATGTCCCATTAATTTTTTTGTGACCCAACTAAACGCAGCGCG
>Ga0209344_10003504_pt1 | contig 15423 bp, 10 predicted proteins | sample Cruoilmetagenom6_FD_187293 | JGI IMG/M metagenome (GOLD analysis project Ga0209344, IMG submission 187293) | Oil polluted marine microbial communities from Coal Oil Point, Santa Barbara, California, USA - Santa Barbara Oil Seep Sample 6 (SPAdes)... | ecosystem: Environmental > Aquatic > Marine...
AAAGGTGAAAACACATTCCTTTTTAAATCAGGGCGTGGCGATCTCTCGCTGACCTTCACTCCGCCACCTGCTGATGTGTTCATCGAGACCCGAGATTCAACGATCCCCGACTATCTCCGCGATGATCCGTCAATCATCAATGCAGGCATCCTAATTACAAATGCAACAGACCAATGGCAATCAGGATACCAAGTCCGCGCAGTGAGAACTGATTCACTAACAACATACGATGTTATTTCTGCTGTACCAATGCTCCCGCCTTACTCCACACAGAAAATCCCAGTCCAGCTCCCCCCGTGCCCTGCTGCAGACTCAGAGGTGGAGTCAACGCAGGTAAGTCTACAACTGTTCAAGAGCGACTCGGATCTCCATGAACCCATCGAGGTTTCTCTCAAGATTCGTAATCCTAACCAGAAGCATTCACGCACATTCATTAGTTCAATCGATGGTTCAGTCCAGTACTTCGGTGTTACCCCACCACTTGACGCCTCAATCGAATCACCTGACGAATCTCATGCTTTGCTGCTTACTCTCCATGGAGCTTCAGTCCAAGGACGCGGGCAGTCGAATGCATACGCACCTAAAAATGGCATGTATATCGTGGCGCCAACCAATCGCCGCCCATACGGTTTCGACTGGGAAGACTGGGGACGAATTGACGCAATCGAGGTACTTGAAATCGCGTCACAACTCTTTAACGCAGACCCGGCGCAGACCTACCTTTCCGGACACTCAATGGGCGGTCACGGCACATGGTCAATTGGGGCCTACCACGCAGGACGATTCGCCGCGATTGCTCCCAGCGCCGGATGGCGCGACTTCTGGTCGTACGGCGGAGGAGGCGTGTTCGACACGAACAGCGAAGTCGGGCGTCTGCTTGATCGCGCTGCAAATGCTTCCCGAACCCTCCTCATGAGAGATAACTATTACGATTTGGGTGTCTACATCCTGCACGGCGACGCCGATGACAATGTCCCCCCCTCCCAGGCTCGCCACATGCGAGACTTGCTGGCGAACTCGCACGACAACTTCGCCTATTACGAACAACCCGGAGCAGGGCACTGGTGGGGCAACAAATGCGTTGACTGGCCACCGATCTTCTCGATGTTTGAACACACTCGAATCACTCATACTCCTCAACGAGTAGATTTCACCACAGTAGATCCGGCGATTTCTTCCAAACGCGCCTGGGTTACAATCGAACAACAGATCATCGCTCGCGAACCATCTCGCGTGATCGCTGAGTACGATCCAAATAATCACGCAATCCATATTGAACCAACAAACCTGGCGGCTCTCTCGCTCGATCTCTCAGTCTTCATTTCTTCAGATCACCCTGAACTCCCAAAAGTTCGAATCGCTGAACAAGACATGGAATCAACTGGTCAATCATTCAAGCGAATCAACGCTGGACAATGGGCTTCAACCGAGATCAACCTTACCCATAAATCCCCTATTCGTGGCGGGCCATTCAAAGACGCATTCCGTAATAACATGCTTGCTGTTGTAGGAACGACGGGTACACCTGAGGAAAATGCTTGGGCGCTTGCAAAAGCACGGTATGACGCCGAAACATTCTGGTGCCGAGGCAACGGCTCGATCGACATCGTCCGCGACACGGACTTTGATCCGACGAAAGAATCCGATCGCTCAATCATACTTTATGGAAATGCTTCATCCAACACTGCATGGGATGCGCTGCTTACAAACTCTCCTATCCAGATATCTTCCGGCCATATTTCACTAAACAATTTTACTACGGATCGAGACGATCTAGCAGTGATCATGGCTCGCCCGCGCCCTAACTCTGACATCGCGATGGTTGCTGTCATCGGTGGATCCGGACTCATTGGTATGCGACTAACCGATCAGTTTCCATTTATTACTTCCGGCGTCCACTATCCTGACTGGTTCATTGCAGAACCAGATATTTACCTCAAGGCCGATGCGGGAGTTCTTGCAGCTGGTTTTTTCCAGCTTGATTGGACTCTTGGCAAGGACTCCGCGATATCAATACTCGACTAACACCGCCGTGTTCAAAAGTTTTTGTAATCCAGGCAGGTCCAACGAGTGGATGATGTACATCCCATATTGTTTTTTGCTCTAAGACATCCACTCAATAAACTGCTTGTAAGTAGCTCATCTTTGATCACCGGTTATGCTCTGATCCGATCTCTCGCCATTGAACAATCCGAACTCGCTTAGGAACTCCATCGTTTTCGAATGCACCCAGATCGTGCATTAGAATCCCATCTCGATCTCCGTCGCTTGGTCGATCCGCTTGGTTGAAATCGACGACAGGAGCATTGGTAGTAAATCCAGCGTCAATTGCTGGAGATACAGGCGATAAGCTGAAATCACCATTAGCAGGATCGACAAAAAGCGGGTCATCTGTAATCACTCGCTGCTCAAACTCTCGAGAAAACCGAGCCATGGATGTGCTCAAGTCATGCTCAAAAATACCCTCGATGATTGCTGTTTGGCAATTTGTATAGAGGCCATAATAACAGGTATCTATTGCATTATTGGTAATAGTTGCTGAGCTTGCTTGGTAGGCGTACAAATAGATGCTTATGAATGAACCTGTGATTGTGTTATTCGAGACGATGTAGCTTGAAGCGTCTGTAATATGCCCACTCGTATAAATCGCTGCATCACAATCAGAAATTATGTTGTTTGATACCTCAATCTTCTCAAGTGATGGTCCATAAATACCTGTAATCATAATTCCGTACTTTGCTCCATAAGCGGCAGGCATGGATACCCCTCGCCCGCCACCCATATACAGACCAGTACTTAGGTAGTTTGCACCTTCCATATTCATCTGGTTACGAGTGACAATCACTTGGATCGGACTTGTGCTTCTGGGAACAATGATAATCTGATGTCCAGAACTGTTTGATCGCACAAACTCACAGTCTTCGATAACTGTGTCGCACGTTGGATTTAGATATACGGCATAAGGCGATGGAGAGTGAATCGTACAATTTCAAATGGAGACGCCTTCCAAGTAACCGAAAATCCCGTAATACGATTGGTTTAAAATAGTTAAATTTTCAATTGCCCAGTTCTGACGATTGTAAATCAAGATTCCCAAGATGTAACCTGAGGAATCAAGAATGATTGGCCCTGCGTCATCTTCAGTCTGGGAACCCGTTGTATCACCTATTAGTCTAACCGGATCAGATTCAGTTCCAGAAACCGATGAAGTCCCTGTGCCTAACCCAATGTATAAACATTCGTTGTAAGTTCCAGGCCCAATGTAGACCGTAGATCCGGGTTCGACACAGTGGCTTATCGCATGTTGGATCGTCAGAAAAGCTCGTTGTGGAGTAATTCCATCATTAGAGTCAGATCCATTTACTCGAACATAAAAAGTATCAGCATACAGAGATGAGCCTGTAATACACATGGTTATGAAAGCCAAGTACATGTTACGAAAAAATGAGCGTTGAGTTTTTTGCATTTGAATAGACCAGCTAGTAGAAAGATTGTTGCTACGAAAGACATAGATCGGTTGTCTAGCTGTTAATGTAGAAACAAGTACCTCAATTATTACTCAATAGGAATTTTTGCTCCGTAAGATGATCCCGATAACTCGTTCGCTGTTGAATTAATGGAATGTCATCCATGGCTTAACAGGTAACCACATGCCAAGATCCACTATTATGTCAAGGATTAAAGTGTCCGCTATTTAGATGGTGGATAAACCGATTTCCGAAATCGATGTAGCGTATTACTCCAAAGAGATCAGCATATCTTGAACTCACTTCGATTTGCCAACACGTTGACAAATACCACAGCGAACAACCTTTGCCTCTGTATGGAGCAACCTGAATGAGCTACAAAAATATGTACTTTTAGTGCGAGATCTCTCGCAAGGATTCGATGTTCTAAACAATCGTATAGTCGTAATGATGCCAACGAATTCTTGACATTAATCATTCATCGCCTCTAGAACTCAGTATGCCACGGCTATCTTCTAGTGAATAATATTCGAATGACTATTTTTCCGTTTCCACTTCTTGGTGCTGAATCAACTCGATGCCATCGACCACTCGAATCGCTAAAGGCTGAGCAATGATATCAATCGGCAACTCACGAGCAGTTGCTCTTCCTGATTTCAGGTTTATAAAAATACCTCGCATCTCTGATTCAAGATAAACATTGTGGGCCACTGACGGAAACAAGGAAAACTTCCCAGGGATCACATGTATTGGAGACGTACAAGAAGAACTCGCATGTCGCTTTGCCGTTTCATGTGCAGCTAGCTGCACAAGTTGAAACTTTTCAATAGACGCGGCATCCTCACTTGCCATTGTTTCGAGCAAACCATAATGAATTGCTTTCTTTGTAACCCATGAATCTGTGTTGATCTGTTCGTAGAACTCGTCATCCATTTGAAGAACCATGCGTCTGATTGATTCCTGCGCTTCAAACTGATTCTCCTCTCGCCGAGTAGTCCATATAGGGTGCGACCAACTTGCATATTCTGGACCCCACCAATAGGAATATACTCGATGGGAATCGCTATCAGACTGCACTTCTGTCTTGATGCACGAAATCATATTCCAACTTGAATAGTCTCCAACATCATCCCCGAACTGTTCTTTTGCCTTATTAAAGATTGCCTTTGCTGCAACACTTTGAACTTCAAAAGAGGACTTTGCTTGCCCATCAAGAAGCATGGTTGAGTTTGAATCTGCAAGAATTGAATATCCATCGGTTGCGTTTGGATGAAAAACATGATTGATATCGCCTGTACGATCAGCACACAAAACGACGGTGTTTTCTTCTAAAATTGCTGGCCGTCGAACAATCATGACACTTTCAAATCGATGAAACCGAAGACCCTCATTCACACCAGAAAATGACCGATCCCCTAGCGCATATATAATTTGCCCTGCTTGAAATCCAACATGCTCATTCGTTATAGAGTCGAATGCAACAATATGATTTTCTGACTCTCTTGATTGCGATTCAAGAAGTGCGGAATGATTTACAAGGAACTCAACGCCATACTTTGATGCAGACTCTGCAAGATGTTTAAGTATCAACCCGGTGTTCATCGTGACATCTGCGGATTGTATTCTTTGTGATTCTACCGACGGAATCTTGTCATTCTCAATTGAACTCAACTCGGGCATTGCCATATTGACCCGAGGCATCTGGCATGTTGATGTGAATTTGTTCACCCATCCCTGTTTAAAATAAACTTGATCTAAGCGTTCATGAATTAGTTGCGTTGTTTGAAGCCATTGATACGAATATGGATCTGGTTTGACAACAAACTGTATCGGTGATTCAAACCACTTGTCGCGTGGATCTTTTTCTTTTGAACCCGGAACCACACGGATTCCTGAACCTGTACGATAATCAATTGTGCAAGCATCATGATGAAGAAACAAACTGTCCTGAGCATACCAGTTAGTCATGTCCTCAAGTGACTTGAGACAAGTAATGAAACTATGTCCAGTTTCGATCTTTGCGTAGAGCGAACCGGTATGGAACCAGCCTTCAAGCCCAGATGATGCGCGCATCGCGAGTTGCGGATCTCGTTCGATTAACACAATGCTGATTTTCTTACCTTGTCTATATGCTTCTCTAGCGAGTCGTTCAGCGACTGCAATCCCCGCGATGCCGCCTCCGACTATGAGAACATCACACGCTCTATTCTTTATCGGAATGCTTATCATTCAAATCTCCCCGCTGGGTTTGGAGAAATGAAACCGCGAGAAGAATCGCTAATGCAGAATCACCATCATTGATTGTCCCATCAAGAGCCATCGCTTGAGCTTGATGAATACTCACTGTTTTGAGTTCAGTGATTACTTCTGTTTGATCCGTTGTTGTTGGTGCACAAGGAGTAACACCGTGGGCAATGAAGAACTCTCCCCAGTGTTTGGAAAACCCATTTCCAAGAAAGCGCCCGCCGAGATGGTCGAGACTTGTTGCCTTCGCACCTGTTTCTTCAAGTAACTCAATTCGAGCAACCTCTGCAGGTTCTCGATCACCTTGATCACCTAGCCCGCCTGCTGGTATTTCCCAGCACCATTGGTCAATGGTGTATCGGTAAGATCTGAGAAGTACAACTTTACCCTCATCTGTAATTGGTACAACAAAGACAGATCCTGGATGTTGAATATAGGTGTATTCTCTTTGCTCTCCATCAGGAAGCGAGAGCTGATCCTTTATGATTGTGTACCAAGGCGAAGAATGAATAGTCTCTCGGCTTGTCGTTGTCCAATCGAGTGACTTTGCATTGGGTTTGTTGAAGTTTTGAATAGAGCTTACATCAGATTCGCCATCAACTGAAAATGATGGACGGATATGTTTCCGAAACAAGTTCATGCTTCTTCGAACATCACTATCGATCATGTTCCCTACTTGCAAGTGCATTGAGATCACACCAATACCAAGCTTTTCCTTGAGCGATTGGATTTGTTGTCGAACCGTTTCAGGGGATCCACAAAGAATGAGTCCTTTTTCAAGCCTTTCCTCAATCGTCGGCGGGTGCTCTTCAACCGGTGAATAGCCATACCCTGATTTTGCAGCAAGCTCCTTCTTCTTATTGTTGTAGGTTCCCGAGAGAACATTGTATTGATAATCAAGCGCCGGTCGAAGAGTGTTGATTGCCTTCTCATCGGTCTCTGCGATACATGTTTGCAAACCTACTAGAAACCGATCCGGACCAGGATCCCATCCATCATCATTAGCCTGCGCTTTGTATCGTGAAATTACAGACTGTATGCGTTCGATCGCATCCATGGAATAGAGATGAATAGTCCCGATCATTGCACGCTGCTTAGCAGCAAAGACCGCAGATGTTTCAGAGTTCGCAGAATACAACAATGCTGGATGCGGGCTTTGTGTCGGCTTAGGCCAAATCGAGACCGTTGGAAACTTATAATGTTCTGAATTCCAACTAAACACACCTTGGTGAGTCCAGGCCTTCATAATCAACTCATTTGCTTGCGCAAATCTAGATCGTGATTCTTCTGGATCAATGTTATACGCAGCATAATTCTGAGGCACCCCTCGTATGAACCCGGCGACCAATCGTCCATTACTCAGCACATCAACCATCGCGCATTCTTCAGCAACACGAACCGGATTCAATAGTGGAAGCGGTGCTCCTAGAATCGCAAGTTTCACCCGCTTTGTTCGTTGAGCAAGAATAGACAGTATCAATAATGGGTTCGGAGTGATTCCATATGCTGTCATATGATCTTCGCCGACACCGACCCAATCAAACCCACATTCTTCGGCATACACAAGCTGTTCAATACACTGATTGAATATGCGTGCGCCTGTCGTCGAGTTATACGCTGAGTTGGGAAACGGCCATTGATCCGGTCGACGATCAAGCGCCGGCCAAGGGATCGGATTAAAACAACAAAACCTCATGCCAGCACCTGACGAAAAGCGTTTGTGACACATTCAACATCATCATCTGTCAATCCAGAAGTTAAAGGCGGGCATATGTGCCGCGGGCAATACTTTTCTGCAACAGGAAACCCATCATCGCTGACTGGAACATCTTTAAAAACTTCTTGCTGATGACATGTGCGATCGTATACGCCGCCGCCGAGTATTACGCCACATTCTTTAAACTGCTTCTTGAGATCATCAATTGAAGCATCTTGCTTGTATCGAACAATCAACTTGTACTGACTCGCACGATCCATATGATCAAACTTACAATATGGAACTCCAAGCTCATCAAGAACTTTGATCATACTCTTTGCAGCGTTTGCTCGAACATCGAGCATCTGATCCAGTTTGCCAAGCTGCACGAGCCCCATCGCTGCTGCAATCTCTGAAATCCTCCAACTTGATCCCAGATGAAGATGATCACTCCCAAACTTTGAAGCACCCTTACCCTGGTTTCGCAATGATCGCATAATATCTGCAACATCTTTATCGTGTGTCGTGACCATCCCACCTTCCATCGTGGTCATCACTTTGGTTGGGAAGAACGAAAACGCTCCCCCATCTGCAAATGCGCCTGCGCAGACCCCGCTCATCTTGCTCCCATGCGCATGGGCCGCATCCTCAATCAAAAATAACTTGTTCGATTTGCAATACTCGACAACCTGCGTGAACTCTGGACTGATTAACCCACCGATGTGTACCCAGACAACCCCGTCGATCTCATCTTTATGATGTGCTTCCTTAAGCATGTCGAGCGTCGGCGCAAATGTCTCGCAATCCATATCCATAAAAACGGGCATTGCGCCCACATGAAGGATGGCTGCTGCTGAAGCAAAATTAGTATTCGTCGGAACAGCAACCTTCTTTCCCATGGCTTGATGAGCTCGAAGGAGCATGATGAGTGATGCGGTACCTGAACTTGTTGCGACGGCGTATGGAACACCCATCTTCGCGGCAAACTCGGATTCAAACTGTTCTGTGTATTGGTTGAGAATAAGCTGGCCAGATCGAAGAATGTTCCCAAAGGTAGATTCAAGCCCTGAGATTTCATCCGCTGTTAGATCTAGAAAAAACGGTTTAACATCGCCCATAATTTTATATCCTTAAATATCATCTATTAGAAATTACTACCCATTGTACATAATCGTCACAACTAGGCAAGAAAATGTTAATCTAATCTTGATCCAATCGAGCATAAAATGCAAAGTGATTCGAGTGCGTCGAGCATTGAATCATTACAAATCTCATTGAAACAACATACCCATTCATGTATACCCTTGTCTTCAAAATATTAACAATCAGCGAGCATATCAATGAGTGAATATTCGAACACATCAGCGGCACGCCGGGTATGGACCACGCCCTGAGATCGTTCAAGATCTTCACATACATCAACACTAAGTGTTGTCAGTACGATGGATTCATAAGCTAAATCCATCGTAAATACCAGCCCTAAGTACTCTTGCGTAGCCAGATGAAAACCACACTAGCCAATAAGTGCTGACTTGCCATATGCCTTCTGTCAACAATCCTGACAAACTCTACAACTGGCTCAATCGCGAACTCTAACACAAATTATTCCAACACTACAACACACTATCCGTAACTAATCCACGCGATACTAAGATTATATTAAAACGATCATTCTTCATAATTTTCCATCATACAACCAAGTATGCCAGAGCTTTTGTATATGAAATTTTCTCACGAATAATTTCACAAGGCGATCTCCAGAGTCGTCCGATAAAATTCCTCTTGTGCAACCCTTATGCTTTGCTCATATTCATGAAAACTAAAATCCATAATGAGACGCAACACCCTATATCAAGCGCAACGCATGCAGAAGTCCCTCAACCCCTGATGTGAACTTACCCACGACTGGAATGAGCGATTCGCGCCAGTCCATGGCGTAGTCGAGATCCAGGCCGGTGCACCGTGTGCTACCGATCTCAACGATGACGTACTGTACTTCTTCGATATCAACGACTTTCTTTCTGCGTTTGGATTGCAGGATTCAACAACAATTTTTTCAAGCGACGGGCAGTTCGGCTTCTTTGATATTTCACAGTTCTCTCTGTATTCAGCAGGATGCCCATAAGACACAGTGAATATTTCTTACTGCTAAAAAAACCCTGACCTTTCGTTGGAGCTGGTTTACTTGATCAAATGAGAGAGAACCCACGTATGTCAAACAGTATCTCACACCTCAGTTAAACAACGCGAACTGTTGCTTCTGAATCAGCGTTTGATGTCAAGCTGTATCAAACTTAAAAACTCCTCACAGCCGTACTTAGTGCTTAGTGAGACTCGCTGATGTGAATCGAACTAATTAAACTCAGCTTGGCGATCAGAGTCTCATCATAACAATATGACCACTGTCTCACACACGCTTGGGATTTAGTTTATCAAATATGCTATCAAACATGCTAAGATCATACATGATTCGCATTACTCATTATGTCAATACTCTCGATCCCTCGCACGGCGGTGTCGTAGCACATGTCTCTGATCTTGCTGTTTTAACACAAAACGCAGGAGCGAATGTCACGATCGCGTCGCCATATACTGATCCACATCCAGCAAATCTTGACTATCAAGGTGGCCCAACGATTGTTGACCTCGGCACCCCGATCGTTCGCGCCCGATTACTCCGAGAACACCAGGTCCAACGAGTGCTCGAGCTCGCCTCAAAATCCGACATCACCCATCTCCATTCTGTCTGGACCCCAGCCAATATCCAGATCGCCAAAGCCCTCCGCCGCAACAAGCTTCCTTATGTGGTCACTCCTCACGGCATGCTCGATGACTGGTGTCTTTCATACCACCCGATCCGTAAACGCATCTTTCTCGAACTCTTCGCTAAGAAGATATTTGCCAATGCAAATGGGGTTTTGTATTGTGCCGCCGGAGAACAAAGGCAATCTGAGAAATGGACCGGGGGCTCAACAGGGCATGTCGTCCCTGCGGCTATGGATATTAAACTCTATGAAGATCTTCCAGGCCCAGAGCTTGCGCGGCAAAGCATCCAGGGCGCCGAAGGTGAAATCCCGATCATTCTCTTCCTTAGTCGAATTAATCATAAGAAGGGAATAGAGGTTCTGATCGACGCCGCAGCGATCCTCGCTTCACGCAATCGCGAGTTTAGAGTGATCATCGCTGGAACAGGTACCGATGCCTACACCGCGCAGATCAAAGGCCGTGTCCAAGCAAAGAATCTCAACAACCACATTCACTTTGCAGGACTTGTACGGGGCAAAGAGAAGATCAGCCTTTACCAACGCGCCAATCTCCTTGCGCTCCCTACGAAGCAAGAAAATTTTGGACTCGTTCTTACCGAATCACTCGCAGCCAAAACTCCAGTCATCACCACACGCGGAGTTGACATCTACCCTGAACTCGAAGCTTGCAATGGAGGCCTCATCGTCGACCGGACACCTGAAACCTTCGCCGACGCCATCGATGAACTTATAAGCGATCCTGAACGCTGCGCAAGCATGGGAGAATCTGGTCGATCCTGGGTCATGCAAGCGCTCGCACCTGATCGACTTGCTGATCAGTTCATGAAAATCTATGAGCAATCCTTGGCGAGAGAGTAATATTCAATTATTTCTAACTACTAAACAAATCTTAAAATTTCACAACAATCACAACGAGTAACTCGTTACAGCTTGTACAGATGTTGGTTGATCAGAGCAGAGATTACCGGAGACGTGCTAGAATCCATAGATTGCTTCAAAACGGCAGAAACGACGTTACTTCCGCGACGCCGTTTCGTCTACCATTTAAGTCAACGGAGCGTGTTCTAACATTTGGCTTTTTAACCAATCCCAATAATAGGAATATCCTTGAATTGCAAGATGCTGGAACCGAACCAAGCGTTGGATCAACTTAGCTAATATTGTATATTTTGAAGTAACTGTTGCGTGATTCCCAATCGCCGATCATAAGCATCTCGTGCCCTCGCTCTAAAACAGAATCGGGTCGAGGATTGGACTCAAGTGAGTTCTCCTTGTGGTACCCGATTATTGTGCATCCTGTTTTCTCACGAATTCCACACTGCGCGATCGTTTTACCATTGACCTCATTTGGAACGTTAACACGAAAAACATCGAGCCCTTGAGTGACTGTAACAACTCTACTCTTCTGGAGTAGATTGAATATACTCGAAGCGCCGATGGATGCATAGGACTGGACAAAGTCTGCGCCAGCCTTGTGAAGCGCTCGAACGTGCTTGTCGAGTGTACATCGCGCTATGATCTCGACATTCGGGTTTGATTGTCGACATAACAGTGTCAGATAGAGATTCGTGTCGTCATCGTTCGTCGTGATGATCACTGTGGGACATGTATCAATGCCTGCTTGTTCGAGAATTTTGGGATCCGCAGCATTCCCCACGATCGTAATGTCTGGATTCTTAACGCGTCGTGCGTCCCTTTCTATAACACAATATCGCACACCGCGGGCGTCCAGCGCTTCTGCAGTTGCGCTCCCGATACGGCCGGAACCGATGATGATGACTGGTTCCCCCGAAACACCGTAGATTGCGAAATGCTCGTCGTAGTTAAGCAATTGTTCTTCAGACCCGACAACCATCAGAACAGTATTGGGTCCTACAACACTTTCGGGGCGAGCAAGCTTGAATGTCCCCCTTTCCCATAACCCAGCGACGCTCACACCAAGATCCCCCAATCGATTTTCCTTGAGGGTTTTACCGACGAGTGGGGTTTTGGCAGCGTTCGCCTCTGCAAGATGAATGGAATCAAATGATGCAACGGTATGGGTAATTGCGTCACCACCTGAACTGCACCTTGCTAGCGCCATTCCCATGATCTCAGGGAGACGGATAATATTGCTCGCGCCAGCCATTTCGTGAATCTTTGTTGAGATAGGGTCCTCAACAGTCGTAACGATTGGTGTGAAATCGTTGACTCCTCTCGCCGTGATACACACCGTGGTGTCCGCGGTATCCGAGAGAGTGGATACGAGCATCGCTGCCTGCCCAAACCTGGCGGCTTCGTATGTCTCGGGGTCATCCAGATCACCACGCATAACTCGATAGTTCAGTTCATGGAATCTTTGCGCTTGGTCCAACTCTTCGCAGATCAACGCATAGGAATGTCCAAACTGATCGAGTTTTCTAATTAGCGCTTCTGTGACAGGATCCAGTTGAGTGAGTAACACATGCTCACGTTCATTCTCAGGCAAACTCTGAGGCATGCTTGCCTGAGCTTGAGATTCAACCCACGGCGCGTAAAAGAACTGAATAAAAGTGAAAGGGAGCAGCACCAGCAGAAACAGAGTTCCCGAAAGGATCACGACGATGGTAAAAACTTTACCTAGGTCAGTTTCAAAGGTGTGATCGCCGAACCCAGTTGTCGACATCGTGACGAGGGTCCAATACAAACCTGTTAACCAAGTATGCTCCTTGCCCTCATAATCCATAATGAGGTGAAAAATAAATGTGTAGGCCATAATCATCACTATGAGTGCGACGATGAACTTGCCCAATGCCTTAAGGTTCCGGCGCGAGCTGCGCCCTCGGGTTAAGATGATGACCTGTGCGGCGATTGATTTCATACTGCTCCAAACAGAAGGTGACATAGTCTACGATATTCTTGATTCTAACACATACCATCAAGGTCGGTATTGTTGAGTATCGGGAACTGTTGTGAAGAATTGACACTTCTCATGAGCACACCGATCATCTAATAGATGAGTAAGCCATGCGTTATCATCGCAATGGTGCACATCGAAAAAGAGTCTATCATTATGGACTTTGATTCTTCAAGATTTCTGCATTCCCTGCGGTACTTAAAATCTATCCTCGCCTTTGATGGATATGAATGCAGAACATTCTCAAAATGAAGCTTTGTACCAAGTTGTTAGGCCCAAAGAATTGGACTGCTCAATGGTCTGTCAGATACCAACTATCGCATCATTTAAGGATGTGAATAGAGTTTTTAAACCTCAGGCAATTCGATTAGGTCAAAAGTCAACGGGGTGAGATCCTGCATATGGCATCCCGTCTCTCGTGCTCTCTTGGCCCCTGTATTACGAGCCCCTTTGCCCCGTACCGTGGGGGGCCAGTAGTTTGTTGTGGGTTTTGATGTCCGTTTTGTCCGGTTTTTTGAGCGACAAATGACGTTGAATCTCGCTAGAATCGCCCATGAATGGGTCAATAACAACGATTTCTGCCGACATGAGTCTTGTCCAAACGCCAAGACCTGGACATCGCAAAACACGGCGTGTATCGCCTGATTCGCGGAGTTTGTGGCACCTGATTGACTCGATTACGCTCGCCATGGCTCAAGGATACGGGCTGGCTCGCACCCGTGCACTGTCCCATGTCGCTCCAATGACGAGAATGTTGGGCCAGCGTGATCATCTTTATACAGAGACAGCTTTGCTTGAACGAGAAGTGACCATATTTCGGTCGCAACGGATGGCGAAAGCACCCCGAAGACGGCCTCAGTTCGATCCGAGGCAACGGGCTGAGATCTTGCAGCTTTCGGTCTTAAGAGGGTGGAGTTCGAAGCAGACTGCACTTCGATTCGGGGTACATCCCAACACAATCCGCAACTGGCGCCGATCATTGCGTGATAAAGGAAGAGCGGAACGATTACTCGGCGAGCCACCTTGGAATCGGCTTCATGAAGCGGTGCGATGGGCGGTTCATGAGATTCGGCGGATTTGTCCTGAGCGCGAGTTTGGCACGAGGACCATTGCTCTCCACATGATCAGAGCAGGGATCCAGATCAGCCGAACATCCATACGACGAATCCTTGAAGAAGAGCGATGTAAAACCGATCGTTGGCAACGGCATGTCCCCACACCGGATGCTGGGGATGCCACCCATCTCATGAACCCGAAGACTCCTCACTTCGTCTGGCACACTGATATTACTGAGGTCAGGGTGCTTTGGAAACGGTTTGAGATTGCAGCCGTTCTGGATGGGTATTCTCGAAAACTACTGGGAATCAAAGTGTTTGACCGGCGTGTAACGACGAATGACATGGTCAAACTAATCCAGAATGCCGCGGTGCAATCTGGCACGACACCACGGTTCTTAATCAGTGATCGAGGCTCGCAGTTTCGTGAACAGTTACTGATGCATGCGAAGCTCAGGGGATTGTGCATGTTCGTTGCAAGGTGCGCGTTTGGCAACTCAATGCGAAGATCGAGCGGTTCTTCCGAACACTGAAGAGTTGGTTACGACCGAGTTGCCTCATTCCTACTGAAGCACGGATCCAAGAGCGGCTGGATGAATTTCAAATCTGGTACAATGAGCACCGGGTGCATGGTGCACATGATGCTCACACACCGAATGAACAGCTGAAAGGCTTGGAACGGAATCCCGTTCGATACACACAGAGAGGAGGAATGACACCGACGATCGGAATCAACAGACAGCCAGCTCGAGGTGATCCGAAGCTCTTCCGACTTGATATTAGAGTTAGAGAGCAGGATAGAGCCGCATGAAGGCCGAACACAATGCCTTAAGCATGCCACACAAACTCGCTGGCCCCCTACTACCTTATCAAGGGATGGGGAACTTGGTGCTTGATCCTTTTTTTCATCCCGCTGAACCCGACTTCAGAGTCATCTGCGACGAACAACTCGGCGGTTTGATCCGTTCGTATCGTCGAGCCGCTGCTTGAGTTGATCCATTTCACTATCAACTCTGATAATGATGAGACATTCTCGTGCGCAGAATGTGTTACATATTTGACGATTCACCTGCGAATACCGAAACAAACACGTCGGTTGAGTTTTTGGACTCTACGGGACCGCTACTTTCTAACTCAGTCATCCTCATCGGACTGAATTTGATTCAGCAATGAATCGACATGAACAACCCGTCGGTGCTCGAATCCAACCGACTCAACGAGATGCGGGCGGGCTTCAATCAAGATCCGTTTGGCTTTCTCACTCTCTCCCTGCAACATCATGCACTCGGCGAGCTTCACATGGAACTGTGCTTGGATCCAG
>Ga0209344_10003506_pt1 | contig 15422 bp, 15 predicted proteins | sample Cruoilmetagenom6_FD_187293 | JGI IMG/M metagenome (GOLD analysis project Ga0209344, IMG submission 187293) | Oil polluted marine microbial communities from Coal Oil Point, Santa Barbara, California, USA - Santa Barbara Oil Seep Sample 6 (SPAdes)... | ecosystem: Environmental > Aquatic > Marine...
ATTGTTATAATTGTTGGGTCATTAATTTTTATACCGGCATGTCCGGTAACTTCCAACCTTCCCTATAGGTATGTTTTATCAATTCAGCAGCAAACTCACTGGCAGAATAGGGCTCTGTCCATTCCTTTTCAAATTTTGGACGTCCATCCTTCATTACAAAATTGTCGCGGATTACGGTCTTAATGGTCTCGTCCTGTCCTATATTCGTAAATCTCATATTCTCTCCATCCCAGTTCAATATTTTATTCAAGGATTGTAACCTAACCGCAAGCACTCCCATCACGACCATTTCGTTAAAGGGACCGGCTTCCGAAAAATCGGAAGTACAGGGTTGGCGATTCCCAGGACTTTCCTTACAGGCCCTGACCCAGTCCATTTCATGGGCACCCCTGTTCCAAGCAAGTCCAATTTCCTTCTCAACCCTGCGCTCTGTCTCGGCCACTTTGGGCATTTCCCTACCCAATATTTCAGGTTCCACTCCATAACAGCCTGCATGTATAATACCTTTGGTACCATAAAAGAAAGTACCTCCACCCGACTTGTTGGGGTTTTTACCGCTTGGCCAATTAGCCGGTAGATCGGGTTTAATACCCCCGTCGTACCAGTTTACCTCTACTTCTGGCAGTTTAATCCTGCCCTTTCTGCCCCTTTCGGGAAAGGTCATTTGAACAGACTGTGCGGTTGGGGCACTGTCTTTTAAGAGTAGGGACGAACTTCCCTGAACCTTGGTAGGATAGCCTAATTTTAGAGCCTCAAATACAGGATGTAGTATATGGCAGGCCATATCTCCAAGAGCCCCGGTACCGTAATTCCACCATCCCCTCCAGTTCCATGGGTGGTACACCTGATTATAGGGTATCAACTCTGCTGGTCCCGTAAACAGATCCCAATCCAATGTGTCAGGGACCCATTGTCCTTGGGTTGGGGGATTTACCCCTTGCGGCCATATGGGCCTATCCGTAAAAGATTCCACTTTGGTTATATCCCCGATGGCCCCGCTCCAAATTAATTCGCAGGTTTGTGCCACTCCCTCTCCTGAAGCCCCTTGATTCCCCATTTGGGTGACCACATTATGTTTTTTGGCCAATTTGGTCAATAGTCGGGATTCATATACGGAGTGTGTAAGTGGCTTTTGTACATAAACATGTTTTCCCCGTACCATGGCGTCTGCCGCCACAATAGCGTGGGTATGATCGGCGGTAGCTACCAGGACAGCATCAAAATCGTTGCCCATCTCGTCATACATCACCCTAAAATCCTTGTATTTCTTAGCCTTTGGAAAGTGGTCAAAACAATTCTTGGCATATTTCCAATCCACATCACACAGCCCAACAATATTTTCGCTCTGCAAATTTCTTAGGTTGCCAAACCCCATGCTTCCAACCCCAACCCCAACAATATTCAATTTATCGCTGGGCGCCTTATATCCCATTCCGGATATTACGTTGCTCGGGAGAATGCTAATTCCGGCAGCCGCCACTCCCGTTTTACTAATAAAGGTTCTTCTAGTAATCGGTGAGGGTTGGTTTGGTTCTTTTTTCATGGTAAAGATTGTTTATTTCGATTTACAATAGACTCAATTTGTAGCTTATTCTCCATAAAATTCGTAAAAAAATTGGTAATAAAGGGACAACATGGAAAATTTGACTTTAAATTAAGGTGAATTTTACTTAGTTTACGGCCAAATAGTCATAATCAACCATGTCCAAAACCCTGTACAGAGTCTATGTTGTGGAATTATCCAAACGTGTTTTTACCGAAAATGCAAAATTTAGGGCTGCCAATCCCCAGTTCAATGGTGTATTGGAATGTCTTTATGTGGGTATGACCTCCAAGACCCCTAAAGAGCGATTTGAACAGCACAAGACCGGATATAGAAACAAAAAGGGACATAAACTATCTTCCAACATTGTGCAAAAATATGGTCTGTATCTAAGACCAAGCCTTTATAATCATATAGATCCCGTATTGACCAGGGCGGAAGCTTTGGAAATAGAGGAAGGTCTGGCCTTGGAATTGAGACGCGAGCGATATGCTGTTTGGTATAATTGAGAAGGTATGGATACTGAACAAAATTTCCTAAATTTAACCGAGTCGTAATTGTTTATGATAAAAAAAATCCTAATCGCAATTGTCCTTAATCTTTTTTTGCAAGGACATTCCCAAGTACTAAAAAAGGAAATTCCGGATAAACTGGTAGTACTCTCCTTTGATGATGCCCCGGCCAGTCAATATTGGGTGGTAGCCCCAATGTTAAAAGAGTTCGGTTTTGGCGCTACTTTTTTTGTATGTGAATTTCCTCCCAACTATAAGGATAGTACCCTCTATATGAATTGGCGACAGATTAAGGCCTTGGACAGGATGGGTTTTGAAGTGGCCAATCACACCCACACCCATGCCAATGTAAGCAAACTCACCCAAAAAGAATTTAATACCGAGTTGGAATACATAGAAAACAAATGCGATTCCCTGGGAATTGCCAAACCACAAAACTTTGCTTATCCCGGTTACGGACTAAATGCCAAAGTACTTTCATTTTTGGAAATAAAAGGTTACCATTTTGCACGGGCAGGTGGTAGAAGGGCATATGACCCTTTAGCAGATCATCCTTTTCTAATACCCAGTTGGGCAACCAATGCGGATAACAAAAATGAGATATTAACCGCTCTGGGCGAAGCCAAAAACGGAAAGATCGTGGTCCTTACACTGCACGGTGTGCCCGATGTGGAACATCCTTGGGTAGATACACCGCCTAATTTATTTAGGGAATATCTCCAATATTTATCGGATCACAATTTTAAGGTGGTTTCCCTAAGGGATTTACAGAAGTATATTGATGTGGATGAAGCCAAAAAAAGTATTGTTCCTGATCTGGAAAAGCCACTAAAAAACTAACCACTCATATTTAGATATTAGCAATGGAGCCGTTTTATAAGCATTAATCCTTTCTATAATGGTAGGAAGAATAAATAATACCGCTCTTCAATAATTCCTGGGCAAGATTGTGGAATTGCCCCCCCACCTCCTTCATAAGCTTAGATTTCTACTTATAGTTCAAGGGATTTCACTATATTTCAACGGAAAAACACCAACACTCCTACCCTCCCCCTGCCCAAGCTGTAACTTCATGGCTAGGCATTCGGTGGCCCTAAAAAGAAAGAAATGGACGCACTTAGCAAGTTATTGGATTTTAATCTAGTCAGCATTGGGGACTATAAAATAAAAGTCTACACCCTGGTAATAATTTTATTGATTTCCCTAGTCACCAGAGTAATATTGAAGTTAATAAAAACGGCGCTATTTCGGCGTTATAAGGGATTGCATCTAGATAAAGGAAATACCTATGCCCTCTATCAGATAATTAAATATGTAATGTGGGTAATTGCATTGGGCTTAATACTGGAATCCGTAGGCATTAAGGTCACCATTTTAATTGCTGGATCGGCAGCCCTATTGGTGGGAGTGGGATTGGGCTTGCAACAAACCTTCAACGACATAATTTCTGGCATCATACTCCTTTCCGAGAAGTCGATCAGAATCAATGACATTTTGGAAATAGATGGGGATGTAGTAGAGATACTGGAAATTGGTTTGAGAACTTCCAGGGGGTTGAACAGAAACGACATTTCCATCATCATCCCAAATTCCCTGATAACTACCAATAAGGTAATTAACTGGAGCCATCAGAAAAAAAAGACCCGCTTTAAAATAGGAGTGGGCGTGGCGTACGGCAGTGATGTTGATTTGGTGATAAAAATTTTGGAGGAAAGTGTCTTGGAACATCCCGACTTTGAAGATGGAAAAACCATAGAAGGGCGGTTTGTGAATTTTGGAAACTCCTCCTTGGATTTTGAGGTGCTTTTCTTTAGTGAAAATGTATTTCGAATCGAGAAGGTAAAAAGTGATATCAGAAAGATCATCAACCGGAAATTCAGTGAGAATAAAATTGTTATTCCCTTTCCCCAAATGGATCTGCATTTTAAATCGGGCCACACAGAAATATTTCCAAAAAATGAATAGCCAGGTTCAAAAATCACGCCAGGGATTCTTCGGGAGCTTTAGGGCAATACTATCCTACCAAATGAATATTTATTTTACCCCTGGAAGCAACTAGCTGAACAACATCATAAATACAGTAATTATATTAGGTAGGGCAATCAAAGGAATGTTGATCTAATTTAGAAAAAAATGGCTGTAGAAGTATTTAATAACCCAATTCGGATTTGCTACGTTTTAGCGGCCATTTTAACAATGCATTATACCTATGGTCAAGATTTAAAAAGGCACCAATGGAATAATCGAGTAGTTCTAATCCTATCAGATCAAGAGGACATCAAAACCTATCAACAGCAAATTGCCCAGTTCAACAGTTTGCCCAAAGATCTACTAGACAGAAAAATCATAATTTATCAGGTTTTGCCGAAGCGGTATAGAATTATGAATAACCTAAAAAATACCAGGCCCAACAATTGGATTGCCTCCACTATACTTTTTGATAAGTTTGCAAATAAAGGAAGGGACTTCAAGATAATTTTGATAGGGTTGGACGGGAGCCCAAAACTCGAGCAGGCAAACGTCCTTACGGCAACCGAACTATTTGGAACCATAGACGCCATGCCCATGGGACGGGCAGAACTGAACCGAAAAAAGAATAGATAACCTTAGAAATGATAGGGTTAATTTTTAAGGGTAACTGGCAAAGACCCGTTAATACCATAATATGCATAACATTCGGTCATGTCCAAAAAACACAAAATACATATATGCAAATACCAAGGTCTAGATTTTGTCAAATCCATTTTATAAGGGTGATTTTTTTGCCAATCCAATATATTGGCAAGGAATAAAATTTAAAAACTCCTTTCCAATTTCTTAAAATAAAAAATCATTCTATCTTTAACATGGTTTAATACTAATTTTTACGGTCAATAGATATTTCTTCTTTCAAATTGATCGTTGTAGACCATAACACATTAACATGAATAAAGAGTTTATTCCCAAGTTGTTCTCCCTTATAAAGGAGGGAATTTCCAAGGAAACTATTACAAAGGATCTACTTTCTGGACTCATCGTGGGCATAGTGGCCCTTCCCTTGGCAATTGCTTTTGCCATAGCCTCCGGAGTTTCTCCGGAAAAGGGGATCATTACGGCCATTATTGCCGGGGTTATAATTTCGGCCTTTGGCGGTAGTCGGGTTCAAATTGGAGGGCCAACCGGAGCTTTTATTGTAATCGTCTACGGAATTGTTCAGGAGTTTGGTATTAATGGTCTAACCATAGCCACTTTCATGGCCGGATTTATCATCATTGGCCTCGGTCTGGCCAGACTTGGGAACTTATTAAAATTTATTCCCTATTCCCTGATTGTTGGGTTTACCAGTGGTATAGCCCTGATTATATTTTCCTCCCAGGTCAACGATTTTTTTGGACTTCACATAGCAAAGGTTCCGGCCGACTTTATGGATAAGTGGGTGGTATATTATGAAAATATCGACAAGATAAATGGATATGCCATTGCAATCGCTGCCGGGACGGTCATCATTACCCTATATTTTCAGAAGTTGATAAAGAAAATACCTGGTTCCATAGTTGCTATCCTCCTGTCTACTATTGTAGTACAGGTTTTTGGGATTCCCGTAGATACCATTGAAAGCAATTTTGGGGAAATCCCTAATAATTTGAGCTTGCCCAGCCTTCCCAACGTGGATTATGCCACGGTGAAATCGTTGATACAACCAGCTTTTGCCATTGCCCTATTGGGCAGTATAGAATCCTTGCTTTCCGCCGTGGTTTCCGACTCCATGATAGGCGGTAAACATCGTTCCAATATGGAATTGCTTGCACAGGGTGCTGCCAATATATTCTCTGCCCTATTTGGTGGTATTCCTGCCACAGGTGCCATAGCAAGGACAGCCACCAATGTAAAGAATGGCGGTAGAACACCTATTGCGGGTATAGTGCACGCTTTCGTTCTGTTATCCATAATGCTTCTGTTTGCTCCTTATGCCAAGTTGATACCCCTTTCCTGTCTTGCTGGAATTTTAATGGTTGTGGCCTACCACATGAGCGAATGGCGACAATTTAAATCCATTTTAAAGGGTAACAGAATGGATATCATCATTCTGCTGTGCACTTTTTTCCTAACGGTCATTTTCGATCTTGTTATTGCAATTGAAATTGGAATAGTACTCTCCAGTTTTATGTTTATGAAAAGAATGAGCGAAGCGGTCCTTGTAGAAAAAATCACTTCGGAAAATATTAACGGTGAACATCTGTTTGACGATGAAATACTGGAACTCCCCAAGAATGTGCTGCTATATGAAATTAATGGCCCCTTGTTCTTTGGTGCAGCCAGACAATTTCAGGAAACCATATCCAATACCCATTTACAACCTAAGGTCATTATTATAAGAATGCGCTATGTACCATTGATCGATGCTACTGGATACCAAAGTTTAAAAGAGATTATAAAATCGTTTAAGGCCAAGGGAATTAAAGTAATCCTTTCGGGAATTAATGAAGAAACCAAAATGGATTTTGAGAAGAATGAAATGTTCTCGGTGTTGAACGAAGAGTATATCCTAAAACACATCAATGAGGCTTTGGAGAAAGCCAAATCATTTAAGTAAGGCCGGACAAACTTGTCAGCCTGACATAACCCACCAATCCCAAAATTAGCATCCAGATTGGATTTTATGGCACGGAAGCAGATATCGGAACCTCCACCAAGGAAGACTTTAACCAAGCACTTAAATATGGTAAGATGAAAGGCAAGAAGACCCTAACCTACGCTATAATGCCCTTCCCACAACGTACCGATACCGGAGGCAACGTCATATTTGTATACTTACGAACGATACTTCCCATTAAAACAAAGTGGAGCGGTCATTGTATTAAAATTCGTTAATTGGCATTGTCAAAAAAGTAAACTACCTCGGGGTATTATATCCTTTGGCGGTGCCAATAAACTTCCGTGCAAGACCTACCCCCTTTAAGAAAGCACACTGTGTTGTAAAGCGATCCAACGGGTCCCATGATTTTATTTTTATTACTTTTAACAATCATATAGAAGTGGGAGAAAAATTACAGCTATGCTCGGGATCTCCATGCTTATATATTTTTTTTTTAAATATCAACCTCATACACAGCCATGAAATCAATTAAAATTTTTCTACTAGCTTTTATTTTATGTAGTTCAACACTCTCCTTTGCACAATTACAGTTACCTGCCATATTTGGAGACCATATGGTCTTACAGCAAAACAACAAGGTCTCCATTTGGGGAACCGACAAACCAAACACCAAAATCAAAGTAATGGGAAGTTGGGGAAAAGAATCCACCACCGTTACCAATACCACTGGACACTGGAAACTTAATATTCCAACACCATCATATGGCGGACCCTATACCCTTAACATAAAAGGCAGTAATGATGTAACCCTTAACAATGTTATGATTGGGGAAGTTTGGTTGTGTTCAGGACAATCCAACATGGCAATGCCCGTAAAAGGATTTAACAACCAACCCATAAATGGTAGTGGCGAGGCCATCTTAAACTCCACCAACAGTCAGATACGCCTGTTTACCGTAAAAAGGGCCGCCAGCATAGATCCACTTGACAATGTTGAAGGACAATGGGCCGAGGCCAGACCAACAACCGTAAGGGACTTTAGTGCTACCGCTTACTTTTTTGGAAAAAAACTGTACGGCCTTCTAAATGTACCCATTGGACTTATCCATACCTCTTGGGGCGGGTCCAATGTAGAAACCTGGATAGACAAGGAGGCGCTTTCCAAATTCAAGACCATAGAATTGCCCAAAAAGCTTCCGGACGGAGCACCACAGTATACCCCTACCCTTTTGTTCAATGCCATGATCAATCCCTTGATTGGATACAATATTAAAGGAGCTATTTGGTACCAAGGGGAATCCAACAGAAACAGGGCCAAGGAATATGCCCAGCTGTTCCCCACCATGATCAACGCCTGGAGGGAAAAGTGGCAACAAGGCAAGTTTCCCTTTTACTATGTACAAATTGCACCATATGGCTATTCCGACGGCAACGCCGGCTTTGTTAGGGAAGCTCAATTGCACACTATGACATCAGCTGAAAATACCGGAATGGTAGTTACTATGGATATTGGAGACTGTGATTATATACACCCTAGGGAGAAAAAATTGGTTGGCGATCGATTGGCCCTTTGGGCCCTCAACAAGGATTACGGTATAGAGGGAATTGACTTTAGTGGTCCGGTTTACAAAGAAATTGAAGAAATAAAGGATGGTAAAGTAAAGTTGTCCTTTGATTATAATGAGAACGGACTCACCGGTTATGGAAAACCATTATCGGGCTTTGAAGTGGCCGGTGCTGACAAAATTTTTCAACCCGCCAAGGCCAAAATTAATGGGGACAAAACCCTTACCGTCTGGGCTGAAGAAGTGGCCGAACCAGTTGCCGTGAGATATGCTTTTAAGAATTGTGAGGCAGGAAGTTTGTTCAATACCGAAGGACTACCCGCGTCTTCCTTTAGAACGGATACCTGGGAGGAATAACGACCCAGATAAATTATTGTATTAATGGAAGCGCTTGCCATGGGGCAATCCTCCGTTACTGGATTGTTGTGGTATTCCTGGAATTGAAATTAGGCGCTGTTTACGGCAAACCTAATTTTGCTTTAGCTTTTGCTACCTTTACTTTTTAAAAACACATCTGGTGCACCCAAAAAACCCCTTTGCCAAAGATTACGATTTTGAAGACCTTATTCTTCATTCTCCAGCACTCAGGAAGTTTGTCTTTGTAAATGCTTATGGAAACCAAACTATTAAATTTGGGGATAAACTAGCCATAAAGGCGCTGAACAAGGCCTTGCTAAAAGCCCATTATGGCCTTGAGTACTGGGATATACCTGAGTACAACCTCTGTCCCCCCATTCCTGGCCGTTTAGATTACCTCTTACATATAGCTGATCTGATTCCTAAAACCACACTTAGATTGTTGGACATAGGCACTGGAGCCAACCTAATCTATCCCATTTTGGCCAGGCTTCATTTTAATTGGCAGTGTACGGCCAGTGAGGTGGATCTGGATGCCTTAAAAAATGCCCAGAAAATTATTGATAAAAATACGGTATTGCAAGAAATAGTACTAAGGCGGCAACGGTTCAAATACAGTATTTTGGAACACATAATTCTGCCTGGGGATAATTTTGACGTAGTGGTCTGCAATCCTCCATTTTTTAAGAACCGAACAGATGCCCAACAACAAAACCAGCGAAAAGTTCGCAACCTGCAATTGGAGGAAGGGGAAAATTTTGGTGGACAGGCCAACGAATTATGGTATAAGGGGGGTGAGGAAGCTTTTGTTAAAAAAATGGTTGTGGAGAGTGTGCAATTCAAGGATCAGGTACATTGGTTTACCTCCCTAGTCTCACAAAAGGAAAACTTGAAAAATATAAAAAGGGCCATTAATAAAACCTTACCAATAGCGGTAAAGGTTGTGGATATGGAACAGGGAAATAAACAGAGCAGGTTTGTGGCCTGGACCTTTAAGGGATAAACTTGTTGCTGCAAAATAATTTCGATCTACTATCTCAAGTATTTATTTTGCACCAGGTATTTTTTGCAATATAAAATCGAGAAACACTGGTCTGACCCACCCATTCACCGATTTGGAAACGGCTGAAGAATTTTTCCTAATTGGCCTTTTTTCCTGGCATTAAGTTCTCCTCTAGTGCCGTAAAATGTAATCCACTCTTCTCAAATAGCCAACTTGTACAACAGATACTATGGCCATAATCAAATACGGTCCCAACCAACCCTGAAAATTCTTACTTTTGCAAGCCTTACTGGATGAAACCGATAAGTATTCTTTAAAATATCGTATTGGTCCCGTTTTATAAGCGGGGTTTCATATAGACAGAAATTGGCGTTATAAAAAAGGATATTTATTTTTACTGGCGATGTACTAAATACAACAGCACGTATTCAGGGGCTTTGCAACACCTATAATGTTAATTGCCTCATATCTGGTAAACTTATGGGTATGATGCTTCCCGGAGCTGATATAGGCACAGATCTCTTGGAAAAAAAGAACTTAGAGGGAAGAAGGAAATAATTGAATTGTTCACATTTGTATCAAATTGATATGAATGACATTGGCCGATATGTATAGGCTTTATTATAGAAAAAGTCGAAACTTGACCAAAACTGGAATTAAAAAACAGAAAGAAACACTTGGCCACAAAGTAAACTACCTCGGGGCAAGCCTCGGGGTATTATACCCTTTGGCGGTGCCAATAAAACAGATATAACTGAAGTAATGATAAATAAAAGTGTTGCTCACAACACCAAGTTGATGGTGGCCGCATATAAATGACACTCATGATCGGCTATTATTGGAATACGGGACCTAGTACATTAATTTAATGAACAAAACTAAATTGGAGATTGTAGAGAAATATAGAAATGAATATCTAATTTCCACGGACACTAAGAAATTGGATATTTTATTGATTCATGATTTTTTGACCAACGAATCTGGTTGGAGTAATGGAATCTCATTGGATAAGGTTAAAAAATCAATAGACAATTCCTTAAATTTCGGAATATATTGTGACTCGAAATTCATTGGATATGCCAGGGTTATTTCCGACTTTTCTACCATTGCATATCTAGGTGATATTTTTATATTAAAAGAATATCGCGGACTTGGATTGGGCAAATGGCTTAAGGAAACGATCATGGAACACAAACATTTACAAGATTTAAGACGCTGGATTTTATTGACAAGCACAGCGGAATGGCTCTATGAAAAATACGGTTTTACAAAACTGCCCAAACCAGAGATCTATATGGAAAAATACAATCCGAATGTTTACCTAAATAAAGAAAAAAACAAGACCAAAGATGTATAAGCACAAATTGCTATTATCTCAAAAACATTCGGAAAAGCTGATTTCCCCAACACTCAACTGTCCATGAGATAATGGATCATAGGAGGCTCTCGCAATTGCCTGAGTCCTAGTTTATTTGAAAATTGGTAAAAAAACCTAGCTGTCCGTTGTATTGGACCAATGTGCAAAACTGAAACCAAATTCCATGAGAAGTAAAAATATAGTATATACATTATTTACAATTGTAACAAGTTTTAATTCTTTAGCCATTGGTTGTCCCGCATTAACTTTATAACCACCTTTATACGCAACTTGTAAAACACAAACAATAATGCAAAAGTCACTTTACGATTTGACCAAGGATGATTGGAATAGACTTTTTCCAATTGAGCTGGTAGATCACAATCCGGAATGGATCGCTATTTACGAAAAGGAAAAAGAACTAATTATTGAAAAAGTTGGTAAGGACATAGTTTTAAGGGCGGAACACTTTGGGAGTTCTTCAATTCCCGGAATAAAGTCCAAACCTTATATAGACATGCTAATTGAAATACCTAAAAAACTATTATTCGACGAAAATTTAATTGAAAAATTTGCCCATTTGGGATACTCACATTTTAAAGTTCCTTCAAGGGAAAATATAGAAGAATATTCATCTTTTGGCAAAGGTTACAATCTTAATGGAGAAAAAGAGCAAATTTTTCATATACATATGTGCCCAAAGGACAATGTTATGTGGCAACAAATTGAATTTCGGGATTATCTGATTGCGGACAAAAAAAGAGGAAAGGAATACGAAAAATTAAAACTGGATTTAGCTTCAAAGTATCGAAATGACAGAGGGGCCTATGTCTTGGGAAAAGGGGAATTCATCAAAGAAACGCTAAATTTGTTAAGAGAAAAGTAATCCCATCACACTGGGTACAATGGTGCCATATTGGCTCGTGGATCAAGAAAACAGGTTGGCGCGTTAATAATTTCTACGGCTATGCCATCATCCGAATTATTGTTACAACTAAAAATAGAAAGCAACGACGATATTAACAGAATTACCACAAATGGTTTAAGGCTATTAATTTGAATGTTCATAATTTAAATAGTGACCATTACCTTAATGGACTTTGATTGATACGCAAGGTTTAAATGGTGTTTTTATAAATTGCAAATCCATGGTTTATTACAACTTAAATAATAGATAACACCTGTATAAGGAACCGACCACCTCATTGCTTCCTGTCCATCCCGGCACGTATAGACTGCAGGATTAATTGTAAAAGCCCCTCCCACTTCCAATGACTTGGTTCCTATGGCTTTCCCATAACACTATTCTTGTATCGACAATGTCTACAGTATAAAAATACCTACCTTGTTTCCTTATATTTGTAAGAGTATGCTGTCCATAAGGGCAAACATTAATTATACGACCACTATCAATGCTTTTTAATAAGTTATATCATGAAAAACAACCATAAATTAACAGGAAAAAATATTCTTATTACGGCTGGTGCACAAGGAATTGGCGAGTCAATTACCAAGCACTTTATCGATAGTGGAGCCAATGTTGCCATCCACTATTTTTCCAGTGCAGAAACTGCGAAGCAATTAACGGAATACGCCATGGGCAAAGGACTAAAAGCTGTTGCCATAGGTGGTGACCTAACCCAAGAGGCCGATGCCAATTCATTGGTCCAAAAAGCAGTGGAAACGTTTGGCGGGCTGGACATATTAATCAACAACGCAGGTTCACTTGTTTCTCGTAAAATGCTGAGCGAAATGGAGGCTGGGTTCTGGCACAAGGTAATGGACATAAACCTTACTTCCATGATGTTCGTTACTAAAGCCGCATCTCCCTTTCTAGCAAAAAATAAAAATAGCAGTATCGTTAACCTGGCTTCACTCGCAGGGCGCAAAGGGGGACACCCTGGATCTCTGGCTTATTCTACCAGCAAAGGCGCTATCCTTACCTTTACGAGGGCTCTCTCTGCCGAACTGGGACCCCAAGGCACTAGGGTCAATGCCGTTGCCCCAGGTCTTATCCTTGGCACTTCCTTTCATAACACACATACTACCAAAGAATCAGCGGCCGCAACAACCGCTGGGATTCCAATTCAACGAGCAGGTAACGCAGATGACGTTGCACGGGCGGTTCTATTCCTGGCCTCCGAATATGATGGCTTTATTAGCGGTGCTACCTTGGACATCAATGGCGGCGTTTATAATATGTAGTCCGAATTTAAATTGTATGCAACCAAATGCAATCAATCGTTACAAACGCTTATCTATTGGCCAATTCATTTTGAAAAAACGAATACAATGAAAATTTGTGTTGCACAGACAAAATCTGAAATAGGGAATATCAAAGTCAATATCGAAAACCATTTGAGATGGATTACACATGCTGTGACAGAAAAAACCGACTTAATTGTTTTTCCTGAATTATCGTTGTTGGGTTATGAACCCAAACTGGCAAAGGCTTTGGCAACCGATCAAAACGACTTGAGATTGGATGTATTTCAAGAAATGAGCAATACAAACAAAATTGCGATTGGAATTGGTTTGCCCACACATTCAGAAGCTGGAATATTAATTAGCATGGTTATTTTTCAACCTCACCTACCACGTCAAACCTATTCCAAGCAAATATTGCATTTAGACGAAAAGAAGTATTTCATTGAAGGTAATAAACAAACTATTTTGACCCTGAAAGACGCAAAAATTGCCCTTGCCGTTTGTTTCGAATCATTGCAGCCACAACATACTGCAAATGCGTATGCAATGGGAGCGACCGTTTATTTGGCAAGTGTGGCCAAATCACAGCTGGGAATCGAAAAGGCGAATGCCTATTTTCCAAAGGTGGCCCGTAAATATTCAACACCCATTTTAATGGCCAACTCTATTGGATATTGTGATGATTTCCAAAGTGCAGGACAAACGTCAATTTGGGACGCTAACGGATATCGTATTGGACAACTCAACAGCCAAAGTGAAGGATTACTGATCTATGATACAATTTCAAAATCGATCCTTCGGATATGACGTACCAAATGAAAAAAACCTATGGGGCAAATAAGTATCATAAAGGATACGACTCAAAATGCCATAAATTTTGACTTAGCCATCTCTTTCACCTACACACTTTTAAGTATCTACAAGATTATGAATCCTTTTGAAAAGTAAAAAGTGGTATGCTAGTTTGAAATGCTGTATTTTGGGTAACACTCTTTTGAAATACCTTTTCTAAAAAGTTGGTATGGTGGGTGAACATAATCACCATGTCCGCGTCAACGTCGGCAACAAATTTATTGATGCCCAATATCACGGAGTTGATTTTTAATTCGGTCAATTTTATTTTTTGATAAGAAAAATCTTGTCTTAAATTCATTTCCTTTTGTTTTAGATCTCCCTCATAGCCTTCATTATCCTTGTCAATATGAAGAATTTGAATCCAGGAATCCAATAATTTTGCAAATGGGATAATTATATCCAGCTCTTTGTCTAGATTATAAAAATCACTGGAATATACAATGTTTTGAATACCCTTATAGCGGGCAAACTCAGGAATGGTTAAGACAGGGATGCTACTATTTTCTATGATATCGGCAGCATTACTTCCAAAGAGAATCTTTTTAAGTCCACTGGCACCCTTGGTCCCAATACATACAACATCAGCATCATTTTTCTGTGCCGTTATTTCAACATATTTCCCTATAGGCGAGCCAGAGGTAATCTCATAGCTTATTTCAATATTACGGTCATTATCTTTTTTGATAGATGCCAAAAGTTCTTTCATGTCCCTTTCTGAACTGGATTTTATAGCCTCCTGAAGTTTATGGGAACCCACTCTGGCCCTTGATGGTGCAGATGTGTCTATAACGTGAAGTAAGTGTAACTTTACCTCTATATCTTTACCTAAATCAATGGCATACTTAATTGCGACATTGGATAATTCGGAAAAATCGGTTGGAATTAAAATTCTCATAGAACGTTATTTAAAATTTGAACCTTAAAATTATCCAACTATGGGCTCAAATAATATGATATTGGTCATCCCTACCAATAATCTACCCCAGACCTTGATATTCTTCAACCCATAGCAACTTAATATGAAATGTTACAATCCAATAAATGAACATTTACCATCATCTACCCAAGCCTTTTAAAATCTATAGATTTTTTTCCTTTGCGGTGATAAAATTCAACCTCAAACACGCCTACACATAAATCCTAAAAAGTTCTATAAAGTGTAGTAACAATAACCCCTTTACCTCTAGGAATCCTGTGGGATATCAATTTTTTTTCTTCCTTCACCCTTAAATTAAATGGTGGGGCCGCTAGGTTTAGACCGCTTTGTTTTTTTAATCTAATTCCCTGTCCGGAAATAATATCCTCATTGGGTACAAAATCACCTTCAGGTAAATGTTCCGTTAAAACAACATATTTAAAATTATACAATTTACCCACTACACTTTGTACTTCAGCATTGGATAAATGTTGAAGCACTTGTCTCAGTATGGCACAATCCCCAGATGG
>Ga0209344_10003508_pt1 | contig 15419 bp, 14 predicted proteins | sample Cruoilmetagenom6_FD_187293 | JGI IMG/M metagenome (GOLD analysis project Ga0209344, IMG submission 187293) | Oil polluted marine microbial communities from Coal Oil Point, Santa Barbara, California, USA - Santa Barbara Oil Seep Sample 6 (SPAdes)... | ecosystem: Environmental > Aquatic > Marine...
GTCTTGTTGCAGGTGTTGTTTTGCTTGCGAACCTAGGCATCGTCGGGTCACAGGATTTGGTCATCAACAGTTATTCTGAACGTGGTCAGGCGTCCGCATTGCGCACAAACGTTGGGCCGGAATGCCAGGCATCAATGATTGAGCTGCATGGTCAGGACGCATGGGATGCATCGGTTGCAGAAACCGCAGCCATTAACGCACAAGGCGGCATTCAGGAAAGCGTCAAGCTAAGCGACGAAGAAATTGCCCAGCTGGTGATCGAAAAAGAGGCCGCAGCAGCCCCGATCGGAACAGGCGTTGCGATAATTCTCCTGATGTTCGCCATCATTCTTGTCGTGGCACGAGGGATCAACACGGCGGCAAATCCCGCGCCGCTTTTGATTGGTGCGGTAGGGGTGGTTTTGGGTGTGATTATTGACATCACATTGATCGCGCCTTCGTACAGCCCCGGTGTGACGGTCCTGTTGTTGCTGATCCCGTTCGCCATGGCCATCTATGGTTGCGCGCACGCATCGGGCCGTTTGGCAAAGAACGAATTGATCCGTGTGGTGTTCCCGCCGCTTGTTTTGATTGTCGCAGTGTTGGGATCAATACTTGGCGGTATCACCAATCCAACCCCGGCCGCGGCTTTGGGGGCGGGTGGGGCGATTATGCTGGCGGCTTATCGCAGGTTAAAGGACGAAGATCGTTCCGCCATGGTGATCATCTGGGCAACCTTTGCGATCATTGTTTCAATCCTGATTGGCGTGAACTTTGATTTGCGGATTAATCAACCCGGGGTTTCGACGGAAAACTGGATTGCCTTCCTGTTTGCGTATTCGTTCTATCTCTATGCGGTGTTTGGCCTGCTATACGCATGTTGGGTGCTGTTCCGGTCAGGTGTGTTGACGCCAGTGGTGCGGGAAACGGCCAAAGTGACATCGATGGTCTTTACCATTCTCATAGGCTCTCAACTTTTGAACCTTGTGGTGATTTCCTTTGGTGGTGAACACTACATCCAGCAATTCCTTAAAAGCTTTGACAACGAGCTTACGGTGTTCCTGATCGTGATGCTGGTCCTGTTTGTACTGGGGTTTGTGCTCGACTTTCTGGAAATCATTTACATCGTAATTCCGATAGTCGGCCCGGTGATTTATGGTGGTTCGTTTGATCCAAAATGGGTGACGATCATGATCGCGGTGAATTTACAGACCTCGTTCCTGACCCCACCGTTTGGCTTTGCGTTATTCTATCTGCGCGGCGTGGCCCCGAAAGAGGTGACAACGGGGCATATCTATCGCGGCGTGTTCCCGTTTGTCCTGATCCAGGTCTTGGGTTTGGCGATCTTGTGGTTCTTCCCCTCGATCGTGACGATTTTCCCGGCTTTGTTGAATTAGGCAATCATTGAAAATGTATTGAAAAGGCCGCCTTCAAGGGCGGCCTTTTTAATGGCGGGACAAGGTATCTAACGCAGAGGCCCCGGATCAGGCCCGGGGCGGGTTCAGTTATTTACGAAATGAAGCGTATCAAACTGGCGCCTGAAGTCTGCGGTTCTTGGTGCAAGGGCGTCAGGGTCATTGCCAGTCAGGGCTTCGACGATCAGCGCGGACAACTCTGGCACATGCGCGGTTGTAACACCCCATCGGGTCAATTCAGGCGTGCCAATACGAAGGCCATTCATGTCGCCGTTCACCTCAGCGATTGGAAGGCCGATGCCACATGCCAGAAAACCAGCCTTGCGCAGCTTTTTTGATGCGGTTTGCCCTCCGCCAAACTGGGCGGCTTCAACAGCAAACTGGTGTGAGCGAGTGAACCCTTGCGCTTTGGCAAAAACTGGCAAACCTGCGTCATCAAGGGCTGTTGCTAAGGCCTGCGACAAGTCAATCATCGCAGTGGCATATTTTGCCCCCTGATCCCGCCAATCAAGCATTCCCATTGCCAGAGCGGCCGACTTGGCGGCGTCAAAGTTGGCCGTCATCCCCGGAAACGAAATGGCGTCGAGGTGTTCAGCAATATCGGCGTCGTTGCTGACAATCAGGCCACCGGCCGGACCACCGAGGCTTTTGTAGGTGCTCATTGTCATCAAATGTGCCCCCTCGTGGATCGGATTCTTCCAAGCCTTTCCGGCGATGATCCCACATTGATGAGCTGCATCAAACATGAGCTTTGCACCGACCTCATCAGCGATGGCGCGAACTTCGGCCACAGGATGTTCGAATAAGTTCAGGCTTCCGCCGATCGTTATCAGCTTGGGTTTTGTGCGCTGCACAAGGTCGCGAAGGGCATCGATATCGACCGTATACCCATCTGGATTTACAGGTGCGTGATGGATGTTTAACCCGTAAAGGCCCGCGCAACCTGCATCGTGGTGTGTAACATGCCCGCCGATGGTCGCGGGTGGCGCGATGATGGTATCACCGGGATTGCAAGTGGCCATGAAACCGTACAAATTGGCAATCGCGCCGGACGGCACGCGAATTTCCGCATATTTGGCGTCAAACACTTCGGCACATAGTTCCGCAGCAATGACTTCTATCTCTTCAATAGCCTCAAGCCCCATTTCGTATTTATCGCCGGGATAGCCCAATGACGGACGCGATCCGATACCGGATGCCAAAAGGGTTTCGGCGCGGGGATTCATGACATTGGTGGCCGGGTTTAAGTTAAAACAATCCCGTTCGTGGATTTGGCGATTGTCGTCCGCCAAGGTTTCCAGACGCGCGGCAATGTCACCGGATTTTGCGGCGCTGGTTTGGGATGCAATTTGTTGTATCAGATTTTCACAGGTGTCGGGCACCCAAACGCGATTTGCAAGTGTCATGGTTTATCTCCTTTTGAAAACAATTTGCCAAACGGGTGATGGCCCCGCAAACCAGAATATGTAAAAATGACGATAGAAAAACTAAGGCTAGAGAATGTCAGTGTCACCTCCACGCCCCAAAGGGCCACCTCTCAACGCGTTACGCGCGTTTGAGGCCGCGGCCCGATTGGGTGGATTTGCCAACGCTGCAGAAGAACTTTGCGTAACGCCGGGGGCAATCTCGCAACATATCAAGGCGTTGGAGGACTGGACCGGAGCACCGTTGTTCAAAAGGCGTTCGCAGGGCGTTCAATTGACCCGGGCAGGGGCCGCGCTGTTGCCAAAATTCACCCGTGCGTTTGACGAGATGGGCCTTGCCGTTCGGGCATTGCGTGCGGTGACTGCTGAACCGACAGTACACATCGCGGTCTTGCCCAGCATTGCCCAACTTTGGCTTTCGCCGCGTTTGCCGCACATCCGCGCACGGTTACCACACACCAGGATTTCGGTTTCAGCGCTGGAAATTGCACCAAATTTGGATCGCGAAATATTTGATTTTAGTTTGTTTATACAATCGCCATGCGGGGCCAAAACGGAAATCATATTGGAGAGCGATGAAATCGTTCCGGTCTGCGCACCCGAAGTGGCGTCGCGATTGAAGGGCGCCGGGGATCTGGCGGGTGAGATATTGTTGCATGATGTAAGTTGGTCTGGAGATTGGGCATATTGGTGTGCCGCCGTAGGGGTGGACCTACCCAATGTGGAAGAAGGCCCGCGGTTTTCACTTTATAGCATAGCTCTGGACGAGGCACGAAGCGGCGCGGGCGTGCTAATTGGTCATTGGCCGTTGGTGCGCGCGGCAGTTGAGCGTGGCGAGTTGGTTTGTCCATTCTCGCAGCGAGTACCAACCGAAAAAGCGTTGGTGTTGAATATGCCAAGCTCAGGCAGCCCATCGGTCGCCTTAAAGAGTTTGGCAAAATTACTGCAATGAGTTCGGGCTATTTTGTGCGGCTTGGTCGCAGGGGTAAGCCATCAGGCAAGGCAATATCGGCCACCTGTTCGGCAATAGGATCGTTCTTCAGCGGATAGGCTTGTGCGTCGTAGTCCGATGGATCGCGCATTTTTTCCCATTGTCCACCGATATAGATTTCCAACCCGGAAAACGTGGCCTTGTATCCCATTTTGGTGCTCCCGGGCACCCAATACCCCAGATAAACATGCGGCAAGCCGGCTTCTCGGGCGATCTTGATATGGTCAAGAATAATGTAGGTTCCCAGGCTGTCGCGCGCCCGATCAGGATCGAAAAAAGAATAAACCATGCTGACGCCATCATCCAGAACGTCCGTCAGACATACCGCCACCAGTTCACCGGTTTCGTCATCCAGATACTCGATAACACGGGTGCGAATTGGGGTTTCTTCCACCATTGCGGCAAATTCAAACGCGTCCATATCCGCCATTCCGCCCGCTGCGTGACGGCTTTCCAGATAGGTGCGAAACAAATCAAACTGGTCTTCGGTTGCCCAAGGGGATGTGGCACGCCGTTCCAGCCGTGCATTTCGGCGCAATGCACGTTTCTGGCTTTTGGTAAGCTGAAATTTCGAAACATTGATCCGGGCCGACAGACATGCAGCGCAATCCGCGCAGGACGGTCGGTAAAGAACGTTTTGTGATCGTCGAAAGCCCTGCTTGGACAGACCATCGTTTAATCTTTGGGACCCTTCGCCTTGTAACGCGGTAAACAACTTCCGTTCCATCCGGCCATCCAGATAGGGACAGGGTTGAGGGGCCGTTACATAAAACTGCGGCGCAATGGGAAGCGTGTGGCGCATGGTAACCTTATCGTCTTGGTCCTTTGACGATAGCAACGATCCCCCTGTCCGCCAAGTCCGTATTCTGAGGGTTTGAATATTGCATTACCTAGCGGCCTGCCGGTTTACAGCAATCGTTCCCAGGAACGTGTCGGGCAAACCCTGACCACGTTGGGACGTAAGCATCATAATGATCGAAATTATCTGAAAGAATGGCAGAACGAGGCAAACGCTATAGCCAAATGTATGGGTGACGGCCATTGAACTTTCGAAACGATTGCCTGCCAATGTGCGAAATTCAATTGCGGTTAAACGCATTCCCCATGTTGCGGAATATCTTGAGATTGTGGCAACGCGGTAAACGAAGCCAACCACCAACATAATTGCCGGGAGTATCAAAAGACCCGTGAGAGCCGTCATAACGACGATCACAGCGCTGACTGAGAGAATTAAAAAGGTATCCACAATCCAAGCAATGAACCGTTTCATCGGAACATCGGCATAAAATTCTGCTTGCGTCTGCGGGTCTGGGCTGTGCCATCTGTAATCGCTCATTTTGCGTCGGCGTCCTAACCATAACAAACCGGCCCGAGAAGATCGGGCCGGCATTTTTCATCCCTTGCTTATGCTTCGCGTGTTTCTGGGTCCGAAGCAGCCGCTTTTTCGCGTTCATCCATGTATTGGTCGAACTCTGACTTGTCTTTGGCTTTGCGAAGACGGTCAAGGAAAGATTCAAATCCGTCCTGTTCTTCCTGAAGACGGCGCAAGGTTTCGTCGCGATACGCGTCAAAGGCGGTATTTCCCGTTCCGCGCGACATATGTGTACGTCCGTTACCACGCCATTTTGCTGTATTGCATGACATTTTTTTGCTCCAAAGCATGTAAAAGAGAAGGGCGAGTCCAACCGGCCAGACAAAAATAAATCCGAGGATCATTGCGGTGATCCAGGCAGGTTTGCCTCGATCATCCAACCATTTCTCTGCTCTTGTGAACCATCCCATTGGGCCAGATGCGGGGCTTGAGTGGGCGAGGGTGGTCATGTGAGTGGTCCTTTTCAATCAGGTTGAGTTAATGTGAATGTCTTTCACATTGAATAGATTGGGTTGGGCAAGGACTTCTGCAAGAGGGAATGTAAATCTTTTTTACATTAATCGGAAAAGGTGAGTAAAATCAATTAATAATAGTGAAAAAAGTTGTAGAAAATTAGTTGACGAGGTCAACCTTTGACCCAAAAAGCGAACGCTTGTCGCGCCGCGGGGCGCACTCAGCCCCATAAATGAAGTTTTACGGCCATCCACGGGTGCACCATTGACCACCCTGACAGTGCAGGTATCACTGTCCCTATGAATTTTCTGTCACGTATCACACGAATGCCCCGGCCTTATGAAGCCGCTCACGGACAAGAATCCCGCGCCCTTTTCCCCCATCTCTCAACGGAGTTGGGAGACCTCATTGAAGGGGCAGCGGGATGTAGCCCTTATTTGCGTCTTTTGATGCAAAAAGAAACTGAATGGCTATCAACAGCCTTTGATAACCCTGAGGCCAGCATTCTTACGGTGTTTGAAGCGTTAGATTACACCAAATCCAGCGATGCACTGTCGGTCGATCTGCGTCAGGCGAAACGACGGGTGGCTTTAATTTCAGGATTGTCCGACCTTGCGGGCGTTTGGCCTCTTGAAACGGTGACGGGAACGCTGTCGGACTTTGCTGATCTGGCCTGCAATACCGCGTTAAAGCATGCGATTGCCGCAGAAATCAGACGTGGAAAATTACCCGGGGCCACCGAAGACGATATCGAAACTGCTGGTGGTATGTTTGTCATCGCAATGGGAAAAATGGGCGCGGGAGAGTTGAACTACAGCTCGGACATTGATCTGATCTGCCTGTTTGACGAAACCCGGTTTGCCGAAGACCAATACCATGATGCACGTGCTTCGTTTATCCGGGCGACGCGGCGGATGGCCGCGATGCTAAGTGAAAACACCGCGCAGGGGTACGTGTTTCGCACTGATCTGCGTTTACGTCCGGACCCGTCTGTCACACCGGTTTGCATGGCAATGGCCGCGGCGGAAACCTATTACGAAAGTCTGGGTCGGACCTGGGAACGAGCCGCATACATAAAGGCACGCCCGGCAGCGGGTGATCTGGATGCAGGCGCCAGGTTTCTAAAGACTCTCAAACCCTTTGTTTGGCGTCGTCATCTGGATTTCTCCGCGATTGAAGATGCGCACAACATGCGACTTCGTATTCGTGAACATAAAGGTCTTAGAGGGCCTCTGGCCCTACCGGGGCATAATATGAAGTTGGGGCGAGGCGGGATTCGCGAAATTGAATTTTTCACACAAACCCGACAAATTATTGCGGGGGGCAGGGATCCGGATCTGCGTGTACGCGGCACGGTAGAAGGTTTGGCGAGACTGAAAAACAAAGGTTGGGTGCCACAGGATGTGGAGGATCTGTTGACCGAAAACTACCGCTTTCACCGCGAAGTTGAACATCGATTGCAAATGTTACGTGATACACAAACCCATTCTCTGCCATCGTCGGATGATGAATTTGACCGCCTGGCCGCATTTATGGGGCGGGAAACTAAGGAGCTCAAATCGGATCTGACGGACCGTTTGATGGCGGTACATGGTGTAATTGAACGGTTTTTCAAGCCAGAAGACAACGAAGCAGTGCAATCCAAAGCATCCGACCTTGATATGGAAATTGTCCGACGGTGGCCAAGTTATCCCGCGCTGAGGTCGGTGCGGGCGGGGGAAATTTTTCGCCGATTACGGCCTGATATCCTGTCGCGGTTGTCGCGGGCATCGCATCCAAATGAGGCTTTAGTTGCGTTTGATGGTTTTCTGGAAGGTCTCCCGGCCGGAGTTCAGGTTTTTTCGATGTTCGAGGCCAATCCGCAGTTGATTGATCTTATGGTGGATATTTGCGGGACGGCCCCGACTTTGGCTGCGCATCTGTCGCGCAACGCGTCCGTTTTTGATGCAGTGATTGCCGGTGACTTTTTCTCACCGTGGCCAGCGCGTGAAACTTTGGTCGAAGATCTGAAAACACAGCTTGATGGTGAGCCGGATTACGAAACGAAACTGGATACGGCCCGCAGATGGCGGCGGGAATGGCATTTCAGAATAGGTGTTCACCATTTGCGTGGCCTGATTGATGCGGACATTGCTGCTGCGCAGTACTCAGATTTGGCCGAGTCGGTGATTAGCGCCGTTTGGCCCGCGGTCATCGCACAATTTGGCGAAAAACATGGCCCCCCTCCGGGGCGTGGTGCTGTTGTGTTGGGAATGGGATCTTTGGGGGCAAGGCAGTTGAACGCCCTGTCGGATCTTGACTTGATCGTTATCTATGATGCCGAAGGCGTAGAAACGTCGGATGGGCGCAAGCCATTGGCATCCCGTCTTTATTATGCCCGCTTAACGCAAGCTGTTATCACGGCCCTGACGGCGCAAATGTCACAAGGACGGCTTTACGAAGTGGACATGCGGCTGAGGCCGTCCGGAAATCAGGGGCCGGTGGCCACTGCTTGGTCTGCCTTTCAAGATTACCAAAGTAACCAGGCTTGGGTTTGGGAACATCTTGCCCTGACACGTTCACGTGTTCTTGTCGGTGAAGTTAGTCTTTCAAACGACGTCGAAGCCTTTCGCGGTTCTTTGTTGGCCAAACATGAAAGCCCGGCGAAAATCCTGGCCGAAGTGGTCGACATGCGTAACCGAATTGCTGCAGCCAAAACATCCACTGGACCAATGGACACTAAATTGGGCGCAGGTAGAATTCAGGATATTGAGCTGATCGCACAGGCCGCAGCCCTCATGGCAGGGACAACGTCATTTAACGTAGCGAAGGGAATCAAGAGTGGTGTCGCAATTGGTTGGCTGAATGACGCGGACGAGGCGGCACTGTTGGATGCTTTCAGGCTTTGCTGGACCTTGCTTCAGGCGGCCAGACTTTTGGGCGAAAAGGCACCGGACCCGTCAAATATTGGCGAGGGCGCGCTTCAGTTTTTATTGCGCGAAACCGGTCAGCCCGACGTCACGGCGTTGTTTGATTCACTGACTTCTGCAACCCACCGGGCGAGCGGCGTCATCGACGGCGCATTAACCCGCGAACCACGAAAGCTTTGACATGCGACGTGATCCTCTCGACATTAAAGAACTGATCCTGGAATCCTATCGTATTGAAGGAATCGTAATCGAAGAATGCCGATCAATTTTTCTGGATTGGGCGCTTTCGTTGATGGATGGTCAGGATGTGCAAGAGGCTATTGTGGTCATGTTGGAACGGTATCAGGCGGACAACCCGGACCATCCAATGACACAGGTTTTGTTAGATGGGCAAAAAACCGCAGAACGTCCACGCCGACGCGGTGGTTGGAAATCCCGTCCACGGGATTGATAGCTTACTTAGCAGTGAAGCCATATTTGTCTGTCTTTTGCCCGTTTGAGGGATGTTTTGCGATACCAGCCTGCAGACCGGAAACAGGCAAACAAATTAGCCCGGTGCCAATTGAATAATCGTCGGCTATTGCGTCGTGTTGGAACGCTTCAAAGTAATCGTATCCTGCCTTGGTCATGCCACTGCGTGGCAGCCATTCAGAGATTAACCACTTCCATGCAGCGCGTGCCTGATTCAATGAACCCGTCACCTCTACCGTTGCTACTGTGGTCTCAGGAACTGTCTGTATGTTGACGGTTTCGTCTTCTGTCACGCCGTGTTCTACGTCCAACCCGATGTCGTATTGGCACAAATGAGGCGGTGTCACCGCGGGGTTGTCCGGGCAAATGCCAATCAAAACTGAATTGTCCACCCAAAGGCCGCGCGCCTTTGCCCATTTGATCAGTGTTTTGAAGGAGGTTTCTGTTCTAAGTGTGGGGTAGTAGTACGCGCTGCGATTTCGCACGTAAGCTAATCGCATTTCCGGGATTTTTTTGATCGTTACATCCCAAATATTGGACAAGCCTGTTTCAAATTCGGGTAATTTTACCATCTCCGGAGAAACCAGAAATTGGTTTTTGGGAAACTCTGAAATATGCCACTGGTTTTTCGCCCGGAAACTTCGCGGTGAAATATTGAATTTTCGCCTGAACGCATTGGAATATGCCTGCGAGCTGGAAAACCCGGCCTCCAAGGAAATTGCAGTAATGGACATGTCGGCGTGGTAAATTAGGTTGGAAATGGATTGTTCCAACCTAAGCCGAGACACGTACTCAATAGGCGTTTCCTGACAATGATCCGCAAAGACACGCACAAAATGAAAACGAGATAAACAAGCAACGTCCGCAAGGTGATCTAGAGTAGGCACTTCGGAACTGCACCGGCGGGCGAAATTCATCGCCCTGTTAATTCGACTGCGTTGCAGGACGTCAGAGTGCACCAATCTTGCCCGATCTACATCATTAGAATGCTAAGTTTTCAAAGGTTAGCATTCTAAATCTCGTATTCAAACACTCTGTATGCGTCAAATTTCTATTGCAATTTGAGCTCCGTATTAATTTCGATGAAAATTGGCCCTGTAGAATAACCACCGATGCCAAAAGATTGGTGGTTGAGCACTGTCGTGGCGTGAAAGGCAATCCATTCACCTTTAAAACTACTAATGAATTGTCCGACCGGATGCCGCCCTTTGTGAGTAAGTGTGGTTTTGAGGGTCACGGGTTTCGTTACGCCATGCAAAGTCAGATCTCCGTTGACATTAGCGGTCTTGTCACCGGTAAGTTCGATCGACGTGCTTTTGAACGTGGCTTCGGGAAATTTTTCGACAAACAAAAACGACCGGGTTTTCAAATTGTCGTCCAGCGCGACAACGCCGGTGTTTATACTGGACATGTCTATTGTTACGTCAAGGCTGGAATCTTCCAGTTTTTCGTTAACCAGTGTCAACGTTCCGCTGGCTTTGGTAAATTCGCCATGTTGTTTCGAGACGTTGGCATGGGCCCATCCAAAGATCACTTCGGTATGTCCTTGCTCCGTTAGATAAATGTCCTGTGCCATTGCAATCGAGTTTGTAGATGCAATTGCGGCTGCCAAGGCGAAGGCCGACAGTTTGGATGTTTGTTTCATTCGCTGATTTCCTACCCTTTTAAACGCTGAATGAATATTCGCTAGCATTCGAGGTAAATTTAAACTTCATTCAAATTGCTGTTTGTGTGCAACTTTTCGTGAATAAAAGGACGCCGTAGGAGGGCATTTTTCCCCGTGATTTTTGGTGGTTTTAAACGGGTTTGCCTCAATAAACACTCGGAAGGATCACGGGATTGCACAAGATTTGTCCAAAATGCGCCTTAATTGAACGTCACATTCATCTCAATTGATCTCGGGCGCAAAGCCCAAGGAGGATGACATGAAACATATTCGTTTGATCGCTGCTATGATGTTGGGACTGGCCGTATCGGCTTGTGGAACGACAGAAACCGCGACACGAAATGCGCCATTGGATGCACCGCAAGTGATTGCACCAGCATCCGTAACCGTTCACCAACTGACAGTAGATGTCCCACGCTCATTAAGAGTATCTGAAGCCAATCGTTTTTACCCCGGTGGCGAAATCGTATGGCGTGAAGATCCATTGGGTGACCGTCATGCGCAGGTGCGCGCCATTGTAGAAAACGCAATGGTAAAGGGCGTGACCGGCATGGAAGGTCAAAACGCCGTGAACTTGCATATCGAAATGGTACGCTTTCATGCGATTACGGAAAAGGCGCGCGCCCTGACAGGCGGCATGCATGAATTGCATTTCAAAATGACGCTTATGCACCCGGTGACAAATGAACCTTTGGGCGCACCGCGCCTGGTAAAAGCCAACCTTAAAGCACTGGGCGGATCAAAAGCGATTGCCGCAGAACGCAAAGGTGTTACGCAAAAGTACCGCATCACCCGTTACCTGACGGATGTGATCCGGGAAGAATTGAGCAACATCGAAGGCTTTCAAACTGCCAACCTGGGCTTGATTGGTTTGGAAGAAGAAGCCATCGCTCAGTTCTGATCTTTTCGGACAGCAAAAAACATCGTAAGGGGACGGCATGAATATGCTGTCCCCTTTGCCCGTTATCCGCCTGAAACCCAAAGTATCCCCCCGTGCTGTCCGGCATGGGTTCCCTTGGGTTTACGACAATGAAATTGTAACCGACCGCAGAACCAAGGCTCTAGCCCCCGGCAGCATCGCGATCCTGGAGGATGCCAACCGCGAACAACTGGCACTTGTGACAGTGAATCCAATGTCGCGGATCATAGCGCGTGTTCTGGAAACTGATGTCACCATAGAGATTGACACAAATTGGTTGGCGCAACGATTGCGCGTGGCGCTTGGGCTACGCGAAAAGATGTTTGATGCACCATTCTATCGTCTGATCCACGCCGAGGCCGACGGAATGCCCGGCGTGGTTATCGACCGATTTGGTGACACGGCCGTGGTTCAACCAAATGCGGCATGGGCCGACATTCGTATGGGCGAACTTACCGAAGCACTTAAGAACGTTGTCGGGGTCAAAAATGTTCTAAAAAATGCATCCGGTCGCGCGCGCGGATTGGAGGGTCTTGACGATGTAAGTGCGGTCATGGCTGGACAATCCCCTGACGGGCCGGTGCCCGTGCCGATGAACGGCGCCACTTATATGGCGGATCTGACAGGAGGGCAGAAAACCGGATTGTTCTTTGACCAGCGCCCGAACCACGCATTTGCGGCCCGGATGTGCAAAGATGCAAAGGTACTGGATGTGTTCAGCCACGTCGGTGGGTTTTCCCTCGCTGCATTGGCCGCAGGTGCGACCAGTGCTTTGGCCGTCGACGGATCGGAGCCTGCTCTGACACTTGCGCAATCCGGTGCCGAAGCCATGGGCGTCGAGGATCGCTTTGAAACCCGCAAGGGTGACGCATTCGATGTGTTGACTAAACTGGCAGAAGACGGGGCGCAATTTGACGTTGTGATATGCGATCCACCCGCTTTTGCGCCTTCGAAAAAGGCGCTTGAGGCCGGTTTGCGTGCTTATGAACGGGTTGCCCGGCTGGCGACCCCTCTGGTCGCGCCGGGTGGGTTTCTTGGGCTGTGTTCGTGTTCACATGCCGTGGACCTGTCCGCATTTCGCAAGGCCAGCATCCGGGGTGTTTCCCGTGCCGGGCGCAACGCCAAGCTTATACATACTGGGTTTGCCGGGCCGGATCATCCTATGCATCCTCAGTTGGCGGAAAGCGGGTACCTTAAGGCGCTGTTCTTCAATCTATGAAAGCGCTTCTGGACACTTGCGTGATCTATCCAACGGTAATGCGGCAAATGTTGCTGGGGGTGGCCGGACAGGGCGCCTATACACCACTTTGGTCCGCGCGGATTATCGAGGAATGGCAAAGGGCCGCGCAAAAACTCGGCCCGGATGGGGTTGCTCAGGCGCAATCCGAAGCGGTTATGTTGAAAGCCTCGTGGTCAAAGGCCGAGGTGACATGGCGACCGTCTTTGGAAAACAGGCTTTGGTTGCCTGACCCGGCAGATACCCACGTATTGGCTGCTGCCATTGCGGGATCGGCGGACGTGATTGTCACACTGAACGCCAAGGATTTTCCACGAAACATTTTGACCGAAGAAGGCCTGTCACGTATCGATCCGGACGCTTTTTTGCATGGGTTTTGGCAAAGCCAACCAGAAACCGTTCAATGGGTTGCAGATCGTGTTTTAAACGAAGCAATCCGCCTGTCCGGTAAAAATTGGGAGATGCGTGCACTGCTCAAAAAAGCACGCCTGCCACGACTCGCGAAAGCACTGTCCTAGTCGGCTTGTTCGGCCAATGTGCCTATTTCAATGAGGTTTTGATCCGAATCACGCATATAGAGCGACATGATCCGGCCGGCCGCCCCGGTACGTTGAACAGGGCCTTCTTCGATCCCGACGGAATGCTGTGCCAAATGCCTGATCCAATCTTCTGTGCTTTGATCAGTTAAAAAACACAGATCGGCCGTCCCGGGCGCGGGATGTGCTGCCTTGGGGTCGAATTCGTGATCCACTTCATGCAGATTGATTTTTTGATGCCCGAAGTACAGGGCATGCCGGGTTGTTCCGTCCGCGACGGTAAACACGTCTGATTCCATGCCCAAAACTTTTGTGTAAAATGCAACTGTTGCCGGGATGCTTGCCACAGTTAGCACCAGATGGTCCAACGCACGAACTTGGCACGTGACATTCGCTTGCGACATAAAAACGGCTCCCCTAAACGTTCAACATGCAAGATGAGACCGGCACGACCCAAAGTCAAAGCGATGTCATTGATCCGCAATGCATGCAGGCGCGCACGTAGAGTTCACCAGAAACTGTACCTTGCAAGGGTGTGGTTCAACCCCACTTAACCTCAAGCTTTTCAATGGCGGCGATCCGTTCCGCTGTTTTCGGATGGCTCATCAACCACGCAGGTGCAGCACCAGAACGGGATTGTGTCAGGTCTTCCAGCTTGACGAATAGTGATTTCTGCGGTGCGGTTCCCATACCTGCCTTGGTTAACAACGCGGCGGCGTATTCGTCCGCCTCGTATTCATCCTTACGGGACAACCGGGCAGCCAACAGAGTGGTGAGGCCATTGGCGATCCACCCACCAATCCCCGGCAGGAACCGCGATAGGATCATGGCAAGCGCTGTGCGCAAGGCATTCTGACCGGAAAAATCGATCATCCTGCGCCGCGAATGCCCAAGGGCGACATGACCCAATTCATGCGCAATAACGCTGGCCAATTCTTCGGCAGACACATCACCCGCCTGAAATTTGCGGTAAAATCCACGCGTGATGAAAATTCGCCCATCCGGCGCGGCCAATCCGTTTACCGGGTCAATTTCATAGATATGTACCCGAATGCGTGGCAGATCGAGCGCCTTGGCCAACCTGTCGGTCATTTGTTTGAGTTTCGGATCGGCCAGCTCGGTGGAGCGGTCATTCAACTCCCGCGTCGTGCGCCAGACGGAAAACCGGTACATGGCGAAGGCGTAAAGTACAGCCAGAAGGATAGGGGTAAAACGCAACATTTAGTTTATATGGGGTAGGTGATCGTTGCGGGCAAGCCTAACCTTACATTGCATATGCCTTGCAGATACATTGGCTAGGCGCGACGTCCAAACACGGCTTGTGCTGCTACCGCTGTTACCACGATTGCACCACCGATCATTTCAGGCAGGATCATCGCCTCGTTCACAAAAACCCACACCCAGATGGGCCCCAGAACGCTTTCCAGCAGGACCAGAAGGCTGACTTCGGCGGCGGGCACATAGGAGGTGCCCCATGTGACAAATGCGATGCCTATACCAATAGTACAGCCGCCCATGAAGAGGATAAGCCAGAAATCATAGGCGGATACTTTTAGGCCTGACCCCAGGAACTGGGCGACGAATGCACCAATCACCAAACAGAATACGCCGCCCAGAAACGTCCCGCCCAAGACGTCCGGTTTGCGTGATTTACGTGCAAGGGTCAGCATCAAGGCGAAGGTTGCTGCCGATAACAACGCATAAAGGTTGCCGGTTGTACGCCCCAATTCGATTCCGCCCTGAACCATAAACCCTACACCGATCACGGCCAAGCCCATTGAGGCCAAGGTCAAACTGGTTGGGCGTTCGCCAATCCAAACCCATGACATAACGGCCGCGAAAAGCGGTGTGACAGACAGAATGAAAAGGGCCGATGCAACCGAAGTGTTGAGCATGGCAAACACATAGCCGGAAAATGCCACCGACAGGGACAAGCCCATATAAAGATCGCTACGGTCCAGTTTCGCGATAAATTGGATCGGGGAAATTCGGCGGCGCAGGCAGGCAACAAGCCCGACCATTCCCGCCAGCGAGATCGAGCGATACG
>Ga0209344_10003509_pt1 | contig 15417 bp, 15 predicted proteins | sample Cruoilmetagenom6_FD_187293 | JGI IMG/M metagenome (GOLD analysis project Ga0209344, IMG submission 187293) | Oil polluted marine microbial communities from Coal Oil Point, Santa Barbara, California, USA - Santa Barbara Oil Seep Sample 6 (SPAdes)... | ecosystem: Environmental > Aquatic > Marine...
ACAGATTATCCAATAGATATGGCGCGCTGGGGAGGATTCGAACCCCCGACCCCTTGATTCGTAGTCAAGTACTCTATCCAACTGAGCTACCAGCGCGCGGACAGGCGGGATGTAGCGACAGGCGGCGACCTTTGCAAGAGCAGAATTATTCTGCCGCTTCTTCCATCAGGATGACTGATTTAGGCAGTGTAATGCGGAACGTCGTGCCCTGCCCGCCGGTTTCACGCAAGCTCAACAGCCCACCGTGGCCGCGCACGAGTTCTGCCGCAATCGCAAGGCCAAGCCCCGAACCCCCCTTGCGCGCGCCACCCTGGAACGGTTGGAACAGGTGTTCCTGTGCCTTAGCAGGCAACCCCGGACCTGTGTCACTGACTTCGATGCACCAGTCCGTTTCGCTTTCAGACGCCTGAATGGAAATTTCGCCCGGTTCACCTGTTGCCGCAAGCGCCTGGCGTGCATTTCGCACAAGATTGGACAAGACGCGATAAATCTGCTCGGGGTCGGCGCGAATGGTCATTGCGGCGGGCACGTCACACCGGAAATTCGCGGCCTGATCTCCTGCGGCGAGCTTTTCGCTTTCGACAACATCCTCGATGACACTCGCAAGTTTGACAATATTCAGCGAAGGACGCGGTTCTTCTGCCTTACCAAACGCCAGCGTGGATTCGCAAAGGTTGACCGCCCGCGCGATTGAGTTCAGCAGCTTGGGTATTACCCGGCGAACATGCGGATCATCACTACGCTCCATCCGGTCCGTCAATAGCTGAGCGGTCGTCAGAATATTGCGCAGGTCATGGCTGACTTTGGCTACCGCACCGCCCAGTTGCGCAAGGCGCTCTTTCTGACGCAAAGCCCCCGTCAGTTGCGTTTGCATCGACTGCAAAGCCACTTCTGCTTCGTGCAATTCTGTGACGCCGGCGGCCGGTTCGATGATCCGGCGCGCATCTTCCGGTGCTTCGGTGTATGAGGTCATTGCGCCGACAACCCCCTTTATCGGTTTCACCAAAAACACCCGGACCGCAAAGAACAGCAGGAAGGCCGTGACAACCGAGATGACGGCCGACAACAGCAATATTCGCACACCATAATCGACCATCGCAGCGCGCAATGGCTGCGTGTCCATGGTGACTTCGATCAAAAGTCCGGCTTCCTGAACGGGATCACCAATGACCCGGATCACCTCATTGTCTGAATTGACGAAACACTTCAGTGCGTCGCGAATAAGCACCCATGCGCTCGGCTCACGCAGGTCATAGGTATTCGAGATTGGCGAGGATATGGGCGAGGATAGTACCAGCTGGCGCACTTCATCGCGACGCAACACCACGTTGTAGACACCTGCGGTTTTCAACAACTCGATTTCAAGGTCCGCGTCGATCATGTCGTTGGCCAACAGCGCGAGCGAAGCAATTTGCGCCCTTTCAAGGCGCAACAGCAAATAATCCTCGCGAAAACGCGCGACTGAGGGTACGAAAATCAATATTTCCGCGAGCATGACGAACACTGCCGTCAAAATCAAAAGCCGTCCTGAAAGCGTTTTCAGAAACATGAGCGTTTCGCCTTTCAGCGCTTAGGGCAATAGCTTTTGCACAGCCCTGACAACACGTTTGACCGTAAGACTATCAAAAAGCCGGGGCGAGAAATAGGCCCCAACCGCCCGCTTGTTGATTTCACCCAGTGTGGGATAGGGGATCACCATAGCTGCAATTGCCGACATTTTCATTTTGTTGGCCAGCGCCAACGCCCAAACGCCGATAAGCTCGCCCGCTTGCGCGCCAACAATACTGGCGCCAACCGGGCGTCCTTTGACGACCATGACCTTGATCAACCCTTTGGTCATTCCCGAAGCAATTGCCCGGTCGTTTTCAGCGTAAGGGAAGCGCACGACCTCCAAAGCATCACCGTGCTCTGCGCGGGCCTGATGTTCGCTCAAGCCTACTTGGGCCAGCTCGGGGTCTGTATAGGTAACCCACGGAATATGATCTGTGCGGGTCTTGGAGGGCAATCCAAATAGCATTGAGCGAATAATGACGCCTGCGTGGTATCCGGCCACATGGGTGAATTGCATCCCCCCCGCAACGTCGCCGATTGCATATATTTTTCGGTTGCTGGTGCGCATTCCGGCATCAACCTCTATTGTCCGGTCGTGTTTGACGCCCGCATTCTGCAAACCAAGATTGTCGATATTGGCCATGCGTCCCACAGCCATCAGCAGATGGGTGCCCTTGAACATACGGCCATCCTTGGCCTCGATTTCTATCGCACCGGCTGAGCCGCGTATTTCCTGCGCCATTGCGTCCTCGGCAATCTCAACGCCTTCGCCCCGAAGGTTGTCCAGCGCAATAGTCGCAAGTTCCGGATCATCTTTGCCAAGCGCTTTCAGACCTTCAATGACCGTTACCTTCGATCCAAGACGAACATGCGCCTGCGCCATCTCTATCCCGATCGGACCACCGCCGACGATCAGCAAATGGTTTGGGCGTTCGCGCAGATCAAATATCGTTTCGTTGGTTTCATAGGGCACGTTTTCCAATCCAGGGACCGGCGGAACGAACGGCGAAGACCCGGTTGCGATCACGAACCGGCGGGCCGAAATTATCGTATCACCGGCCTGAACCTCGGTCTTAGATATGAATTTCCCGAACTCACGAATGACTTTGACACCAAGACCCTCAAAACGTTCCTGACTGTCCACGGGTGCAATCGTGCTGATTACCTTGTGAACGTGATCCTTGGCTGCGTTGTAATCGACTTGCGCCGTCACTGGTGAGATCCCAAAGGGCTGACCTTGCGACATCAGGTGGGCCTGCTTGCCTGCGGCGATCAGTGCCTTGGACGGCACGCAACCAAAATTCAGGCAGTCACCGCCCATTTTATGGCCTTCGAGCAAAACAACGCTGGCCCCCATCTGCGCCGCCCCTGCTGCCACCGAAAGCCCGCCGGACCCGGCACCAATCACACAAACATCCATTTTAATTCTATTCACGTCTCAAACATCCTTCTTTCGCAGAAGTTTCAGGACCATCGGCAATGCCGCAAGCGCGCATAGTCCCAATATTGGTAGTAATATCTGGGGTTCAAAAATGATCCCGAGATCGGGCGTTTCACCACGCCCAAAAACTTCGCCCAGTCCAGCGCCGACCGAGGTATATACGACGCCCCCGGGGATAATCCCCAGAAAGGTCGTGATGACAAACCGCGACAGCGAAACGCCGACCATTGCCGGAATAAGATTTGCTACGAAGAAGGGAACCGCCGGAACAAGGCGCATCAGGAACAGGACCGACCATTGATTTTCGTCAATGCCGTCCTTGATCTGTTTAATTGCCCCTTCAGATGCCTCCATTCTGGCGGCAAGCCGCTCGCCCAATCCCCACTTGGCGGCCAGGAATATCAACGTCGCGCCGATAGTCGCGCCAACGACATTAAAAAGCACGCCCGGAAAAGTGGAAAACAAAAACCCACCGGTCAGTGTTGCGATGGTTGCTCCGGGCAGGGAAAATGCCACAAGCACAATATAGACGCCTATGAACACCAATACCGTCAGCAGGTAATTTGCATCCCTAAAACTGGTCAGCGCTTCGCGGTTGTCACGCAAAGCCTCAAAACTCAGATAATCGCGCAAGGTAAATGCGCCGATGATTGCCACAATCAGGATAGCTAAAAGGGGCAGACGCTTTAGGTGTTTGTTCGGTGATTGGGCTTGTGCATCAGGCAATTTGGCGTCCTTCCGATTGTCGAGGCTAACATGTGATTAAATGGCCGGGCCAAACACCCCGATCACGGCGCGTTGATCGCGAGTGATGGGTATCCCACCAACAGATCGCCCTGCGAGATAACTTGAAACATTTCAGAGTGCATTTTGCGGTAAATGTTGCAAAAACCTGCCACCTTGCGAATTGACAAGTCCGTACTGACCCCCTAAAGCACGGACTTCGATTATTCCCGGCGCACGAATCCCTGATTTAATGTGCCGACGACGACGGAGACGGCGCGATGAAACGTACTTTTCAACCTTCCAATCTGGTCCGCAAGCGGCGCCATGGATTTCGTTCGCGCATGGCGACCAAAGCTGGCCGGAAAATCCTGAACGCGCGTCGCGCCAAGGGCCGGAAATCGCTCAGCGCCTAAGCGCAGCGAAATGCTCTGAAAAATGACACCGCCGAAGGCAACCGCAGCAGGCCATAGCGCCAAAGCAGCGGCAGCGCCGTCGGCGGTTTTCGTTTATCCTGAAATCCTGCGCAAACGGTCCGATTTTCTGAAGGCCGCGCGAGCGCCACGCAAAGCCACGCCCGGATTTATCCTGCAAGCCCGCAAGCGCGGGGCACAGGAAGAACTGGACGGAATACGCGTTGGATATACCTGTTCAAAAAAAGTCGGCAACGCGGTGGCGCGAAACCGTGCCAAGCGCCGGTTGCGTGAAATAGCGCGGGACGTTCTGCCGCTTGAAGGTCAAGCTGGTTGGGACTATGTTCTTGTGGGGCGACATGGGGCGACCGCTGAAATCCCGCTTGAACGCCTGAAAGATGATTTACGAAGAGCGTTACAAAAAATACATGGCGCCACCGCATGACACTGGCTGCAAAACTACTATCGTTACCTGTGCGGGCCTATCGCCTTTTGTTGTCACCATGGGTAGGCAATAGCTGCCGCTACCAACCCACTTGTTCGGCCTATGCGCTTGATGCGCTGGAAAAACATGGAGCGGTTCGAGGGGCCTGGCTGGCGGTAAGGCGCATCGCCCGTTGTCATCCGTGGGGCGGCAGCGGATTTGATCCTGTCCCGCAAGAAAACCCGGATGACAATGACGCGTGAGCAGCGCGCTCGCAGTATCCCCTGACAGCAACAGCAAACCATTTGACATAATTACTGTCTAACTAACGGGCGCGCGTTAACCGCTCCGACAATCGAACTGCATATCCTTGCATCGGAGTTTGGCCAGCGTGACTGGCCCGGGATGTGAGGGTTGGATCTATGGTTTCGCATTTTTCACGCAAAGCACGGGATCTTTGGCAAGATCTGGCAAGGGTCCTTATCGGACCGCAGACATTGGTTTTTCTTCCGGCACTGACGCTTGCAGCCTATTGGTATGGCGGCGAGGTGTTATTGCTATTCGTGGCAATCCTAATTCCCGGTGTTTTCGCCGTAACGGGCATGTATTCGGGAACCGGGCCGGCATGGGCGACAGCGCGCGACGGGGACACAGGGCTCATTCTTCGTGCCGGCGTTGAAAAGGCCCTGAGCGCAGGTCTGGCACGGCAAAAGACCACCGGTGAAACCACTGCGGCGCTCGTGCTTCAACTGGATGACTTTGACGATATTTCCAAGCAGTATGAACGGGCCGCGACGGCCCGCCTGCTAAAACAATCCGCGGATCGTATCTGCGGCTGCCTGCGCGATCTGGACGTTGTTGCGCGGATCGGCGATTCGCGTTTTGCAATCGGGCTTGGCGCAATGCGGCGCGCAGACGTTGAAACGTTGATACAATTTTCAGGCCGTTTGCAGGCTGCCCTGGCCGAGCCGTATTCTGTCGATGCGACACGGCTTTACCTGACGGCCTCCGTCGGATTTTGTCTGCCAACGCGCATCCGCTCGCATTCGGGGGAAGATATGCTGAACTGCGCCGAACTCGCAGCTCAGGCAGCGACGGCAAACGGCGCGGGTTCAATACGGGCTTTCACCGGCGACACGAAAAGAAAAGTTGCCAGTGACGGCGCTGCAACTGGCGAAATCAACGCGGCGATGAACGCTGGCCATATCCGGGCTTGGTTTCAACCACAGGTTTCGACAGACACAGGCGCAATTACCGGCTTTGAAGCGCTGGCGCGATGGGAACACCCTGACCGCGGCGTTTTGTTGCCACGCGACTTTCTGGCGGCCATTTATGAAAATGATCTGCATGGGCGACTTGGCGACATCATGTTGGCACAAGCGCTTGCTGCGATGAAATCCTGGCAAAAGGCCGGACATGACATCCAATTGGTATCGGTGAACTTTTCCAGCCAAGATCTGCAGGATCCGAAAGCGTGTGACAAAGTGAAAGGGCAGCTTGACCGATTTGAAATCGCAGCCGAACATCTGTGCATCGAAATTCTGGAAGATGTGGTGGCTGCATCGGACGATGATGTCATCGTAAAAAACATTGCTGAGTTCGCGCAAATGGGATGCCGCATCGACCTTGATGATTTTGGCACCGGCCATTCTTCAATCGCTAACATTCGTCGCTTCGCGGTCGATCGCATCAAGATTGACCATTCATTCGTTGCACGCCTTGATCGGGATCGCGATCAACAAAACATCGTGGCGGCGGTCCTGATGTTGGCACAAAGGTTGGAACTGGATACCCTGGCCGAGGGCGTGGAAACACTGGGCGAACACGCGATGCTGGCGCAACTTGGCTGCAATAACGTGCAGGGCTTCAGCGTTGCCCGGCCAATGCCGCTCGAGGACACCTTGCACTGGATAGACCAACATCTTCAAAAACTTTCCAAGGCGCCGCGAATCGCACGAAATACGGGTCGATAACCCCCCGTCAGTTCCGCCCAGATCCCTTAAAACAGCTTGACCTTTCGGCCCCTGACCTGTTGAACCTCCCTGACCAGAAAAATACAGGTGGTAGGCCTTTATGGACGATCAGAACAAGAACCTAATTCTTGCGACAGCACTTAGTTTTCTGGTGATTTTGGTTTGGTTCGTACTATTTCCACCTGAACCATCAGCAGTCGACCCCAATGCTCCGGACGCCACCGGTTCGCCTGCTGCCACAACGTCCGTCTCACCCCCCGCTGCATCTGCCACCGACACAAAAACCGCAGCCACTGCCGGCGCAGCAGCTGGCGAAGATGTTGCATTATCAGAATCCGCCCGGGTCACAATTCAAACGCCCAAATTGTCGGGCAGTATTTCCCTGCTTGGCGGGCGCATCGACGATCTGTTGTTGAACGACTACCGTGAAACCCTGGACGAAGGCAGCCCGAACGTAACCCTGCTGTCCCCTGTTGGCCAAGCCGAGGCCTATTACGCTTTGTTTGGCTGGGCTCCGGGCGGCAACCTCGAATTTACCGACGTGCCCGGCCCGGATACGGAATGGGCCATCGTCAGTGGTGACATTCTGACCCCTCAGACCCCGGTAACTTTGGGGTGGGAAAATGGCGCCGGTCTGATCTTTAGTCGCACGATCGAAGTTGACGAAGACTATATGTTCTCCGTCACGCAATCGGTCGAGAACACCATGGGCGATATCGCACGCCTTGCACCTTCAATTGAATTGGTGCGCCATGGCACGCCAAGTGACCTGATGAATTTCTTCATTCTTCACGAGGGCGCCATTCGCCAATCCGGCGAAGAAATGAAAGAGTTTGACTACGACGATATTTCCGATTTCGATCGGGACGCGCGTTGGGGTCCAAGCTCCAAAGTCATCGATGTCCAAAAAAATGGCTGGATCGGTTTCACCGATCACTTCTGGATGACTACGATTATTCCGGGTGCCGACCAGCCTTTCGAATCTGTCCTGCAATATGACGACCGCAGCGACAGGTTCCGCTCAATTGCCCGTCTGGAAACACTGACCGTTGCGCCCGGAACCACGCAGTCCACAACGACACGCCTGTTTGCTGGTGCCAAGGACTGGGAAAGGATCAAAAATTACCAGAAAAATGACGGAATTTACAAATTTCTCGATTCCATCGACTGGGGTTGGTTCTTTTTCCTGACAAAACCAATCTTTGCGGTGCTGCACTGGCTGAACGGACTCATCGGCAATATGGGCTGGTCGATCATTGCACTGACGCTGATCATCAAAGCCATTTTGTTCCCGCTGGCCTATAAATCCTACGTGTCGATGGCCAAAATGAAAGAGCTGCAACCAGAAATGGAAAAGCTCAAAGAAGCCGCCGGGGACGACCGTCAAAAAGTCCAAAAGGGCATGATGGAGCTTTACAAAAAGAACAAGGTGAACCCTGCTTCTGGCTGTTTGCCAATCCTGATGCAGATCCCGATTTTCTTTTCGCTCTACAAGGTGATTTTCGTTACGCTGGACTTACGTCAGGCACCGTGGATCGGCTGGATCAAAGACCTGTCCCAACCCGACCCCTCGTCAATCCTTAACCTTTTCGGGCTGCTGTCTTTTGCGCCCCCCGACCCGAACTCGTTTCTGGCTATCCTTTCGCTTGGCATCCTGCCAATAATTCTGGGTATTTCCATGTGGTTGCAGCAAAAACTGAACCCGGCCCCAACAGATGCGACCCAAGCGATGATCTTCGCCTGGATGCCGTGGGTATTCATGTTCATGCTCGGACGGTTTGCCAGTGGTCTGGTGATTTACTGGATTGCCAACAACATGATCACATTCACCCAGCAATATATCATCATGCGCTCGCAAGGCTTCAAACCTGATATTCTTGGAAACATCATGGGCGGCCTCAAACGTAAAAAGCCAGACTCAAAATGAGCGGCACAGTCGCCCATATCTGGCGGCACCCGATCAAGTCGCATGGCCGCGAGGAATTGAGCACCATTGAATTGCTCGAAGGACAGACAATGCCTTGGGACCGGACCTGGGCCGTCGCGCATACCAAAGCGAAGGCAGACGGGGCCGACTGGTCACCTTGCGCCAATTTTTCACGCGTTGCGCAGGTGCCCGCACTGCAAGCCATCACGTCGAAACTTAATACCGCCGGAAACCGGATAACGCTGACCCACCCCGACAGACCGCCCCTGACATTTGATCCCGACAACCAAGCACGGGAATTTCTGGATTGGGTCCGCCCGTTGATGCCCAAGAACCGTCCACAGTCGGACCGGATTATCCGCGTCGCGTCACGCGGGATGACTGACACTGATTTTCCGTCGATCAGCCTGAACAACCTTGCCTCCAATCAGGCCGTTTCCGACCAGTTGGGCACTGATATTTCAACGCTGCGTTGGCGCGGAAATATCTGGATGGATGGACTGAACGCTTGGGAAGAATTTGACTGGGTCGGCAAACGAATTTCCATCGGCAACGTTGAAATTACAGTGCGCGAACGTATTGGACGGTGCTTGGCGACAGCGGCCGACCCACAAACCGGGAACCGGGATGCGGACACGCTTGGCGCACTGATGGCTGGCTGGGGCCATACGGATTTTGGTGTTTACGGCGTCGTTGCCAAATCCGGCAATATTTCCATCGGTGACCAGATCAGGGTGCTTTCGTGACACTTGCATTTCCCCTTGCCGAACAAACAGCGGATGAGCTTGAGGCGGGGCGCCTGATGTTCGCGGGCCAGACCGATTTCCTCAAAGGCGTGGTAGCAATGGACGGGCTGCCCCCAGCAGATCGTCTGGAAGTATGCTTTGCCGGGCGTTCCAACGTCGGCAAGTCCACGTTGATCAACGCGCTGACCGGGCGCAAAGGGCTGGCGCGCGCGTCAAACACGCCCGGACGGACGCAAGAGATCAACTATTTCACTTGCGCCGATCAATATCTGGTCGATCTTCCGGGTTATGGCTATGCCAATGCTCCGGTTAAGGTCGTTGAAAAATGGCAACGGTTGCTCAAATCATACCTGTCGGGGCGGCAAACCCTGCGCCGCGCGTTTGTGCTGATCGACGCGCGCCACGGTGCCAAGAAAGTCGACGAGGAAATTTTCAGTCTGCTGGATTCTGCTGCGGTTACATTTCAGGTCGTTCTGACCAAAGTCGACAAAGTTAAGGCCGCCGAGCGCGACCGCATTCTGGCTCAGGTTCGCGCCAGCCTGTCCAAACATCCCGCAGCCTTCCCAGAGCTCGTAGCCACGTCATCCCAAAAGGGTGACGGGATTGATACGCTGCGCGCCATTATCGCAGGCATCACTTAGCCGGTTTTGCGGTCGACTCTGTGGCTTTTGAACACTTGCGCCGTACATGCTCAATCGACTAACAGGGCGTGACTTAAGGAAAATTGTAATGAAAAAGCAGGACGCCATGAACCGCGACTGGATTGCAACCGCACAGACACTCTCGCAAGCCCTGCCCTATTTGCAGCGCTATGACGGCGCGACGGTGGTCATCAAGCTGGGCGGCCACGCCATGGGCAGCGACGAAGCAATGGAGGATTTCGCCCGCGACGTGGTGCTGATGCAGCAGGTCGGGCTGAACCCTGTCATCGTGCACGGCGGCGGCCCGATGATAAACAGCATGCTGGATCGGCTGCGGATAACGTCCGAGTTTGTGGACGGCAAGCGGGTCACTGATACGGCGACGATGGAAATCGTGGAAATGGTTCTGTCTGGTCTGGTCAACAAGCGGATAGTTCAGGCCGTCAACGCGCAAGGTGGAAACGCAATCGGCCTGTCGGGAAAAGATGCCAACTTAATGATTTGTGAGGCGGCTGATCCGAAACTCGGGTTTGTCGGCAAGCCCACCAAGGTGAACCCGGAATTCCTGCGCTCGCTTGCATCAGGAGCATTCATCCCGGTCATCGCGCCCATTGGCGTCGGCCTTAATGGCGAAACATTCAATGTGAACGGCGATACCGCGGCAGGCGCAATTGCCGCCGCGCTAAAGGCTGACCGCCTTTTACTGCTGACCGATGTTGCTGGGGTAAAAGGCCCGGACGGCGACGTCCTGACCGAGTTGCGCGCCGATCAGATAAATTCTTTGATCTCCAAAGGCACCATCGCTGGCGGGATGATTCCAAAAACTGAAACCGCGCTGCAGGCGCTTGAAGGTGGGGTCCGCGCGGTTGTCATTTTGGATGGGCGCGCACCGAATGCGTGCTTACTTGAACTTTTCACCGAACATGGGGCCGGATCGTTGATCCGCGCGAGTTAGGCCAGTAGCCTTCGGAAATGTCCATGCCGTCATCCCTAAGTGAAATTCATTCGCTGGCGCAGGAGCAAATGCTGGATGTTGTGGGCGCCTTCCATCCCGGCCCCGGCGACGGCGCGCCCGACAACTGCGAAACCATCGTTCTGCTTGGACCGCATGAGCCCGGATTTTGGAATTATTTCCGAACCGCAGCCGAATTCTGTGATGGTCGAAAGGATCCGCTGGACCGCTGGTCTGAACGCATGATTCGCGACTTTGCGGCAGATATTGGGGTATTGCCTATTTTCCCTTTCGGCGGACCGCCCTATGCGCCCTTCATTGCATGGGCCAAACTGTCCGGGCGTTCGTGGAATTCGCCGGTCGGTCTGCTGGTCCATGACGAGGCCGGTCTGCTGGTGTCATTTCGCGGTGCTTTGGCTATAGCGGGGAAACTGCACTTGGAATCACCCAAGGACAGCGTTTGCCTAACCTGCCACGATCAGCCTTGCCTGACGGCATGCCCTGCCAGCGCACTGAACGGCACGGGCTATGATCTGAACGCCTGCCATTCGTATCTGGATACCGGCGCAGGGCAGGACTGCATGCAATCAGGTTGCGCGGTCCGGCGAAGCTGCCCGATTTCGCGTGACTACGGAAGGGATACAGCGCAGTCTGCATTTCACATGAAAGCATTTCATCAATGACGCTGCGTCTAATTTTAATGCGGCACGCAAAATCTGGTTGGGACGACCCGACATTGGAAGACCATGATCGCCCGCTGAATGATAGGGGGAGGCGTTCAGCATCGGCCATTGGCAAGTGGCTGGCGCTGCATTCCTATGTTCCCAACCTCGCGCTTTCATCAACATCCCAACGCACACGTGAAACCTGGGAACTGGTCCAGCGGGAATTTTCTGCAAATGAGGTTGAGTATTTGTCGGCCCTGTACCTTGCTTCCCCGGATGTCATGCTGGGATCAATTCGCAAAGTTGTCGGCGCTAGAACGCTTTTGGTTTTGGGCCACAATCCGGGAACGAGTTATCTTGCGACGCTGCTTGCAGCTAATACCCCTGATCGAACCCAGTTCCAGCGCTACCCGACTGCGGCCACAACAGTGTTCGAGTTCGACCGGACGTCATGGAATGACGTCGGGCCTGAACAGGGCAAAATTGTTGATTTTGTGGTTCCCAGAGACCTGATCTAGACCGTGCTGAAATATCCCCGGCAAACGCTAAAGCGGATGCCGGGAAGGTTGTCAGTGCCCCAGAATCTGAGACAGGAACAATTGTGTTCGCTCGGACTGCGGATTGTTAAAGAACTCTTCCGGTTCATTCTGTTCAACGATCTGGCCCTGATCCATAAAGATTACCCGGTTCGCCACCTGACGGGCAAAGCCCATCTCGTGCGTCACGCAAAGCATGGTCATACCTTCTTCGGCAAGCTCAATCATCGTATCGAGGACCTCTTTGATCATCTCCGGGTCAAGTGCTGATGTTGGTTCATCAAACAGCATGATGCGCGGACGCATACACAGGCTGCGGGCGATCGCCACACGTTGCTGCTGACCACCCGAAAGCTGACCTGGGTATTTCATCGCCTGCTCTGGTATTTTCACCTTGGCAAGGAAATGCATCGCCGTTTCTTCCGCTTCGGCTTTGGGAATCTTGCGCACCCAGATCGGAGCAAGCGTGCAGTTTTCCAAAATTGTCAGATGCGGAAACAGGTTGAAATGCTGGAAGCACATGCCAACCTCGGACCGGATCTTGTCGATGTTTTTAAGATCAGAAGAAAGCACCGTTCCATCCACTGTGATCTGACCCTGCTGATGTTCTTCCAATGCGTTGATGCATCGGATCAGCGTGGATTTGCCCGAACCAGACGGGCCACAAATGACAATTCTCTCGCCACGGTAAACCGTCATGTCGATGTCTTTGAGCACATGGAATGTGCCGTACCATTTATTCATGTTGGTGATCTGAATTGCCACCTCGTCAGAAACTTCCATCTGGCCTCGGGCGTCAGTCATGTCTTTTGCGGGTTCAGCCATTGTTCAGGCCTCCTTATTTATGGTCGGTTTGAAGCTTGCGCTCCAACCACTGAGAATAACGGGACATTGAAAAACAGCAGATCCAGAAAACCAGACCCACGAAAATGAACAACTCCCAGTAAATGCCGTTCCAGGCGGTATTCGCCCGGATCAGATTGGTAAAACCAAGCATTTCCGAAATGCCGATAAAGATCACCAGAGTGGTGTCTTTGAACAGCCCGATGAAGATACCGACGATACTTGGGATAGAAATCTTCAGCGCCTGTGGCATGATGATAAGCCGCTGTGCCTGCCAGTAATCCAGACCAAGCGAATCTGCCGCCTCGTATTGTCCTGTGGGCAGGGCAGCCAAACCACCGCGGATCGTCTCGGCCATGTAAGCAGCCGAGAACAGTGTCACCATGATAATCACACGCACCACGACGTCAAAGTTAGTGCCCTTTGGCAGGAAATAGTTCAACAACAAGAGCGCTGTGAACAGCAGTGTAATCAGCGGCACACCGCGAATGAACTCGATAAAGCCAACGCACATTGTCTTCACGATGAACATGTCCGACTGCCGGCCAAGAGCCAGCACAACACCAAGCGGCAAGGACAGGGCGATACCGGAAATACCGATGATAACCGAGATTGTGAAACCGCCAAGTTTTTTGGATTCAACGGATTCAATCGCAATCGGGATGATCGAATGAAGCAAATCTCCCACCATACCGCCCAGGAACAACCACCAGATCACAGGTGCCAAAAAGGCCGCAATTGTCGCCATAAGGTCGTTGACCGACGCGAGCATACGGTAAGCCAGATAGCCGGCGCCAAACCCTGCGATCACCATCAGAGGGCCCCAGATGGAACCACCCCAGATCAGCCACACCATTAAAAAAGGATAGATTGCTGTGAAGATGAACAGCTTGCGCGGCATCGTATCATAAAGAACCGGCGCAAGCGCCACAAACAGCAGCACAAACGCCACAACCGGGCGCCAATAAAGGTCCTGCGGATAGAACCCAAATATCAACTGGCTCCATCTTTCGGTAATAACGGCGAAACAGGCACTCGGTTCGCCGTTGTTCAGAGCATCGCGGATTTCACGACATTCCGTCAAAGAGTCTGCCCGCCAGATCGAATTCAGGAACCATGGCAGAATGTGGGACAAGACCGAATACAGAACATAGATCGCGATTATCGTAAGGATAGTGTTCACCCAACCCGAAAACAGGTTGGTTCGCATCCATTTGATAACCCCGCGCTCGCCCAAAGGCGGCTCTTGCTCGGACAACATTTCAGTTCGGACAAAGGATAATTCGCTCATTCTACCGCTCCTTCAGCTTAACTGAATTGTTGTAGACGTTCATCGAACCGGAGATTGCCAAACTGATTATCAGATAGATACCCATCATCAGAAGCATGCATTCCAGTTCCCGTCCGGTCTGGTTCAGCGTGATACCACCCAGGGTGGCACGCAAATCCATATACCCCACCGCGATTGCCAGCGAAGAGTTTTTGGTCAGGTTCAGATACTGAGAGATCAGCGGTGGAATGATGACGCGCAACGCCTGCGGAAGGATCACAAGGTTCATCGTGCGGCTGGGGCGAAGACCAAGCGCAGAAGCTGCCTCGGACTGCCCTTTTGAAATCGCAAGAATACCCGCCCGGACATTTTCCGCGATGAACGCACCTGTATAGCACGACAATGCAAGCCAGAGCGCCAGCAGCGAGTTGCGGATATGCAGACCACCAGAAAAGTTGAAGCCTTTCAAAGCCGGATAGTCCAACCCGACCGGGCGCCCGAGAATGAAGTATGCAATCACCATCGGCACGAAAAATATCGCCAGCTTGATCCAGAACGTTGGCAGGACTTCCCCCGTTTCGTTCTGACGTTTGTGCGCATAGCGACCGAACCACCAAATCCCGGCAAGCGACAAAAGGAACACGATCACCACAAACAAGGATCCATCACCCCAGGTTGGCGAAGGTATATAGGTGCCTCGGTTGGTGAAGGCTACCGAGTCATTGAGCACCATGGATGCTGTTGGCGACTCTCCTCGAAACGCACGCGGCGCCGGGGTCGCCTCGGTCAGCACTGCGAAGAATGCTACGATCCACAACAATACGGGGATGTTGCGAAAGGATTCCACATAGACCGTCATCAACTTAGCCGTCAGCCAGTTGTTGGACAACCGAAGAACGCCAACCACAACGCCGATAACCGTGGCCAAAATACAGCCCAGAACTGCGACCAAGAGCGTATTGAGCAGGCCAACATAGGTGGCGCGAAGATGGCTGGAATCCGAAGAATACTCAATCAGACGCTGGTTGATATCGTAACCTGAACGAACAGAAAGGAACCCAAAGTTAAAGTCCTTACCAAGTTCTTCGAGGTTGGTGATAGTGTTCGAAATCAACCAGGCAAATAATGCTACAAATCCGATCAATGCGATGACCTGAATGGTCATCGAGCGATATCGAGAGTCGTAGATTAGCTGGCTGAGGTGGAACGATTCCGTCGGCGGATCGGTCAGTGTCGTCATGAATGACGCCCCCATGCTCCCTGAAAATTGTTGGTATCCGGCGGCTTCTTTGCGGTCCGCTCGGGTTCAGGC
>Ga0209344_10003510_pt1 | contig 15417 bp, 13 predicted proteins | sample Cruoilmetagenom6_FD_187293 | JGI IMG/M metagenome (GOLD analysis project Ga0209344, IMG submission 187293) | Oil polluted marine microbial communities from Coal Oil Point, Santa Barbara, California, USA - Santa Barbara Oil Seep Sample 6 (SPAdes)... | ecosystem: Environmental > Aquatic > Marine...
GCAGGCTGAAATTTGGATTGGTGAATTGGCCGCGAAGTGTGGTCACACCGAACTGGCTCAAAAACACCTTAACTCGGGACTTAAAAAATCTAAACAAGTCTACAAAACAGCATCCATTGGACAAAAATTAATCACAGAAAAAGTCACTGAAAAACTCAACCTCTGACTTATTTGTATGACATTAAACTTGCTTCCATTGAATTGAATTGTTACGCTATTCTCTTTTTTATACAGACTTCTTTTGACAATCAGTCGCTCACAACAAAAGGAACGCACCAGACGTGCCATTATTGATGCCGCCATTGGTCAATTGGGGGAAAGTAAAAGTTTTGCCAGTTTAAGTTTGCGTGAAGTTTCCAGAGAAGCTGGTATTGCGCCCACTTCTTTTTATCGACATTTCAAAGACATGGAAGAATTGGGTTTGACTTTGGTTGATGAGTCAGGCTTAACCCTCAGACAAGTCATGCGCAAAGGGCGCCAACGACTGAAGAAAAAAGGCAGTGTCATCGCCACCTCAGTCAAAACATTCATGGAATTCACCCAAGCCAACCCGAACATTTTCCGCATCTTATTTCATGAGCGCTCAGGTACGACCAGAGCCTTGCGAGTGGCAGTGGCTCGTGAAATCAAATACTTTGTCGTGGAATTAACTGATTATATTCAGCACACTGGGTTCAGCCAAGAATCAGCCTATGCGCAAGCTGAAGCCATGGTGGCGGTGATTTTCAATGCCGGCGCAGAGTCAATTGCCGTTAAACCCACTGCCAGAAAAGAACTTGAACGGCGAGCTATTTTACAATTGCGTTTTATTGCAACTGGCGCTCTTAGGCTCAAAGAAAAACAACCTTAATACACAGCCTTAAACACCCACACACCCCTCAAACGTACGTTTGAACGAGTAACACTTGTACCCCAAAAAATTCTAGAACAAACTTAGAGCATACACTCTAAAAACACTATATAGCTAGATTTAAATAAACATAACTTGAATTTTAACTTGCATACGCGTTTTTTAAGGGTACACTTGTACGCTAAACAAACAGAGCAAGACCATGTCTTTAGCAAGCCACATAATCAACCAGGGAAAATGGTTCACCAGAGCATTGACTAACCACCACAGCTTCAAAGATTTTATCGAGCCAGTGATACAAATAGCACAACCCAACTGGCAAGCGAGTGACTTCAACGCACAAGTCATCGACAAGCGCATTGAAAGCAAACTTGTCTACAGCTTGGTACTCAAACCCAGCAAACGATGGAAACAACACATCGCGGGCCAACATATACACATTCAATTAGAAATCAATGGAACCAGATACCAAAGAACATTCAGCATTTCTAGCTCTCCCAGGCATTACCAACAAACCAAACAAATTGAATTAACCATCCGCAAACAAGACCATGGCAAAGTGACCCAGTGGATGGACCGACATTTGACCGCCGGCTCTTCTGTCAGGATATCGTCTGCCCATGGGGCATTCACCCTGCCAGTCCACAAAAAACCATTGTTATTGATTGCTGGTGGCAGTGGCATCACGCCTTTTCGCAGTTTTTTACAACAACTGTCAGTCGATGACACACAACGAGACGTTAACCTACTTTATTACAATCAATCTACAGCACCTTTATTCGCCAGAGAGTGGCAACACCTGAAACATGTTTGCCCTCAACTAAAAATAATTTTAATCGATACCGATGTGTCTGGGTTGATTACAGCCAAACAATTAAAGCAACTGTGCCCAGATTTTCCACAACGTGAAACCTACTTGTGCGGCCCTTACGGACTGATCACCACCAGCAGAGATTTATTGATTGAACATGGCGCCTCAAAACAAACCATTCACCATGAGTTATTTGGCCCCATACCGACTTCATGCACACCAGCACTCAGCCAGAAAACCCAATCATCAATGGTGACTTTTACCCAATCAAACAAACGCATTAAATCTGATTCCCAACAATCATTATTGACACTGGCCGAGAGCGCAGAATTAAACCCACCCAGTGGCTGCCGCATGGGCGTTTGTCACCAATGTAAATGCAGTAAAAAACAGGGTGTGGTTTACAACACCCTCACCGAAACTTATTCTGACACCGGACGCGAAGACATTCAGTTGTGTGTGTCGATTGCTGTCAGCGACGTCACTCTAGATTTATAACATGCTAGGCACCAAAACAGGTAATCCAATGAACCATAAAAACACCATAGACTTTAAAGCACTGGCCGCAGAATTCGATCAGATTAATTCAAATGTTAAAAGCCAACTTGGCAGCCAAGATGCCAACTACATCAGACGCATCATCAAAATTCACAGACTGACTGAAATTGGTGGACGCGTGACCCTGATGCTGTGTTTCTTTAATCTGTGGTTTTTAATACCTGGCATGTTACTTTTGGCTTTTGCGAAAATTTTAGACAACATGGAAATTGGACACAATGTAATGCATGGCCAATACGACTGGATGAATGACCCAAACATCAATTCCAGAAACTATGAATGGGACATTGCCAGTGACGCCGGCTCATGGAAGCGAGTACACAATTTTGAACACCACACCTACACCAATATCATCGGCAAGGACCGTGATTATGGTTACGGATTATTACGTATGAGTGACGACTTGCCATGGCGAAAAAAAAACCGGTGGCAATTCATTACTTATTTAAACTTAAGCCTGTTGTTTGAATGGGGCATTGCTTACCATGAACTGGCCGCGGAAAGGGTGTTTGTCGGCAAGAAGAAAAAAGACCGAACCAGCACTTTAAATGACAGCGAATTAAAGCGCATGTTTTTCTCTAAAGCCAGCAAACAAATATTCAAGGACTACTTATTTTTCCCCATATTGGCAGGCCCGATGTTCCTGTATATTTTAGGGGCTAATATTGGCGCCAACTTAATCAGAAACTTATGGACATCAACCATTATTTTTTGTGGCCACTTTACTGAAAACGCTGAAACTTTTACTGAAGCTGAATGCGAAGGCGAAAGTAAAGGCGAATGGTATTACCGTCAAATGCTCGGCTCATCTAATTTAACTGGAGCCAAATGGTTTCACATCATGACCGGTCACCTTAGCTGTCAAATTGAACACCATTTATTCCCTGACATTCCAGCACACAGATACACCCAACTGGCACCTCAAGTAGCGGCGATCGCCAAGGAACATGGCATTCCATACAATTCAGACAGCTTCTTCAAACAGTATGGCGGCGTTATAAAAAGAATATGGACTTACTCCTGGCCCAACAAAAGTAATTTAAGCAGCCCGAAAAAGCAGACCTAAAACTAACCAGTTTTAGCTGACAGACATCTGTTGTTGGCCGACCAACACGCCTCCACCAACAACTGATCACCAGCATACACCTTACCCATAAACTCATCACCCAAATGAACCCGTCCCACACCCGCTGGGGTGCCTGTCAGCAAAACATCTCCGTCCACTAAGGTCATAAAAGAATTAACTTCTTTAACCAAATCACTGGGTGAATAAAGCATCATCGAACAACCGCCTTGCTGTTTTAAGTCACCATTTATAAACAACTCTAAACGCAACTCGGTTTCATCTTCAACAATGGCCACAAACTCACTCAATACCGCAGACTGATCAAATGCTTTGGCACGCTCCCAGGGCAAACCCTTCTCTTTTAGCTCATGCTGAATCTGCCGTTTGGTTAAATCCAAACCCAAACCCACGGCTTTTAGCTGACCAGCTTCGATTAAAAATGCCAATTCAGCCTCGTAATGGATCTCATCATTACCAGCCAATACCAATTCAGATGAAATGGCTGAATTCGGTTTAACAAAGATGACTGGTTCTATGGGTATTGCATTGTCCAACTCTTTGATATGCTCAACGTAATTGCGGCCCACACAGACCACTTTAGAAGGCGCCAAATTTACACCATTAAAGGTGACTGTATTTTTCATAAATCAGCTCGCTCTATCATTATATATACTTCAACCATGGCCACAAAGAAATTGCCTTGGTGCATTTTTTATCACAGTTTAGCATTCACCACTTCCACTGTTACCGTCAAAAATCATTGCCTATTTCGATGACCCCTGAATCAAACCGGCTCCCAACTCTATACCTGATCCTATCTGATATTACCTATCTGATATTAATTGACTCCAGCTTAAATTCAGCTGGCATGGATGCAGTAAAGCGGTGCGTACCGAACTGTAACACATGGGCGTGTAGATACAGCTGTCTAGGTAAATCAGCAACTGCCTTGCCGTAAAATCGATCGCCTAAAACCGGACACCCTATGAACTGAGCATGCACCCGAATTTGGTGCGTACGGCCTGAACTGATGTCACATTGGCACAATGTGACTTGTTTGGCGTGCCGTATTGGGGTGAATTCGGTTTGCGCCAACTGACCTGAATCACTGACAATTACATGTCTGATACCATTGACACGATTTTGAGTATCCAAAGGTTGTTCAACCACAGTAGGCTGCAAAAGCTGGCCGGCCAAAACAGCTGAATAAGATTTTTTAACTTCATGGCTTTTCAGCGCACTTTGAAAGCTCAATAAGGCCAATCTGTTTTTAGCCAACAACAAACAACCACTGGTATCCTTATCCAGTCGATGAGCCAGTTGTATATTTTCATACCCAGCCACAGAGGTCATGATTTCAATCACGCCGATTTTATGCCCCGTACCCGTATGAGCTGCCAAACCAGCTGGCTTATTGAGCACCAAATAATCATCATCTTCAAAAATCACATGTTGTAACAAATCAGTTTGTTGCTTTGAATCAACCTTTAATTTGACCGACTCAACAAAATAAATACTCGGAGGAATTCTAATTAAATCACCGATACAAAGTTTATACAAAGGCTTAACCCGCTTTCCATTGATTCTAACCAAACCTTTACGAATCAACTTATACCAATTTGACTTTTCAATCTGTTTACGCTGCTTCAACAGGTAATTATCCAGGCGTTGACCGACTTCATTTTCGGTGACCTCAAAAATTGGTTTTTTATCCATATCCCTTTCTTTTATCAGATAATTATGCGATTCAATGAAAATTAGTGTTAAAATCTCGCGAATCTTGCAACCTAAGGTTAGCAAGTATTGAAACTTAAGGCGCAAGTTTAACTTGTAAGCCAGAGATTATACGATTTAAAACTGTTTAGTTCCAAGGAGTCGAATGAATAATTCGCAGGAACCAAGAATCATTGGATTGATGATAAACAACCACTGAATGGAACGAAACCATTTCAGTCAAAAAATAACATGAGTACGGTGATTAACATCAAGACAGTTAATGTTCACCAGCGATAAGCGACTAAAAACACCGCGAGTGGTTACTGATTAACGATTAATCAACACAAAATTCCAGGGCTTAAACAAAGCCGGATTGAAATAACCGCGACATCGAAATCAATTGTTCACCGCCCTAACGGCCTTGTGAACGGTTAAATTATGCTTATTTGGCATCACTGAAAAAGGTTCATCGTTCCTGATTAAAAAGGAAATAAGATGAAAAGAATGTTAATCAATGCAACGCACACTGATGAAATCCGTGTAGCTATTGCAGATGGACAAAAACTCTACGATTTAGACATTGACTCTGCGGGCCATTACCGCAAAAAAGGCAATATCTACAAAGCCAAAATAACCCGTGTTGAACCCTCGTTAGAAGCCTGTTTTGTAAACTACGGCTCAGAAAGACATGGTTTTTTACCCTACAAAGAAATCAGCCCCGCTTATTGCAAGCAAGCCCCTCGTGGCAAAGCACGTTTACCGATTAACGAAGCGCTTAGAGAAGGCGATGAAATTATTGTACAAGTTAATAAGGAAGAACGTGGAAACAAAGGCGCTGCCTTAAGTACATTTATTTCCTTGGCCGGTCGCTATTTAGTGTATATGCCTGGCAACCACCGTGCTGGTGGCATTTCGCGTCAAATTCGCGGTGAAAAAAGAACGCAACTGCAAGACATCATGCGTCGATTAGAGATCCCTAAAAATGACGGCGTCATCATACGCACAGCGGGGTTAGGGACTACATTTGAAGAATTACAATGGGATTTCAATTACTTAAAACAAGTATGGGAAGCCATTGGAACTGCTGCTGAACAGAAAAAAGGTCCATTCTTTATCTATCAAGAAAGCGACTTATTCATCAGAGCCTTACGTGATTACTTACAACCAGACATTGGCGAAATTTTAATTGATGACCGTGACTCATATGAAAAAGCACGTGAGTTCATGCAACAAGTGATGCCACATAATTTGAAGAAGCTGTCTTATTACAATGACACCACCCCTTTATTTTCAAGGTACCAAATCGAACGCCAAATTCAATCTGCATTTGAACGTGAAGTTAAACTGCCATCAGGCGGCTCTTTGGTAATTGACCAAACAGAAGCTTTACTCTCAATAGACATTAACTCTGCCAAAGCAACCAAAGGTATCGACGTCGAAACAACTGCACTGAATACCAATTTAGAAGCGGCTGATGAAATTGCTCGTCAATTAAAAATCCGTGATTTAGGCGGCCTGGTGGTTATTGACTTCATTGATATGCGGAGCAATAAAAATCAACGTGACGTTGAAAATAGAATGCGCGATGCAGCAGAAACCGATCGTGCCAGAGTTCAAATTGGCAAAATATCTAAGTTTGGCTTATTAGAAATGTCACGCCAAAGATTACGCTCTTCTATTTCAGATTCCAGTCAAATAACCTGCCCTACTTGTGGCGGACACGGATTTATCCGCTCAATGGAATCCTTGGTTATTTCAATCATTCGATTAACTGAAGAAGAAATGATTAAACCCAAAACTGGGCGGGTCATCATTCAAGCTCCAGTAGATACCACCAACAAAATACTGAATGACAAAAGAACCGAACTGACCGAAATGGAAACACGTCATGGGGTTCAAGTTTCAATTATTTCAAATGACAACCTAAGCTTCCCAGATTTTCACGTACAAAGACTTAACACCAACGAGTCCAATATAAGTATCGACTCGATTCAGCTAGTCAAAACAGAAGATTGTCACAAAGCAGTTTCTTTGGACCCACCTGCGCCGACCCAAGAAACGCCTGCATTGAGAATGGTTAAACCGAACATCCAAGCACCAAAACGTTCATTGGCGTTAATGATCACTTCTTGGTTTAAAACTTTATTCAGCAAGCCTAAAAAACAAAGCAAGCATAACCGTAAAAAACCATACAACAAAGGCAATCAACGAACTAACACGCGGAACCCCAACAACCGCAAACCCGCTAACCAGGCACAATCCAATAAGGGACAGGCCAATAAAGGGCAGTCACCAAAAGGCCAAACCAAGCATCCAAGAAACAATAGAAATCAGGCGCAGAAAAACAACAAACAAAAACCTCAAAATCAGGCCAACAAACAACCGAACAAACAAAACAGCGGCCAACAACAGCCTAACCCCAATAAGGGACCAAACAAAAACCAACAAAACAAGCCCAACCAGGCTAAAAAACAACACCCCAACCAAAACCAAAAGGCGGTGCAAGCCAACCCTCAAGTTGATTCAGCACAGAAACAAGGTGCTGACAAACCCAAAACCAACAAGGGTGGCAAGTCAATTTATGGCAACAAAAACAAAAAACGGAACAATAAGCCGGTAGAATCACAAAACACCCCACAAGAAACTGATCCTAATACAGTGAAAAAAATGACACGCCCACTGGGTAGTGTTGCTGAGTTGGCGGCCAAGAAAGAACCTGTCGTTCCTTCCGGTGCTATGAAAAATCGACCGATTGACAACATCAACATTGATGACAAGAACACATCTAATGTAGCTAAGGCAAAGCCAGAACATAATCCAAAAAACGCCCAAAGCAATGAGGAGCAAACTGCCAAGCCTAAGCCGAGAAAAAGCAATCATAAAAATCCAAGAAACAATTCGCCGGCAAACAATGAGCCCTCAGCAGTAGACAACAAAACCGCAACAACCAAAACCATTGAAACAAAGGCCAAAGATGAAAAGGCCAATGACTCAAAGGTCGTTGTTTCAAAAGCAGCTGAAACCAAAACTGCTGAAACCAAAACTGTTGTTGATGACTCTCAAGGGCAAGTCAATAAGACAACAACAAAGAAAGCCACAGCTAAAAAAGCGACCCCGAAAAAAGCCACTGCCAAGAAAGATGCGCCTAAAAAGGATGCACCTAAGAAGGAAACGGCTAAAAAGGACACTGCCAAAAAAGATGCTCCTAAAAAGGATACAGCTAAGAAAGGCTCGCCTAAAAAGGACGCACCTAAGAAGGATGTGCCTAAGAAGGATGTGCCTAAGAAGAATGTGCCTAAGGACACTACGCCTAAAAAGGATACCGCTAAGAAACCAGCGGCACCTAAGCAAGAGACGTCTAAACAAGAGACGCCTAAACAGGCAGACGTTAAACCGGTAGATACCAAGCCAAAACCAGTGACCAAATCAGCCATCACTGCTGAAATGGTTAAACCGGGTATTTACAAAGCGAAAAAGAAAGATTGATTTTAAATCCAATCTGCTTTACCCATAAAAAAAGCCTGAATAATTCAGGCTTTTTTATGACTTCATTTTCTTAACATGATGTTTAACTGATAGACGGCTTATCCTGACGATCATGCAACACCACAATGGTGTGTCCTTTGACAGCCAGATTACCCTGCTCGCTCAAATCCTTCAAAACCCGACCCGCCATTTCACGTGAACACCCAACAATCCTTGACAGCTCTTGCCTAGACACTTTAATTTGGGTACCATCTGGATGAGACAATGCAGCTGGCTCTTTACACAAATCCATGAGGGTTCGAGCAATCCGACCCGTTACATCTAAAAAGGCCAAACGATGTACTTTCCGAGAAGTTTGTAACAAACGATGTGTCAACTGTGTTCCAATAACGTATAAAATGTGTTTGGCATCATCTTTAAGCTCAGCTTCAAATAACTGACCTAAACGCAAGTAACCAATTTCAGCCACTTCAGTTTTTTCTTTCGACTTAACCATAACTTCACGGCGTTCAGTTTTCATAAACAAACCCATTTCACCAATAAAATCACCTTTGTTTAAATAGGCTAAAACCAACTCCTTACCCTCATCATTTTCATATGAAATGGTGACTGAGCCGCTGACAATATAATACAAAGTGTTAGCCAAATCTCCTGGGCGTATGATGGTGGTCTTATTTGGAAATTTTCGTCGATGGCACATGGCCAAAAATCGATTCAAAGACTCTACATTGAGCTTAAAAAAACTTGAATTCTGAAACCTTTCACTTAAATACAATTCATCAAATGTGGCATCATTAAATGCGTCTGACATGATTACTTCCTCTCTTTTATTTCCCGATGATTCAACTGATGAATATTCAGGTACACACAAAATCAATCAATGATTCTACTCTGTTTTAATGGTTATTGGAACACAACCTCGCATTCAATCAATAAGTTTTCTCGACAAACGTCGCCATGTAGAACTATGTAGTTTTCAATTCCAAAACCGATAATTTTTTCTTCAACCAAATCCACTTGATTAGCTGCCCTGATATAAAATCGATACAATCCATCTTTTAAGTCATGTTTATTTCCATTCTCTGATAACAAAACAGAAACATTCTTTAAACATTCATCAAACTGCGCCAGCACATCATTTAAATGTCTGGTTTCATGCCCCACCACACTGGCAGTTCCACTACACATTAAAACAGATTCATGTTGCATCGCCCGTGAAAACCTAGGTTGTTTCGGTGCATACTGCTTAGGATAATCCCATGCTGAAACCTGTCGCTTATTCTCTATTACTTGACCTTGTTCTTTAGCAAACAAAAACACAAAAACATTTTTACCATTGTGACTACCTATGGCCGTCGCAGCAGGATTGGGCGTGCTGAGCTGACCATATTTCTCTAAAATTTCATGTCTGGCTACACAAAAAGACTGGTAACGCTCTAAACCTTTATCAGCACCATTGATGTCGTGTAAATAATTCCATGTCCTGATCAGATGTGGATAAGCATTGTCATGACTTGACTGAAAAGCCAACTCATAAGCCTGCTTAGTTATCAATTCAACGTCTTGTTTATCAGAGTGGTAGGTAAAAGCCAAATGCTTGGGGCTGATGATTTCAGCACCAAAAGCAGTTGCCTTACTGACAACAGGCGCCTCATCAACCCAAGATTCAGCATAGCTTTCTGAACGACTCAGCACTTTCAAAGGAACCAATACATCACTGGCCAGTTCACTTGGCTCTGGTATGTATTTAAAAGTCAGCAAACTGGTGTTGTCTGAACTCATAACAATATGTAATGAAGAATTAGATTTCACTTAATTAACAATCTGTCCTTAAAAATTAAATCGGCCATCTTTGACCAACTGGATTCAGCGCACATTATCGTCAATTCATTGCTAGATAACAATGCCAAGAAATATATTTATCACATTGAATAACGAAAGTTATCCTCATTGCTCACCGCTTCACTTAAAATAGGCTTTTAAAATAATTTTACGTACAATTAAACAACCAACATGGCATTACACCTACACAACAGCTTAAGCGGCAAGAAAGAGTTATTCACCCCGATTGATCCCCAACGTGTCACCATGTACCTGTGCGGGCCCACTGTTTACAATTACGCCCACATAGGCAATGCTCGACCAGCAGTGGTTTTCGATGTGTTGAATCGCTTACTCAGACATCATTACCCACATGTGGTTTTTGCACGCAACATCACTGATATTGATGACAAAATCAATGCGTTTGCCAAGGCGAATAATTGTTCGATTAAAGACGTGTCCTCGAAGTATGCCAAAGCTTACAACGAAGACTTAAAAGCCTTAGGTGTCATGATGCCTGACATTGAACCCTATGCCACCGATCATGTACCTGAAATGATTGAAATGATTGAAGACCTCATCAATAAAGGCCATGCTTATGCAGCCGAAGGCCATGTATTGTTTGATGTCACTACCTATGTACATTATGGCGAACTGTCAAAACGCTCTTTAGACGATATGCTAGCAGGTGCGCGGGTCGAAGTAGCGAGCTATAAACGCAACCCAGGTGACTTTGTATTATGGAAACCCTCAGACGCTTCCCTACCCGGTTGGGACAGTCCCTGGGGGCGTGGACGACCCGGTTGGCACATTGAATGTTCTGCAATGGCGGCCAAACACCTGGCAAAAACCATTGATATTCATTGTGGTGGCAAAGACCTACTGTTTCCTCACCATGAAAATGAGGTGGCACAAAGTTGTTGCGCCAATGACACCCGAAACTTTGCTAACTACTGGGTACACAATGGTTTTATTACCATGAGTGACCAAAAAATGTCCAAATCATTGGGTAATATCCAACTCATTCGTGAAGTTTTGGCTGAAATAAAAGGCGAAGTGGCTCGTTGGATCCTGCTCAGTGCTCATTACCGCCAGTCAGTAGACTGGACGACCGAAACAGTGGCGCAAGCAGAAAAAACCATTGACCGCATTTATACCACCTTGCGTGATGCCCAAGACATTGAGATTGATCCATCGATTGGTATTGACGAAGAAATTTTAGCGGCCTTGGATGATGACATCAATACGCCAAAAGCTTTTGCACGTGTTAACCAACTGGCAAAATTACTGGCCAACGCCGACTCCAATGATGAAAAGCGGCGACTTAAAAGCAGCTTACTAAAAAGCTGTGAGTTGTTGGGTGTGCTACAAAGTGACCCTGAAGCTTGGTTCGCCGACAAACAAGCCGGCGGCGAAGATATCAAAGACAAAGTAGAACAGCTGATCGCAGCACGCAAACAGGCACGCACTGACAAAGACTGGGCCCAATCAGATAAAATCAGAGACCAACTAGACGCCATGGGTGTGGTACTTGAAGATTCAACAGATGGCACCCGCTGGAGTATGAAATGAACGAGACAAACAACACCCCAATGGACGAACAACTGGAAATCATCGAAACTTTTGATATGTTTGATGATTGGCTGGAAAAATACCAATACATCATCGACCTTGGCAAACGCCTTGAGCCGATGGATGAATCACTTAAAGTTGATGAAAATATCCTACATGGCTGCCAATCACAAGTATGGCTGGTGCACGAATTTAAAGACGGCAAACTATATTTTCAAGCCAACAGTGATGCCGCTATAGTCTCAGGCCTGATTCATTTGGTTCTGACCATCTACTCTGGCCAAACACCGAAGAAAATAGTCGACACCGAACCTGATTTTATTGAATTGATTGGATTATCATCACATTTGTCATCAACACGAAGTAACGGCCTGAATGCGATGATTAAAAAAATACAAGCCACTGCTCAGGTATACTTAAAAGCCTAGCAAGATGTGCTAAACGATGTTACCTTACCTGCTTCAATGTGATGCAGAGCAGCCAAAAAAATCTGATTATAATTGATGACAAACCATCGGGTGAGCAAAGTCAGCGACTTTAACATAACCTATTTCATCCTTTTTATCTAAGACAAATACCAAGTCCTCACTTTGACGTGAGGACTCATCACCACTCCATTTGGCGTTTGATACAGATAAAACCAATAAGGATTGATGTTTCAAAACCACCCCCTTTGCCTGCCAACAACCAGAATAGGCGCAAGCGGTTAACTTACCCTTGAGATCGATAGTAACGTCCATCGGAGTATGGGTTTCACTGACTGTGCATTGTTGATTGGTACAATGTATTTCAACATCATTTTTACAGGCCCATAGTTCAGCCTGTAAAAACATGGGATAAAGTACCAGCACACTGCTAATTATTAATCGATTCATGCTTTATGTTCTTTTATAAGTTGGGAATAAATGGATCACAGCAGTGATGATTATGCCCCCAATAACGGTAAGTTTTTTAATTTTTTATACTGTAAAGACAAGGCTATACAATGTTTCAATGCCGTCTCTGGGATCTCAGTATCGAGCTGAAAAATAATCGCTCGATTCCCTTCATAATTAAATAATTCACCATAAATTTCTTTGAATGTTTCAATCAACACCGTCTGACAATTAAAGTAGACCGCAAATTGATCAGGCGACTTTGCTTTCCAATCGAATCTAACCACACTGCCACCTGAGACGGTATAACTGGGCTCACCCCATTTGAGCGTCTCAGTAACTTCACCCAAATTTTCCTCCTCACAGACCGCTAAAATAAATGAGCGTACTTGCATCAAAATTTCGCATATCTCAACTGGATAGGCTTCAAATACTTTCTTTACTGTTTGCTGCATGGTATTTTTCATCTTAAACCAAGCATTATCCTAACACAGCCTTTAAGTGATTTTACTACAGGAGCAGCCTTATAAATATCGCGACAACTGACTTTCATATGACTTACAAAACATCAATTTCACAATGAAAGGGCCGTTATAAAGACTTTGATAGCTGGCAATGTTATGGATTCACTTGAAAAACAGCTAGACTTTAATAAAAGTCAATGAAGACCCAAGCGGATTCGACTACAATTCAAGTATGACTTACATTATGACTGGAATAGAAGGTTTTGAGCTCACAGCGCAAGACCTCAACAACATCAATCACCCACTGACCTGTGGTGTGATTTTATTCAAAAGAAACTACCAAAATTATCATCAACTGGTGAGATTAGTGAATCAAATCAGAGCCCTCAAAGGCAAAGATTTTATCCTCGCAGTTGATCAAGAAGGTGGGCGGGTGATTCGTTTTGCTCTACCGTTTACTCAATTACCCGCTTTGGGTTTGATAGGCCAAAACTACGTCAATAACACCGATGCCGCTAAAACACTCTGCCACCTGCATGCTTGGTTGATGGCCAGTGAATTATTGAGTGTAGGTATAGACCTCAGTTTTGCCCCAGTCTTGGATTTAGACAATGGCAGCGATGTGATTGGTGACCGAGCCTTTGCAACCAATCCATTGTTGGTCACTGAACTGGCAGAATTGTATTGTAACAGCATGCATGCTGCTGGTATGAAAACCACTGCTAAACACTATCCTGGTCACGGAACAGTCAAGGCCGATTCACATTTTGAGCTGCCCACAGATGAGCGCTCTCGTGAAGAGTTGTTCAATCATGACATGTTGCCATTCAGTCAATTGATTCCAACCGGATGTATTGATGCCATGATGCTTTCGCATGTCATTTATTCTCAAGTGTGTGAGCTACCTGCAGGTTACTCAAAACTATGGCACCAAGAAATCTTGCGCCACCAACAAGGCTTTCAAGGCGTATCAATCAGTGACGATCTTGGCATGAAAGCGGCTGAATGTGTGGGAAACATACAACAAAGGTACCAAGCCTGTTTGGATGCTGACATAGATTTAACCTTATTGTGCGAACCCAAATTATGTACTGAATTGTATTCAAACAATCGTTTGAAATATTTACCCAACACACCTTCGAAATTGATTAAAATAAAACGCTTGAAAGGTCATTCGAGCTTAAGCACCCAACATCCTTTTTGGGAACAAACCCGTTGGCAACAAGCCAGAAAAGCCCTGGTGAGCCTTATGACCCAAATTAATTAAGCACTAAAACGAGACTATAAACATGACCGCTGCGAACTATCCCAATCTATTAGAACCTTTAAAAGTCGGTAATAAAATCATAAAAAATCGTGTATTGATGGGTTCAATGCACACTGGACTTGAAGACCGGGCCAAAAACTACCCTAAACTGGCTGAATATTTCAGGCAAAGGGCGGCAGGCGAAGCAGGGATTATTGTTACGGGCGGGATTTCCCCTAATATTTCAGGCTGGGTTGGCCCTTTATCTGGGTTTCTTAAGTATGGCTTTCAGGTAAAAAGACACCAACTTGTCACCGATGCCGTCCACCAGGAAAATGGTTTAATCTGTATGCAAATATTGCATTCAGGTCGTTATGGCTACCACCCTTTTAGCGTCTCTTGTACCGACAAACAATCTCCCATCACACCATTCAAACCTAAAAAACTGACCGACAAAAAAATCCATAAACAAATCAAAGATTTTGTTAACTGTGCCAAATTAGCACAAAAAGCCAACTATGACGGTGTTGAGATCATGGGCTCTGAAGGTTATCTGATCAATCAATTCATTTCTCCCAGAACCAACGACCGTGATGATTCATGGGGTGGTAGTTTTGAAAACCGAAGCAAATTTGCTTTAGAAATAGTTAAACAAACCCGCACTGCAGTCGGTAACGATTTTATTATCATCTTTAGGTTATCTATGCTGGAATTGGTCAGCAACGGTTCATCGATTGATGAAGTGATTAAACTGGCCAAATTATTAGAACAAGCGGGTGTCAGCATCATTAACACCGGTATTGGCTGGCATGAAGCCAGGGTACCAACCATTGCGACTATGGTCCCCCGCGCTGGATTTGCATGGGTCACCGAACTGATCAAAAAAGAAGTCAATGTACCGTTAATAACCACCAATCGAATCAACCACCCACAAGTGGCAGAAGACATCATT
>Ga0209344_10003511_pt1 | contig 15411 bp, 18 predicted proteins | sample Cruoilmetagenom6_FD_187293 | JGI IMG/M metagenome (GOLD analysis project Ga0209344, IMG submission 187293) | Oil polluted marine microbial communities from Coal Oil Point, Santa Barbara, California, USA - Santa Barbara Oil Seep Sample 6 (SPAdes)... | ecosystem: Environmental > Aquatic > Marine...
CTTCACCTAAACCACCTGGGCCGGCAAAGAGATCGAGGCATGTATCCAACGCCTTGCGCAAATGGCGCGAGCATCGGGTATCCATCTGATCATGGCAACACAGCGCCCGTCAGTTGATGTGATTACCGGTACGATCAAAGCCAACTTTCCAACCCGAATTTCGTTTCAGGTAACGTCAAAAATTGACAGCCGCACGATCCTTGGTGAACAGGGTGCCGAACAACTGCTTGGAATGGGTGATATGCTCTACATGGCAGGTGGCGCCAAAATTACCCGCGTTCACGGACCCTTTGTAAGTGACGAAGAGGTTGAGGAAATTGTCAATTATCTGAAATCTTTTGGCCCGCCGGAATACCTGAACGGTGTAACTGATGGCCCGGACGAAGATACTGAAAACAGCATCGATCTGGTTCTCGGCCTTGGGGGTAATACTGATGGTCAGGATGCGCTTTACGATGAAGCTGTGCAGATTGTGATCAATGATCGCAAATGTTCAACATCATATATCCAGCGTAAACTTGCGATTGGGTACAACAAAGCCGCGCGTCTGGTTGAACAGATGGAAGACAGCGGTTTGGTCAGTGCGGCAAATCACGTTGGAAAAAGAGAAATCCTGGTACCTGAACAGCAATAATTGGCGGTTCTCGGCTTTGTGACAATTTGAATGGTGCAGTGGTGCGTCTGAATGACTAGGTAACACCTATGAATTACTTTCGTTTGCTCCTTGCCCCGATTGTCCTTGCATTGACACTTACGCCTGCTAGCGCCGAAAAACTGTCACTTTCGGCGATCTCAGATTACCTGAACCGTTTGAAACATGCGCAGGCTGATTTTACGCAGGTCAATGATGACGGATCTGTATCCACCGGAAAGATGTACCTTCATCGGCCCGGGCGTGCGCGATTTGAATATAGCCCGCCCGATGAAAACCTGGTGATGGCTGGTGGTGGTAAGGTCGCTATTTTCGACGCAAAATCCAACCAGCCTCCCGAACAGTTTCCGCTATCCCGGACGCCGCTAAATCTTATTCTGGCGCGCAAAGTTAATCTTGGCCGCGCGAAAATGGTTGTCGGTCACACATTTGATGAAACAACAACGTCGGTTATCGCGCAGGATCCAAAGCATCCTGATTACGGGACCATAGAAATCATCTTTACCGACAATCCGGTAGCACTGCAGCAATGGGTCATTACTGATGGCTCAGGCCAGAAAACAACCGTTAAACTGGGCGAATTGCACACTAGCGGATCGCTGGAATCGACACTGTTCAATATTGTCTATGAAATGGAAGAACGCGGGCTCGACTAGGTTTTACCGCACACCAAAAGTTGTTGCTGGTAAAGGTCGGAACGGGCATCAACCTGTCCGGCAATGCGTATCAGCCAGGATTTGGATTTGTAACTGCCACGCGAAAAACCGGTTCTGCCCTCGTGATAGGCAAGATACTGGTTTCTGGTATCGGAAACTGAAATTCCCAGTTTTTCTGCAGACTCCGCCATGTACCAGCCCATGAAATCAGACGCATCCTGAATGTCGTCACGTTTTGCACCTCTATTTCGTGTAGACTGTCTATATTCATCCCAGGTTGCATCCAGCGCCTGACTGTATCCATAAGCGGATGACTGGCGCCCCATCGGAATCACACCAAGTACAAACTGATACGGGGTTCGGGCGTTGCCGATGAATTTGCTTTCCTGATAAATTGTCGCCATCTGAACATGAACAGGTACACCCCATCTTCGTTCAGATTGTTGCATCGCCTTTAGATAGGTCGGGCGCTGTTCGACGATACTGCAGGCGCTGTCAAGATTACGCGGCGCGGAATAGTTTCCACTGCCGCAGGCGGCCACCAGTACCAACAAAGCTGTTGCGCGAAGAAGTCTGCTCATATGCCCCTCGCCTTTATTCTTACGTGCAGACTAACGCAAATTGATCCCCGGGTGAAAGGGGAATGGGATAAAATCAGATCACAAATGCAAGTATAAGCGGTAGAATGACCACTGAAATGAGCGTTGAAACAACAACCAGCCCTGCCACGGCATCGGAATCAGCACCATATTTTTCTGCCAACATGTAACTGGTCACTGCAACCGGTGTGGAAACCTGCACAACAAGAACGCCAAAGGCCACCGGGGGCAACTTGAACCACAATCCAACACCACAAGCGATTGCAATGCAGAAAATGGCTTTGGTCAGGGATAACCAGATCGCCCTGTTCAGCTTTCCGGGTGACATACGCGCCACCGCCACACCCAAAGTGATCAGCATCACCGGGATCGCGATTTGCCCGATAAGTTCCAATGTGTTCGTCAGAAACAAAGGTGTTTGCCAGTCTTGCCACAAAAATAGCGCCCCAAGCAGGGTGGCGCTGACCATTGGTTCTTTCACGGCCTTGAACATGGATCCGCCACCCGAAACAACCCAGACACCGAAAGTGAACGAATAAATTCCCATGACCGCAAATATGACTACAGCATAACCTAACCCTTCCTCACCAAACGCAAACAACGCCAGTGGCAGGCCAAGGTTGCCGGTATTTCCAAATGCCAGAGGTGCAAGATAAGTGCGAATATCAAACCTGCACATGCGAACTAAAACAAAGGCGCTGAGGGTGACCAGTACATAGGCAACAACGGCCGCAAGAAAGACTGTGGATAAGGTTATTGGTTCAATCTTTGTATTCATCAGGGATGTGAAAATTAGGCAGGGTACCGAAAGTGACATTGCTAGCTGAGTCACAAACTTGATACGGTACTCCAACCCTACCTGAACCCACATGAATCCAACCGCAGCCAGCAGGAATACCGGTGCAACTATCTCTGATACTGTTAAAATCAAGTTCACAGTCTGTTTCCTAAAAACGACGATTCTCGCATAGACATGCCCCGTGCAGAAGGTCTAGTACAGTAGGCAGGGGCTAGAAAGTTATGTTGAAAACACGCGCGAAATATCATTTGGGCCAGGTTGTCCGCCATCGCAAACACCCATTCCGTGGGGTGGTTTTCGATGTGGATGCAATGTTTTCCAACACAGACGAATGGTATGCTGCCATTCCCGAAGAAAGCCGACCTGTTAAGGATCAACCGTTTTATCATCTTCTGGCTGAAAATGATAAAAGTTTCTATGTTGCTTATGTGTCGGAACAAAACCTTGTTGCAGACTATTCCGGTCAACCGGTGGATCACCCCGACCTTCCAGATTTGTTCGGTGATTTTGAAGACGGCCTGTACCCGCTGCATTTCCAACTGAATTAGATTTCGACCTCACCACCGCTGACCCGCCAGTTTGAAAACCCGCCCTCCAGTTCAGCAACATTTTCCAAACCCATATCCTGAAGCGATTTGACAGTTATCGCAGATCGCCATGCACTTGCGCAGAACAAGACCAGTTTTTTGTCGGTTGCCAGTTCAGGCTTGTGATAGGGGCTTTCTGGATCAATCCAGAATTCCAGCATTCCACGCGGTGCATGAAATGCTGATGCAATCCGCCCGTCCCGATCCAGTTCACGGATGTCGCGGATATCAACAAGCAACAGCTCGTTTTTTGTCAGCCCGGACTGAACATCACTGACAGAAAGGGTTTCGATTTGTAATTTCGCCTGTTCAACAAGTGTCTTAACCGGGGTGATTGTCATACTTAGTATCCTATTGCCGCGCCGTCTTTACGAGGGTCAGACGCACCTTCCAGCGTTCCGCTTTCACGGTCAATCAAAATGGACTGTGCACCACCAAGGGGAACATCCGGTATGATGACATCGTGACCAAGATCGGAAAGTTCAGCCCGCACATTATCTGTATATCCGCGTTCAACTTTCATTAATCCCTTTTCAGTAAATGATCGGGGCGCATCGATAGCGCTTTGTGCATTCATACCAAAATCAATCATATTTGTAAGGAATCTGACATGCCCTGTTGGTTGAAACGCCCCCCCCATCACACCAAACGGCATGATGGTTTTGCCATTTTTCTTTAACATACCCGGAATGATGGTGTGCATCGGCCGCTTACCACCCGCGGCTTGGTTCGGGTGCCCGGCTTCCAATGTAAATCCGGCACCACGGTTTTGAAACAGAATACCAAATTTTGATGACGCAAACCCTGACCCAAACCCATTGAAGATCGAATAAATTAGCGAAACCGCCATGCGATCTTTGTCCACCACACTCAGATAAACGGTATCTTTGTGAACACTTCCACTGGTGCGTGCGGGGCTTTCCATCGCTTGAGAGGGGTCAATCATTTGGGCCAACTTAGTTGCCGTTTCGGGCGCAAGCATATGAGATGTCCGGGTAGTATAGTCAGCGTCAGCGATGAACCTGTCGCGCGCATCATATGCCAGTTTGCTGGCTTCTGCTTCAATATGGGCGCGCGCAGTGCCGAACGGTTCCATCCCGGTAAGATCAAAATGCGATAGAATATTGGCCAGCAAAATTGCCGTTGCACCTTGCCCATTTGGGGGGTGCTCAACCAGTTCAGTCCCCTTGTAATCCCCTGAAACCGGATGTGTATATTCGCAGCGCGTTTCGGCAAAATCACCCAACGTATGGGCCCCACCAAGGGCGTTCAGGGACGCAACCATATCTTGCGCCACCTCGCCTTCATAAAATGCAGATCGTCCGTTCCTGGCGATCCGGCGCAAAACTTCTGCTTGTTGCGGATGGCGAAAAATATCGCCAACAGACAGGGCAGCACCGCCATGCAGGTAGAATTCGCGTGCGTCACCTTGCAAAAGCGAATGCCTAAGTTGCCAGTCAAATGCAACGCGCGGTGCAACGGGAACACCATTTTCTGCATATGCAATTGCCGGGGCAAGACATTTTTCCAGGCCTGTTCTACCCCAATCCGCCGAGAGGCGGCAAAACCCATCCACAGCGCCGGGTACGGTGATTGTTTGGGGTGAATTTACAGGTATTGAACAGTGGCCCTGTGCGCGAAACTCGTCTGTCGTCAATCCTGCGGGTGCGCGGCCTGACCCATTTAGCGCCAGAATATCTTCGCTTCCCGCCGGTTTAAGCAAAACAAAACAATCACCACCAATGCCAGTCATTGCGGGTTCGCAGATACCAAGCAATACCGCAGCTCCGATTGCCGCATCAACGGCATTTCCGCCCTCTTCCAGTATCCGAACCGCAGTTCGGGCGGCCAGTGGGTGGGATGTTGCACACATGCCATTTGTCGCAAAAACCGGGGATCGCCCCGGCAGCTGAAAATCGCGCATAAATGACTCCTGAATGGTTCAGGAAACACTAGGATGCCACTTGCGGAATTCCAATACTATTCGGGAAAGTAAGCCTCGACGCCGCGCACTGGGTGGGGGCTGTTAAACGCAGCGCCGAGGGAAGCTATATGCAGCTACCCTTCTTTCATGTGCGCTTAATCTGTCCTGGATGTGGGCCTAATAAGGCAATTTGGCGGCAGGAACTTTCTGTCGCAACTTGGCAACGAAAGCCCTGTTTGTCGCATCGCCGGGCTGGCGCTGATAGAAATATAGATGAACCTGGCGCGCTGTGGTGCACGATTTTCAGACCTTATTGTGCGCCTTCGGGGCAGTCCAATGCCAGTCGTAACCTTAAAAAGTTGCGATTCCTGATGCGCGAATATGTAAGATTTTGCGCCAGATCGCGTATTAGGAACCAGCCGAACCCACCCTCAGGCAGTTCATCTGTGGGCCCGTCAAGCTGGCGCAACAATCCAGCCGGAGTAGAGTTGTCAGGCATCGGCAATCCATTATCTATGAAACTGCACCAGATGCTAGTTTCAGTTTTGTTGGCGCAAAACCTTATTTTCCCATCCGGACGCTTACGATAAGCATGTTCCACAATGTTGTTCATGACTTCCGCCAGCACAATCTCAAGCGTTGCGGCGTCATTCGGCTGCAGTTCGTCTGAGCCAAACTGACCCATTATTGTTTGCAGCGCAGAACGAACGGATAATGGATCACTCTGAATGGTCAGGCGCATACGCAATTTCCTTTGCAAAATGGCTTAGATGTTGCGTCATCAAGTTTCTTGCGGTTCGGGATTAAGCGCGATTGCAGCGGAGTGATGGATGTCAAAAACCGTATCCATTCGGGTCAGCCGGAATACCTTGTCAACCGTGACAGATAGTGCTGCCAGTTCCATTTTCTGACCATCCCCAAGTGCCTTCATCGCCGCTACAATCGCCCCCAGGCCGCTACTATCAACGAAATTTACCTGCGCCATGTCCACAACTATTCGTGCTGGTCCTTCTTTGGTTAGTTCACGCATGCGATCCTTGAATGCGATCGCGCATGCCGCATCGATCCTGTTTTCATTCACAGTAATTAGCGTGGCATCAGAAAGGTGTTCCGCTAAAAGTTCCATAGCCATTTCCTTTGTTCTGGATTTAGGTGAAAGCTAGACAACAAAAGTTTCCAACCAGTATGGTTTCAACATCGAATTTTAAGGAGATCCCGAAATGAAACACGTGTTCATCGCCGGCGCCGCACGAACACCCATGACTGCGTTTCAGGGTGCATTTTCAGGAACAGACGCTCCAACACTTGGCGCTGCGGCAATCCGCGCGTCGCTGGATAAATCGGGTACTGACCCGGCACAGGTGGATGAGTTGCTGATGGGATGCGTGTTGCCTGCGGGTTTGGGGCAGGCACCAGCGCGGCAGGCAGGGTTTGGGGCCGGTCTGGCCGAAGATGTTCCAGCAACTACGGTGAACAAGATGTGTGGCTCTGGTATGAAGGCGGCGATGATCGCCTTTGATCAGATTGCGCTTGGGCAAGCATCAGTGATAGTTGCCGGTGGTATGGAAAGCATGACCAACGCGCCATATCTGTTGCCCAAAATGCGGGGAGGTGCACGCATCGGGCATGGGCAGGTTTTCGACAGCATGTTTCTGGATGGGTTGGAAGATGCTTATGACAAAGGTCGCCTGATGGGTACGTTCGCCGAAGATTGCGCCGCATCGTTTCAGTTCACCCGTGAGGCACAAGATAAATATGCGCTGGAATCACTGAAAAATGCGCTGAACGCGCAGAAATCCGGCGTATTGGCTAAGGAAATCGTGGCCGTAACAATCTCTGGTCGTAAAGGGGATATTGTTGTGCGCGAAGACGAACAGCCTGGAAATGCTCGGCCTGAAAAAATTCCTGAATTGAAACCGGCCTTTCGCCCGGATGGAACAGTCACGGCGGCAAATTCATCATCAATTTCTGATGGTGCCGCAGCGCTGGTTTTGTGCTCTGATGAAACCGGGCTGACACCACGTGCCCGTATTATCGGGCACGCCAGCCATGCGCAGGCACCGGGCCTGTTCACGACCGCCCCGGTTTTGGCGGCGCAAAAATTGCTGCAACGTATCGGCTGGACCGACAACGATGTCGATCTGTGGGAAGTGAATGAAGCATTTGCCGTTGTGCCCATGGCTTTCATGCATGAAATGGGCCTGACACGCGACAAGGTTAACGTAAACGGGGGCGCGTGCGCCCTTGGCCACCCCATCGGCGCATCTGGTGCGCGAATAATCGTGACTTTGCTGAATGCGCTGGAAACCCGCGGTTTGAAACGTGGTGTCGCGGCGATTTGCATTGGTGGAGGTGAAGGCACGGCCCTGGCCATTGAGCTGGTCTAATGGACTATGCAAACCTGAAATCTACGGTTGCCAGCCTGACATCGGGCGAATCCGATACAATTGCTTTGATGGCAACGGTTGCATGCGAAGTGCATCACGCCGATACCCGCTTTGACTGGACCGGGTTTTACAGGGTGACCGAACCAGAGCTGATGAAAATCGGCCCCTATCAAGGTGGGCATGGATGCCTTGTCATCCCGTTTTCGCGCGGTGTCTGTGGCGCAGCGGCGCGCAAAGGCAAGGTGCAACTGGTGGCTGATGTTGAAGCCTTCCCCGGCCACATCGCCTGCGCATCGTCAACCCGGTCAGAAATTGTCTTACCCGTTATGAATGCGGCAGGCGAACTAATAGCCGTCTTTGATATTGACAGCGATCAACCGGATGCTTTCACGGATGATGATGCAAAAGGTCTTTCAGACATCCTCAACATGGTATTTTCGCGATGAGCTTTCAGGCCTGGACGGTCTTTGCCCTGTTCTGGGCGCTGTTTGTAACCACACCCGGGCCAAATGCTGTGAACTGTATCACAAACGGCCTGACATTCGGGTTTCGGCGCTCACTCTGGGCAGTTCTTGGTATTCTGACCCAAGCAACCTTGTTCCTGATCCTGTCCGCATTGGGTGTGACGGCTTTGATCACGGCGTCACCTGATCTGTTCTTCTGGGCAAAACTGATTGGTGCCGGTTTCCTGATTTTTCTGGGGGTCCGGGGTTGGATCAAAGCCGGTCAGGTTGTGGCTGTGCTGCCGACGACGGGGCGGTCCATTTATGGCCGCGCGCTTACCATTGCAACCATCAACGCTAAAAGCGTGGCCGGGTATCTGGCGGCGTTCAGCCAATTTGTGCAACCTGACGTTCCCGTCTGGGATCAGATGTGGGTAATTATGCCAACCGCGCTGACGCTGACCGCACTTAGTTATACGGGCTATACGCTATTGGGCGCCGGTTTGGGCCGCCTGGCGCTTGGTGTGGTGATGAATTTGTGGCTAAGACGCGGAATGGCCGTGTGTTTTATTGTTTATGGTGTCGCGCTTGGGTCTGTTTCCGGGCCGCAAATGGGAAAAATCTGATGATCAAGGGATCTTGTTTGTGTGGACAAGTAGCGTTTGAGGTGGAAGGCCCACTTCCAGCCCCGTCTGTTTGCCACTGCAGTCAGTGTCGAAAACAATCCGGTCATCAGTGGGCTTCCAGCTTTGTGCCAGAGGAACGACTGGTTCTGACCAGGGCAAATGGCCTGAAATGGTTCAATGCCTCACCAAACGCAAAGCGGGGTTTTTGTAGAACCTGCGGTTCGTTCCTGTTTTGGAAGCATAAAGATGAAATAGAAGTTTCATTCAGTATGGGCACATTGGATCAACCAACCGGAATGACACTTGGACGTCATATATTTGTTGCCGACAAAGGCGACTATTACCAGATCACCGACGATCTTGAACAACAGGACCAGTAAGGTGTTTGCTTAGTGTTGGTGCAAAACTACCGCACATGTTATCTGCCCCAAATGAGCGAATACAATCCACCAAACGATCCTCTGGTTATCCTACATCATGACCACGAATTACTATTGGTGGATAAACCATCTGGGCTGCTGTCAGTACCGGGTAAGGGCGATCACCTTGCCGATTGCCTGATCACCCGCGTTCAGGCGGTCTTTCCCGAAGCGTTGCTGGTTCACCGGCTGGATCGCGACACATCCGGTGTCATGGTATTTGCGCTAAGCCAAATGGCGCAGCGCCATCTTGGATTGCAATTTGAGAAGCGCCAGATCAAAAAAACCTACGTGGCGCGTGTCTGGGGGCAGGTTGTTGAACGCACCGGGACGATTGACCTACCTTTGGCTGTTGACTGGCCAAATCGACCGCTACAGATCGTCGATCATGAAAACGGACGTCAGGCGATCACAGACTGGAGAGTGCAGCGGTATGAAGGGAACAATACCCGCATTCGCCTATTTCCCAAAACCGGGCGCAGCCACCAGCTACGTGTCCATATGAAATCAATCGGGCATCCGATCCTTGGGGATCCGTTTTATGCAAGCGGGGATGCGTTAAAGTTCGATCGGCTGATGCTGCACGCAGAAAGTTTGCGATTGCGTCACCCAGATGGTGGTAAAGGGCTGACTTTTAGGGCGAAATGCAAATTTTAGGCAGATTTGATTACCCGCCTTCAAATACGATCTGCGCGGGTAGATATTTTCCAAATTTTCCCGTCATTGATAGGCGTAGGTTTTCCAGAATATTTGGCGGGCATTGGTCAAGACTTTGAATGCAGCCGTATGGCTCTATATCATTGCGAATATTTTCAAGTGTCCTACGGCTCGTTCGGTTTTTTGTTTCAGGCCTAATATAGGCCACGCCAACAGGGGCTATGACGTTTGCTTGATGTTTCGCCATCTCCAGGTGATTGGAAAGTGACACCTGATTATACTGGGCAACGTTACGAAATCGATGTGAAATCTGCTTTTGCAATATGCTGTCATCGGTATTTTCAAAAAACTCCTCCAAAACGGATTTTCGCAGCGGGTGGGGATGATGCCCTACAAGCAGAAAGCTATCGGAGTACCCGGCGATATTTGATCCGAGCTCCTGCGAAATGCGAAAACTAGGGCGGGTATTGGGCCCACGAAATGTAAGATCACGCAAATAACGCCTGAGTTTGATTCCGAACCTCCGGTGGTTCGGGGGGACCATCCTTCCCCGTAGAATGGGTTTGTCATTCTGGAAGAAAAAACCAGGCTCCAAAGGATGGTTGATGAAGAAATCGTCATTCAGATAGACGAACCTTTCGGCCAGCCCCGGTATGCGCCAAATCATCGATTCGATTGAGAGTGAACTAAATGTCGGAAGTGCGGATTCGTAACCTTTAAAGATCGTCCGGTGATCAACGACTTGTATGAATTCAGGTTTACATAGGCCTGCATCGGCAAATGAAGGCAGGTATTCAGGTTTCTGATTGTCGGTGATGATCCAAATTCGATTAATAAATTTAGCATATTTCAGGATCGATGCGATGCAATAATAAATTTCTCCGCAATCGCCAAACCGGGTATCGGTGCTTGCATCAGAGTGGGCCTGATCGCGGGCTGTCCCGAACTGATTGCGCTTTGCTACGTGCAAAGGATCACCGCCATTGACCCATGATACTACGACATCAATTTTATCTGACATTGCCCTTTGTTCCGTCAGCTAATTTTAGTCGCAGATTCTTCAGGATAATTGTCTTCAGGTCGGAACAAGAATACCCTTTGGCTTGAACAATCGGGGGCATGGCCGACGGCAAAATCAGTCGGAAGAAATGACCGAAATATTGCGCTTGGAGTTTCATGAATTTCCGTTTTCAGGTTTGCAGGTATCGCGTCCAATGACTGCAGGGACCCTGATGGTGTTGAACCCAATTGTATCTTTTCAATCTGATTGTCATCCCCACAGTTTAGCGGACCGATATAGGCAAATTCTAGGTAGGGCTTCACAACAGAATTTTTCATCACCATTTCCAGATTGTTTGAAAGCCCAATCGCGCAAAAACTGGCCTCATTTTCTGAATCTGTGTTTTATTTGGCCTTCCAGTATCGCTTGGTTGGATAAATAATAAATTTGTCAGAGCGGCATTGTTCATCAATACACCAAAAATAGAATTGCCAATAATGTATTCACCTACAAGCAGAGTAACAAGATCATTTTCTGCAAGTCTCTTTTAAGTGAATGGACTTGGCATCAATTTGCTGAATCACCCTTAATGAGCCGTTAACTACGTCCTTATTCTTGAGATATTCGCACCTGCTACGAAATACCGACAGTAAAGCCATCATTGTTTTGTTCTTGATTGATACACTGGCCCAGAAAAGATTTGGTGGTGTTGATCTGGTTTTGCCCGAACCGGGAAAAATCATAAATCCACCTTAGGGTTTCGCCCAAACATTTGGTCAATGAAACCCCGGCGCCGGACATGTTTTTCGACCACAAATGTATGTGGCGCAATGTATCTTGCCTGTGGTTTCTTCGCAGGAAAAAAATAATTTTTTGCGAATAGTGCAAGCCATTCTTCTGTCGGAAGAACATTAAAATGAGTAGGCTCATCAAAATCGTCCGGCGTGGACGAAAAAATAATACGGTCACCTGCGGAACACAGATTAACGATGGCGGCTTGGGCTTGTTCCGGGGGCAAGTGTTCCAGCACTTCTATACAAATAACCAAATCGTATTTGCACCCGTCGACCAGTGGGATGGGTTCAAGTATCGAATGCACTTTCAATCGGTCTTTCATGTCGTTGCGCGCATTTGAGATCGCATACGGTGACAAATCGAAGCCATATGCATCGACGCCCCGGTCACACAGCGCCTCGACAAGCAGACCAAATGCACAGCCGATATCCGCAACTCTTTTTGGCTTGTGGTTTTTTACGATGTTTTCGGCAACCCGGTTAAAAAAGGAAAGCCACGGTTCGTGCCTGCCATATTCGTCACCGGTACCCGTGGCGTACCCGCCGGCATAATAGTCAGCGCCGTAGAGAGATTCAGGATTGGTGCGAGACTTTTCCAATGTCGCAGTTGCGCGAAGCGCTTCTCGATTGTTGCTCATTGGCTCTCACTTTCAGCGGATGTTAGCGATCACTGGTCTGGTTTCAAAATACTATGGTGACGCGCGAAATGAACATTCCTGCCTAGGGTATTTCGCTGTCCAAACCCCCGTATCGGACTTGCCGATTTTGGTTATCTGGGATCCCAATTAGCCATCTCCATCCGAATTTCGGGGCAAATGCGATTGCCAAATCCGCAGGCAAACAATTCGCTTCTCTGAAGCTGGTACATGGGTTGTTTGTCTTTCTTAAGCATCTGCAGATCCAATTTGCCGCTCAACACTAGTGGATGCGCGACAAGAACATACTTTCCAAGGGCATTGCGATCAATAAGTGTTTCAACTGAATTGCGCCAAGTGGGGTCTTCTTCATTTCGATCAAGCAACCGCTTGAGCGTTCGGGTGTTTGATGTGTCGACCTGCATCTGGTAAGCGATAATGCGGTTCAACTCGTCATTTCCCAATGACTTCAGCGCTGATTTCACATCATCGAAATTGTGCAGGTAACCAATGGAAAATCCTTTCGTCTTGAAGGCATGGGTCATTCGCATTTCGCAGCGGCGTATCACCACTTGCTTGTTACTTGAGATCGGTATTTTTTTCCAGAATTGGGCAAAGACCTTTTGTTCGACAAGCCCCTTCTTGAAATTAAACATATAGGATTGAAGATGCGTTCGTTCCGGTTCGTCCGGACGTTCGGCAAGAACTATGCCGTACATGTCATCTTTCTGGTGTCTAATATGATTCAACAGGCTGCTTTCATCGGTTAGCGGAAACCAGATGCTGTCATTCATCACCAGCAGGTTATCGGGTTGGTGCCCACAATCTAGCAAATGCAGAATAGCATCCCGATAACCACCAAAATCATACCCGAAATTAGGACGCTGCATTACCAGAAAAGAATGCTGGCGCAGGGATTCCAAATCGTTCTCGTGTAACGGAGAATTCGAGACAACTACCGTAGCAAAGCCATTTTCTTGCAAATGATCCAGAGTTTTCATGAGCGAAGTCAAAATGCCTTCGGGTTGGTAGATCAGAACAATTGCAACATCTGATTGAACAGGCAGCGCACCTTCAGTCAATTTGATAAACTGGTGTTTGGTCCTATCGTAGTTCCACTTTAATACTGAGCCAAAAATATACCAGCGGGCCTGACCCAACTGCAGATGTACGCGGCGGATTTCGCGTTTTAGTTTCCACAGAGGAATCATCAGGAAAGTCCACAATAAAATTGGAATTAAAATATCAGAACAGGTTGAATGTCGCCGTCACAATACAGGTTTAGCGGTATTAACTTCCACAAGAATGGCCTCAGGACAATGTCTTGAGGCCATTCGTGCTGTGTTGAGTGGATCTTTGCCTACTAGTCTTCGGCTTTTTCTTCCGTTGCTTCTTTACCAGTCGCCTGATCCACCATTTTCATGGCCAAACGGACTTTACCGCGATCATCAAAGCCAAGCAGCTTAACCCAAACATCCTGACCTTCTTTCAAGACATCCGACGGATGATTCAGACGGCGGTTTTCAATCTGGCTCACATGTACCAGACCGTCCCGCTTGCCAAAGAAATTCACAAAGGCGCCGAAATCGACGATCTTCACGACCTTACCTTTGTAGATCACGCCTTCTTCCGGCTCGGCCACAATCGCATGGATCATGTCATAGGCTTTCTTGATGCTGTCACCGTTAGGCGATGCGATCTTGATGATACCTTCGTCATTGATATCAACCTTGGCGCCGGACACTTCAACGATCTCGCGGATCACCTTACCACCTGTGCCGATCACTTCACGGATCTTGTCGGTTGGCACCTGCATGGTTTCAATGCGCGGTGCGTGGACCGAGAATTCGGCCGTGTCAGACAGGGCTTTGTTCATCTCGCCCAGGATATGCAAACGCGCGTCCTTGGCCTGTGCCAGGGCTTTGCCCATGATTTCGGGTGTGATGCCCGCAATCTTGATGTCCATTTGCAAGGATGTAATCCCAGCTTCAGTACCGGCCACTTTGAAATCCATGTCGCCCAGGTGATCTTCGTCACCCAGAATGTCGGTCAGGATTGCATAGTCACCACCTACTTCCAGGATCAGACCCATGGCGATACCAGCAACCGGCGCTTTCAGCGGAACACCTGCATCCATCATCGACAGCGAACCACCGCAAACCGACGCCATCGAAGACGAACCGTTGCTTTCAGTGATCTCAGATACAACCCGAACCGTATACGGGAAATCCGTTGCCGCAGGCAGAACCGCCTGCAACGCACGCCAAGCCAGTTTACCGTGGCCAATTTCACGACGACCGGTGAAACCAAAGCGGCCCACTTCACCAACCGAATAAGGTGGGAAGTTGTAATGCAGCATGAAGTTGCTTTTGTACATGCCAGACAGCGCGTCGATCATCTGTTCGTCGTCGCCAGTCCCCAGCGTGGTCACAACCAAGCCCTGGGTTTCGCCGCGTGTGAACAGGGCCGATCCGTGGGTGCGCGGCAACAGACCAGTTTCTGCAACAATCGGTCGTACAGTCGTCGTGTCACGCCCATCAATGCGTTTACCGGTTTTCACCACGTCACCGCGCAAAATGCCTGCTTCCAGACCTTTCAGCGCAGATCCCAGATTGATGTCTTCCAGCTGTTCCTCAGTCAACGCCGCCTTAATCACGTCACGGGCCGCAGAAACGGCGCTTGTGCGTTCCTGCTTGTCAGTCAGCTTGAACGCTGCGCGCATGTCCTTTTCACCAGCTTTCGCCACAGCCTTGGACAGATCAGTGTAATCCGGCGCCTGATAATCAAACGGTTCTTTTGCACAATCTTCGGCCAGATCGATGATCAGATCGATTACCGGCTGGATCTGCTCGTGCGCAAAATTCACCGCGCCCAGCATTTCTTCTTCGGTCAGCTCATAGGCTTCAGATTCAACCATCATCACCGCGTCTTTAGTGCCGGCAACAACCAGATCAAGACGTTGATCAGGCTTGTTTTTCAAGTCGTGCATGTCGTCCATTTCAGGGTTCAGGATGTATTCACCATCCTCAAATCCGACGCGACAGGCGCCAATTGGGCCCATGAATGGTGCACCGGAAATTGTCAGCGCAGCGGATGCGGCGATCATCGCCACCATATCCGGGTCATTGACCAGATCGTGTGACAGAACAGTGCAGATCAGCAGAACTTCGTTTTTGAAGCCCGGCACGAACAAGGGGCGGATCGGACGGTCGATCAGGCGGCTTGTCAGTGTT
>Ga0209344_10003513_pt1 | contig 15405 bp, 16 predicted proteins | sample Cruoilmetagenom6_FD_187293 | JGI IMG/M metagenome (GOLD analysis project Ga0209344, IMG submission 187293) | Oil polluted marine microbial communities from Coal Oil Point, Santa Barbara, California, USA - Santa Barbara Oil Seep Sample 6 (SPAdes)... | ecosystem: Environmental > Aquatic > Marine...
GAGGAGGTCGGCTGTCTTGGCGGGCAGGCGCTGGTGGAGAGCCTGAAGGAACAGGGCATCCGACCCGGCGTTGCGATCATCGGCGAACCTACGATGATGCGCATCATCGAGGGGCACAAGGGCTGCTATGAATATACCACGCATTTTCATGGGCTTGCCGGGCATGGCTCATCCCCCGACCGGGGCGTTAACGCGGTGGAATACGCGGTGCGCTATGTCAATCGCCTGCTGGAACTGAAGGACCGCCTGCGCGCCCGCGCCCCGGCGAGCAGCCGGTTCGATCCGCCCTGGACCACGATCAACACCGGCAGTCTTTCAGGCGGGGTGGCGCATAACGTGATCGCCTCGATCGCCAAGCTGGAATGGGAGATGCGCCCGGTGCAGGCGTCGGATGCGCAATTCGTGAAGGACGATCTGCGCAATTATTGCGAGGAGGTGCTGCTGCCGGCGATGCGGGCGGTGTGCCCGGATGCGGATATCACCACCGAGGTCATCGGCGAGGTCGAGGGGCTGGAACCGGCGGATGCCAACGAAGCCAAGGAAATCCTTATGGAATTGACGGGTTTGCGCAGTTGCGAGCTGGTGCCGTTCGGGACCGAGGCAGGGATTTTCCAGCAATACGGGATGTCGGCGGTGGTGTGTGGGCCGGGGTCGATCGATCAGGCGCACAAGCCGGATGAGTACGTTTCGCTGGACCAGTTGCAGCAATGCGTCGATATGCTGGGCCGGTTGGGCGACAAGCTGGCGGCATGAAACCCGTTAGAGAACAGGCGCTTACAATCAGGTCTTGATGAACGTCAGGTAATGGGGCCTGCGCCCTTCGCGCAGGGCCTTTTCCTCGTAACGTGTTGAAATCCAATCATTCCACGGCTCACGCCAATCGGCGGGGCGCTCGGCCAGCCATTCAAAGCCGTGGCGCGGCACCTGTTCGAGCGTCTGGCGCACATAGTCGGGAATATCCGTCGCCACACGAAAAATAGCGCCTTTTTTCAGCACCTTGGACAGAGGCTCAAGGTGCTCGGGCGTGACGAAGCGGCGGCGGTGATGGCGCTTCTTGGGCCAGGGATCGGGATAGAGAAGGAAAGCGCGCGAGATGCTGCCGGCGGGCAGAACATCGAACATATCGCGGACATCACCGGGGTGAACCGCTATATTTTGTGCGCCGGAGTCGCGGATCTTGCCGAGGAGCATGGCGACGCCGTTGATATAAGGCTCGCAGCCGATGATCCCGACATCGGGATTGGTGACGGCCTGATGAACCATGTGCTCCCCGCCGCCGAAACCGACCTCGAGCCAGACCTCGTGATCCCCGAAAAGCGCAGAAAGATCAATATTTTGGCGCTCGGGGTTCACGTCCCAATCGACTGGGCCGGGTGAGAGTCTGGCGAGGTCCTCGTCAAGATAGGCCTGCTGCGAGGGGCGCAGGCCCTTGCCCTTGAAACGGCCGTAGAAATTGCGCCACGGGGCGCCGGATGGGTGCTTGTCCTGGGTCATGATAACTGTACGAAACGTCCGATTTGTACATGGGTTCTGTACATAAACCCAAGGGTGTGGGCGGAATTTCGTACAGGATGAACGAAATTCCGCAAGTGCCACAAGGTCAGACGGATTTTTTCAGCGTCTCGACGAGGTCGGTTTTCTCCCAGCTGAAGCCGCCATCGGCTTCGGGCTCGCGCCCGAAATGGCCATAGGCCGCGGTGCGCTGGTAGATCGGCTTGTTGAGGTCGAGCGTCTCGCGGATGCCGCGCGGGGTGAGGTCCATCGACGCGCGGATGGCCTTCTCGATCTCTTCCTCGTGAACTTCGCCGGTGCCGTGGGTGTCGACATAGATCGACAGCGGCTTGGCGACGCCGATGGCATAGCTGAGCTGAAGGGTGCAGCGTTCGGCCATGCCGGCGGCGACCACGTTCTTGGCGAGGTAGCGCGCGGCATAGGCGGCCGAGCGGTCGACCTTGGTCGGGTCCTTGCCCGAGAAGGCCCCGCCGCCATGCGGTGCGGACCCGCCATAGGTATCGACGATGATCTTGCGCCCGGTCAGGCCCGCGTCGCCATCGGGGCCGCCGATGACGAATGTGCCGGTCGGGTTGACCCACCACTCGGTCTTGTCGGTGATCCAATCGGCGGGCAGGACTTCGCGGATGTAGGGTTCGACGATGGCGCGGATGTCGTCGCTGGTCTGGCTCTCATGCTCGTGCTGGGTCGAGAGCACGATCTGCATGACCTCGACCGGCTTGCCGTCTTCGTAGCGCAGCGAGAGCTGGCTCTTGGCATCCGGGCGCAGGGTCGGTTCCGCACCGGATTTGCGGGCCTCGGCGAGACGGCGCAGGATCGCGTGGCTGAACTGGATCGGGGCGGGCATGAGAGCGTCGGTTTCGTTGGTGGCGTAGCCGAACATGATGCCCTGGTCCCCTGCCCCGTCACGATCGACCCCTTGGGCGATATGGGCGGATTGTTCATGCAGGAAGTTCAGGACATGGCAGGTGTTCCAGTGGAACTGTTCCTGCTCGTAGCCGATGTCGCGGATGCAGTCGCGGGCGATCTGCTGAATGCGGCCCATGTAGTTGCGCAGCATTTCCTGATCCGAGAGGCCGACCTCGCCGCCGATCACGACCATGCCGGAGGTGGCGAAGGTTTCGGCGGCAACGCGAGCGTTGGCTTCCTCGGAGATGAAGGCGTCGAGGATGGCGTCCGAAATCCGGTCGCAGACCTTATCCGGGTGGCCCTCCGAAACGGATTCGGAGGTGAAGATGTAATTTTGGCGAGACATGTGTGAGTTGCTCCATTGGGTTTAGCCGTCACGCCAGGAAGCCGTTGTGACGGATTGATGTCGTGGTTACGCCCCGCCCGCGGGCGCGTCAATCGCTATCTATGTCGCGCGGTGCGGCGGTGTTGCAGGAAAGACAGCACCAGAACGAAAGCGACCAATGCGAGAATGGGCGCGTCGCCCATACGCGCATAGATTGTAGGCGCCAGCGGTGGCGGCAACCGGACATCGCGCCAGCCCGCCTGCCCAAGCGGGATCGAGTCCACCACGCGCCCCGCCGGGTCGATCAGGGCCGAGACGCCGGTATTGGCGACGCGGATCATCGGCAGCCCCTGTTCGGCGCTGCGCAGACGCGCCTGTGCAAGGTGCTGGTAAGGCCCGGACACCTGTCCGAACCATGCGTCATTGGTGATGAGCAGAAGCATGTCCGGGCGCGTGGGGGCTGCGCGCACGTCCTGGGGAAAGACGCCTTCGTAGCAGATCAGGGGCAATGCCTGCCCCAGATCGCCAAGATCGACCAGCCGCGCCCCCGGCCCCGGCGAGTAGCCGTTGCCCGCCTGGGCGGCGAAGGCCGAGATGCCGAAATGCTGGAGCGTGTCGCCAAAGGGGATGTACTCGCCAAAAGGGACAAGGTGGTGTTTGTCATAAAGCGCGCCGACCTGCCCGGTTTCATCGAGCACCACCAGGGAGTTGAAGAAGCGCTGCCCGTCGATGCGCTGCATTCCCAGCACCACCGGCACGCCATCGGCGGCGTCGGCAATGACGTCGAGCGTGGGACCGGCGCGGTTGAGCAGCACCGGCACCGCCGTTTCGGGCCAGATGATCAGCGAGGGGGGCGGCGCGCCGGTTGTTTCGGGAGGCGCGGCGGTGAAGCCGATCTGACGGTCGAAGAAGACCGGGATCTTTTCGGGGTCCCATTTTTCGTGCTGGGGGGCGTTGGGCTGAATGATGCGCAGGGTGGGCGCGCTGGTATCGGTGGCGGGCGCGGGTGTGAGCATCATGCCGGCGCCATGCAGGGCGGCGAATGTCGCCAGCGTGAAGGCAGCGGCGAGGCGCGGGCCGGTCAGGATGTGCCAGAGCGCAACGGCGGCCGAGGCGACGAGCGCGCTCAGAAGCAGCGAACCGCCGAACGAGGCCCAATGGAGGAAAGGCGTCGCAATCAGGGCATGGCCGGTCTGCGCCCAGGGAAAGCCGGTCAGAAGATAGGTGCGCGCGGCCTCGCCAAGCACGAGGGCGGCGACGAAGGCGGGGGCGCGCCCGCCCGCGCACCGCACCAGGGCGAAGGCGGCGCCCCAGAAGAGCGCGAGCCCGACGGAAAGCCCCATCAGCGCGAAAGGCGCCATCCAGCCATGGCGGGCGATATCGACGAGGAAGGGTTCGACGATCCAGTTGAGCGAGAGCGCGAAATAGCCGCTTCCGGCGGCGAGGCCGATCCAGAACGCGCCTTTCCAGCCGGTTGCAGTCGTGGCGAGGCGCAGCACCGCATAGAGCAGCGCAAGGCCAGCGATGGTCAGCGGCCAGAGGCCCCAGGGCGCCTGCCCGAGCGCCGCCAGCGCCCCGAGAAGCCCCGAGAGGACCAGGCGGTTGCGCGGACGCAGCCCCGCGATCCAGGCGGCGATGCGGCTGGCCCTGCTGTCAGCCATCCGTATGATCGGGCAGGCGGACGCGCAGGCGCTTGATGCGGCGCGGGTCGGCGTCGATCACCTCGATCGAGACGCCGGAGGGATGTTCCACCACCTCGCCGCGCACCGGCACGCGCCCGAGCAGCATGAAGACAAGGCCGCCGAGCGTGTCGATCTCTTCCTCGTCGACCTCTTCGGTTTCAGTCAGCGAGAGGCCGATTTCGGATTCGAACTCTTCAAGCGGGGTCTTGGCCGCGGCGAGGTAGCTGCCGGGACTTTCGCGGGTGAAATACTGATCGTCGTCGATATCGTGCTCGTCCTCGATCTCGCCGACGACCTGTTCGATCAGGTCCTCGATTGTCACGAGCCCGTCGACCCCGCCGTATTCATCGATCACCAGCGCCATGTGGCGGCGTTCGGCCTGCATCTTCTGCAGGAGGACGCCGATGGGCATCGAGGGGGGCACGAACAGAAGCGGGCGCAGCATCTGCTTGAGCGAGAAGCGCCCGCCCTTGCCGTTGAAGCCGTGGCGCAGGGCGAAATCCTTGAGGTGGACCATGCCGATGGGGGTGTCGAGCGTGCCATCATAGACCGGCAGGCGGGTCATGCCGCTGTCGCGGAACATCTCCACCAGCTCGTCGCGGGTGATGCTGGCGGGGACCGAGACGATCTCGGCCTTGGGGATGGCCACGTCCTCGACCGCCATGTCGCGCAGGTTGCGCAGACCCGGCATGCCGCCGAGCGGCGCACCGGCGCCGGATTCCTCTTCGGCCTCGCTGTCGTCGCCGGAGCTGAGCGCCCCGATGATGCGGCGGAAGAAACCGCCATTGTCCTCGTTACCGTCCTGCCCTTCGGGCTGCGCGCTTTGCGCCGCGTTAGAGGAGTCGTCTGTACTGTCGCCCATCGTCTCTTTTTTCCGTTGGCGGGGCGCGGCGCGCCCCTTTCTCGTGGTTCAATATGGGTCACCGACCCCCAGTTTGCCAAGTATGGCGGTTTCGGTTCGTTCCATCAAAGTGGCATCCGGGTCACGGATGTGGTCATAGCCCAGCAAATGCAGCACCCCGTGAACGACCAGATGCGTCACATGGTCCGGCAGGGGTTTGCCGCTGACTGCGGCTTCGCGCTGGCAGGTGTCGAAGGCGATGGCGATGTCGCCAAGGGCGTTGTCGGCATCCGGACCGGTGCCCGGCACGGGAAGATCGGGGCGCGCGCCGGGGGCCGGGGGCGCGAAATCGAGGGCGGGCCAGGAGAGGACATTGGTGGGCGTCGGGCGGTCGCGGAAATCGGCGTTGAGCGCGGCGATGCGGGCGTCGTCGCAGCCAAGCAGCGCGATTTCCCAGGCGTCCGGGTCGAGCCCGAGATGGGCAAGAGCCGCGCGCGACGCGGTCTCGGCGAGCGCGGCGAGATCCACCGCCTGCCAGCGGTCATCCTCGAGAATGGTATCGGTCAGCATGAGTCAGATCCCCGGGGGCGCTGCCCCCGGACCCCCGGGATATTTGCGAACAGAAGAAGACCCATCGCCCGCGCGGGCGGGAGCGTCAAGAGGGGGTATCGGCTTCATAGGCCTCGATGATGGCGGCGACGAGCGGGTGGCGCACCACGTCACGGGCGGTGAAGTAGTTGAAGGCGATGCCGGGAATGTTGCCGAGCAGGCGTTCGGCGTCATGCAGCCCGCTGGTGACGCCGCGCGGCAGGTCGATCTGGGAACGGTCCCCGGTGATGACCATGCGCGAGCCTTCGCCGAGGCGGGTGAGGAACATCTTCATCTGCATGGAGGTGGCGTTCTGGGCCTCGTCGAGGACGACGAAGGCATTGGCCAGCGTGCGCCCGCGCATGAAGGCGAGCGGCGCGATCTCGATACGCTTTTCCTCGATCAGCTTGGCGAGCTGCTTGCCGGGCAGGAAATCGTTGAGCGCGTCGTAAAGCGGCTGCATGTAGGGATCGACCTTTTCCTTCATGTCGCCGGGCAGGTAGCCGAGCTTCTCGCCCGCCTCGACGGCGGGGCGGCTGAGGATGATGCGGTCGACATGGCCTTCGATGAACATCGACACGCCCACCGCCACGGCGAGATAGGTCTTGCCGGTGCCCGCCGGGCCGATGCCGAAGCCGAGTTCGCTGGCGAAGAGCGACTTCACATAGGCCTTCTGCGCGTCGGTGCGCGGTTCGACCAGTTTCTTGCGGGTCTTGATCTCGACCCGGCCGCCGCGGAACATTTCGAGCTGATCGCCGTCGCGGGTGCCGGTCTGATCCGCGCCCGCACCCATGCGCAATTCGCGGTCCACGTCGCCCGATTCGACGCTCTTGCCGGTTTCGAGCCGCTGGTAGAGCGCCTGGAGCACCTCGATCGCCTCGCGCGCGACGCTTTCCTCGCCGACGACGGCGAGCTGGTTGCCGCGGCGCAGGATCTGGACGCCGAGATTCTGTTCGATTTCCGCTAGGTTACGGTCATATTCGCCGCACAGGTCGATCAGCAACCGATTGTCAGGGAACTCTACCAACGCTTCGTGAAGCGTTTCGGGGCCGGGAGGCGATGGCAGTTCGGTCGTGACCAAGCAAATCTCCTGCGAACGAGTGTCTGGAAAGGATGGTGCCAAGTGGCGCGGGAAGGTGCAAGCGTGTTGGTGGAAATGTCATCGTTCCGAAACAAAAAAGCCGCAGGCGGGTGCCTGCGGCCATTTTTTTCACCCAAGCGGCGCGATGTCAGAGAAGGTCCGCCAGACCGCCGCCACGCTTGAAGTCGCCGGTGGCCACGGTGGGCGGTGCGACGCCCGAGCAGACCGGCTTGCCATAGCGGTCTGTCCGGGCCGAGAGATAGCCCTCGACGCCGTCGTCGATGATCCAGTGGTCGCAACCGTTGGGATCGACCCAGATGCCGGCCTGGAGCTGGCTGAGATGCTTGGAATCGTTCCCCCTGTCGCGGGTCTTGTCGGGGCCGACAGAGGAACAGGCCGCCAGAAGGCCGATGGCGGGAAGGATCAATGCGATTTTAAAGTTTCTCATGGTTACAACCCCTTCAGCGCCAGCACATGATTTCGACACGGCGGTTCTGCGCCATGCCTTCGGCAGTATTGTTGGATGCCTTGGGCATCCGCTCACCGTAACCCCGCACCGAGGTGATGCGGGCGCCCATCGAGCGGGCCACGCTGGCGACCGCGTCGGCGCGGCGCTGCGAGAGGCGCATGTTGTATTCATCCGAGGCGCGGCTGTCGGTATGGCCGACGATCGAGTAGGAGACCGCGTTGGCGCTGCGGAAGAACTGTTGCAGATGGGCGCGGCCAGAGGCACCGATGCGGGCGCTGTCGGTCGCGAAATACTGATCGGTCTCGATGGTGCCGCAGAGATTGACCTCGTGGCAGACCGGGCGGCCATCGCGGGTCACATGGGGCGACATGTAGCCTTCGGCGCCGTCATCCATCACCCAGTGTTCACAGCCATCGGGATCGATCCAGATGGTAGGGATATATTGCTCGCCCTTGACGGTGCGCTGCTGCGCGATCCCGGCATCGGCGGTTACCGCAAGTCCCAGGGCAATGGCGGCCAGGCCCCCCAGAACACCTCGTACGCTTTCGTAATACTGTCTCGCCACGGCAAGTGCCCCTTCTACTTGTGCAGACGCTGCGCGTTATCAGGGCCACACTCGCCCCGCCGCGGCAGCTATTGCCAGTTTTACCAACCGGGGCGGTAAAGTGAAGGTATTTTATCGGCTTATTGTTGCTCTTGTGACAACAATGCCCTGAAAACGCCACAATTGGGGTCAGGCGGCAGCCAAAGCCGCCGCCGGAGGGCGCGCGCCTCTCAGCGGGCGGCGGTGCCGGTCAGCCGCCCGGCCAGCGAATTGGGGCCGCTCGCGGTGATCTCCACCTCGGCGAGGTCGCCGGGCGAAAGGGCGCAGTCGTCCACATGGACCGCGTGGAGGTAATCCGACTTGCCGACCATCTGCCCGTCGAAGCGGCCGGGTTTCTCGAACAGAACGCCGACGCGGCGCCCGACCATCGAATCCTGTGCGGCGCGCTGGTGGTGGGTGATGCGCGCCTGCAGGCGCTGCAAACGGTCGGATTTCACATCCTCGGCCAGCTGTTCGCGCTCGGCCGCCGGGGTGCCGGGGCGGGTGGAATACTTGAACGAGAAGGCATAGCCGTATTTCACCTCTTCGATCAGGTCGAGCGTGGCCTGGAAATCGGCCTCGGTTTCCTCGGGGAAGCCGACGATGAAATCGCCCGACATCAGGATGTCGGGGCGCGCGGCGCGTATGCGTTCGATCAGGCGCAGGTAGCTTTCGGCGGTGTGCTTGCGGTTCATCCGCTTGAGGATGCGGTCGGAGCCCGACTGCACCGGCAGGTGCAGGTAGGGCATCAGTTTCTCGCAGGTGCCATGCGCCTCGATCAGGTCGTCGCTCATGTCGTTGGGATGCGAGGTGGTGAAGCGGATGCGCGCGAGCCCGTCGATGCCATCGAGCGCGTGGATGAGCCGCGCCAGCGACCAGTCGGCACCGTCCGGCCCGGTGCCGTGATAGGCGTTGACGTTCTGCCCCAGCAGGGTGATTTCACGCACCCCGCGATCCACCAGTTCGCGCGCCTCGTCGAGGATGCGGGCGGCAGGGCGGCTGGCCTCGGCGCCGCGGGTATAGGGGACGACGCAGAAGGCGCAGAACTTGTCGCAGCCCTCCTGCACGGTCAGGAAGGCTGTGGGGCCGCGGCGCGCCTTGGGGCCGCGGGATTTCAGGGACTCGAACTTGTCGTCGAGCGGGAAATCGGTATCGAGCGCCTTTTCACCGCTGCGGGTGCGGGCCTCCATCTGGGGCAGGCGGTGATAGGATTGCGGGCCGACCACGAGATCCACCAGCGGCTGGCGGCGCATGATCTCCTCGCCCTCGGCCTGGGCGACACAGCCGGCGACGCCGATCTTGAGGTCGGGATTGCCATCCTTGAGGCTGCGCAGGCGGCCAAGTTCGGAATAGACCTTTTCGGCGGCCTTCTCGCGGATATGACAGGTGTTGAGCAGGATCATGTCGGCATCATCGGGGCTGTCGGTTTCGACATAGCCGGCGCCGCCCATGGCCTCGGCCATGCGCTCGCTGTCATAGACATTCATCTGACAGCCATAGGTCTTGATGTAGAGTTTCTTCGCCTCGGCCATGAGGGCGGCTCCTGCGTTTGTGTCAGGGGGTTGGGTTACATCGAATCCGGGGTGTCTTGCAATGCGTGAAGAATTGGCGGAGTCTGCGCCAAAACGGATGAGTGCGATGCGGTATTCGAGCCTGGACGATTTTCTGAAATACGGTGGCGAGGCGCTGGCCAAGGGGCCGGTGGCCGTGGTGCTGGTGGAGGACGAGGTCGAGCTGGGATCGACCATGCGCCACCATCTGGATTGCGGGTTCCGCGAGGTGCTGGTGCTGATGCCCGAGGCCTTTGCCCTGCCCGAGGACGTGGCGCCCAAGCTGCGGCGGATCGACCATGACGTGACCCTGCGGGGCGACGGGATCGCGGCGATCAACCGGCTGATCGCGGCGGCGCCGGGAATCTGGATGTATTACTGCTATAATGCGGAATACCTGTTCTATCCGTTCTGCGAGACGCGCACGGTGGGCGAGATGCTGAGCTTTCACGCCGAGGAGCGGCGCGATGCGATGCTGACCTATGTGGTCGATCTCTATGCCGGGGATCTCGGGCGCCATCCCGGCGCGGTTTCGCTGGAAGATGCGCATCTGGACAGGTCGGGGTATTACGCGCTGGCGCGTAACGACGCGGGCCATCACAACCACCCCAAGGAACGGCAGCTGGATTTCTATGGCGGGCTGCGCTGGCGTTATGAGGAGCATATCCCCGCGCCGCGCCGCAAGATCGACCGGATCGCGCTGTTTAGGGCGCGCGACGGGCTGACCCTGCGCGAGAACCACACGTTTTCCGACGAGGAATACAATACCTATGCCTGCCCCTGGCATCATAACCTGACGGCGGCGATCGTGTCGTTCCGCACCGCCAAGGCGCTGAAGCGAAACCCCGGATCGACCTTCGATATCGACACGTTCAAGTGGCACAACTCGACCCCTTTCGAGTGGCATTCGCGCCAGTTGCTGGACCTTGGGCTGATGGAACCGGGGCAGTGGTTCTGAGGTGACAGCCTGCCGGTGACTCCCGAGCCCCTGCCAGACGTTTCGCCCGTGACCGAAGCGTTGATGCTGGGCGGTGGGGGCGAATGGCGCTAGGCTGGCGGCATGACGAGCGAACCCAGACTGGACATCATCGGCGCGGCGCTGGGCGATCCCAGCCGCGCGCGTATCCTGTGCGAATTGATGGACGGGCGCGCCTTTACGAACAAGGAGCTGGCCAGTGCCGCCGGGATCACGGCGCAGACCGCGAGCGCGCATCTCGGCCGGTTGGGCGGTGCGGGGCTGACGACATCGCTGCGCAGCGGGCGCCATGTCTATTACCGCATTGCCAGCGCCGAGGTCGCCGAGGTTCTGGAGGCGCTGGCGACCCTGTCGCCGAGGGATCACCTGGCGCGGACCGGGCCGAAGGGCGATGACACGCGGCGCGCGCGCAGTTGTTACAACCATCTGGCCGGGCGGCTGGGCGTACAGATCGCCGAGCGGCTTTGCGCGATGCAGGTGCTGGAACACGAGGGCGAGGCGCTGCGCCCCGGCGCGCGATACGGCGGGTTCGTCAGGGAACTGGGGCTGGATGTTGCACCCCGGAGAGGCGCGCGGCCGGTGGCGCGGCTGTGCCTCGATTGGAGCGAGCGGCGGCATCATATATCCGGGCCGCTGGCTATCGCGATCATGCAGAAGGCGCTGGCGATGGGCTGGCTCGAGCGGCGCAGGGCCAGCCGCGCGCTGATCGTCACCGCGCCGGGGGTCGATGCCTTCAGGCGCTGGTTCGGGCTGTCGCGCGACGATCTGGAGCAAGAGTTCGACCGATAGAGAAGCGTCTTTTCGCCGGGGCGCGCCAGGGCGTGCCAAGCTGAGCATGTCAGCAACCGGAGACAGAGATGACATTGCCAGAGATCGTTTCAGAAAGATTCACCACCGAAGAGGGCCTGCGGGTCTTTGTGCAGGTGCCCGAGGCCCATGCGGAGGAGATCATCGCCGCGGTCTGTGCGCAGAATGCGCTGGTTTACGGAGATTATGACAGCGTGAGCTATACCGGCGCGCCGGGGGTTCAGCGTTTCAGATCACTGGGCAGCGGGCGCAATCCGGCGACGGCGAACACTGTTACGGTGGATTGCGTGGAACTGTCGTTTTTCCTGCCCTGCGACAGCGCGGCGGCGCGCGAGGTCATTAGCGCGATCTATGACGCGCATCCCTATGAGGAGCCGGTGATCCTTGTGCAGCCCTGCCTGCGAACGCTGCATGTGCGCGGCATGGACGAGGACAATCCCAACCGGTTCTGGAACCGCGCGCCCCAGGATTGGGTGCCTGACGAACACAGGTGACGCCTGAAGGACGCGTAAACGCGCCCTGCCCTATTGGCGAAGTTTGTTGGTCAGAGCCCCGGCAAGGCCGGTATCGGCTGAGGCCGAAAGCCGGTCGCTGCGCGGCAGATAGGCCGCGAGGGTATCGGAGCGGGCGATGTAATCACCGGCCAGTGTGGCCAGCGCCTGCATCCGGTCATGCACCGGCGGGGCAAGCGCCCGTTCCTGCCAGATCGCGGCCATCACGGTCGCATAGAGCGCGAGTTTCATCCAGCGCGCGAGCGAACGGGCGCGGGCGCTGCGCCTGAGGCGGCGTTCCTCGCGGGACTCGGACGGATGTGGCGCGTAGCGTTGCATCCCTACGGGATGGCAGCGCGGCGTGTCATTTCCGTGGCGGAAACCCGGCGCGAAGCGGGCGTTGGGTTTGCGCGTCCCGAGGAAAGGGCGTTTTCGCACGGCGATGCGAGGAGGTCGGGTGACCAGAGGAGCATGCGCTTGATTTCCTGCGCGCGTCAGACATGATGCGCGGTGCCCGACCGCAGATTTTCAACCTGACTTTCGTTCCAAGGGGTCTATGAGATGGACCACGCATCCCTGGTGCCGACAATCGAAACCGAGCGCCTGGTTCTTCGCGGACACCGGGTGGGCGACTTTCCCGACAGCGCGTCGATGTGGGCCGACACGAAGGTTGTTGCACATATATCGGGACAGCCCGCGACCCCCGAGCAATCGTGGTCACGCCTGCTGCGCTATGCGGGTCATTGGCACCATCTGGGCTACGGGTATTGGGTTGTCACGCTCAAACGCGATGGCGGTTTCCTGGGGGAAGTCGGTCTTGCCGATTACCATCGGGATACGGAGCCATCGCTGGATGGAAAGCCGGAAGCCGGTTGGGTCTTCAAGGCGAGCGCGCATGGAAAGGGCTACGCGACCGAGGCGGTGGCCGCGATGATGGAATGGGCCGATGCCAATCTGTGTTGCACGCATTTCTCTGCGATGTTCGACCCGGCCCATTCAGCGTCCATGAATGTTGCGAGAAAGGTCGGTTTCTCCAACGAGGTGCTGGGGCGGTATGGAGACCAGGAAGCCTTGTTCATGGAACGCGCACGGCCATAGCCATATTCCGCCCGGCAGAGTCGGGTGACGATCACCGGAAGGTCGGCACGCCAGACCGGCAGGGGCGCACCACCCCCGCGAGGGGAACGGTGATACGCCTTTGCCAAGGGCCGGTGTTCAGAGGTTCTCGGCCTGGGGCATACCCAGCACGTGATAGCCGCCATCGACATGGATGATTTCGCCACTGGTGCAGGCGCCCGCATCCGAGGCGAGGTAGACCGCCGTGCCGCCGATCGCCTCGAGCGTTGCATTGGCGCGCATCGGGGCGTTGAGGTCGGTATGCTTGTAGGTGCGCCGCGCGCCGCCGATGGCCGCGCCCGCCAGCGTCTTCATCGGGCCGGGGGAGATGGCATTGACGCGGATACCATCGGGGCCGAGATCGTTGGCAAGGTAGCGGGTCGCCGATTCAAGCGCGGCCTTGGCCACACCCATGACGTTGTAATTCGGCACGACCTTGTTGGAGCCCTGATAGGTCATGGTCAGCAGCGTGCCGCCGTTTTCCTTCATCATCGGATAGGCGCGGCGCGCCACGTCGATGAAGGAGTAGGCGGAAATCTCCATCGAGTGCTTGAAGTTCTTGCGGCTGGTGTTGATGAAACGGCCGGTCAGTTCGGACTTGTCCGAATAGGCGATGGCGTGGACCAGGAAATCTATCGTGGGCCAAGTCTCGGCCAGCTGCGCGAAGGCCGCATCGAGCGAGTCGTCATCGGTCACGTCCACATCCAGCAGGATGTCCGACCCAAGGCTCTCGGCCAGCGGCTGCACGCGTTTGCCAAAGTTGTCGCCCTGGTAGGAGAAGGCCAGCTGCGCCCCCGCCTCGTGCATCGCACGGGCGATTCCCCAGGCGATGGAGCGGTCATTGGCCACCCCCATGATGAGGCCGCGCTTGCCTTGCATCGAATTGCTCATGTCGATTTACCCACGGTATTTGCTGAGAAGCATTGATCCATTGGTGCCGCCAAAGCCGAAGCTGTTGGTCATCACCGTATCGAGCCCGGCATCGTCAACGCGCGCGGTGGCGATTTCGCCGTCATGGATGGCGGGATCGAGCGTTTCGACATTGATGGAGGGAATGATGAAGTCGTTTTCCAGCGCGAGCAGGCAATAGATCGCCTCCTGTGCGCCGGTGGCGCCCTGGCTGTGGCCGGTCATCGACTTGGTCGAGCTGATCGGCGGGGTGTTGCCCTCGCCGAAGATGCGGCGCACGGCCTCGACCTCGCCGACATCGCCGACGGGCGTCGAGGTGCCATGGGCATTGATATAGCCAACCTTGCGGTCTTCGGGCAGGGTCTGGAGGGCGAGGCGCATGGCGCGTTCGCCGCCCTCGCCGGAGGGCGCGACCATGTCATGACCGTCCGAGGTGGCGGCATAGCCGGTGACCTCGGCATAGATGCGCGCGCCGCGCGCCAGTGCGTGATCGAGATCCTCGAGCACGACGATGCCACCGCCGCCCGAGATCACGAAGCCGTCACGGTCGGCGTCAAAGGCGCGTGAGGCACGCGCGGGCGAATCGTTGAACTTGCTGCTCATCGCGCCCATCGCGTCGAAGAGGCATGATAGCGTCCAGTCGAGCTCCTCGCCGCCGCCCGCGAACATCACGTCCTGCTTGCCCATCATGATCTGTTCGGCGGCATTGCCGATGCAATGCAGCGAGGTCGAGCAGGCCGAGGTGATGGAATAGTTGATGCCCTTGATCTTGTAGGCGGTGCTGAGATTGGCCGAGATGGTCGAGCTCATGCATTTGGGCACGGCGAAGGGGCCGATCCGCTTGGGGCTGCCCTTTTCCAGCACGGTCTGATGCGCGGCCAGCATGGCAGAGGTGGACGGCCCGCCCGATCCGGCCACGAGGCCGGTGCGCGGGTTGACGATGTCGCTTTCCTCGAGCCCGGCATCCTCGATCGCCTGGCCCATCGCGATATGGGCATAGGCCGCGCCCGGCCCCATGAAGCGCAGCGTGCGCTTGTCAACGTGTTCGCTGACATCCAGTTTCAGCGTGCCCGCGACCTGCGAGCGAAAGCCATGCTCTTTCATTTCCTCGCTGGCGACGATGCCGGAGGTGCCGGATTTCAACGCGGCAAGCACTTCCTGGGCATTGTTGCCGATGGACGAGACGATTCCGAGACCCGTGACGACGACGCGACGCATGTTGGGCTTCTCCTTAGATTTGCGGTGGATTCAGCTTTCGCTGAGCGCGACTTTCATGTCCTTCACCTGATATATCACCTCTCCGTCGGCTTCGACACGCCCGTCGGCGACACCCATGGTCAGGCGTCTTGTCTGCACCGCTTTCGTGAAATCCACGTAATAGGTCAGCATCTTGCGGTCGGGGCGGACCATGCCGGTCAGCTTGACCTCGCCCACGCCCAGCGCATAGCCGCGCCCCTGCCAGCCGCGCCAGCCGAGGTTGAAGCCGGTCAACTGCCAGAGCCCGTCAAGGCCGAGGCAGCCGGGCATGATCGGGTTGCCGGGGAAGTGGCATTCGAAGAAAGATCG
>Ga0209344_10003515_pt1 | contig 15394 bp, 19 predicted proteins | sample Cruoilmetagenom6_FD_187293 | JGI IMG/M metagenome (GOLD analysis project Ga0209344, IMG submission 187293) | Oil polluted marine microbial communities from Coal Oil Point, Santa Barbara, California, USA - Santa Barbara Oil Seep Sample 6 (SPAdes)... | ecosystem: Environmental > Aquatic > Marine...
CCCAATTTAACTATTGCAAAGGCTTGTTTCAATAGTAATTGTATCAACTGCAATTAATACTAGTTTTCGTTCTTCCCTTTTGCTACGTCAGAATTTAGATGCTGGTTTAAAATCTCCTAAACTCAGCCTCAATCAAAATACGTATAACAGCAGATGCGCTTCCACCATATTTATTTCTTTTAGCCAATTGGTTTAGCTTATCTTTTAATTTCTTTGATATCCGCATAGTAAATATTTCGGTGTTCTGAGTAGTGGGTAGTTTTGCCATGATATTTGTTTCTATATAAATATGTAGATTCTGTATAAACCTCTGCTAAATATTATTAAAACGGTAGTTTATCCTCACCTTACTGCACTCTCCAAGCACGCTTGGGACAGTATATACCATGGTTGAATTGGCGTTTTTGCTCCTAAATTGTTAGTTCCTTACCGAGTGGTGTTCATACTCACTCCTAATATTGGAAAAAATTTAAACCCCATCAACGTATCCGCCCTTATAATAGGGGCAAAATGAATGTAGTATATACACAGGACGGATATGTCCAAAAATTTTTTTCTAAAAATTTTCTGAAATAATAATGAATGATATGTCTGTATAATTCATCATAAATAACAAATTGGTAACTACTGTTTGCAATTTGTTATATTTTGTTGTATCTTTGATATATCATTAAAATAGTAAGTCATGGATAACAATTCAATTCAAATAGCTCAAACAATTTTAAACCAAATAAAATATTCTGATAGATGTGCACTTATGGCATGGGGAGCAAAAAATTTTGTAGCACTTCCTGAATCAAAAGAATTTCAGGGTGGTGTAAGATTTAAAGTTAATGGGCTTCAATTTAAGAATTGGGTTGTGGTTGAATTAACTTGGTTGGATGAATACAAAGTTTCATTCATTAATAGGAAAGCTGAAGTTATGAAAGAATTCAACGGGGTATATTGTGATATGCTAGTAGATATTATTGACTGGGTTGAAAATAAACATGTAGCATAATGAAGAAATTTGTTGCTTACTATAGAGTTTCAACTGTTCGTCAAGGGGAGTCTGGTTTGGGGCTTCAAGCTCAAAGGAATTCCGTTGATAATTATATACAAGGCAAGGGAAAAATTATTGAAGCATTCACAGAAGTTGAAACTGGTACTAGAAAAAAGAAAAGGGTTGAGATATACAAAGCCATTGAATTAGCCAAAAAAGAAAAGGCAGTTCTTTTGGTAGCAAAATTAGATAGACTTGCTCGTGATGTAGAATTCACAGCCGCTCTATACAACGCCAATGTTGAATTTATATGTTGCGATAACCCCAACGCAAATAAGCTTACCATCCAGCTCCTAAGTGTGATTGCTGAGCACGAGGCAGAGGTTATTTCTACTAGGATAAAGGATGCATTAAGAGTAAAGAAGGATAAAATCAAAAATGGTAATTATATCAACAAGGACGGCTCACAGATGAAACCAGTTGATGGTAAGATTAGATTAGGAAACCCAAATGGATTTGGTAATTATCAAAAGATGGGAGTTGAAAAGATTAAAGAAAATTCTTTAACCAATAAAGCCAACATACAAGCAATGGATGTTATTTGTGGTGCTCGAAGAGAAGGAATGACCTTTCAGCAAATTGCTGACAAATTGAATAAACTACAATACACTACCAGAAGAGGTAAGCAATTCAACCCAATCCAAGTCCAACGATTATATAAAAGATGTGATGAAAGCAATGAACAAACAAATTAATTTATAGAATTATGCCAACACAAGGAGAAAGACAAAATTACAATTGGAGACCGAATGATGAAAGCGTTACTACAAGAACTCGTTATGATTTGGAAGCGGACCATTGGTATCGGTCATTCAAGAGTGCCGAATTGAAACATAAACCTTCATCATTTAAAAGTGATTTGGGAGTGATTGGATTAGTGTTTTCATTGGTGTTTTCATTATTAGTATTAGTGGTTGTGTTACTGGTTGATTTTGTTAAGTGGGTAAGGTCATAAAAAAATAATAACGAACTATTTCTTTTAACATATTTGACTAAGTTAATATTAAATGATATTTAATCATTTAAAAAATTCCAAACATCAGTTATTGTCTGTTGAAGTTGAATATCATTTCCTTGATGCAAGTAATGGAAATGACAGGTTTCTGCTTGATATGTAGCTAAAAAAAAGGGTATTCAAAATCACTGTTTGGGTCTTCAAAAATCAAATTTTTTAAACTTACTCCTAAATTTATTAAGTAAGTAAAATTCACTACATCAGTTGCTGTAATCGGTTCAATTCTTAAAAACATATATTAATTTTTAGATTTCCTCATTTACTAATCTAATATTATTTGGTATTTTAAAAGGTTAATTAGATTACCATAGATTTGTGTTCGACTATTTGCAAAGCTCAATCTATCAGAAACATCATTATTCGTGTAATTTTTCCTAGTAGTATTATAGTAGAAAACTACTGTTTTATCATTACTGTTATTAAAGTAATCATCAATCAAATCAATATTTAAATCATCTTTTTCATTGTTAGCAAAAACAACATCAAAGTCACCATGATGATTCCCGTAAGTATTAGTTTTTACATACTTAACATTATTATGGTCAAACTTCATTTCTTTAAAAAACTTTTTCAAAAAGGAGTCATCACCATCTTTATCAGTTATCACAAGGATTCTTTTATTTTTTAAAATTTGATTTTCAATACTGTGTTTGTTTATTACTTCGAGTATATCGCTTTCATTTTGTTCAATAATTTTATCAAATTTTTTACTTAATTTTTTATCTAAATATTTTCTGTTCTTCCAAATACCTCCGATTAATAATAGCATACTAACTGGAAGACCAATTATCATTAACCATTTCATTAAATTATAATCATCCTGTAATTTGTTAGAAAGGCTGTCAAATTCATTGTTAAGTGAATCCCTAGTGTTTTCTTGAAATCCTTCAACTTTCTCTATTTTTGTTTCTAGCTTTTCTATTTGGTTATCTAATGAATCTTGTCCATAACTAAATAATGGATAAATAATTAAAGCGATTATTAAAAGTCTATTTTTCATATTTTAAAAGTTTTTTATCATCATAAATGTAAAAGCCAAAGTCTATTATTTCAGCTTTATTAATTCCTAAGATTAGAAGAACTGGGTTCTTAATACTAACCGTTTTGCAATTACTTATTTCAATCATTGCGTTTAAATCTGTTTGACTATATCGTGTTGAGCCATTTGGATGTGTATGCCATTCACCAACGTAATATTTTTTTGGCTCTTCTTCGTATATATCTTTTAATTGTTCTTCGATACCTAATGAACTTCGATTAAACAGATTAGGTGTTCCCTTATACTTTTTCGGTAAAATCGTACCAGTAATTACTAACGATTTATTGTTATTTTCATAATGACCAATTAGAAATCCGCCAAATTCATTTGGATACTTTTTAATACCTAATTGCGATAATTCTTTTAAAAAACCTTCTTCAAATATTATATCTAATCCTTTATCTCTATTAGTAAGTTTCAATACTGTTCTAATTTAATTTCAAAGCCATTCTCTGAATTAGTTTTTAAAACAAAACTGTTCTTAGAATTGCCCTTCTCATAGGTTAAATTAATTTGCTTTAATGCATATTGAATCAATACAGCAATATCATTATAGGACGCCTTAAAAGTAGGACTCCAGCAACCAGTCGGATTATATAAATCTTCTATATCATTATCCAAAATATTAGAATATTGTGTAGTGACAAATCTATAAATATTTGGAGAAAAAGAACAAACTAAGTCTTTAGCATGATTGGTTATTGATAGGTTAATTAAATCCGTTTTTAGCGTTAAAGAATCTAGAACATACATTAAGTCGTTATCAGTAGTACAATCAAATATTAAATCATAACTATTTAAAAATGTTTCAAATTCTTTTTTCGCTTCAGGTTCTTTGTATAATACTTTTGAAATGAATTCAAAGTATTTCTGATTTACATGACCAACTTCAACAAATGGAGATAATAAAGATAATCCATCACCTAATTCATGTACTTTCTCGGTTATACCAGTAAAAAAATGGTATTCAGACCTAGAAACATTTTCAGGCTCTTTAATATCATAGTCAGCTAAATCAATTTGTTTGATTCCTCCTTTAACTAATGTTCTTGCTACACAACTACCAATAGCTCCGACACCGATTACTAATATACGTTTACCAGCAAGCTTAGGGCAAAAAGTTCCTCTGCCAAAAAAATAATGATATGATGAGTTCCTAGTTTTGGTCCAATTGATAATTCCTTCTTTAAGTGCAGTTTGCCATACTTTGCCATTGTTCATTCCATAAATAGGAAAATCACCAATTTTTAGCATTGCAACTTGCCAATGAATTTCAGATTCTGAGATTTTATAGCCAATGAAAAGTGGCAATAACTTATCTCTTAATTTTTTAGTTATAAACATTTTTTCAGTTGAATGAAGAAAATCCAAAAAGTCTTGTGTAAACTGTTCATCAAACTGATTCCAATCTTGAAATAAAAACCTATTATATGTTGAAGGTGAATCCTCTACAAAAATGAATATACCTTGTGATGTCTTGTTGTAATTTTTATAATTACTACTCCAATTACATGTGGCTATTTCTTTACCATATTGGTCCGCAAAAGCTTGAGTTATAAAATTTGATACTAATTTTTCGTTTAATTTACCGTCATTTATTTGTGAGAGTTTCAATAAACCATAATCTCCTTTTTTAAACTCATGGCTGACATCTGTAAAAATAAATGAATAATAACTATCATCAATTGGTAAATCTGGAACTATAAGATGTTCATAGTGAGTATCATTATCTTTGTTTATATAGTATCTAATCACCCAGTTTTTCAATGATAAAAAATCTATGTGAATTTTATTTTTAAGATTAATGCTATGTGATGTATGTATACATATTGTACCATCACCCATAACATGATTGTACTCAAGCAGGTTATTATTCATAAACTTAATAGACTCTGAATCATAACTCTTAAATGGATATTGCGGACCTATTATGACTTCAAACTCTAAAGGCTTTTCCAACTCATCAAATGATATTAGTATTTTACCCTTTAGGCTTAATCCATCATTATCAAATGGTGTTATTATTTCAGCATATGGAATTCTATCTATACATGAATTGATTTCTACTATTCGATTTTCTCCCATTTATCCAAAACGTTGGTCCCTACTTGGAATTGAAAATGTACTGGCTCCTTCTTTTACTCCATATTTGTCTTCATCATCGTCTTTAAAATCGTCATTAATTGGAAAGTAAATTTTAATATTATCACTATTGTCTTCAATCCTATCAATCATATTATCCATTTTAGTTGATAAATTTTCTTTTTGCCATGATTCTAAAGTATCAGCAACATTATTACCACTGTTTCCTGGGTCTACTAAAGTAAAGTTGTCTAATGTTACATTATCTCTTATGTATTCCATTACAGCTCTAAGTTTATCCCATAAACTTCCAGAAATGTCTTCATTATCAAAAGCTTTTATAGAGATTAACTCAAGGAAAAAAGATTTATAATCTTCGCTATTGGTAGTCCTCCATATTTTAAGTAACCTAATGATTTTTCGTTCATTTTCTCTATTCTTTATGTGATTAATTTGAGCTTGAATATTTGTTTGCATATATGCCTTTTCTTCAATAACACCATATTTAGAATTGACATATAAATTCAATTTATTATCATCGTTATATTGGTCTTTATTTAATTCTCTTCCTGGAACTACATCAACACTAATTACATCACCATCAGCATCAGCAAAAAACTCAATTCCTATAGACACTTTTTGCTTTCTAACATTAGCTTCAGAACCATATTTATCACTAATAAAATCAAAGACATCGTCAAACATTTCTTCAAGTGTACCAAATGATTCCTTTTTAAATGGTGCAACAAGGTCTAAATCAAACTTTATATTTACCGCCGTGTGTTTTGCGTATGACCCAGAATTCAATGGGCTATATATTTTTTCTTTGTAATTTGCTTCTAGAGCTTCTTTTATCTTTGTTCTTTTTTCTTTGTACTTGTCTAATAAGTCATCAACATGAGACATTTTATTCGTTTCTAAGACTTCTTTTAAGTGTTCATTTTTATCTGTTGCCATAATCTAAATATTTTGTTAATTTTTTTACAAACAGTATGCCATTAAATTTTCATGACAGACTTTATAAATTTACTAATGTTTTTGAGTTATTTCTGATAAAGTTTCATAGGTGTTTAGTAAACTCAAGATAAATTTTAAATTTTACTGACTAATTGGCATTCAATAGTTTGTAAATCAAAATTAAATTATTGAGCATTAAAAATATTCTAAAAGATTTCAATGTTTTATGACAAAACGTAGTATTAATGAAATATAACAATCTACATTATGTCTCATGTGCAAATCACTTTAACCAACCTTTTCCATTTGTTGTGTCCAAGTTTCAAATGCAAGCTTAGGATTTAATCCAAAGTAAAATCCAAGAAGCCTGTTTAATTCTTCTTCTAATATAGTCCTATAAGACGTTGTTGTAACTACTGAATCATGAATAGTAAATAATGGCATCTCTGGGTATCTATTGGAAATTAACCTCGTACAATAGTCTAAAACACAATTAGCTTCTATATTCTGTAATAAAACTGGAAAGAAGTTCTTCTCTCTACCTTTTTTAATGCTTTGAGTTATTCTATATATTTCAGGATAATGATTCATAAATACATTTTTAAGGTCAGAACTATGATTCTCGGATGAGAATAGGATTAGCATAACCACTTCCTTACTAGCCTTTCTTAAGTTCTTATACTTTACATGTTTTCTTATCCAATTACCTTTTTCCTTCTTTGGCATACATACAAGACATTGTCCATCTACATCCTTTGATATCAATCCTTCATTATAAAGTATATCTCCAAAATGTTCATAAAATGTACCATCTAATACTTGGTTGACAAACACTTGTATCTCATTGTAATTCAGATTACTATGAAATAGGTCTAACATAGTAGAGACATGTAGTGTATTATACTCTTCATCATTAGATAAATAAGTATTCATCATATTGATATTAGGATTAATTAATTGATTTAATATTGAAGCATATATAAATGGTTGACTGTTCTTGATATCCAAAGAAATTAAATCTTCATGATTATACTTTATAAACTTTCTTAAGTCTTTAGGTATTGAAGTAAATATAGAATGTAATCTATTATCCAATCCTTCTCTACTATAAGACCAACATTTATTTTCAATGGATTTAATTGAATAGATTCTTTTATTCTTCTTATTAATTTCAAAATCCTTCTTATAAGTATTTCTAGTATATTTCAATGCTTCTTCAGAATCTATGGTCAAGAGTTCAGGGTTAAGCCACTTAGTTAAATAAGGACACATATCATCAACAATCTTCATTCTACTCATTTTAAATTCATTAGATTTCTTTATAAAGTGTGAGTTGTCTTCAAGCCAATGAAAATCCAGCATGTGCTTTTTAAAGGCATTCCCCAATTTGTATTTTTTACAATTATTGGATATGGTGCTATATTCAATAATATCTTTATCTAAGAAATCTTTATCCTGAAGAAACTTAATGTATTTTTTATATCCTTTAATCCTATTTAAAGCTTTACTACAAATAGGAATCCAACCATCCATATATTTCCCATCTGAAATTAATGGTATGTAATATAATAGGTTCATTATATATGTCGCTTTGGTTAAATCAATCTTGGAACCACAACAGGTTTCATTATATCCAATTATTTCTCGTTTAAGAGCTTGGAACAACCTGTTTGGCAACCAAACACCTAATTTTCTTTTATTTATTGTAGTTTTCATAAGCTATCTTCTGAATTTTAGTTAATGAAAAAATCAATGTTTGATTCTAGCACTTCAACTACTTCTCCTTGTGCTCCAAAGATTTTTTTCAATGGTGGATTATCCAATTTTCTATAGTAATCTGCTTCTTTAACCAAGGATGGCACCATCAATTCTTCTTCACCGAAGATTTGATATTCAACACCTTCTACTGGGGAAAAGAGAAGCTCTATTGTAAATGCATTAAAGAATGTTTCACCTTTAGTTTGCACTTGCATGAGTGATATGAATTCATTTTCAGTACCACTGATTAAGTAAGTTGTTAATTCATAAACCATTTTAATAGCTTTAAATCTTGATTCAATCAATGAGTTTTCTTCAAAAATATATTCGAAATTGGATGAATTTCTTATACCATTCAATTCAGATTCAAAAACATTTACTCTAATTATGTATTTTTCCATTTTATTTAAATTTTGTGAGCTACTTTTTATTTTTTCACTCTGATTATTTTTAAGCTGATTCTTTATATCCATTTGGCATTTCATCATATGTTTGACCATTCAACATTCTGCCATTTTTCTTTTTATTCACACCACCCCATTGCTTAAAGAAGAAAGCCACTTTCTGCTCTCTACATTGCTCTTGAATATCTATCACCCATTCTTCTTCAATAGGTCTTGATTTAAACCCAGATTCACCACCAACAATCACCCAATCAATCCCTTTTAAATTCATGTTTTTTAGTCTACCTAACAATGGTTCTGCGGATATAAATTTGGTCTTAGCCCCACACAATTTCAATTCATCAAGTCGATTGATTACATTTTCGTCCTCAATTGAAACTCCCATCCAAATGTTGTCTGACCAATCTAGCTTATCACTTAATTCAACTAGTCTCTTGCCTCGTTTTGTTAGCACTTGGTAAATGTGTTGAGGTGTTTCATTCATTGTCTTAAAAACGCTTTGAATGAATTCTAATGGAACATCTTCGTGAAACAAATCACTCATGCTATTAACGAATATTACCTTGCCTTTTTTCCATCGTCTAGGTTCATCGACCTTATCTGGATGTAAGGTTAATTTGAAGCCATTTTTATATCTTGGATTACCCATTGCTTTAAGGCGTTTTGCCATTACTTCTGCATAGCAGAATTTACATCCTTTAGACACCTTCGTACATCCAGTAACAGGATTCCATGTGGACTCAGTCCATTCTATTTTACTTTTACTCATAATAATTGGTTTTGTGAGCTACTCTTATTTTTCGCTCTAGTTATAATTGATTTAATTTTTCTAACAAGCGATTGGAGTTAATGCATAGTTCACTTCATCGAGTTTATAGTAAACACGAGTTCCAATACTGTAGGCACATAGAATTTTCTTTTTGTGCCAACTATATAAAGTAGGGAAAGACACGCCAAGCATTTTGGCTGTGTCATTGCGACTTATCCATTCTGGATAAGGTTTTGGCTGGAGTTCTTTTTTAAGTATCTCCAACTCGTTCTTAACAGCACATAAGATATTGTCTGTTAATTTTTCTTCTGTAATTTGAATTAATTGTACCATAATATATTTTTTAATTGTTATTATGGCACAAAGAGGAGGCGGGTCTATTTGGGTCTATATCATTCTAGACCCATTTTTGAAATTATGGTATTTTAATGTTGTTAATTGGATTGTTTAAAAAGTGTTTAACATTTTTGTTAGCCTCGAAGATGAGGCTATTAATCTCTTCCTTAGATTTTAATTTTGGGTAGCTATTAGTCACAAGCTTTCTTGTAGTTTCTGGATGCACACCCATTATTAATGCTAGAACCTTGTATTTGCTTTTTTGAGAAGTATCTAAATTATGAATAATGTTATCTATTTTTAATTCCTTTACTAATTCATATCTATCAAGAACATCAAATTCTGGAAGGTCTTTTATATTTAAACTTTGTTCTGGATATTCTTGAAAAGCTTGATTTTGAACAACTAAAGACTGGAAATTATCCATTAAATTTTTTAACGCTTCGACTGGAAATGCCTTGTCATCTATATTGAAAACATTCATGTTCTCAACCAAATAATGGTTTTCTATATTATTGGCATTTTCTGATGCAGAACCTGATGATGCCCTATTTACTATCTTTTTTATTTTAAAGAAAGGTTCATCGAACAAAACATAGTAATTATCTTTCTCTATTTCCGACTTAAGAAATGATATTTTTTGCAAATTATTATCTTCAATATTAAATGCGCTATAATCATCTAGAAATTTTGTGTAGTCAATTAAAATAAAAAAATCTTGAAGAAAATTGTTTGGAACATTTAATTTATTACTTGGAGTATTGTTTTTTTTAATTTCTAAAAAACTATTAAGTTCGTTCTCTAAATAATGATAAAACCTTTTTTTTCCAAATGTTTTAATTAAGTACTCTCTATTTGTAAAATAAAAGTTCTTATATGTTTTTAGTGTACAATTGTGCCAATAATAATTATGGTCATTACTAATTTTGAATAATTTTTGTACTAGCTCGTTTAATGCGATTTTTAGTTTTGAATTAACATCTTCAGTTTTTTCATCTGAATCTTTCTTGTCATTTTGCTCCAATGTATTTACTAAAAATAATAACTTTTCAAAAATTGAAACTAAATTATTTCTCACTTGGAATTTGTTTCCGATTGAATTTATACTCAAATCTTCCATATTCTTTTTTCTATTTAATAAAAGTAAAAAATAGAAATTGAATCTAGACTATTTAATATAAAGTATTAAGAAAAGAATTTGTGTCTACCTATTTTTTCAGCTCTTTCCAAATCGTCAACTTTTATATACCCGTAAAAAACTTTTTCTGTTGAATGCCCAGAAATTGCCATAATATCTATCGTCGGCATTCCGCTTTTATATGCGTTGGTACAAAAGCTTCTTCTTCCAGTATGATTTGTAATAAGTTCATATTTTGCATAATCTGTTTTTATTTTTACACCTCCTTTTGTAATCTCTTTCTGAATGATTTCGTTGATTTTAGCAAGTTCACCAAGCTCTTTTAGGCAATAATTAATGTGTTGTTCGGACATTCTTTTGGGTGGTTTGCCATTGCCTTTTTTTAATATACTTTGAACTACAATATTAATAGGTATAGTTAGTCTTTTGGAGTTTTTTTTGGTTATTAATGAAACGTAGTTAGACCCTTTATCATTAATAATGTTTTTCGTAGTTAAAGAGTTGAAATCTGAAACTCTCAGACCAGTATTAGCACTAATCAAAAATAAATCTCGTGCATTTTCTAATCTACTCTTGGTTATTACAAAATCCTTATTAATTCTTTTTTGTTGAAAATCGGATAAATCTAGCTTCTGTATTTTTTTAAGCTCGTCTTGGTTTAGGTAAATATTAAAAACTTCTTCTGTTGGTTTTTTGAAATATCGTTTGTTAAAATCTGTAGTATTATGAAATCCTTTTTCATGACTAGCATTCATAATTGTTTTTAGAATCTTAATCTGTGTCCCTATGTAATTTAATGAATATTCTTTGTCATACATAAAACTTAAAAAAGCATCATAAAATTGATTATCAATTTTATCATAAGTTAGAGTGTATTTTGTGTCATTGAATCTTTTTAAAATTGTATATGCGTTCCTGTATGTTTTTGCTGTACCAGAACCCATTGGTTTACCAGTAGTAACTAAAGGATTAATTTGATAATGCTCTATAAACCATTTATAAAAAGGTAATAGTTCTAAATGTTGAGTTTCGTTATCATCAACTTTAATTTTGTTCAAAAAAATGTTTAATTCATTTTTAAGTATTTCATTGTCAACCTCAATACTTTCTCTGATTGCTAAACGAGTATAAGTTTTTTCTAGGAATGCTTGAATATCGGTTAATTTATTATTTACATCATTTTTATGAACCTCTGCTAATACATTTTTAATCCTCATTTTTTCAGTATCCCAATTTTTTGCATCTAATACTTCTAAGCCAGTGGAGTATCTCAACCTTCTATCTGTACCATAATTAAAAAACAGTTGGATTTTAGAGGATTTATCAACGCCCTTTCTGATTTTGAAAGTCAATTTTGCCATGATTATTAAAGTTTATCAAATTTACAAAAAAAGTGACACAATCAATGTTTTACATGTCATTAATTGTGTCACTTTTATATTTGCTTAACTTTATTTAACTTTACCTTACTCTATAACATATATTCTTTTAAGTCTCTATAAATAGTATATTTAAAATGTATTTAGTAGAGTTTTATTGATGAGTCAAAAACTTTATATAAAACTATTTGTAATCCTCTCGAGGTCACGAATAAACAAAATTCCTAAACGTCAAATCAAGCTTGCTTGAATTTGTAAGTTTAGGAATTTTGTTTTCAAAGCGTAGCTTTGAGGATCAACGAGCGAAGCGAAGTTAATCCTGTATCAGGCTTTAAGTCAAAATTCGCTTGAATTTGTAAGTTTAGGAATTTTGTTTTCAAAGTGTAGCTTTGAGGATTAACGAGCGAAGCGAAGTTAATCCTGTATCAGGCTTAAACCAAAATTCACTTGAATTTGTAAGTTTAGGAATCTTGTTTTTAAATGATTACTAAGATAATCCTATCAACTATATTTTTAATTTCTTAGATTTATCTGAACATTACTGAATACTAAATGTATGATTGACCTTCCAGATTTGCCTTTAGAATACCTTGTCATTTTTGGCTTTCTAGTTACTGTATTAACTTGTTTAATGATTTATGCCTTAATTAATATGGTAGAAGCGGCTTATGTAATGGTTTTTAATAAACCCCTCTATAGGCATAATTTGGGAATCGTTAAAAAATTGCCTAAACACCAAAAGCATATTTTAGAACAACAATTTCTTTTTTATAAGCGACTTCCTGACAAAGAAAAAAGATTTTTTGAAAATCGCTTAGTTCGCTTTATGGCAGATAAGGAATTTGTTGGAAGACAAGGCGTTATTATTTCAGAAGAGATGAGAGTTTTAATTTCTGCGACAGCAGTTATGTTGACTTTTGGTTTCAGAAATTTCTATATACGTTCAGTAAAAATGATATTTATTTATCCTACTGAATTCTATTCCGAAACTAACGAAGCATATCATAAAGGCGAATATAATTTCAAATTAAAAGCCTTGGTTTTGTCTTGGACACATTTCTTAGAAGGTTATGATATTAAAAACGATAATCTTAATTTAGGCATTCATGAGTTTGCACATGCCATTCATTTAAACAGTATGCGAGAAAAACATATTAGTGCTACTATTTTTGCCGATGCTTTTTATGAATTGAACAATTTGTTGGCTAGCCAAGAAAACTTACGTGAACGCATGATATCTTCAGAGTATTTTAGAAAATATGCGCTAACCAATCCGTTTGAGTTTGTAGCTGTTATTATTGAAACTTTTATTGAAACACCACGAGAATTCCAATCACAATTTCCAGATATATATGCGAAAACCAAGCAAATGTTGAATTTTAATTTTGCAGGATATTAGTTAGTCTATATGATATATATCATGGTTTTTAAAGGTTTCAATTCATAACTTTATTACTGAATTTAAACTTAAAGATATGAAACGAAGAACACCAATTTCAGAAATAATGACTAAAGATGTCATTACATTAAATCATACAGACGATTTAGAAACAGCAGAAAGAATATTTAAAACTAAAAAAATTAGACACATACCTGTAGTAAGTGGCGAACAGATTATAGGCATGTTAAGCTATACAGATTTGTTAAGAATTAGTTTTGCAGATGCTTTAGATGAAGACGAAGAATCTGTAGATACTGTAGTATATAATATGTTTACTATAGAGCAGGTAATGGCCAAGAATCTTATAAGTATTACTTCTTCTACAACCATTAAAGAAGCTGCAGAGATATTAGCAAAGAAAGAATTTCATGCACTACCAGTTGTTGATGATGAAAAGTTATTAGGTATTGTTACAACTACAGATTTAATAAATTACCTTATTGAACAATTCTAATAATTAAATTATAATTCACATAAAAAAGGCTCCATAATGGAGCTTTTTTTATGAATTGGCAATATTTTTTAAATTCTTAATTGTTTCAGTTGGATTGTCGCTTTTAAAAACATGACTTCCAGCAACAAAAGCATCTGCTCCAGCTTCTACTAATTGTTTGATGTTTTTGTCTGTAACGCCACCATCAATTTCAATTCGCGTGTTCAAACCTTGTTCGTCAATCATTTTTCTTAACTTCTTAATCCTGTTATAAGTTATGTTTTCAAACTTTTGACCTCCAAAACCAGGGTTGATAGACATTAATAACACCATATAGCATTTCGGTAAAATATCATCTAATACAGAAACAGGAGTTGTTAAGTTTAATACCACACCAGCTTTACATCCAGCATCTTCAATTTGAGTAAGTGTTCTATGTAAATGTACTGTAGATTCGTAATGAACTGTAATAATATCTGCACCAACTTTCGCAAATTCTTCAATGTAGCGTTCAGGCTTTTCGATCATTAAATGCACATCTAAAGGTTTTTTAGCATGCTTTTTCATGGCTTGTATTACTGGCATACCATAAGAGATATTTGGAACAAAATGTCCATCCATAACATCTATATGAAACCAATCGGCTTCACTATTGTTAACCATTTCTACATCACGTTGCAGGTTTCCAAAATCTGCTGCTAACATGGAAGGTGCTATTAATTTAGAATTCATTGTTGTGTTGCTAGTTTGTTTTTGCAAAGATAATAAAGTCTTTTCATTGTCTCTTCCCTTTGGGAAGGGATTTAGGGATGGGATAAAAAATGAAGCCAGAGTAATCAGCTCTGGCTTCTTTCATCAATCAAAAAACGAACAGTTATTTTGTAACTGTTTGTTACTGTTATTTAGTCGTAAAACAAACCCAGAACCAACACTAATTTTGGTAGCTGAGCGTAGCCGAAGCTATCCTAAATAGGTTTTTAATATTTTACTTCTAGACGTATGTTTTAATCTACGAATAGCTTTTTCTTTAATTTGTCTAACACGTTCTCTAGTTAGGTCGAATGTTTCACCAATTTCTTCTAAAGTCATTGGATGCTGATTGCCTAAACCAAAGTATAAACGTATTACATCTGCTTCACGAGGAGTTAAAGTTTCAAGAGCTCTTTCAATTTCGGTTCTTAAAGACTCGTGTAAAAGATCTCTATCTGGATTTGGAGATTCACCTGAATTTAATACATCGTAAAGGTTTGAATCTTCACCTTCAACTAAAGGCGCATCCATACTTACGTGGCGACCAGAATTTTTCATAGACTCCTTAACATCGTTAATGGTCATGTCTAATTCTTTGGCAATTTCTTCAGCACTTGGTGGACGTTCGTGAGCTTGCTCTAAAAACGCAAATGTTTTATTAATCTTGTTAATAGAACCAATTTTGTTTAATGGCAAACGTACAATACGCGATTGTTCAGCCAAGGCTTGTAGAATAGATTGTCTAATCCACCAAACAGCATACGAAATAAATTTAAAACCACGCGTCTCATCGAAACGTTGAGCAGCTTTAATAAGTCCTAAATTTCCTTCATTAATTAAATCTGGTAAGG